>CAJIAA010000172.1_pt1 | contig 15032 bp, 15 predicted proteins | sample 9199011 | NCBI WGS metagenome assembly CAJIAA01 (sample SAMEA7708266, study PRJEB35096) | sediment metagenome | biome: marine neritic benthic zone biome [ENVO:01000025]; feature: sediment [ENVO:00002007]; material: shallow marine sediment [ENVO:03000034] sea grass bed [ENVO_01000059] ...
CGGCTGCGGTCCGGGCCGTGCGTCAGTCTGTATCGCCGTTGCCGGCCTTCAGGGTTTCGGCCGTGCGCCGCTCGACCGGCGCCCAGCCGTCGCGTGCAACCCTGGCGGCCAGTTCCATGACCTTGCGCGCCTCATCGAAGTATTCACGGGTCGCCGTCTCAGCAAACCGGCGCTGCACATGGAAGGCCTCTTCGGGCGTCGTGCAGGCCATCAGGGACTGCGACGCCTCCATGTCCTCCTGAAACCGGTGGCTCATGAAGGTCATGACTTCCTGGCTGATTTCGGTCATTCCGTCCAGGACGGCACGCTGGCTTTCCATCGCGGTCTCGATGCCTTCGCCGCTGCCGGCGACGAAAGCGGCCATCGGGTCCGGAGGCTCCTGCGAGGGTGTTGTGCTGGTGCGGGTCTGGCGTGGCATTTCTGTTCTCCGAGGATCGGTGTCAGACAAGGGCGAGTGCCAGGGCGACCGGAATTTCGCGTGCCGAGCCGATGACGGCACGAAACGATGGGACGTGCATTAGCCTAAAGCAAGATCAAGTCGAGATTGTGACACAATGGCTGCCGCCGCGTCCGGCCAGTACCGGTCGCGGTGCGCGATCTGCAGAATTCCGATGGGCCGCGGGGCGGCCGCGGGGCCTATTTCGGCGCCAGCACCATGGTCATTTGCCGTCCTTCCATGGACGGAAACTGTTCCACCTTGATCTTTTCGCCAAGATCCTCACGCACCCGCTCCAAGACGCGCCGGCCCAGCTCCTGGTGCGCCAGTTCGCGGCCGCGGAAACGCAGGGTGACCTTCACCTTGTCTCCGGCATCCAGGAAGTTGTTCACCGACTTCATCTTGGTGTCGTAGTCGTGCGTGTCGATGTTCGGGCGCATCTTGATCTCTTTGATCGTGATGGTCTTTTGCTTCTTGCGCGCCTCGTTCTTGCGTTTTTGCTCTTCGTACTTGTACTTGCCGTAATCCATGATCTTGCAGACCGGCGGATCGGCATTCGGCGAAACCTCGACAAGGTCAAGTCCGAAATCTACGGCGCGTTGTTGTGCATCTGGCGTATCCACGACCCCGACGTTTTCCCCGCTCTCGTCGATCAGGCGGACTTTCGGGTTCGCGATCATCTCGTTCACGCGCGGCCCCTCGCGGACCGGCGCGGACGCAAAGAATGGACGGCGTATAATTCCTCCTTCGCCCGGATGACCGGGCCGTTGGTCTACCTAACTGGCGGCGGGACTTATTATGTGGGAAACGGCGCCGGTCCCATCGGAAAAGGAGCCGGCCGACACCAAGCCCCCCCACCTAGTCGGCACCCGGCATCGCCGCTTCGGTTGTAAGCATAGATATCGCGTTGTCCAGTGCAAGGATTTCTTGTGCCTTGCCGCCCAGACGCCTCAGCGCGACCGTCCCGTCGTCTGCCTCGCGTTTGCCGACGACGAGTATTGTCGGCACTTTCTTAACGGAATGCTCACGGACCTTGTAATTGATCTTCTCATTGCGAAGGTCGGCCTCCGCCCGCAGTCCGGCGGCCTCCAACTTTTCCAGCACCACCCGCGCATAGTCGTCCGCATCCGACGTGATCGTTGCCACCACGGCCTGGGTCGGGGCCAGCCACATCGGGAACTTGCCTTCGTAATGCTCGATCAGGATGCCCAGGAACCGTTCGAATGACCCCAGGATTGCCCGGTGCAGCATCACCGGCCGGCATTTGTCGCCATGCTCGTCGATGTAAGAGGCGTCCAGCCGCTCGGGCAGCACGAAGTCGACCTGATGGGTGCCGCACTGCCAGTCCCGGCCGATCGCGTCGCGCAGAACGAATTCCAGCTTGGGCCCGTAAAACGCCCCTTCGCCGGGATTGAGCTCGAACTCCAGGCCGGCCGCCTTGGTCGCCACCATCAGCGCCTCTTCCGCGCGGTCCCAGGTTGCGTCGTCGCCCGCCCTGGTGGGCGGCCGGTCGGCAAACTTGACGATCACGTCTTCGAAGCCGAAGTCCCGGTACACCGTCATCAGCAGTTCGCACAGCTTCTCTGTTTCGGAGACGATCTGCTCTTCGGTACAGAAGATATGCGCGTCGTCCTGGGTGAAGGCCCGGACCCGCATCAAGCCGTGCAGGGCGCCGGAGGGTTCGTTGCGAATGCAGGACCCGAACTCCGCCATGCGCATCGGCAGGTCGCGGTAGCTGACGATTCCCTGTTTGAAGATCTGCACGTGAGCCGGACAGTTCATCGGCTTCAGCGCCAGCACCCGCTCGTGCTCGTCCTGCGCCGTGAACATGTGCTCGCGGAACTTTTCCCAGTGGCCCGACCGCTCCCACAGAGCACGATCGATCAGCTGCGGTGTCTTGACCTCCCGATAGCCCGACTGTTCCAGCCGGTTGCGCATATAGGCTTCCGCCGCGCGGTACAGGGTCCAGCCCTTCGGATGCCAGAAAATCGAACCGACGGCCTCTTCCTGGATATGGAACAGGCCCATCTCCCGCCCCAACCGGCGGTGGTCGCGCCGCTCGGCCTCTTCCAGGCGTTGCAGATAGGCCTTCAGTTCCTTCTCTGTCCGCCAGGCCGTTCCGTAGATCCGCTGCAGCATCGGGTTGCGGTGATCGCCGCGCCAATAGGCGCCGGCCACCTTCATCAGCTTGAAGGCATGGCCGATCTGCCCCGTCGACCGCAGGTGCGGGCCGCGGCACAGGTCCTTCCAGTCGCCCGTACGATAGATCGAGACCGGCTCGTCCTGCGGAATCGCGGAAATCAGCTCAGCCTTGTAGGTCTCGCCAATCCTCTTGAAATGGCTGACCGCATCGTCCCGGTCCCAGACCTCGCGTTCGAACGCCTCGTCGGCATCGACGATCTCGTGCATGCGCTTTTCGATGCGTTCGAAATCCTCGGGCGTGAAAGGTTCGTCGCGGGCAAAATCGTAATAGAACCCGTCCTCGATCGCCGGTCCGATCGTCACCTGCGTGCCGGGATAGAGCTCCTGGACCGCCTTCGCCATGACGTGGCTGCAATCGTGCCGGATCACCTCCAGCGTCCGGTCGTCGTCGCGCGTGACCAGCGCCACCGCGGTGTCGGTCTCGATGGTCCGGGTTAGATCCCATTCTTCGCCGTCGACAAGGGCGATCACCGCGGCCTTGGCAAGGCCGGGACCGATCGAAGCAGCGATCTCCGCGGCCGACACCGGACCGTCATAGGAGCGCACGCTGCCGTCCGGGAGCGTTATCGCAACCATTTGTTTCGTCTCACTCAGGCGGTGGTTAGCAGGATCCGGGCATGGACCCGAACGCGGCTGTTTATCGCAGTCTCAATGCCGCCGCAACCTCATCCACGCCGAGAGCCGCCAAATCCGGCTTCTTCAGGACCGATACATGGTCCCAGCGCGGCTTGGCGATCGACGGATGGGTCGCATCCGAAAGCAGCATCAGCGTCGGACAGCCGGACAGCGCGGCAATGTGCACCGGTCCGGTGTCGTTCCCCACGGTCACCGCCGCCGCCCGCGCCAGCGCCGCCAGATCCGACAAGTCGGTTTTGCCGCCAAGGTCGACGGCGGCCGGACAGGCATCGCAGATCGTCCGCAGGGCGCCGCCTTCGGCCGCGGTCCCGACAAGCACTGGCGCCACCCCGCGTTCCGCCAGATGGGTCGCCAGCGCGGCATAGCGTTCCGGCGCCCATCGTTTGACGCCGCGGTGGGTCGTCGCGCCCGGCACCAACAGTGCAAACCGCGGCGGCAGCCCGAACCGCGCAATATCGCCCGTCATCCAGGACAGGTCGGGCGCCGGCACCGTCTCGATGCCGGCCACTGCAAGCTGGTCGGCCTGCCGGTCCAGCGTGTGCAACGCATTGCGCGACGGGTTCGTATGACGGTAGGCGCAGCCGCGGGCGATCCCCGACCACAACGGCGGCGCCGGGCGCATCAGGTGGAAATACAGCGACGAGCGGTCCGAGGTCTGTAGGTCGTAGACCATGTCGAAGTTGCCGCCCTTCAGGCGCCTGCGTTGCCGCCACCAGGCGCCCAGATCCCACGCGCGGGGCCTGGCGTCGGTCCAGACCTCGTCGAACCAGCCGCTGTCCGCGCACAGTGCGGCATAGGGCGCGGTCGTCAGCAGGGTGATCTTCGCATCGGGATGCGCCCGCCGGATCGCCTGGAACGGCCCGAAAGACATCACCAGGTCGCCCAATGCGCCAAGCCGGATGACCAGAACCCGACGCGCAGACACTGGCGTCACGCTGCGATCGGGTTGCCGCTCTCCGCGGCCGTCTCGGCCAACACCTCGCCGTACAGGGCCAGCGTCTCCTCGGTCATGCGGTCCTTGGCGAAATGGCGGTGCACATTGGCGATTGCGGCCTGGGCCAGGGCGTCCCGCTCATCGTTGCCCAGGGCCAACGCGGTTTCCAGGCTGCGGGCCAGATCCTCGACATTGCCGGGCTCGAACAGCCAGCCGGTCGCGCCCGGGATAACAATTTCCGGGGCGGCGCCGTGGGCGGGTGCCACGACGGGCCGGCCCATGGCCTGCCCTTCGGCCACGACCCGCCCGAACGCTTCGGGATCGGTCGAGGCGGAAACCACCACATCGGACAGCATATAGGCCGCCGGCATGTCGTCGCAGCCGCCCACGACGTGGACCACGGACTGCAGGCCCAGCTTTGCGACCAGGGCCTCGATTTCACGGACATAGCCGGTGCGCCCCTGGTCCGAGCCCACCAGCAGGCAACGAAATTCGTCCCGCTCCAGGGTCGCGAGCGCCTTGACCAGCTGCAACTGCCCCTTCCAGCGCGTCACCCGGCCCGGCAGCAGAATCACCGGCATGCCGTCGGGCAGGCGCCACTGCTTGGCCAGCTTGATCACCCGTTCCTGGCTGACGGCGGCAGGACTGAAACGTTCCAGGTCGATCCCGCGATGGATGACCCGCACCCGGGATTCGTCTGCGTCATAGGTACTGAGGATGTGGTCCCGTATGAACTCCGAGATCGCGATCACGCGCGCACCGCGGGTCATTACGGCGTTTAGACCTTCTTGCCCGGCAGGTTGGTTGTATAGGTCCCGTGGAAAGTGGTGACCATGGCGGCCCCGGTCTGCCGGCAGGCGGCGGCAACGCTCCATGCCGGCGCCCGCGAACGCACGTGTACGATGTCGACGTGGTGTTCGCGGATCACCTTGACCAACCGCGCCACGTTGCGCCGCATGGCCAGCACGTTCTTGGTATGGACCGGCAGTTGGATGTGTGCCGCGCCGCAGCGCAACACCTCGCGCACCATCGGGCCACCGTTTGACACCACGATCGACCGCCAGCCGGCATCGCAGACAGCCGCGGCCACGTCGACGGTGCCGCGCTCGACTCCGCCGGTGTCCAGGGCCGGCAGAACCTGAAGCACGACCGGCACCTTGTCTCCGGCGGTGGTCAACGGAACAGACTCGTCAGACAGTTCTGCAGGCATCGTGTTTCGGGAAGACCTGGGCTCTTGTCACGGAAAACGCTGTCATGCCAGGGTGCGTGGTTGTCCGTTAGTTTAACCAGCCCGGTCGGTTCGGCGCGATGCGCGATGTTGGCACACTGCAAAAGACGGGCGGCGAAAAGATCGCATACCGTCATCGGCCGGGCAAGTCGCCCGGGATAATGTTCTGTCCCGGCTATCACTCCACCATGGACGGCGAAAAGGCGACCTGGCTGGACCGGGTCTGTGCCGAAGCCGGTCACGCCTACACGCGCTTCGACTATCAGGGCCACGGCGGATCGTCAGGGACCTTCAGGGACGGCACCATCGGCCAGTGGCGCGACGACGCCATCGCCGTCCTCGACCGGGTCGCCATCGGCCCGCAGGTCCTGGTCGGGTCGTCCATGGGCGCGTGGATCGCCCTGCTGCTGGCCACGGCGCGTCCGGAACGGGTCCATGCGCTGGTCCTGATCGCGCCGGCGCCCGACTTTCCGACCCGCCTGATGTGGCCCGACCTGGACGCCGCGGCCCGTGACGCGCTGAAGACAGACGGGATCTGGATGCGGCCCAGCGAGTTCGAGGTGGATCCCTACCCCGTTACAATGCGGTTCATCGAGGAATCGCGGGACCATGAAGTTCTGGACGGGACGCCGGTCGACGTCGACGGCCCGGTCCGGATCCTGCACGGAACCGACGACGAGGTGGTTCCTGTGGCGCACGCCCAGGCTTGCTTGAACGCCGTGACGTCGCGGGACGTGACGCTGACGCTGATCAAGGGCGGCGACCATCGCCTTTCGACCCCGGCCGACCTCGACCGGCTGGCCGATACGGTGTCGGCCGTGCTTCCGCGGGATGCCCTCGACGCCCGGGCTCAGCCGCGCAGCATTCGGGCGAGCCCCGCGCGATAATCCGGAAAGTCGAGGCGCACGCCGAGTTCTTCTTTGATCCGGCGGTTGCTGACGCGCTTGTTGTCGGCATAAAAGCTGCGCCCCATTTCGCTCATCTCCGCCGTCTCGAACGGCTCCTCGGGCGGCGGCGAAATCCCCAACAACGTGCAGGCATAGGCGATTACCGCTTCGGGCGGCGCGGCTTCGTCGTCGCAGACATTGTAGGCCGTGCCGGGGTGCGGAGCGGCCATCGAGGCCCTGAGGACCGCAGCGATGTCGTCCACATGGATGCGGCTGAAGACCTGTCCGGGCTTGACGATCCGCCGCGCCCGGCCCTGCCGCACCGTTTCCAGGGCATTACGACCGGGACCGTAGATGCCGGCCAGGCGGAACAGATGCATCGGCACGCCCTGCGTCAGCCAAAGACCGACCCAGGCATCCTCCGCAGCGACACGCCGGCGGCCGCGCGGTCCGGTCGGCAGCCGCGCTGCATTCTCGTCTACCCAGTCGCCGTCTCGGTCGCCATAGACACCCGTGGTCGACAGATAGCCCGCCCAGCGCAGTGTCCGCATCGCGGCGATGGCTTCGCCGTGATGGTCGATGACCGGGTCACCTTCGGCGTCGGGCGGCACCGAGGAAAGCAGGTGCGTGGCGCCGTCCAGGACCGTTTCGGCATCCGCCAGCGGAAGGCCGCGGTCGAACAAATGCGCCTCGATTCCCTGCGCCGCCAGCACCGCGCGCTTCTCGTCCGACCGGCAAGTGCCCGCCACCGACCAGCCTTCGGCACGCAAGGTGTCGGCTAGCCGTCGGGCGGAATAGCCCAGGCCGAAGCAGAAGAGCCGCGGCTGTGGGGGCGCTGATGAAGGCGGTTCCGGCACCGGTCAACAATCCCTTGCCATTGGCGGGCAACGGCGGGTTTATAGGCCCCGCCAGGAAACAGAAGCAAGGCCATGACCCGAAAGGCAGTGTCACTCTGCGCCGCACTGGCGGCCGCCAGCCCAGGCGCCGCCGCCGGCCAGGACGGGCTCGATCCGAAATTCTACGAGGAGGCGCGCTACGAAGCCTGCGTGCGCATGACCCGCGGCGCGCCCGACCGCGCCTACGAGGAGGCCCGGTCGTGGGAAGTCCTTGGCGGCGGGGCGCCGGCTCGCCATTGCGTCGCCCTCGCGCTTTACGGGATGGGCCAATATGCCGACGCGGCCGCGATGCTGGAGGACGTCGCCAAGGAATTGCCGGAGGACACGCCGCCGGTACTGCGGGCCGGCGTGCTGGCACAAGCGGCCAAAAGCTGGGAGGAGGTGGACGAGTTGGAACGGGCCGTCGCCAACCAGACCACCGCTCTGGAACTCATGCCCGACAACCCCGACCTGCTGACGGATCGCGCCCTGACATTAGCCCTGGCCGGCAATTTCTGGGAGGCGATCGACGACCTGAACCGGGTGATCGAAATGGACCCGTACGATGCGGATGCATTCGTGTTTCGCGCCAGTGCCTATCGTTTCGTCGACGCAACGGAACTTGCCCTGGAGGACGCCGACCAGGCGTTGATGCTGGACCCCGAACACCCGGAGGGGCTGTTGGAGCGGGGCAATATCCGCCGGCTGAACGGCGACACCGACGGCGCGCGGGCCGATTGGCTGAAGCTGGTCGAGATCCACGGCGGCCGGCCTGCCGCGGACGCAGCGCAGCGCAACCTGGAGATCCTGGACCTGCAGACCGAATGACCGGGGCGCTTCATTTCCGAAACGCCCGACGAACGCGGTCAGAAATCCAGGTCCGCGTAGTGCTTGGGCGGCGGCGCGCCGGGAATATGGTCACCTAGAATCGAACGGAAACTGGGCCGCGACTTGATGCGGGCATACCAGTCCTTGGCGCCGGGATGGTCCTCCCAAGGCACATCGCCCAGATAGTCCACCGCCGACAGGTGCGCCGCCGCCGCGATATCGGCAATTGTCAGGTCTTCGCCGGCAAGCCAGGAGCGACGGTCGATCAGCCATTCCACATAGGCCAGATGCACGTGGATATTCTGGTTGCCCGCACGGACCGCCGCGGACAGCGGCTCGCCGAGACCCAGCATCCGCTTGGTGATCTTTTCGTCGACCAGGTTGACGGTAACCTCGGCGTGGAACTTCTCGTCGAACCAGGCCGTCAGCCGCCGGGCCTCCGCGCGGGTGCGCGGATCGCCGCCGCCCAAGGGCGGCTCTGAAACGACCTCGTCCAGGTACTCCGAGATCGACCGGCTGTCGGCCAGGACGTGTCCGTCATCCTCCACCAGGACGGGGACCTGGCCGCGGGGATTGAGCGCCAGAAAGGCATCGCGCCGTTCCCACACCTTTTCGATCCGAAGCTCGCAGTCCAGCCGCTTCTCGCCCAGTACGATCCGAACCTTGCGGGAAAAAGGGCATAGCCAGAGATGATAGAGAACGCGCATGCCAGCCATATACAAGGCGCCATCAACGGCGGCAACGGGCACGATCGAAGGCGCGGCGGATCGGGCGCCCGGGGGCGCGGGCAAACGCCCGCGATTGGGTTTCAGGCCGCGGGTTCGCGCTCGAGTCGGCGCAGAGCCGCGCTGCAGGTCTCCACGTGAGGGCAGTCGCTGAACGAGATGCAGCGGCGCATCAACCGCATTACCGACGCCGCCTGATCGCGGTGTCCGACTTCAATCAGTGTCTCGATGGTTTCGACCAGATGCATGCATTCCGGCGCGACTTCGGTCTGGAGGTCGCGGTTCATCGCGGTTTCCATGCAAGCTCCTTTCGTCCGGCCGGTCGACCTTTCGTCGATGCTAATCGCGGCCGGGCCAATATGCCTTGCGGTGGATCAAGCCTGCGCCGACCCGGTTTAGTCCCGCCCGCCTTCGACCGGGCAGCGCTGCGCCCGCCAGCGCAGCATACCCCCGGCCAGATTCGCCACCTTGTCGAATCCGGCCCGGCGCAGAATGACGGTCGCCTGCGCCGACCGGCCGCCGGCCCGGCATACGGCGACAACGGGCTTTCCGGACTTCAGTTCTTCGGCGCGGTCGGCGAGTTCACCCAGCGGCACCAGCCGAGCGCCGGGGATCCGGCCCAATGGGCCCTCGAACTCGTCGGGTTCGCGCACGTCCACGACCAAGGCGTCGCGCAGATGGTCTTCCAGCCACTGCGGCTGGATTTCCCAAATGCCGGCAAATGTGAAGGCCAGCGGCGCCCAGGTCGGGTCGTCCGCCGGCGGCGCGTCACTGTCGGGTTTGCCGCATTTCAGGTTGGCAGGCACCGCAACATCGATCTTCTTGGGATGCGCCAGCCCAAGGTTCTCCATATAGCCGGCAAAGTCGCCTTCGCTGAGATCGCCGCCCAGGCGAGGATTGAAGCGCCGCTCCTCGCTCACGCTGGTGGCCGTCAGGCCGCGATAGTCGTGGCCGGGATAAAGCAGGCAGCCGTCCGGAAGCGTGAAGATCTGTTCGTGGATCGACCGGTACAGTGTCCGCGGGTCGCCCTCTTGGAAATCGGTCCGCCCGCACCCCCTGATCAGCAGGCAGTCCCCGGTGAACGCCATGCTGCGGTCGTCCAGGACATAGGTGAGACAGCCGCTTGTATGGCCCGGCGTCGCCCGTACCTCCAGACTGCGCCCGCCGAAATCGATGATATCGTCCTGCTGCAGCGGCCGGTCGGCACCCTCGGCGCCGCTTTTGGCCGACAGGGCGATCCGGCTGCCAAAGCGCTGTTTCATGGCCCAGGCGCCGGTGACATGGTCGGCATGGACATGGGTCTCCAGCGTGTAGACCAGCCGCAGATCCAACTCCTCCAGCAGCGCCGCATCGCGGCGAACCTGTTCGAAGACCGGATCGATCAACACCGCCTCGCGCGCGGCCGGGTCGGCCAGGAGATAGGTATAGGTCGCCGATTCCGGATCGAACAGCTGCCTGAATGTAATCATAGCCGCACCTCCCGCATGGCCCTAAAGGCCCACGTATCCAAGGGCACTGTCCCAGCAGGCAATCTATCCTGCCGGACGGCGTCTGTCAGCCAAGCGCTATCATGCGGCCGCAGGCCGGAACTGTGTGGTCGCTCACAGATTCCGGGCGTCGACGCGGCTCCCGCATTTTGTCATGCTGCAAATGAAGGAGCCTTTGAATTGAACGATACGCCCCCGTCCGCCACAACGCACGACGCCACCGACGACCCGCGCAACGCTGATCTGAAGATCTATGTGAACGGCGAGTTGTTGCACAGGGACGCGGCGACGGTATCGGTTTACGATTCGGGCTTCATGCTGGGCGACGGCGTCTGGGAGGGACTGCGGCTTCACAACCGGCGCTGGGCGTTCCTGGAAGAGCACCTGGACCGTCTGTTCGAGGCGGCGAAGGCGATCGACCTGGACATCGGCATGACCCGGGAGCAGGTGGCCGGCGCCCTGGACGCAACCGCCGCGACAAACGGCATGATCGAGGACGTGCATGCGCGGCTGATGGTGACCCGGGGGATCAAGGCGAAACCGTTCCAGGACCCGCGCCTGTCGCTTCAAGGACCGACCGTTGTCATCATTGCGGAGTTCAGCGCGCCGGTCGTGGGCCGCGGCATTCGCCTGCACACGGTGCCGATCCATCGCGGCCTGCCGCTGACCCAGGACCCCAAGCTCAACTCTCACTCGAAACTGAACTGCATTCTGGCCGGCATTCACGCGATCAAGGCGGGCGCCGACGAGGCGCTGATGCTGGACCCGCACGGCTTCGTCAACACCACGAACTCGTGCAACTTCTTCGTTGTGCGCCGCGGCGCGGTCTGGACGTCGACCGGCGACTACTGCATGAACGGAATCACCCGGGCCAAGGTGATCGCGCTCTGCCGGGCAGACGGCATCCCCGTTTTCGAGCGCAACTACTCCCTGGTCGACACCTACGGCGCCGACGAGGCGTTCCTGACCGGCACGTTCGGCGCCCAGACCCCGGTTATCGAAATCGACGGCCGGCCCATCGGCGACGGCGGCGCAGGACCGGTGACGCAGCGGATCCGCAAGCTGTACGCAGAACTGGTGACGAAGGATTGCGCCTAGCGTCCTTCTCCCCTGCGGGGAGAAGGTGGCCCGAAGGGCCGGATGTGGGGTTCGGGTGTCCAACAGCGGTAACACCCTCACCCCAATCCCTCTCCCTCCAGGGCAGGGTTATCGCATATGGCCGTGGGGCGTATCCTGGCTAGTAGGGGGCGCCGCGCACGCGCCTCGGCAACGTCCTCGCAAGGAATCAGAAGCGGAACAAAACAAAACCAAAAGTGGTACGGCTATACGCCGCCGATGGCTCGCCTCCGTTCAATCTCGTGTCCGCTCACGATTCAATTCCATATGCGATTCCCCTGCCCTGGGGGGAGAGGGGTTCAATTGGTTCCCTTCTCCCCGCGGGGAGAAGGTGGCCCGAAGGGCCGGATGAGGGGGTTACGGTCTTCCGGATCCTGTAACCCCCTCACCCCAACCCCTCTCCCTCCAGGGAGAGGGGCTCTGTTCACCTAGAAATCGAAGTCGTTGATGTTGCTCTTGTCGAAGACGAAGGGCGCGCCCAGCAGGACCTCGCTGCCGTTGACCACCTGCAGTTTGCCCAACTTTCCGGCCATCACTTCGGTATCGCCGGGCTTCAGCTTGCCGTCGACCACATTGCGCATCACGTAGACCGAGGCATAACCCAGATCGACCGGGTTCCACAGCACCACCGACTTGACGCAGTCCTTCTGGACATAGGGCTTCATCGCGTTCGGCGTGGCCAGACCCACCACCGCGACCTTGCCGCACAGGTCGGCCTGGGTGACCGCCTCGGCCGAAGCCGGCGTCGCCACCGACGTCATGCCGAACAGGCCTTGCATGTCGTCACCATGCTTGTTGATCAGGGTCGAGGCCTGGTTGAAGGACAGGTTGTTGTCCTCTTGTGCTTCTACCGTCTCCAGCCACTTCATGTTCGGATAGCACTGTTCGGTATAGGCCCACATCTCGGCGATCCAGCGCGCCTGGTTCGGCGTGGTGAAGGTCGAGGTGACGATCGCGAAGCTGCCGTCCTGGCCGATCTCGGCGGCCATGGAGTCCATCATCGACTTGGCGATGCCGTTGAATTCCGCCTGGTTGACGAACCATTCGCGGGCCTCGGGCGTGGAGTTGGCGTCGTAGCCGACCACATGGATGCCCTTGCCCAGCGCCTTCTTCAACACGGGCGAAATCGCAACCGGGTCGTTCGCGGCGAACAGGATGCCGTCCACGCCCGATGTGATGTAGTTGTCGATGAAAGTGATCTGGTCGTCGATGTTTGCTTCCGTCGGGCCGTCGGTCGAGACCTTGACATTGCCCAGCTCGCCGGCCGCCTGTTCCATGCCCTTGGTGGTCGCGGCGAAATACCCGATGCCGACCAGCTTCGGCACGTCGACGACGACGATCTCCTTGCCCGACCGGTCGGGCGCACCGGCCGCCATGCCGCCGTCGTATGGCTTGGCCGCTACTTTTCCTTCGCCCGTGTCGCAGGTCAGCGGATTGACCGCCAGGTCGTCTGCGCCGTCCCAGCGGTCGGCCGCAATTGCAGGGCCGGCCAGGAATGCCGCACCCAGGACAAGACTGGTCGTTCTTTTCATGATGATACTCCTCCCTCTTGTGCTCTCCCATTTCGCATGGCCGCATGCGGCCACACGACTTCGTCTCAGTCGCCGCCGCGGCGGCGCTGGATGAAGTTCGTCAGCAGGATCGAGGCGATCAACACCGTCCCGACCACCACGATGGTAGCATCGCCCTTAACGCCGGTGATGGCGAGTCCGTTCTTCAGAAGCTGGATCAGCACGAACCCGATTACCGTGCCGGTGATCGTCCCGATTCCGCCGAAAATGCTGGTGCCGCCCAGCACGACCGCCGCGATCACGTCCAGTTCCAGTCCGGTCCCCATGTCCGAACAGGTCGTGGAGACACGGCTGACGAAGATCGCGCCGGCCAGGCCGGCCATGGTCCCGGAATAGGTGTAGATCGCCAGCTTGTAGCGGGCGACCGGGATACCGGAAAAGCGCGCGGCCGTCTCGTTGTGACCGATGGCGTAAAGGCCGCGCCCGAAGGTGGTGCGCGCCAGCACCAGCCAGGACCCGAAAATCGCAACCACCAGGATCCACAACTGGGTCGGCACGCCGAACACTTCGCCCTGTCCCAAGGTGAAGAACCATTCCGGATAGCCGCGCACCGACCGCGCCTGGCTGACGCCTTCGGCCAGGCCGCGGAACAGGGCCAGTGTCGCCAGGGTCATGATCAGGGGCGGCACCTTGACGCGGGTGATGAACCAGCCGTTGAAGAAACCGCAGGCGGTGCCGGTGAGGATGGCCGCGACCATGGCAAGTTCCAGCGGCAGGCCGACGTTCTTCCAGGCCACGCCCAGGACGATGGCGCTGAGACCCATCGCCGATCCGACCGAAAGGTCGATGCCCGCGGTGATGATGATAAAGGTCATCGGCAGCGCCACCAGCGCCACCTCCGACATCAGCCGGCCCTGGTTCAAGACGTTGTCGACGGTCAGGAACCGGTCGCTCTGCCCCGCCAGCACGGCAAGGGAAGCCGCCAGGATCAGGAACAGCAGCACCTCGTGGCGCAGTGCGAAGGCGCGCAGCCTGTCGGCGGCCGACGTGGATGTCTCTCGGACCTGTTCCGCCATTGCCTCAGCGCCCCCGTGCCTGGCGTTGGCGCCTGTAGATATCGGCAAGAACCGTGGTCAGGATCAGGACACCCTGGACGGACCTCAGCCAGTAGGGCGAAACGTTGATGAAGACCAGCGAAGACCCGATCGCCGCCAGCAGGATCGCCGCGAAGGTCGAGCCGATAACGGTGCCCGTGCCGCCCATGATGCTGACGCCGCCCACAACCGAAGCCGTTATGATGGTGAGTTCCAGATTGGGCGGGACGGTCGACTGGATGATCGACAACTGAGTGGCGAAAAGCACCGCGGCGATCCCGACGAAGACGCCGTGGATCAGGAACACCGTCATGATCGTGCGCTCGCGCGAAATGCCGGACAGGCGCGCCGCCTCGGCGTTGCCGCCGACGGCGTAGATCGCGCGGCCGGTGGCGCTGTAGCGCATCCAGAAGGCCGCCCCCAGCGCCAGGATGACCATGAAATAGATCGGCATCGGCAGGCCCAGCGGTTTCATCTGCGACAGCTGGAACGCCTCGGGCAGATCGGTGATCCAGGCGCCGGCCGTCACCACGATCAGGCCACCCTTCAGGATGCTCAACATGCCCAGCGACACGACGATGGCGGGAATGCGCAGATAGGCTACCAACAGCCCCATGAGGCCGGTGACCAGCGCGCCGACGACCAGGGGGACAAGCCAGCAGACGATGATCGGATAGCCGTTCACCGCCAACGAGCCGCTGATCGTGGCGAGGACGCCGATCAGCGAACCCACCGATATGTCGATGTTGCCGGAAATGATCACCATGGACATGCCGATCGCGGCAACCGCGATATAGGCGTTGCCCAGGAAGATGCTCTGCAGGTTGCGCTCGGCCACGAAACGGGGATTGACCAGGCCGACGGCCACGAACAGGGCGATGATCGCAAGCAGCAACACCGCTTCCTGGCTGCCCAGCATGCGTTTCAGGGTCGGGGCTACACCGGACGAGTCGGCACGCAGGGCAGTGACACTCATGATGCCGTCGCCTCGACCGGCGCGGCGGCTCCGCCCATCATCGCGCCGGCAATCATTTCCTGGGTTGCCTCTTCGCGGGCAAGCTCCGCGACCACGC
>CAJIAA010000270.1_pt1 | contig 14960 bp, 11 predicted proteins | sample 9199011 | NCBI WGS metagenome assembly CAJIAA01 (sample SAMEA7708266, study PRJEB35096) | sediment metagenome | biome: marine neritic benthic zone biome [ENVO:01000025]; feature: sediment [ENVO:00002007]; material: shallow marine sediment [ENVO:03000034] sea grass bed [ENVO_01000059] ...
GGTCGGCCTGTCCGCCATCGCGGCCTTTGCCGGCACCGGCAAGGTCGCCAAGGCCCTGCTGATGACCGTGATCGGCCTGGTCCTGGCCACGGTGGGCGAGTCCGCCCTGTTCAACGCGCCGCGTTTCACGATGGGCATCATGGATCTGCAGTCGGGCTTCAGCTTCATCACGCTGGCCATGGCGCTGTTCGCGCTGCCCGAGGCGCTGTACCTGGTGCTGGACCCGAAGCGGGGCGCGACAAAGGAAAGCGGCAAGATCACCGAACTGCGGATCACCAAGGAGGAAGCCAAATCGATCGCGCCGGTGATCGGCCGCCAGTCGATCCAGGGTTTCCTGATCGGCGTGATGCCCGGCGCCGGCGCCACGATCGCCTCGTTCCTGGGCTATGCGGTCGAACGCAACATCGCCAAGGGCGAGGAGCAGGACGCGTTCGGCAAGGGCTCGATCAAGGGCCTCGCCGCGCCGGAATCCGCCAATAACGCAGCCTGCACCGGCTCGTTCGTGCCGCTGTTGACCCTGGGCATTCCCGGCTCGGGCACCACCGCGATCCTGCTGGGCGCCCTGATCGCACTCAACGTTCAGCCCGGTCCGCGGCTGATGATCGACAACCCGTCGATTTTCTGGGCGGTCATCATCTCGATGTATATCGGCAACGTTGTCCTGCTGATCCTGAACCTGCCGCTGATCCCCTATATCGCCAAGTTGCTGGCGATCCCGCGCAACTACCTGATCCCGTTCATCCTGTTCTTCACCATGATCGGCGCCTATATCGGCCAGAACAATGCGACCGAGTTGTTGATCTTGGTCGGCCTGGGCCTGTTTGCGACGATTATGCGCTTTGCCGACTATCCCCTGGCGCCATTGCTGATCGGTTTCATTCTTGGCGGAATGCTGGAGAACAATTTCGCCCGCGCGGTGAACCTGACCGACGGCGTGGCTTTCATGTGGGAGCGGCCCATGACCGCGGTGCTGCTGCTGATCGGCCTGACCCTGATCTTCCTGCCGGCTTATCGACGCCGGCGCGCACGCCTGCTGCAGAAAGGCGTCGCCCAGGGAGATTGACCCCCACGGGTCAGGGCAACAACGCCTCTGCCGGGTGCTATGTCCGCTGCGCCTCCAGCGTCACCTTGTAAAGCTCCGTATCCGCCCGGTCCATCAGGCGCACGGTCATGGCCTGGCTTTCGGCATCGATGTCGACCAGGCCGAAAAACTGCAGGCCCATCGACGGCGGCAGGTTGACGCCCTGGCCTTTGGTCGGCGCCTTGACGAACTTGACCTCCGGCCCAAAGGTCCCGTCCAGCGCGTTTGGGCCGAAGGTGCCGGCATGCAGCGGACCGGACACGAATTCCCAGAACGGGTCGAATTCCTGGAATTGCGCCTTGCCGGGGTCGTAACGGTGCGCCGCGGTGTAATGCACATCGGCCGTGAACCAGACGACGTTCTTGACGTTGCCGATCTTCATAAAGCGCAACAGTTCGGCAATTTCCAACTCTCGACCCCTGGCCGGCCCGCTGTCGCCGTTGGCGATCGCCTCTGCGCCCGCCTGGGCGCTCCAGTCGTCCCAGACGATCAGGCCGACCGGCATGTCCGACGCGATCACCTTCCATGTCGCCGTCGAATTGGCCAGTTCCCGCTTCAGCCAGGCAAGCTGGGTCGCACCCAGGATGCGCGCCTTGTCCGTCAGCTCTGTCTCCATGGACGGGCCATTCGGACCGCGGTACGAGCGCAAGTCGATGAAGAACACGTCCAACATCGGACCGTAGGAGATCTTGCGGTAGACCCGTCCGGGCTCGGCCGGGGTATGACGAATCGTTGTCATTTCGTGGAATGCGCGCCCGGCCCGCGCCGACAACAGCCGCACCTCCTTGACCGTGTAGCGATCGTCGCCGCTGAGGTCCTTGGCATCCGACCAGTTGTCGACCACCTCGTGGTCGTCCCACTGGAAGAAGGTCGGAACCTGGGCGTTCAAGGCGCGCACATGGGCGTCCAGCATGTTGTATTTCCAGCGACCGCGGAACTCATCCAGGCTCTCGGCAACCTTCTCTACGCCTTCCCCGACGACGCTGTTCCAAGTTCCGCCGTCAGGCATTTTCTTGGCGGCGGCAATCGGGCCGTCGCAATAGACCGTGTCGCCGGAATGAATGAAGAAGTCCGGATTGTGCTTCGCCATCGTTGCATAGGTCAGCATCCCGCCATGGGCCTCGTCGATGCCCCAGCCCTGACCCGCGGTGTCACCGGACCAGGCAAACCGGACGGCGCGGCGGGATGCAGGCGCTGTGCGGAAATGCCCGACGACCGGCGCAGAGGTCGCACGGTCGCTGGTCAGGTCCTCGAACGTGATGCGGTAGAAGATGTCCTGGTCCGAGGGCAACCCGGTCAACAGACGCTTGACGGTGAAGTCGCGGGGCTCCAGCGCGTTTATCGGCGCCAGGCGAACCGCATTGGCGAAACTCGCGGTCGTGGACACTTCGACCAAGGCCCTCGACGCCCGATCAGCGCGCGCCCAGATAACACCCGCGTTTGTGTCCACGTCGCCCGACTGAACGCCATGGGTCACGATCGGCCGTGTCGCGGCATAGCTGATGGCCGGTGCGGCAAGCACGACGCCGGCGGCGGCTGAGCTTTGCAGGAGTTGACGACGACTGAAGCCCATGACGACCCTCTCTGCCCGAATGTTGCAGCCCCTTGTTTTAGCCGCTGCCGTTCACGACAGGATGACATCGCGGTGTCGCTTCGGTGACGCGCGCAGAGATCGATCCGGCGAGCCCGTGAAGGCTAAACAGTGACGGGTTCGGATCCATCGGTTGCTTGCGTCTGTGACGTCGTTTTGACATGCGCACCCAGCACGCCAAGCTCTTCGACCCGATGACACGCGGCGAAGTGATCCTGGCCGCCGACCTCGTGCCGCCTGAGCGCCGGTACGTCCGACCTGCACCGGTCGGTCGCATAACGACAACGCGGATGGAACGGGCAACCGCTGGGCGGGTTGACCGGGCTGGGCACGTCGCCCTCCAGCACGATGCGATCGGTCTTCTTGTCCAGGTCGGCAACCGGGATGGCCGACAGCAAGGCCTGGGTGTAGGGATGTAAGGTGTTGGCGTAGATCTCTTCCGACGCGGCCAGTTCCACGATACGGCCCAGATACATCACCGCGATCCGGTCGCAGATATACTCCGTGACGCTGAGGTCATGGGTGATGAAGAGATAGGTGAGGTTGCGTTCCTGCTTCAGTTCCAGCAGCAGTTTCAGGACCTGGGCCTGCACCGATACGTCCAGCGCGCTGACCGGCTCGTCGCAAACGATCAGCTCCGGCTCTATCGACAGCGCCCGGGCGATGCCGATGCGCTGACGCTGGCCGCCGGAGAACTCGTTGGGATAGCGGTCCATGTATTCCGGCTGCATGTTCACGGCCTGCAGCAGGTCGCCGATGATCCGGCGCCGTTCGGCCTTGGACCGGACGCCGTATTTTTTGAGCGGGTCTTCCAGCGACCCGAAAATGGTGAAGGCGGGGTTCAGCGAGGAATATGGATCCTGAAAGACGATCTGCAGCTTCTTGCGATAGGGAACCAGTTCGTCGCTGGACAGCGATACCAGGTCGACCTGCCCGTCGGTGTCGCCGAACGTGACTTCGCCGCCGGTGGGCCGGACAAGCTGCAGGACGGATTTGCCCAAGGTGGTCTTGCCGCAACCGCTTTCGCCGACCAGCCCCAGCACCTCGCCCCGGCGTACGTCCAGGTCGACCCCGTCAACCGCCTTGACGTGGCCGACAATGCGTTTGAACACGCCCTGTCTCACCGGAAAGTAGGTCTTCACGTCCCGCAGCTTCAGGATCACATCACCGCCGTCAGGCATTGCCGGTTACCTTCCCATGGTGCCAGCAGGAGACCCGGTGGGTCGGGCTGATCTCGTCTTCGCCGGGCATCGCCGAACAGGCATCGGTCGCAAAGTCGCAGCGCGGCGCAAACTGGCAGCCGACCGGGCGGTCGTAAGGATCGGGCGTGGACCCCCTGATCGGGCGTATGTCCTGCTCCTTGCCACGCCCCAGGACCGGGATCGATGAAAGCAAGGCGCGGGTATAGGGGTGGCGCGGCCGTCGCAGAACGTCGTCGACCGTCCCCGCCTCAACGATTTTGCCCATGTACATGACCGCAACCTCGTCGGCCAGTTCCGCCACCACACCCATGTCATGAGTGATCAGGATGATCGCGGTGTTGTGCTCGCGTCTGAGACGCTCCATCAGTTCGAAGATCTGCGCCTGGATGGTCACATCAAGTGCCGTGGTCGGTTCGTCCGCGATCAGGATCTTGGGGTTGCAGGCCATCGCCATCGCGATCATGGCGCGTTGGCGCATGCCGCCGGAGAAGTTGTGCGGGTATTCGCCCACCCGTTTCTCCGGCAGGGGAATTCCCATGTCCTTCAACAGCTCGACACAGCGCGCGGCGACCGCCTTGCGCCCAATCCTGGAGTGATAAATCAGGTTCTCGGCGATCTGGAACCCGATCGTGTAGACCGGGTTCAATGCGGTCATCGGGTCCTGGAAGATCATCGCGATCTCCCCTCCGCGGATATCCCGCATCTGCTTGCCGTTGCGTTCAAGGCCGTCGATGCGGACAGCGCCGCCTTCGGCAAAATAGGTGATCTCGCCCTCTTCGATGCGCGACAATGACGGCAACAGTTGCATGATTGCCGACGCGGTGACGGACTTGCCGCAGCCGCTTTCGCCCACGATGCACAGCGTCTTGCCTCGTTTGACGGTGAACGACACGCCGTCGACCGCCTTGTTGCAGCGGCGGTTCGAATAGATATAGGTCTTCAGGCCGTCAACCCTGAGCGCGATTTCCCCTGCCATGCCGCCTACCCCTGCTGCGACGGATCGGTTGAATCGCGCAGCCCGTCGCCGATGAAGTTGACCGCCAGCACAAACAGCGAGATCACCGACCCGACCGGCAGCCAGATCCACCAGTTGTTCTGCAAGACGCGCAGGTCCTGAGCGGCGTTCAGGATGTTGCCCCAAGTCGGAATATGCAGCGGCACGCCCAGCCCCAGGAAGCTGAGGCCCGCCTCGGCCAGGATGAACATCGCCGTGGTCAGGGTAATGTTGACCATGATCGGGCCCAGCGCATTGGGCAGCATGTGTTTGTAGCAGATCCGCGCGGTGCCGACGCCGAAGCTTTCCAGAGCCTGGACGTATTCCTCCTCGCGCAGCGAAAGCATGCGCGCACGCGCCAGGCGGTACATCGCCCCCCAGCCGGTCGCGATGAAGATCACGATCAGGTTGAACAGGCTTTGCCCGACGATCGAGACCAGAAGCAGGACCAAGACGATCTGCGGAAACGACATGAAGATCTCGGAGACCCGCAGCGCGACAGTGTCGATCCAGCCGCCGACATAACCCGCATAACAGCCGATCCCGACGCCGACGACAGCGGCGCACAGGGCGCTGCCCAGCCCGACCAGGATCGAGATCCGACCGCCATAAAGAACACGGGCAAACACGTCACGGCCGGTCTTGTCGGTGCCGAACCAATGCTCGGCCGAGGGCGATTGCAGCATCGCCCTGAGATTGATCTTCAAGGGGTCGTACTCGGTGATCAGCGGCGCGAACAGCGATGCCAACAGGATGATGGAGAACAGCACCAGTCCAACGACCGCCAGGCGGTTGTTCAACAGCTTGCGCAGGGCCCGGCTGCCAACCTTGGCATGAAGGCGTCCGGCTTCCTCCAGGTCGCGAATGCGATCGAACTCGCGGTCCAGTGCAGTGCTTGCCATGGCTGCCTCCCCCGTCCTATTCCAGCCTGACGCGTGGATCGATCAGGGCGGTCAGAACGTCGATGATCAGGCTGGCCAGCAGCACCGCCAGAACCGAAAACAGGGCGATCATCATGACCAGCGGATAGTCCTGACCGCGGACCGCTATCACGAACTCGTTGCCGACGCCCGGCCATTGGAACACCTGCTCGATGATCACCGAACCGCCGATCAATGTCGGCAGCCGGAAACCGATCAGCACGATCACCGGCGTCAGCGCGGTCCGGAACCCGTGCAGAAGGTTGACCCGCCACTCCGGCAATCCCTTGGCCCGGGCCGTGCGAATGAACTCGCGCGACAGCGCGTCCAGCATGGCCGCGCGCGAATAGCGCATCACGCCTGCCGTCATCATCAGGGACAGCACCGCGGCCGGCAGCACAAGGTGAGGGAATCGGTCCCAGAAGCCCTCGTAGCCGGGCAGCAGGCGCCCGCCCACCGGCAGCCAGCCCAGCTGCAGCGAAAAGAACGACAGCGCAACCAAGCCGAAAAAGAACTCTGGGATCGACACACCCAGCATCCCGACCACGGTCAGCGCACTGTCGCCGGCCGAACCCTTGTTCAGGGCGCTGTAGGTTCCCAGGATGCAACCGAAAACAGTTGAGAAGAAGATCGCCGCCAGCGAAAGCTCCAACGTCGCCGGCAGCCGGTCCAGGAAGATCTCGGAAATCTGCACCCCGCCGGACAGCGAGTGCCCGAAATTGCCCTGCAGGACGTTGAACAGCCAGATCGAATAACGTTCCAGGAAGGACTTGTTGAGGCCCAGCGCCTCACGCAGCTTGTTGAGGTCTTCCGGGGATAGCTGACCCGCCACATCCGGCGGGATCATATAGGAAACCGCATCGCCCGGCGTCAGTTCCAGCCCCAGATAGACCAGGAAGCTGATCGCCACCAGCATCGGGACCAGGATCAATATCCGCCTGATGATATAGGTCAGCAAGATGCGGAACCTTGCAAAAGGGTTTCAGCGAAGCCGGCGGCTGGTTGCGGCCGATATCATCGGCCGCAACCAGCGCCCTACACCCTACTGCTTACTCCGGCTTCTTCGGGAAGGCATTCACCCGGAACGAACGAGTGTAGGGAATGTCGGCCGCAATCACCCGCATGTGGTCCATGGCTTCAAGCGATTGGACATCGGCAACCGACTTGGTGAAACCGTAGTCCAGCCGGCCTGCCGCCGCGTTCTTGACAACATTCGGGTCATTATCGTCGCTCGGGAAGGCAACGATCTCTTCTATCTTGGCAACACCGCCGTGGTAGTTCTCGAACGGAACGAAACGCACGAAGTCGTTCATCTGGACCTCGGCGACCTTATACGGTCCCGACCCGACCGGGTTCTGCCAGAACGGGTGCTGCTGCAGTTCCACCGGATTCACGCCTTCCAGTTTGTGCTTGGGCAAGGGCGTGAACTGGCTGAGGGTCACCAGCATGTTCGGGTCCAGCCTCTCGAACTTCAGCGTGATCGCGTTGCCGTCGACGGAAATGCCGGAAATCGCATCCGCTTCGCCGTTGGCGTAGGCCTCGCCGCCTTCCAGCGACCGGAACGTGTTCACGAAGACGCCGTTCAGCGACGGGAACTTGGTCGCCGTGTGGATCGACCAGGCCACGTCTTCAGCCGTCAGCGGCGTGCCGTCGTGCCAGGTCAACCCGTCCTTCAGCACGAAGGTCGCGGACATGCCGTCCTCGGAGACCGTATAGCTCTCGGCAAGCTGTGGGCCACCCGGCACCAGCGATCCGTCCGCCGTCAGCAGGCGGTCGAAAATGATCTTGTTGGAGATCGCCAGGCCCGGGTTCAGCCAGGGCTGGGCGAAGAACTGGATCGGTCCCTTGTTGGTGTAAAGGACCTTCTTGCCGTTCTCGTCGGGCTCGACCGTCCAGTTGACGATGTTCCAGTCGTAGTTGAACTGGTCGTTGCCGTACGGGCCGCCGTTGCGCGACAGTCGCTTGCTTTCGAAGATGAAAAGCTGCTGGTAGTACAGCGGAATGTCCGACAGCTTGTCGTTCTCGAAACGCTGAAAGTCGACAAAAGCAGCCTTCTGCTCGTCGAGATTGGCGGTGCCGTTGATCTTCGTCAGAAGCGACGCCCGCATGTCGTCCTGCGGAGCGTAGCTGGCCTTGCCTTCCAAATAGACGTTGTAATACTCGTGCAGCACCAGCGCCGCGCGCGCACCATAAGCCATGTCCCAGGTCACCGTGCTGGTGTCATTTGATTTCGGTAGGGCGTTCAACTGACCCGCAACGTCGCCTTCCAGCTTGCGGAAGGTCATCTTGACGCCGACATCGGCCAGATAGGCCTGCACGGCCGTCATGAAATCGACTGTCAACTGGTCTCCGTAGTAATAGACCACGTCCAGTGTCTGGCCCTCGTCCCAGCCGGCCTCTTTCAAGAGCTGCCGCGCCTTGTCCGGGTCATAGCCGTACGCGTTCAGACCCGGCGCCTTCCAGGAGCCGTTGGGTATCATCGAATCAGCGACGATAGCCTTGCCCTCGAACAGGGTCTCAACGACCGTGTCCATGTCGATCGCATAGGCGATGGCCTGGCGTACGCGCGGATCGGACAGTTTGTTCTCGACATCGGCAAGCGCCGCGGTCGAGGCCATCGACATGGCCGTCGCCAGGGCGACGGCGCGGATGAGATTCTTCATTTCATTCCTCCCTGTTGTCTTGGTTTCTATCCCTGAAGCTCCGTTGCTCCGTTCCCGCCGCGGTCCAGCGCAGCGTGGAAATAGGACGCATAATTCCGTTCAAGATGCCGTTTCAGGACCGCTTCCGCCCTGTCCGCATCCTTGTCCAGAATTGCGTTGACGATCTGCTTGTGCTCCTCGTTGCTTTGCCGGAAGTGCTCCCTGGCCTTCTCGGGAATCCGGCGGCCCTTCATCAGCCTTTCGACGAACGCCTCGTGCAAAGCGACGAAGATCGGGTTTCCGGGCACTTCCGCAAGCACCCGGTGAAACTGGACGTCCGCCTGCCGGAACGCCGCAGGATTGTCCAGGTTGGCATCGCAGGCCTCGATCGCTTCCACCATCCGGGCGACCTGGGCGTTTGTTGCATGATCCAACGCATACCTCACCATGCCGGTTTCCATGAACAGGCGGGCCTGTTCCAAATGGGCCATGCCTTCGGCACCGGAAAAGAAGAACCGCGCGGCCTCGGCAACGCTGGCCATCACGCCTGAAAGTGTGGGTGCGGCGATGCGTGGGCGCTTGCCCCGTGCATGGTCCACCAGGCCCATCGCCTGCAGATTGGTCACCGCATTGCGGACGGTGCCGCGCCCGACGCCAAACCGTTCGCACAAATCACGCTCGGACGGCAGCATGTCTCCGTGCGACAGGACACCGTCGTGAATGTCCGCCGCAATCGACTCCGAGATCGCCAAGGCTGCGTTTTGTGACGCCATGACCCGAAATCCTAACCAAATGTTGCCAAGAGTAGACCATTCATTCACTTTAATGTCCAGAATTTTGCGTTTTGGTTGACCAAATTTCCTCAATCGGATACCAAATATGGGTGATCCTGCCACTCACCGGCAGGCGGGGTTTCAGGATGCACCGACGAACAAGCCGGCCACGGCGCACAGCGAGGGTTTCATGAGCATCTCCGGTGCGATATTCGCCGCAATGTTGACGCCCTTCGGGGACGACGGTTCGGTGTCGCCCGAGCGGATCGATCCGCTGGTCGACTACATCCTGTCGAAAGGCGTCGAAGGGCTTTATGCCGGCGGCAGCACGGGCGAATGTGTGTTGCTCAGCCTGGACGAACGGGCGTTGATGCTGAAGGAGCTGGCCGCACGCGCCCGCGGCCGCTGTACCCTGATCGCCCATGTGGGCGCCGCATCGACGGACGACGCGGTCACCCTGTCGACCCTGGCCGCTCAGGAGGGTTTCGACGCGGTATCGGCAATCCCACCCTATTACTACAAATACAGCTTCGACGAGATCGCCGCCTACTACCACGCCATCGCCGAGGCGGCCGGCCTGCCCCTGGTGGTTTACAACATCCCGTCGCTGACCGGGGTGGAGTTCGGCACCGAACGGCTTCTGGAACTGCTGGATGACCCACGGATCGGCGGCATCAAGTTCACCGATAAGGACGTCTTCCAGTTCACGATGTTGCGCAACGCCCGTCCCCGCAAACGGTTCTATTTCGGCACCGACGAGATGTTCATCTGCGCCGCGGCGGCCGGAACCGACGGCGGCATCGGCAGTACTTACAACCTGATCGGCGATGTCTATGCCGGTATCAAGGGCGCCGTGGACAGGGGCGACATCGAGACCGCGCGCGCGCTGCAGGCAAAGGCGAACGGATTGATCGAGATCCTGTTAGAGACCGGCGTCGTGCCGGGCTTGAAACATGCGCTGAACCGCCTGGGCGTCCCCGTCGGCGGCTGCCGTCGTCCTTTCAGCCCACCCTCGGCGGCTTCCCTGAAAAAGCTCGATCGCTGGATGGACGAAAACCTGACGGTGTCGGCTTAGGCGGGCATCGACCGCGATGACGCGGCACATCCTGCACAACGGGGTCGAACCGCCGGCGGGCTGGCCGCCCAACTATGGACCCGTGCCGCGCACGCCGATGCCGGTACCCTGGCTGGACAACCCGCCTGCCTGCATCCCCATCGACACCGGCCGGCAGCTTTTCGTCGACGACTTCCTGATCGACCGAACCTCTCTGGCCCGCGTCTTTCACCGACCCGCGCCGCACCAGGCCAACCCGCTGCTGGTGCCAGAGACCGCGTGGGAGGGAGGTGACGTTTCTTTCGCCATGCCGTTCAGCGACGGTGTCTGGTTCGACCCGGCCGACCGCAAATTCAAACTCTGGTACACCGCAAACGAGATGTGGTGCACCTGTTATGCGGAATCGGTCGACGGTCTGAACTGGCTGCGTCCCGACCTGGATATCGTCCCCGGCACCAATATCGTCATGGACGTACCGCGGGATTCCAGCACCGTCTGGTTGGACCACGAAGACCCTGACCCGGCCCGGCGGTTCAAGATGATCCAGACCGTGAAAGAACGCCTTTCCATGCGCGCCCCCTTGCGCGGCCGGGCAAAGGACAGTTTCTTCACCTACAGCCTGTTCGCCTCGCCGGACGGGACCCATTGGCGGCCATTGGCGGAATCACGTCCCGACCAGCCGATCGGCGATCGTTCCACTGTCTGGTTCGATCCGTTTCGGGGTGTGTGGGTGTACAGCATCCGCGACATTGAATGGCAACGCGCGGTACCAGGCGGTCAACGCTATCGCGTGCGTCTGTATCGCGAGCACCCCGACTTGGCAGAAGGTCTGTCGGACCTGGTTTCCCAGACGATCCCGTGGGTTGGCGCCGACGACCTGGACCCGCCGCATCCGGACCATCCCGACCAGCCGCCGCAGCTCTACACCTTGGACGCAGTCGCCTACGAGAGCCTGATGGTTGGCCTCTTTTCGATCCATCAGGGCCCCGAGAACGAAATCTGCGAGTCGACGCGCACCCACAAACGAAACCAGATCGCCCTGGGCTTCAGCCGAGACGGGTTCCACTGGCACCGGCCTGACCGGCGCCCCTTCATCGGCGCCCGCTCGGAGGATGAGACGGCCTGGGATTGGGGCAACATCCAGTCCGTCGGCGGCGGCTTCCTGGTGGTGGGCGAGGAGCTGTGGATCTATTACAGCGGCCGCGCGCTGGGCGGCGACTTCTGGGACGGGTCCGGCGGCACCGGACTGGCCGTGTTGCGCCGCGACGGTTTTGCCAGCCTGGAGGCGGGCCCGGACGGCGGCATTCTTCTGACCCGGCCCGTACGGTTCGCGGGCCGGCACCTGTTCGTCAATCTCGCCGCGCCACAGGGGCGCCTGCGGGTCGCTGTGCTTGACGAGAACGGCGTTGAGATCGACGGCTTCGGCCTTGCCGACTGTGTGCCGCTCGACGGCGACGGTACGCGGCTTGCGGTGCGGTGGCGCGGGAACGCAGACCTCGGTGCGCTTGCAGGCCGCCCCGTCCGGTTCCGGTTCGAACTGTTCGACGGGGCGCTTTATGCCTTTTGGGTCAGCCGCTGGAACGGCGGGCAGAGCGGCGGATATGTGGCGGCCGGCGGGCCGGGATATGCGAAAGGCATCGACATGCCGGCAAGCAACGAGACCTCAGCAGGATGACGCCCCACCGCGGCGACACCGTTGGCGTGTCGGCGACCGCCGAACGACCCCCGCTTTGGCCGGGCGCCGGTTACTGCATCACGATGCCGCCGTCGATCATCAGCAATTGGCCTGTCATGTAGTCGGATTCGGGGCTTGCCAGGAAAGCGGCGGTTCCCACCACATCCTTGGGGTAGGAGTACCGCTTCATCAGGATCATGCTGTCCGCAAGATGATCCATGGAATCCCCTTCTTTCTCAAACTTGCCGATCGCCACCAGGTCCTTGTCCAACTGCTCCCACAGCTCGGTCCGCACGACGCCGGGTCCATAGCCGTTGACCGTGATGTTGTGCTCGACCAGCGCCTTGGCGCCGCCGTTGATCATCGCCAGCACGGCATGTTTCGAACAGGAATAAGGGACGACATCGTCAAAAGCCTGGCGTGACAGGATCGACCCGACATTGATGATCTTGTAGGGGCCGTTCTCCTTGCCCTGACTAATCATCTGCTTGGCCGCCTCCTGCATGCCAAGCAGCACACCAAGCGCATTGACGTCCATGATCTTGTGCCAGTTCTCCTCGGTGACGTCGAGGAACATCAACGGCTTGTTGATGCCGGCGTTGTTCAGCATCACATTGATCGAGCCGAACGCCTCCACGGTCGCAGCGACGGCCGCGTGCATCTGATCCCGATTCGTGACGTCGAGCGGAACCGCGATTGCCTCGCCACCCGCGTCCAGGATTCGGGCAACGACTTCCTTGCATCCATCCAAATTCACGTCGCCAAGACAGACTTTCGCTCCCTGCGCGGCAAAATACTCACCGATCGCCGCTCCCATGCCTTGTGCGCCCCCCGTGATCAGCACGTGTTTGCCTGCCAGCCGTGTCTTGTCCATGGACCTGCTTCCTTCCGTTGAACGGGTGCACATCCTGGACATTTTGAGCGGCGACTTGACACGCAGGAATGCAAACTACGTCCATTCTGGATGAAACTCGTCCAATATGGACGGAATAGCGGTATCGGATCGCCGCACAGACTCCGCAACATGGAAGCACGCAAGATTTCTGTGCCATCGCCGCACGATCCACGCGGAAGATCCACGGCATGGACATAACGACAGGCTTCACAGGGAAGTCGTTCCAAACAGGGAGAGCAATGTCATGGGTTATTTGCGGAAAGCGGCGAACCTCGCGCTGGGTACCGTCGTGACGCTGTGCTTAAGCGCCTCATTGAGCGCCGCGCAGGACAAACCGTCGATCGTTTCGTTCAACGGTCCCGCCGGCGAGGCCTATATCGGAAAGTTCATCAAGGGCATCAAGGCGACGGCCGAGCTCAACGGCTACGATATCAAGGTCTTCGAAAACCAGTTCAACCAAGCCGAACAGGACCAGCAGGTCCAGCAGGTTCTCGCGGCCGGCCAATTGCCGGACGTCTTCATCTGGTGGCCGTCGGATGCCACCGCGGGTCTCGGATCGCTTCGGGCGCTTCATAAGACCGGCGTCCCGGTTTTGAAGATCAACCAGCTGCCGAACGAACAGGACAAGAAATACATCTTCGGATATGCGGGCCCCGACGACCGGTTGCGCGCCCGAAACGCCGGCTACATGATGCGCGAAGCCGCGGCCCGGAAAAAGGCCGAGGGCGGCGATGGATTCAACGTCATCGTCCTGTCCTATCCGCACTCCTACGGCGGATACGGGCTTTCCATCAATGCGTTCAAGGAGGCGATCGCCGGTTCGGACCTGAACATCATCGGCGATATCGACGAAGGCTTCGGTCAGGCCAACGGCTACAAGGGCGCGGCAAAGCTGATCGCCAAGGTCAAGGACCAGGGCATCGACTTCGTCTATGGAATGGACGATGCAATCCTGACGGGCGGCATCAAGGCGCTGGAAGAAGCCGGTTACACCATGGGCAAAGACGTGATTGCCGTCGGAACGGTCTGCAACGGTGACAAGCAGTTGATCGAGGAAGCCAAGCAGTACGGCACCACGCTGCAATCGCCGCTTCACGAGGGCCAGCTGGAGATCAAGCTGGTGACGGAGTACCTGAAGACCGGCAAGCTTGAGAATTACATCAACTTCACGCCCAATCCGCCGGTCACGCGAGAGAATCTCGATACCACCGCGCTGCGCGGCTATGACGGAAAACTCTACGGAATCGACGAACTGTGTTCGGGTGCCTGGAGCGGCTGACGTAAACGGGGCCGACGAGGCGGGAAAGGCCACTATGGCCTTTCCCGTCCCGCGTTTTTCGTGGATCTGGATCGCGGCAAACTAGGTATGGAGCCACTGCTCAAGCTTGAAGGTATCAAGCGCCATTTCGGCGCCATTCGCGCGTTGCGCGGCGTAGACTTCGAGATCACACCGGGCGAGGTCATCGGGCTGGTTGGCGAGAACGGCGCCGGAAAGTCGACGCTGGTAAAGATCATCAGCGGGTTCGATGACGGGTATACCGGCCAACTCTTCTACCGTGGCGAACCGACGCGGTTCTCCAATCCGGCACAGGCGGAACATGCCGGAATCGCAATCGCCCAACAGGAACTCAGCCTCATCCCGACGATGAGCGTCGCGGAGAATATCTTCCTGACCGGGCACAATGTGCCAACCTTCTCCACCCGGCGTTCGCTCGCAAAACAGGCCCGAAAGTACCTTGAGGAGGTGGGCCTTTCCGATGTCAATCCAACGGACAGCGTCGAGCGCCTCTCCGTCGGAGAACAGCATCTGGTCGAGGTCGCAAGACTGATCGCCCACGACCCCAGCGTGCTGATCCTTGACGAACCCACGGCGGCATTGGGCGAATCCGACAGCATGCGGATTTTGGAGATGGTCTCGCGCCTTGCCGCGCGTGGAAAGTCCATCATCTATGTCAGCCACCGTCTCGACGAGATCTTTAAGATCGCCGACCGCGTCACCGTGCTGCGAGACGGCGAAAGCCAGGCGACCAAACTGGCCGGCGACCTCGATGTGGGTATGCTGGTCGAACTGATGCTCGGCCGCGAATTGAGTAACCTGTTCCCCCATCGCGAACCGCGAACGCAAGAATCACA
>CAJIAA010000129.1_pt1 | contig 14881 bp, 16 predicted proteins | sample 9199011 | NCBI WGS metagenome assembly CAJIAA01 (sample SAMEA7708266, study PRJEB35096) | sediment metagenome | biome: marine neritic benthic zone biome [ENVO:01000025]; feature: sediment [ENVO:00002007]; material: shallow marine sediment [ENVO:03000034] sea grass bed [ENVO_01000059] ...
CCGGCCGAGAAGGGCGCGGTGACGCACCCCGGCGGCAAGGCGGAGACGCACGTCTACGCGGATATCTGAGGCGGCGTTCTACTAGTGGATTACTGCCGGCAGTGATCCTTGCTTCCGAGGAGTGGGCATGCGCATCGCCGTCGGCGGGTTTCAGCACGAGACCAACACCTTCGCGCCCGAGCGGGCGGACTTCGCCCGGTTCGAGCGGCAGGACGGCTGGCCGGGCCTGTCGCGCGGGGCGGCGCTGTTTGCGGGCGTTAAGGGCGTGCATATCCCCATTGCCGGTGCGATCGAGGGCTTGCGGGCCGCGGGGCACGAGCCGGTGCCGCTGTTGTGGTGCTCGGCAACGCCCTGCGCCCATGTGACCAAAGACGCGTTCGAGCGCATCGCCGCCATGATCGTCGACGATCTGCGCGCCGCGATGCCGGTGGACGGGCTTTTCCTCGACCTGCATGGCGCCATGGTCTGCGAACACCTTCAAGACGGCGAGGGCGAACTACTGCGCCGTGTCCGCGACGCGGTCGGCCCAGGCCTTCCCGTCGCCGTCAGCCTGGACCTTCACGCCAACGTGACCCAGGAGATGGTGGCCCTGGCGGACCTGATCGAGATCTACCGCACCTATCCCCACGTCGACATGGCCGATACCGGCGAACGGACGGCGCACGGATTGGTCGACCTGGTTGCGTCGGGCGATCGCCCGGCCAAGGCGTTCCGCAAGACCGACTTCTGCATCCCGCTGAACTGGGGCTGCACCCTGCACGAACCGGCCGAAAGCCTCTACGGGCTGGTGCCCGGCATGGTTTCGTCCGAGGTGCCGTGGGTGTCGCTGGCTGCCGGCTTCCACCTGTCCGACATCGCCGAGATGGGGCCGGCGGTCCTGGCCTACGGCCACAGCCAGACCGGCGCGGATGCCGCCGCGGGAGCCCTGTTGCAGGCGCTGAACGACCGCCGCAGCGCCTTCAACGGGCAGGTCTATCACCCCGTTGACGCGGTCGACCGGGCCAAGGACCTGGCGTCCCGCTCGGCACGGCCGGTGGTGCTGGCCGACACCCAGGACAATCCGGGCGGCGGCGGATCGGGCGACACGACAGGGCTGTTGCGCGCCCTGATCGAACGCGGCGCCAAGGGTGCTGTTCTGGGTCTGATGAACGATCCGGCCGCGGCCCGGGCCTGCCACGACGCCGGTTTGGGCAAACGGATTTCGCTGCGGCTGGGCGGCCGCCTGTTCCCGGGTGACAGCCCGCTGGACGTCTGGGCCGTGGTCCTGAATCTCGCCGACGGGCGTTTCACCGGCACCGGGCCCATGTGGGGCGGAGCGCGCATGAACCTGGGGCCCATGGCCCTGATCGAAGTGGAAGGCGTGCGGGTCGTGCTGGCGTCGAAACCGATGCAGGCGGGTGACCAGGCGATGTTCCGCCATCTCGGGATAGAGCCGGCGGACATGCCGATCGTCGCGCTGAAAAGCTCGGTCCATTTTCGCGCCGACTTCCAGCCGATCGCCGAACAGATCCTGGTCGTCGCGGCACCCGGTCCGGTTTATGCGGATCCGGCAACGCTGAGCTACCGCAACCTGCGCCCGGGTCTGCAGGTCGGGGAAGACCGATAAGGCATCCGCATGCGGCTTGACGCAAGTCAATGGACGATGACGCGCCCTGTTGTTGAATAGCCATCGTGCGGTCTTGGGCGCGGTGCGTGGATTGGGGCATCTACCGTTGCATTCCCACGCTGCAATTGTGAGACTCGTGCAGAATTCGAACAGGGGGATACAAGATGGACTTCAGACGATTTTGGACGAAAATGCTTGTCTTGGCAGCGGGGCTCCTTCTTTGGAGCGGCCAGGCATCTGCGCAAGGGGACAACATCTTTGCGGTCAAAACGACCCAGGACTTGCTGAACATATGCACGCTTCCGGAAGACCACGCGATGCGAGGCGAAGCCGCAAATTATTGCCTCGGTTATATCGATGGGGCGGTCAGCTACCACGACGCGATCTCCGCGCACGAGGACCTGAAGCCGTTCGTCTGCTATCCCGAAACGGCGACGGTGGAACTCGGTGCCGTGATTTTCATCGATTGGGGGAAGCAGAAGCAGGGTGACGCCGAAACGATGGAAACGGCGCCGGTAATCGGCGTCGTCAAGGCGCTGGCAGCGGAATGGCCATGTACCTAGCAAGGGCTGGAACCCGTTCTTCCGGTTCCACAAACACCGAGCTAGCGAAACATCGGATCAATTGGGAGTTGACGAATGAGGACATTATCTCTGGTAGCCGCGCTTAGCCTCGCTCTTGGCGTCGCGGGCTGCGGCGACACAACAACGTCGCGGACACTCAGCGGCGGGGCGATCGGCGCCGCAGGCGGCACTGTTGTTGGCGCGGCCGCCGGTAACACGTTGGCCGGAGCTGCAATCGGCGCAGGGGCTGGCGTCGTCGGCGGCTACATCTACGACCAGCACAAGAAGGGCAATATCGACTGAGGCAGCGGCGGCGCGTCCGAAAGCACGAGCATCCCCTGTGTGAAAACCTCGGCGGGACGCCTGGCGGCAGTGCTGGAGTCCGCCTCGGCCTTTGTGGCTCAAGGCCAAAGCCTACATACCGTGCATGGCGAATTGGGCAGAAAAGCAGTTCCCACCGTGCCAAGTCGGTGAGGGTGCAGCAGCTTGGAATCCCGCGATATGCTTCAGCGGTCCTGGTGAACGAACTAAATGGGGTGGATCAGCGGTACATGCTGACCAACCGTGCCACAAGAATCGCAATATAGAAAACACCAGTGGCCGCCTGCAGCGTGGACCATACTCCCACGGGTACGGCCGCAGGCGTTATGTCACCATACCCAAGCGTGGTGATGGTGGTCAGGCTGAAATAGACAAAGTGGCTGAGGGTCAGTGCCGAACCACTCTCGGCAATTCTGAACGAATCCGGCCATAGCACATAGATCACTTCGTAGCTCACTGCCCAGGCGAGTGCGACGAGGAGATAGACAGAAACGGAGTAGAAGACCACCTCGGTATCGACTTTCTTCGCGGTAATAATGCGGCGAAGGATCACGCCAATGCAGAGGAACCCGAACGCAACGAACAGAAGGCCGGTCGTGACGCGTAGGGCATCGCTCTGCGTAACAACGCTAAGGGAACTGAGTGCCAACCAGACAGCAGCAAGGCCATAGGCAATCATGCGAAGCTGGAGTTCCCCGGTCATCACCCGCACTGCGGTGAGAAAAACAGCCGCAAACAGCACGGCGACAACCAGTCCATAGATCGTTTCCATATCTACGAAAGAAACAGCAACCAACAGCAGGACCAGAGCAGCCAGAAGCTCGATTGACTTGGATGCTTGTATGCTGCGAAAGGTAAGTCGCATGCTATCCAACCTGCCTCTGATCAGGGGTCCGGTACCTGAAAGCGAGCCCGAACCCTATCGGGGCCGTTCCAGCCAGCGCCGCGCACCGACCAGCAGCAATGGGATCACGAACCAGCCGAGCGTCCAGACATCCGGCCCCACGAAGCCGAGGCCGGTGTTCAACAATGCAGTGGCGGGTTCAATGATGGTACTTCTCCCGACATCGTCCTTCTGAGCCTCGCTGAGTTCCGCCCTCGCGAAACCACATCTGCGCGCGTACCGCCAACCGGCAACGCCGATGAAACCGGAGATCGCCAGGCAGATGCTTTGGCCCACGGGCGACGACACGCTCACCAGCGTCGGGTCTGCGATTGCGAAGAACAGGAACAAACAGACAAAGATCAACTGCAGCAGAACCAGCAGGGTGTGGACACCGTTGGTTCGCTCCAGCGGCCCGAGCAGCTTGTGGGTGAGGTTCCATGAGATCAGCGTCAAGCCCACCGCAATGAGCAGTCTCAACAACTCGGTCGCATTGTCCCAAAGTAGCGACAGCAGCCCGAAATCAAGGTCGGACCAGGCCAAATCCTCTGTCTGGGGAAGATACATGATGAATTGGACGAACAGCATCGCATAGGCGACATCCAGGAACGTCTCGAGGCGTCTCAGTTGAGTGCGTCCAACAGGACTGTCGATTGCCGCTTTTTCGGTCATTTGGGGCATTATCCCATGAACCAGGGCTGGCGCTGGAGGGTGGATTCGGCAGGGCAATCGAACAAGTCGGAAGTCTAGTGACAGGGCACGCATGTGTCGATGCCCGAGGCAATCCCGTTTCGATTCCGAAGGACCACGAGCTTTGCCGAGTCGGCACCGCGGAGAGAGTTCTTCAATTGGGCTCGGCGGCTACCTCTACGATCAGTACAAGAAGAACGATATCGACTGGGGAGACGCCCAATCGGAGGTGCAGGGAAGGAATGATCTGCCGGAAGAAACGGCAATTCTCCTGCTTGACGCATGTCAAAGTTCTGCAACGCACAACGGCGTCTAATGGTGACCGGTCTCGTAGTGGCGCGCTGATCGAGGCGCGCCACATTCTTTGCAGGTTCTCGACTTGGCAGTCTTCCGGTGTGCGTCAAACCGGCAGACACGGGCGATACGGTCTTTGGAGGCGGGGGATGGCAATCATGAAACCAAAGCAGATCGACATTGCACTGCAGGGCGGCGGCGCACACGGGGCGTTCTCCTGGGGTGTGCTTGACCGCCTGCTGGACGACGAGCGGATCGAGATCGTCGGCATCAGCGGCACCAGCGCCGGGGCGATGAACGCGACCGCGGTGGTCCAGGGCCTGGCGGCAGGCGGTCGGCCGGAAGCACAACGGGTGCTGCGCGATTTCTGGTCCAGGATCAGCGATGCGGCGCGCTTCAGCCCGATGCAGCGAACCTTTCTGGACATGATCATGGGCCGCTGGAGCCTGGATCTCTCGCCCGTATTCGTCTTCACCCAGCACTTGCAGCGTGCGTTTTCCACTTACGAGCTGAACCCGCTGGGCTTCAATCCGCTGCGCGACATCGTCGTGGACTTCTTCGACTTCGATGCCGTCAACCGGCCCGATGCGCCAAAGCTGTTTCTGGGCGCCACCAACGTGCGCAGCGGACTGGCGAAGGTGTTTCGCCAGCCGGAAATCAGCGCCGATACCGTGATGGCATCGGCCTGCCTGCCGTTCATGTTCCACGCAGTGGAAATCGACGGCGAGGCGTACTGGGACGGCGGCTATATGGGGAACCCGCCTCTGTTCCCGTTGGTTGACGAGACGGACGTCCGTGACCTGGTCATCATCCAGATCAACCCCTTCGCGCGCACCGACATCCCGAAAACCGCCTACGAGATCGAGAACCGACTCAACGAAATCACATTTAACGCAAGCCTTATCAAAGAGTTGCGCGCGCTTTATTTCCTAAAGGAGATAATCGACCACGAGGGCCTTGAACGGGAGCGATTCAGGGACGGCCGGCTGCACCGCATCGAAAACGAAGAGGAGATGAGTGAGTACAGCGTTTCCAGCAAGCTCAACGCCGAGTGGGCCTTCCTCGAGCACCTGCACGACATCGGCTGGAACACTGCCGAGCGGTGGATCGAACAGCATTTCGACGATGTTGGCGTTCGCACGACCTGGGTGCCCGACTTCCTGTTGACCGAGAGCCTGAAGCCGGCCCACCTGCCCGAAGACGCGGAGCGCAAGGCAGAGCAGCAGGAAACCGGCACATGATCGACATTCTCGCCGTCCTGGTCGCACTGGGACTGCTGATGTACCTGGCGTTCCGGGGGATTACGCTGATCCTGCTGGCGCCGGCGGCGGCCATGCTGGCCGTTCTTCTGACCGGCGGCCTGCCGATCCTTGCCGCTTATACCCAGATCTTCATGAGCAATACCGGCGACTTCATCGTCGCCTTCTTTCCGCTGTTCATGCTGGGGGCGATCTTCGGCCGTCTGATGGACGACAGCGGGTCTGCCAAATCCATTGCCCAATCGGTCTGTTCCTGGCTGGGCCCGCAGCGGTCGATCGTATCGGTGGTGCTGTGCTGCGGCGTCCTGACCTATGGCGGCGTTTCGGCCTTCGTCGTCGCCTTTGCGATTTTTCCCGTTGCGGCGGCGCTTTTTCGCGATGCGGATATTCCCAAGCGTCTTATCCCGGGCAGCCTGGCGCTGGGCGCGTTCACCTTCACGATGTCCGCCCTGCCGGGCACGCCGGCAATCCAGAACGCCATACCGATGCCGTTCTTCGGCACGACCGCTTTTGCCGCGCCGGGCTTGGGGATCATTGCCGCGGTGATCATGTTTCTCGGCGGGGTCGCGTGGCTGAACCGGCGGGCGGCGCAGGCACGCGCCGCAGGCGAAGGATACGGCGTCCATGCCGACAGCCTGCCCACGCCCGACGTGGTGATGCGTGAACATACCCAAAGCGGCGGTTTCGACATCGCCGAACTGCCTGAGGCGACGGCCCGGGAAGAGAACGTTCCGCACTTCGCGCTGGCGGTTCTGCCGGTCATCGCGGTGATTGTCGTCAACTTCGCCTTCATCAAGCTCGTTGTTCCGATGATGGATACCTCGTACCTGGCGGACCCCATGTTCGGAGCCACGACAATTGAAGGCGTGCGCGGCGTCTGGGCGGTAATCGTCGCGCTGTTCGTTGCGGTCCTCTTGCTGATCGCGTTGAACTGGCGACGTCTGACGAACCTGCGGACCAGCCTGGACAAAGGCACGGACGCATCGGTCCTGCCGATCTTCAACACGGCAAGCCTTGTTGGCTTCGGCGCTGTGATCGCGGCGCTGCCGGTTTTCGCCACGATCAGCGAGGCGGTCATGGGGCTGGGCGAGGGAAATCCCCTGGTGTCGATCGCCGCGGCGGTCACCGCTTTGTCGGCGATGACCGGATCGGCATCGGGCGGCATGAGCATCGCGTTGGACGCACTGGGCGCGCGCTTCGTGGAACTGGCGCAGATCACCGGCGTCTCGCTGGAGGCGATGCATCGGGTAACGGCCGTCGCATCCGGTACGCTGGACGTCCTGCCCCATAACGGGGCGGTCATAACGCTGCTCGCCGTCTGCGGCCTGACGCACCGGGACTCCTATGCCGACATTGCCATGGTGGCGATCGTTGTGCCGATGACGTCCCTGGTGGTCATGATCGTGCTGGCGACGATGTTCGGCGGGTTTTGAAACTGCGTCGCCCGCTTGCCGCCGAATAGTGAACTTCATTCGAAACGGAAATGATAAAGTCCAGCCGCTTGCAATTCGCTGGCAGAATTTCCGCACGGAGAAACAGGGGGATTTCAGATGACTTTCAGAATGGTACACAAAGCAACGCTTGCGTTGGTGGCGGGCGCCATCCTGTGGACCGGCCAGACGTCTGCGCAAGAAGACAACGTCTTCGCGGTCGCCACGACGCAGGATCTGCTGAATGTCTGCACGCTGCCGGACGATCACGCGATGAGGGGCAGAGCCATCAACTACTGCCTTGGGTACATCGATGGGGCAATCAGCTACCACGACGCGATCTCGGCGCATGAGGAGATGAAACCATTCGTCTGTTATCCCGAAACGGCGACGGTGGAACTGGGCGCGGTGGTTTTCATCGATTGGGGGCAGCAGAATCAGGACAACGATTTAATGATGCTAACGGCGCCTGTGATCGGCGTCGTCAGGGCGCTGGCGGCAAAGTGGCCCTGCACTTGACGGCGTGCGGGTCGGCGACACACGCGGTGCCGACGGCGACTGCATCAACCGATCTCTTGGGTTCAAAAGACCAAATCATCGAAGTTGTGGATTTCATAGGAGTTGACGAATGAGGACACTTTCTCTCGCAGCCGTTTTGTGCCTGGGGCTGAGTGTCGCCGGTTGCGGCGATACGACGACGTCGCGCAGCCTTAGCGGCGCTGGAATCGGCGCAGCCGGCGGTGCGGTGATCGGCGCAGTCTCCGGCAATACGTTGCTTGGCGCAGGGATCGGCGCGGGCGCCGGCCTGGTTGGCGGCTACCTCTACGACCAGCACAAGAAGGGCAATATCGACTAGCCGTTGCGGCCGGGTTATCGGGCGCTTCACGCGTTTGGACTAACCCGGCCCGCCCTCTCCAGACTTTTCCGGCAGATGCTCGTCCAGGTGCAGCCAGGGCAGGCGGCTGGCCGTCCAGATGTGCAGGGTGGCGGGATGGTTCTCCGGATCGTCCAGCGTTGCCAATGTCACGTCCACCAGATCCGGCGCTTCGTCGGTGCGGAACGTGAGCTGTGATCCGCATGTCGGGCAGAATGTCCGCTCGGCCTGCGCCGACGACCGATAGGTCCTGGGCTTGCCGTGGATGATGCGGTAGTCCGCGGCCTTGACCGTGAACCATGTCACGACCGGCGCGCCCGACGCGCGCCTGCACATGGTGCAATGGCAATGCGCCGTCTCGCCCTGGATCGGGCCGTCGATGCAAAAACGCACGCCACCGCAAAGACATCCGCCGGTCATTTGAGTCATTTGTTCAACTCCTGCATGACCGCTTTTTCCCAGGCCGAAATGTATTCCGGCTGAACATGCTGTCTGTAGACGTCCAGCATCTGGCGCGCCGCGGTGCGGTCCCGTTCCGTCGGCGCCCGACGTTCGGCGACGGTCAGCCAAAAGAAAGCCCGCTGCGCCGGCCGGCCTTTGATTTCGCCGGTCGCCTCGTCGATGGAGGCACGGTAGAACAGCCTGGCCAAGGGCAGGTAGGCGTCGGCATAGCCTTGGACCGCGGCCGCCTGGTACCAGGAGCCGGCCTGGTTGAGGTTGCGCGCGGTGCCGTCGCCGCTTTCATACATGATCGCAAGGTTGTACTGCGCCCGGGCGATGCCGCCCTGGGCGGCCGCCGTCATCCAGGTATGTGCCTTGCTGAGGTCCTGCGGAAGATGTCGGCCGGTCAGGTAATATGTGGCGATCGTCAACTGCGCACTGGGAACGCCGTCCAATGCCGCTTCCAGACATAGCTGGACGCCCAGTTCGGCGTCTGCCGGCCCCAGGGATCCGCGGATATATGCTTCGCCCATCAGGCAATTCGCCAAGGAATAGCCGCCGTCGATCGAGGCCTCGTACCATGCGATAGCCTGGGCCACGCTTTGTTCCCGGCCGGTGCCGTTTTCAAAGCAGCCGGCCAACCGCGCCGCCGCTTCGGCATTGCCTGCCCGGGCCGCGTCTTCGAACAGGTCGCAACCGCGCGCCATGTCCTGCTCGAAATAGATGCCGTTCAGGTGAAGCCGGCCCAGGATCGTCTGCGCTTCCAGATCGCCCAGCGCCGCACGCCCTTGCAGCTCGGACACAACCGCCTCGGCGCGATCGTCGCGCAGCGCCGGCAGCAGGGATTCCAAGGCCTGTGCAGCGGCTGCGGCCGGGACCAGAATCAGCGCGGTAGCGAGGATGACCCGGGCGTGGCGCACGGCTTCATTCCGCCAGCTCGACCCACACGGGCGTGTGGTCGGACGCCTTTTCCCTGCCGCGGGGCTTGCGGTCGATCTGACAGTCCCGCAGCAAGTCGGTGGCCTGGGGAGACAGCACCAGGTGATCGATACGCACGCCTTCGTCCTTCTGCCAGGCGCCGCCCTGATAGTCCCAGAACGAGAACTGGCCGGCCTCGTCGTGCAGTGCCCGCCACGCCTCGGTCATGCCCAGGTTCAACAACGTGCGGAACCGGGCCCGGCTTTCCGGCCGAAACAGCGCATCGTCCGCCCAGGTAGCCGGGTCGTGCACGTCGCGGGCATCGGGAATGACGTTGTAGTCGCCGCCCAGCACGACCGGCATCTCGGTGGGCAGCAAGGTATCGCGCGCGTGGGCGATCAGCCGGTCCAGCCAGGCCAACTTGTAAGCGTACTTGTCGCTGTCGACCGGATTGCCGTTCGGCAGGTAGATCGACGCGACCCGAACCGCACCGACGGTCGCTTCGATATAGCGGGCCTGTGCGTCTTCTGCGTCCCCGGGCAGGCCGCGCTGCACATCTTCGATCGGCCGCTTCGACAGGATAGCGACGCCGTTATAGGTCTTCTGGCCGTGTGTCTCCACATTGTAGCCCAGGTCTTCGATTTCCAGGCGCGGAAAGGCGTCGTCGACCGTCTTGATCTCCTGCAGCAGCGCCACGTCGGGCGCCGATTCCGCCAGCCATTCCACCACCCGCGGCAGGCGGGCCCTGATTGAATTCACGTTGAAAGTGGCGATGCGCATGCGCTGTGTGCCGTCGGATGGAGACAGAAAAGGCCGCCGGAGGCGACCTTGTTTCTTAGCACGAAGCGGTGCTTTGCTCAGACAGAAAACGAGGTGCCGCAGCCGCAGGAAGACGTGGCGTTGGGATTGTTGACGCTGAAATAGGCGCCGACAAGTTCGTCCTTGAAGTCGATCTCGGATCCGTCCAGCAATCCCAGTGAGACCGTGTCGATTACGACCGTCACGCCATCCCGGGTGAACATCTTGTCGTCGCCGGAGGTCGTATCGTCGAAGCTGAACCCATACTGGAATCCGGAACAACCGCCGCCGGAGACCGTCACCCGCAGCATCAGCTCCGAATCGCCCTCGGCCGCGATCAGCTGGGTAAGCCGGCGGGCGGCCGACTCGGAGATCGTCACCTCCTGGGCGCCGTTGTCGCTGTTAACCGCAAATGGGTCTGACATGGGTCGTTTGGGCCTCAAATCACGTATTAACCGTCTGATATAACCGCGTTTTGATTTAGGCACTATAAACCGGTTGTCAATTGCAGGCCAAAAGATTGCGTTTTCGCCCGCGAAGGGTAGTTTCCCGCCATGACTCAGGCGCGCGCCTCTTTTGCCAGCGATCCCGCGGAAAGCCGGGGCAGGATCCATCCCGAGGCTCCTTCGGCCACCCGGACCCCGTTCCAGCGCGACCGCGACCGCATCATCCATGCCACCGCGTTCCGCCGGCTGATGCACAAGACCCAGGTCTTCATTTCGCCCCAGGCCGACCATGTGCGCACCCGTCTGACCCACAGCCTGGAGGTCGCTCAGATCGCCCGATCGATGGCACGCGACCTGGGTGCCGACGAAGACCTGACCGAAGCAATCGCCCTGTCCCACGACTTGGGGCATCCGCCTTTCGGCCATACCGGCGAGGAGGCATTGCAGCGCAAGATGCAGCCCTATGGCGGTTTCGACCACAACGACCAGGCGTTGCGCGTCCTGGTCAAGCTGGAGGTGCGGTATCCCCGGTTCCAAGGCCTGAATCTGACCTGGGAGACCTTGGAAGGCGTGGTCAAGCACAACGGCCCCGTGCAGACACCGCCCGGAATGGCGCTGCCGCCGACCCTGGCAACAGTCAGCACGGAGATCGATTTCAGGCTGGACACGCACGCCGGGATCGAGGCCCAGATCGCAGCAATCGCCGACGATATCGCCTATAACCATCACGATATGGATGACGGATTACGCGCCGGCCTGTTCACCGTCGAAGACGTCAGCAACGTCGTACATGTGGGCGAAGCCATTGCCACGGTTGCCGCCGAGTTTCCCGGGATTGACCGGCAGGTGCTGATTTCAGAGACCGTCCGGCGCCTGATCGGCAGCATGGTCGCGGACGTTCTTGCCGAGACCCGCCGGCGGCTTGCGGCCGCCGCTGCGGTCACGCCCGAAGACGTTCGAACCGCGCCATCGCCCGTGGTTGCATTCAGCCAGGGAATGCGCCAAAAGGAGCAATCGCTGAAGCGGTTCCTGTTCGACAGGATGTACAGGAACGCGGCTGTCGAGAAGGAGCGTCGGCGCGGCGCACAGATCGTCGCAGATCTGTTCGATGCGTTCCTCGCCCAACCGGCCCTGTTGCCGCTCGACTGGCGGGAAGGCTGCACCGGCTTGGACAGTGCGGCCCGGGCGCGCCTCATCACCGACTATATCGCCGGCATGACCGATCGCTATGCCGAAGCGGAACACGCAAGGATCACGCAATCGCACCCGAATGATGAACCTTTACAGAGAGTTTCAGGACGGCCTTCATAGGGCGGTCGAGAGTCTGGCCAACGCGGGCGAACTGCCTGCGGGGCTGGATCTGTCCCGCCTGACGGTCGAACCGCCACGCGACACCAGCCACGGCGACATGGCCACCAATGCGGCCATGGTCCTGGCGAAGCCCGCCGGAATGCGGCCGCGCGATGTGGCGGACAAGCTGACCGCTGCGCTTGCGCGCATGGACTCCGTCGCTTCGGTGGACGTTGCCGGACCCGGCTTCATCAACTGGCGCCTGGACGACGGTGTGTGGCACCGCTGCCTGCGCGCCATCCTTCACGGCGGCACCGACTACGGCAATTCGACCATGGGCCGGGGCCAGCGCGTCAATGTGGAGTATGTTTCGACAAATCCCACCGGGCCGCTGCACATCGGCCATGCACGCGGCAGCGTCGTCGGCGACGTGCTGGCTTCACTGCTGCGCAAGGCCGGCTTCGAGGCGGTCAGGGAATACTATGTCAACGATGCCGGCGCCCAGGTCGACACCCTGGCGCGCTCGGCCTACCTGCGCTACAGGCAGGCCCTGGGTCAGGATATCGGTGAGATCCCCGACGGCCTGTATCCGGGCGAATACCTGATCCCGGTTGGCGAGGAGTTGAAGCAACGGTTCGGAACCGATCTGTTGGACGAACCCGAAGAGGCATGGCTGCCCCTGGTCCGCGACATCGCGGTGACGGCAATGATGGATCGCATCCGGGAAGACCTGGCCAGTCTAGGGGTTCATCACGATGTCTTCACGTCCGAACGGACCCTGGTCGACGCCGGCAAAGTGGACGACGTCGTGGCCGTCTTGCAGGAACGGGACCTGCTTTATATCGGCACGCTGGATCCGCCCAAGGGAAAGACCCCGGAAGACTGGGAGCCGCGGCCGCAACTTCTGTTCCGTTCCACGATGTTCGGCGACGACGTGGACCGCCCGATCAAGAAGTCGGACGGGAGCTGGACCTATTTCGCCTCCGACATCGCCTACCACCTGGACAAGTACCAGCGCGGATTCGCCCAGCAGATCGACATTCTGGGCGCGGACCACGGCGGCTACGTCAAGCGCATGAAAGCGGCCACGCAGGCCATCTCGGACGGCAAGGCCGATCTGGACGCCAAGATCTGCCAGATGGTCAAGCTGCTGGACCGCGGCGAGCCGATCAAGATGTCCAAACGGGCCGGCACGTTCGTTACCCTGGCGGACCTGATCGACGCCGTCGGCAAGGACGTGGTGCGGTTTTTCCTGTTGACGCGAAAGAACGACGCCCCGCTGGACTTCGACCTGACGGCCGTGAAGGAGCAGAGCCGGGACAATCCGGTTTTCTACGTGCAGTACGCCCACGCCCGCAGTCATTCGGTCATGCGCATGGTCAAGGAGGCCTTCCCGGACATCGATCTGGCGCCCGACGTCCTGGTGGATGCGGATCTGGCGCTGTTGCGGGATCCGGCCGAACTTTCGCTGATCAAAGCCATGGCCGCCTGGCCACGATTGATCGAAAGCGCATCGGAGGCTCACGAACCGCACCGAATCGCGTTTTACTTGTACGATCTGGCGTCCGAGTTCCACGCGCTGTGGACGAAAGGCAAGGAACGGCCTGAATTGCGGTTCGTGGTGTCGGATGATTTGGAACTGACCAAGGCCCGCCTGGCCCTGGTCCGGGGACTGCAAACGGTGATCGCGTCCGGCCTGCAGGTCCTGGGCGTCGAACCGGTGGAGGAAATGCGCTGATGTCGTCGGAGTTTGATGGTCTCGAGCGGGAACTGGCGGAGATCGATGACGAGGAGGGCAAACGCATGCCCACCAGGGCGGCCCGGTTGCTGCCGATGATGGTCGCCGCGGTGGCGTTGCTCAGTTTCGGCGCCATCATCTACTACGCCTACAACAGGGGACTGACGACTGGCACCGAAGTGGCCGCGCCACTGATCACGCCGGAGGGGCCCGCGAAGGTAAAACCGGCCGATCCCGGCGGCCTGGAAGTGCCGCACCAGGACAAGCTGGTCTACGGCGCGCTCGACAAGACCGCGGACGACAGCCGGGTCGAACAGCTTCTGCCGCCGCCGGAAGACCCGATGCGTCCGCCGGCCGGCGCCGCCCGGGAAGGGGGGGGCGGCCCGGTGCCGAAACGCCAGGTGCCGATCCCGTCGGTGACCGGTGCCGACGAGGATCCGCCCGCGCCCAACTTGCCCGCGCCGGAACTGGCTGCCCCGACCAGCCCGCCGCCCCAGGCGGGCGCCCGGGAAACGCCGACGGAAACCGCGGCCGCAGCCACAAGGACCAGCAGCATCGGACCATTGGGGTCCACCGCAATGTCCGGGACGCCGGCCAGGACCGCGCAACCGGCTGCGAAGGCGCCTGCAGCGGACGTCGTTACGCAGGACCTGAAGCCCGCCAACGGCAAATCGCCTGACGCGCCGAAGGCGGCGGAAAAACCGGCACCGGCGAAGCAACCGGCCAAGCAGGTCGCCAAGGCGGCGCCCGCTCCGGCGCCGGCCAAGGCCGTTGCGGCGGGGTCGGGCTGGCGGATCCAGATCGCAGCGGTCCGCTCGGCCGATTCGGCGCGCGCGGAATGGCAGCGCCAGCAGAAAGCGAACCCCCAGTTGCTGGGAAGCCTGGACCTGACGGTCAAACGCGTGACCTTGAAGGACAAGGGCACCTATTTCCGGGTTCAGGGCGGACCGCTGAAAGACAAGGCGACGGCCCAGAAACTGTGTTCCGATTTGAAGCAGAAGAAGGTGGGGTGCCTGATTGTCCGGCCCTAGGAAACCGCTGGCGGCCGCCTTCGGCTGTCGCGGTTTGCAATTGACGGAATCCGAGACGGCATTCTTCCGTGACGCCGACCCGTTCGGATTCATCCTGTTCAAGCGCAACGTCGACACGCCCGAGCAACTGGCGGCGCTGACGGTCGAAATGCGCGCCGCCGTCGGACGCGACGATGTGCCGGTGCTGGTCGATCAGGAAGGGGGCAGGGTGCAAAGGCTGGGACCACCGCATTGGCGACGCGCCCCTGCCGCCGAGCGTTTCGGCGTGCTGTGGGCGCGGTCGGCGGCGGCCGGCTGCG
>CAJIAA010000015.1_pt1 | contig 14808 bp, 12 predicted proteins | sample 9199011 | NCBI WGS metagenome assembly CAJIAA01 (sample SAMEA7708266, study PRJEB35096) | sediment metagenome | biome: marine neritic benthic zone biome [ENVO:01000025]; feature: sediment [ENVO:00002007]; material: shallow marine sediment [ENVO:03000034] sea grass bed [ENVO_01000059] ...
ACATCCGTATGATTAGATAAAATTCTCAACAAATGCATAACGGCGTATTCCGCATACAATAAGAACCTAAATTCGTTTCAGAATCGTTGCAGTTCAGCATCCTTTAAGCGGCACTTCCTTACACTCCCCCCTGTCGCAGTCGGCGGCAGCCGGCGCACTTAAGGAAGCGTTTACCGTGCTGACCGGCACATGACGCCGCGCAAAAAAGAAGAACCGAAAAGGACGTGTAGAATGGCGACGGTTTTGGTGACGGGAGGCGCCGGATATATCGGTAGTCACACCTGCAAAGCACTGGCCGCGGCGGGTCACCGCCCGGTGGTTTACGACAACTTAAGCAACGGCCATTCCTGGGCGGTGAAATGGGGCCCCCTAATCGAGGCGGACATCCTGGACCAGGCGGCCCTGACCCAAACCATCGAGATCTACCGTCCAGACTCCGTCATCCATTTTGCCGGCTCGATCGAGGCGGGCGAGTCCGTCAGGGATCCGGGCAAATACCACGGCAACAATACCCTTGGGACGCTGTCGCTGCTGCAGGTACTGGCCGAGGCCGAAATCCGCCAGGTCGTGTTCTCCAGCACCGCGGCGGTCTATGGCACGCCCGACAGGACCCCAATACCGGAGGACCATCCGCTGCTGCCCATCAATCCATACGGGAACAGCAAGCTTGCCGCGGAACGCATGTTGAGCGATTTCGAGACCGCCCATGGAATCCGGTATGCGGCGCTGCGCTATTTCAATGCCGCAGGCGCAGACCCGGACGGGGAGATCGGCGAAGCCCACGATCCCGAGACCCATGTCATTCCCCTTGCGTTGCGGGCGGCACAGGATCCCGAAGGCCGGTTCACGGTCTTCGGCACCGACTATCCGACCGCAGACGGCACGGCGGTGCGCGACTTCGTTCATGTTTCGGACCTGGCCGACGCCCATGTGGCGGCGCTCGGCTACTTGGCCGGCGCAGACCGGTCCGACTGCTTCAATATCGGCACCGGACAGGGCCATTCGGTCACCCAGATCGTCGCCGCCGTCCAGGGAACGACAGGCAAGCGCATGCAGTTGACTTATGGTCCGCGCAGGCCGGGCGATCCGGCCACCCTGGTTGCCGATTCGGCAAAAGCCCGGCGGGTGCTGGCTTGGCAGCCTCGTTTTCTTGAAATTCAGGAGATCGTGGACACCGCCCACCAATGGGCCTCTCACGGTCTCCCCCGACAGCCGCAGCCTGCGGCGGCGCGGCGCGGCACGAACATCGTCCGACCCACCAACAACGTCGCCTGACGCTGCGTTAAGCGATTGTTAGCCGGTTTCGACGTTCCATTGGCACCATAGGTCCTGTTTCAATATGACGGAGAGCACGATGTCGGAAGTGGCGCTGCCAACCTCGCCGGTCCCCGGCGGAGCGGGCCAGGCGTTTCGGACGGCAATCAAGTCGCTGTGCCGTTCGCTTGGCCTGAAGGTTCAGAGGTTTCATCCGCGCTACGACGAGACCATACGTCTCGTCAGGCTGATGGAGCAGAATGGAATCGGACTGGTGTTCGACGTCGGCGCCAGCACCGGCCAATTCGGCATCGACCTCAGGCGCGAGGGATATGCCGGCCAAATCATCTCCTTTGAGCCGTTGAGCCGGTCTCATGGCCGCCTGTCGCGGCTGACGTCCGGGGACCCGGACTGGCAGGTCGCCCCGCGCTGCGCTGTGGGCGCCAGCCCTGGGACCACCCGCATCAACATCGCCGGCAACAGCGACAGTTCGTCGATACTCGGCATGCTGGACCGTCACCGTGAAGGTCTGCCCGGCGTCGACTATGTCGCCAGTGAAGACGCCACCGTTACCACGCTGGATGCCTATTTCGACGAATCCGGCCTGCGCTGTCGCGATGTCGCGTTGAAACTGGACACCCAGGGCTTTGAAATGGAGGTCCTGAAAGGTGCCGAAAGGCACATCCAGGATCTGAAACTGGTGTATACGGAACTGTCGTTGCAACCTGTTTACGATGGAGCCCCCGGATTTTTGGAGGTGTACCAGCATCTGACCCAGCGTGGCTTTACCTGCGTATCCCTGATGCCCACCTTCGTGGATACGGTCAACTACGAGGTCCTACAGGTCAACGGCGCTTTCCTGCGCAAGTAGCCTTCCGGTCAACGCAACAGCAGATACTGGACGATCCGGCTGGCGGAAATGACGGTCATGCCGGCCACCATCGCCCAAGCGACTTCGACCGGACCAGCCATGCCATTCATAGTGAGCCATGCCAGGCCCGACAGGGTCGTGCCCAGCCCGGCCAGCGAGAAGAGCAGATCGCGCCGAACTAGATCGCGGAACTGAAGAACCGCACTGATCGGCGCGCTCAACGTCAGGATCACGTTGCCCAGCATCAGAATCATGAAGATGTCGTATGCCGCGACGAAGCTGGGACCGAACAGGCGCAGGACGTACTCCCCCACCAGATAGACGGCCAGCAAAGCCAAGACGCCGCATCCCGCCGTGATCAGGATAACCGGCTGCAAAACCTGCTTCTGTTCTTTCGACCAGCTCATACCCAGTTTGGACGAGACGAAGGGCGTGACCACGTTGTAGCTGATCAAACCGACGATCTCGGCATTACGCGACAGGAATGCGGCCGCCGCGTAGCGGCCCACCTCCGCCGGCTCTGCGAACTGGCCCAGGAAAATGCGGTCAATGTGGAAAAACACCTCGTAGACGAAGATCAGCGAGGTCATGCCGATGCCGAATGAGAGGATCCGGCCCGAAGGCATCCGAACCCGGTTGGCATAGCGCCGGCCGGTCGCACCTGCGTTCACGAAGGCGCGCCGCAAATACCCTCCAGAAACCGCCGCGGCGGCGACGAAGCTGAGCACGAACAAGGCGGCGATGATCTCGGGATCGATACGCCCGAACAACGCCGGCGCAGCAACCACAAGCAACGCAAACACCACGTTGCGCAGGAAATTGCGGAAGAACGCGTCCGGTCCGAACTCGTCCATTGCCCGGAACGCATAGCTGGACATGGTCAGGCTGGTCATGAACGGCAGAGCCAGGGCCATGATCTGAACGATCGGCACATATTGGTCGTACAGCCCATATTGCCCCGCCACCCAGGCCCCTGCGAACAGCAGCAAGGCAACGATGCAGGCACAAATGAACGTGGCGCGGGCGAACCGCCGGTAAAGCGAGGCAAAGACGCCCAGCGTTCGCGATTGTGCACTTTCGGCGCCGAACCGGATCAGCGCCTGGTGCAGTCCCAGCAGGGCCAGGACCGACGCCGGCATGATGATCGACAGCCCGAAACTGAAGAACCCGTATATGGCATCGCCGGCCAGGTTGGCGATCACCAGATGGGTGACGATCGCCAGGATCTTCGTCATCACAAGACCGACCGCGAAAATCGTCGCGTTCTTCGCCAGGCCCTGCAATGCCCCAGTGGCAGATGAGATGCTCATTCCCGCCCTTCGCCGATCGGCTCGTGAAACGCATCGCGTGCTGCGCCCAAGGGCCCGGTAGGGCCCACCGGCGAGCCTGCGCGGCTCCGCCACGGTCGCCCGTCCATGCATCAGAAGTGGCGCGATTCTTGGCCAGAAGCCTTAAGACTCTGCAAAGACAGGGCGTGCCACAGTTGCCGGGTCACACCTCATGAGGGCATTTCTCCCATGACCGGCCATCACCGCAGCCAGCCCATAAGGTTCGGAATCGTCATACCCGCCTACAATGCCTGCGGAACCCTGGCGGCGGCCATCGATTCCGTGCTGACGCAGGCCGATCTGGGCGTCGACGTGGTCGTCGTGGATGGCAATTCCAGCGACGGAAGCCAGACCCTGCTGGCCGGCTACGGCGACAGAATTCGTTGGATCTCGGAGCCGGACTCCGGTCAAACGGACGCTATCAACAAGGGGATGCGCCTGGTTGAAGGCCAGATCGTCAAGTTTCTGAACGCCGACGACCGATTGCTGCCCGGCGCACTGGATAAGGTCTGGCACCATTTCACCGGGCATCCGCTCGACGATTTCGTCTATGGCGACATCGAGTTCATCGACGAGGCCGGCGCCAGGATCGGCGGGCACAAGGAGCCCCGCTTCTCCCCCTTCGTGGTTACCTACGGTCACAATCTGTTTGCGGATCCGGCCTGCTTCTGGCGCCGCCGCGTCCTCGACAAGGTCGGGCTGTTCGACGAGCGGTGCGAATATTCGATGGATTTCGAGTTCTGGCTTCGTTGCATCGACGGGGGCGTCCGCTTCGGCCGGATCCGTGCACCGCTGGCGCAATTCCGGATCACGGGGCTGAACAAGTCGGTCAAGGACCATAGGGCAATGCGCTACGAGCACTGGGACCTGGTGATCGAGCGGCGCCCGTGGCTGGAAATCCTGCCCCGTCGGCTGTCCTACGCGGCCCTAAAGGTCCTGCTGGTGCTGGCGCGGTTGTATAAGAAATTTCTTGTCTTCATGGACCGTGGCCTGGAAAGGCCCGGCCAGTTCACACGGATCGTCCGCTCCGTGGACAGTGGTGCCTAGTCGAGAACGGGTCACATCTGTTTGTAGATGCCGCCACCGCGCGTCCGCTTCCAAATGATACGAACCACGTCGAAAAAGAAAAACGGGTTCATCATATGCGCCAGCTGGACAAAGGCCGACTTGATCGAGATCGGGTCTCGCAGTTTCTCCAGGAAAACCAGCCAGAAGCACGTGTTGGAGAAGTTGTAGGGCAGCGGCTCCTCGCCGGCCGCCAACAGCCGGCCCTCCGACCGTCCCGACGGAAACAGCTTCAGCAGGGCCAGCAGCGGTTCCGGAACGAAGTCGAAATAGCGCTGATGCAGTACCGCAGTCACCGCAAGATTGGCCGAGGCCGCGCGGGCACAGCAATTCTCCCGCACCGCCGCAATGAAATCCTCGCGCTGGCCGCGGCGCTCGATTTCGGCCAGGTAATGCATGATCAGATAGAACGTCTCGATTGAGTAGGTCTTCTCGGGAAAGACGTTGTGGATCATGATCGTAACCAGCTCCAGGGCCGGTTCCAGGGTCGGCGTCGGCACGCCGTTGACCTCGGCCATTTCGCAATGCCCGCGCAGTTTTGCAGGATCCAGGTAGACGAAGTAGTCCGCTCCGGGCATCTTGTAACAGTCGATGTAATAGACGCCGCCGCGCTTGTCGCTGTGGGTTATTGCCAGCCCCGACTCCTCCACCAAGGTCGTCTGCAGCGGCGCCTTCTCAAGAAAGCGAAAGCCCGAGTTCATAAGGTGTTCGCACAGGGCGCCATGGCGCGCTGGGTCGAACGGGATCCAATCGGTGTCGTTGGGGGTCGACGGGAATGGCTTCATCGACTTCAACAGGGTCCATTCGCCTTCGGCGACCTCGTTCAATGCCGTGCTCAGCCGGGCGATGACCGCGTCGGTCTTGCGCCGGCGCTCGCGCAGCCGCTTGTGCTCCCACTGCATCGATTCGGTCAGCGGGACATTCAGTTCCTCGCAGCGTTCCAGCATCATCAGGGCCACCCTGTTCTGAAACGCAAACTCGAACAGTGACTGGACATCGATGCCAGCGGGCGGCCGCGTGGGCTTCTCGCCCATGGGCGAACCCAGCAGTGCAAACAGCATGGCCTCGCCGCCCCGCCCCGATACGGGGGACAGCAGGCTTCTCATTGCGTCATCTGGCATTTTTCTTCCTCCATGAACGCGTGGCCCATCGCGTCGTGGTAAAGCGTCTCGGTTAAATTCAGAATTCGCGCCTTGTCCGTCAGTACCAGGGTCCGTGCCCTTCCGAACTTGCCTAGCCGGGCGCAGCGGGCTGGGTCCTTCAACAGGGCATCGATCGCCATCGCCAAGCCTTCGGCATCGCCCGGCTGCACCAAAAGTCCATCTCTGTCGTCTCTGATCATTTCCGGCACGCCGCCTCCGTCGGCACCGATCACCGCGGCGCCGGACAACAGGCTTTCCAGAACGACGCCGGGGAACGGGTCCGGCCGCACCGACGCGTGCACCGAAATATCCGCATTGCGGAGGATTGCGGGAACATCGCCGCGTTCGCCGAGATAGGTCACCCCTGCCGCCTTTGCCGCGGCGATGACCTGTTCGGCATAGGTGTGCTTGCCCTTACCCTCGACCTGACCGCCGATCAGATAGAAACCGACGTCCGGGTGATCCTTGGCGATTCTCGATACGGCCTCGACGAAGACGTGCTGTCCCTTCCAGAATTCCAGCCGGCCGACCATCACCACGCGCCGCGGATGCGCCGCGAGGTCCCGGGGCAACGGCGCGTCACCTTCCGCGACCAGCGTGTCGTTTGCCCAATCCGGCACCACCTCGGCTCGATGGCCGAACCGTGGGACCGCGGCATCGAAATAGGCAGACCGCACGGCCCCCGATACCGAGAAGGACACCCGCGCGCTCCAACCGATCAGCCAGGCAAACAGATGCCGCTCGGCAGCCCGATTGCGGATCATCCGGATGTGATAGACTACCGGAATGCCCAATAGCCGCGCCGCTATTGCCGGCGCGAAGTCATACAGATCGTTGACATGGACCAGATCCGGGCGATGGCGCCAGAACGCTGACAGGAAATGGGCGAGACTGGCCGCAATTTCGTACGGCAGACGGCACAGGCCGAGGATCCCGCGACTGACCTGCGGCCGATAGAACCCGCCCGCCAGGACCGGGATCCCACCCGCCTGATAGTCGGCGACGATGCGGGTCGGCAGGCGCAAGCTGACCGAAACCTCCCAACCGCGCCGTCGCATCTCCAGCGCCATCCGGCACAGGCAGAAATCGGCACCGCCGAGGTCGGGGTTGTTGGCGTGGACATAGTGCACGTGAAACCGTTCGCGGGCCGCTTCGATCAGGTCGAGGATGCGTGCCCGGACGGTTTCCGGCGGCGCCTCCCCGTCCAGCACCTCGAAGCCGAAGGCGTCGGCGATCGCCTGGTAGTAGTCGATTCTCAATGCAATGTAGCTGCGGTCGGGAACGTCGTCTTTGCGCTGCATGACGGTTTCGGGAGAGACGCGGACAAGACACCGCACCTGCGGCAACGCATAACGGCCGATATGCCGTTGAAGAAACGCGACCAACCGCTCGGCCGGCCAATCCAGCGTCAAGGCCAGGTTGACAGCGACGTCGAAGAAATAGCGGTCCGTCACAAGCACGGCCACGTCGCGGCTGCACCAGCGCTTCCATAGATATTGCAGCCGGTAATCAAGCAGGATCAGCCAGACATACAACGGCTCGAACTTTGACAGACGACGCGCCATTTTGTGTTTTTGCGCAACCTCGGCGCGGTAGCCACCGGACGCGTCCTTTTTCGCAAAGACGTGCCGCCGCAACAGCGACAGGCCAAGCCGCAGCGGCGCCATCAACAAGGACTCCGCCCCCAGCCACACACGGGCCGCACGGTCGGCACCCAGTGCCCGCACGACGCCCTCGCTGGCGGTTGTCTTACCGCTGCCGTCGACCCCGACGATCGCAACCAGCATCTGACGCGTACCCGTCATGACGCAGCCTCGACCATGCGCACGACCTTGCCGGCCAACCGCGCCAGGTCGAACTCCTGGGGCAGAGACGCCACCGGTAGCGCCGCCGGCGTGCGGGCGTGCAAGAGGTCGGCACAGCGGTCAGCGAACTCTTGCGGCTCGGCAAAAGTGACACCCGGAACCGAACCCAGCACCTCCTCGGTCGCACCGAAGGGCGTCGTCAGGACGGGCACGCCAACCGCCAGGGCTTCCAGAACGCTGAGCGGCAGGTCGATCGCGCCGCCTTGGGCGTCGGTGGCCGGAAAGAGATAAAGGTCGGCGGCGCCATACACTTGGGCGAGGTCCGGTGTGAAGCCCACCTGAACATGCGCGCCGACAGACCGCAGGGCGTCCAGCAGGTTCGGGTCGGGCGGAAAGGTGGGACTGCCGAACACCACCAGTTCGGCCCGGTCGCCGAGGCGCCGTTTCGTTTCCACCAGCAGTTCCAGGCCGCGGTTGGGTCGTATATGGCCTACATGCAAGAGGATGGGCCGGCGCGGCGGCGCGCCAAGTCCCAACGCCGCGGCTCGATCCTCGTCGCCGAGCGTGGGCAAAGGGCGGAACCGGTCCCTGTCGACGCCGTGCACGGTCTTGACAAACAACCCGCCGCAACCCTCGACGATGGCCGCCAGTTCCGTTGTCATTCGGCTGCTCAACACGACGTCGACGCGTGCCAGCGCCGCCAACGCACGAGGGCAGCCGGCCAGGTCGGGCCGCGGCGCCAGCCAGACGATGCGCGTCCGGGTCAGCCGGCCCAACAGCGCAGACATGAACACCGCCCTGTTTCCCGGACCATGGGTGAAGATGATGGCCGCGGGCTGCCTGACTAGCGCCTGCCAGAGCTGTGCCGCCATGCGGGTCGGCTCGAATACGTGCACCGGGTACCCGTCGCGACGAAGCCCGTCGACGACGGCGCGGGTCAACACCTGCATGCCCTCAGCCGGACGGTCCCGGTACTGGCCGATGACGAAGTACGGGTGCATCTAGTGGTGTATCCTCAAAAGACGGCGGAACACGGCGCGTGATAGGGCAAGCGCAAACCGACGAAACGGCGGCGGCGGCGCTGGCCGCACGCCGGTTACAGACTGGCGGTCCCAGTCCCCGTAGCGGACCCAACGTCCGTTGCGATCACAAACCAGGATGTGGCGACACTTGCTGGCGACAAGTTCGACCTCCCAGGTCGGAAACGGTCCGCGGACTTCATCCTCGAACCAGATCCAGGTGCCCTCACCCTGCATGGCCCACCACCTGCTCTATGGTCCGCAGCCGAGTCTCGCCGTTGAGCCGCTGCCTGATGGCGGATGCGGTCGAGTCGTCCGCGACCAAGCACACCTCGTGCACCGCCTGCATCAATGGCAGGTCGTCGATATGGTCGGTAAACAGGATGGTTCGTTTGGCATCCCACCCGTTGCGCCGCACATAGGCGGCCGTGTTGCGCTCTTTTTCGTCGCGCAGGTTCTCCGACCAGGTCTTGCTGCTTGCGCGCGGGGTCGCCACAGCGCCGTCGAAGCCGAGGCGACGCGCCAGTGGCAGCGCGTAGTCTCCAGGCGCGGCTGTGGTCAGAACCGCGACCGCACCGCTGTCCTGGGCCCTGCCGACCCAGTCGCAAATTCGCGGGTCCACCCGACGCATCAAAGCCGCCAGGAAGCTGTTCAACTCGTGGTCGGGGTCGCTGGATCGCGACAAGGCACGGTCCCACACGCCCTGGCAAACCTTCTTGAGCCGCGCGTGGGTGATCAGCCTGCCAAGCCGAAGGGCGGAATAGATGCAGATGACAAGCCGGCTGGCATACCGTGCCGGCGGCGCCAAGGTCCTGAGCCCATCGGTCAGCATGTGCCGCAACCACATGTGGAAGCTGTTGCCCCGGACAAGGGTCCCATCCAGGTCCACCAGCACGAGAAGGTCAGCCGTGGTAGTCATTGGACCAGGGAAACCGGCATAGCACGCCGTCGAACAGGCGGTAGTCGGGCTGCATCACGACGTCCGGTTGGGTCTGGACGATCACCGCGGTCTTGACGCGGTCCGCACCGGCGTTGTCGCGCAGCCGCCCTGCCACTGCGGCCAGGGTCCGTCCGCTGTCGACCGCATCGTCGACCACAAGGACACGGGCGCCCGGCGTCTGCGTGATGTCGCCTAAGGCGGTGGCATCTTCCGGCGAAAGATCGCGCCATCCATTCTCGGCTCCGTTTCCGTTGCGCCGCGCCAGAACCGCCGCCTCCAGGACGCGCAGGCGGTCGGTTACCGCGTAAGGCAGGCGCGCCAGCAGGCGGCCCGAAGCGCTGCGGCGTTTCATCTCGGTGCCGGGGCGGGCCATGCTCACCTTGACGGTTCGCACATCCCGCGGCAGCGTCGCCCGCATCCGGTCGACCACAACCGCCCCGCCGGTCACGATGCCGACCACGTGGGTCGGTCGAAAACCGGAACGCTCAACCGAAGACCAGAGGTCCCGGCTGGCCTTGGACAGGGCCTCCTCGTTTAAAGTCACAACTTGCATGGATTCCGCCTGAATTCGCTAACCGGCGGATTCTAAGGACAAAATGCAACCCGATGGTTAATAGGCGGCGGTCCTGGAAGTATGGTTAACGCCGCGTTGACGCGCTGCGGTGCCGGCCGGCCGGGTCCCGATCCGGCGCGCGTCGTTGATCGCGGCGTAGATCAAAATGATGGCGAAGGCGATGATGGCGCAGGTGCGGAAGTTCATCGTGAACGGCGGCGTGGCCAGCGACCAGATGAACTCGGCGACCAGAAAACTCGCTCCCGCAAAGGCGCCGGCCACCAGCCAGGGAGCGCATTTCTTCCGAACCAGCATCCGGTTTCGCCAGAACGCCAGCAGCGGGATGAGAAAGGTCAGCAGGTAGGTGGTGACGCCCAGGATGCCGAACTTGACCCACATGTGCGTGATGTTCTGATGGATCGTCAGGGATTCCGACTTGCCGTATGTTGCGACGCGAGCAAGCGCCAGCTTCGTGCCGGCCCCGTGCCCCAGGACGGGGTGCTGCTGGATCACCTCCCATCCCTGCACGATGTCCATCTTTCGGCCCCAGTCGGACTGCGCCACGCTCTTGTCCGTGCCTGTCAGGCGCTCCAGCGCGCTGTATGCGAAATCCGGCAGCAGTCCGGTCTGCCCGTAGAAGGAGAACGACACAAAGGCGACCGATACCAGTATCAACGCGACCAGCAGAAGGCGCATCCGCACACCCGCAAAGGGAATCCCGGAAATCAAGATGAGACCCATTCCCAAGACGCCGCCGCGGCGCAGCGCTGCAATCGCCACCAGTGCGAAGACCAGCGTGCAAAGTCCCAGAAACCAGGATCGGTCGGTAATGTCCAGTCGAGCTCCCGACCGGTGCAAGGCAAGCGTCTGCGCGCTTTTCAAGTACCAGAACATGGCGATCGCCGCAGCCAGCAGCAGGACTTTGACCGACGGGTCAGCCCCGAAGAAGGCTGTCTGCTTTCCGACATATCCGCCGGCATGGGTCGTCCACAGGATGTCGATCCCGAAATTGATCGAGATCGCCGTGATGGCGACTTTGACCATCATCAGGACGACGAACATTTTCAGGAAGAACCTGATCTCGTGTCGGATGTAGTTGTACATCACGACCAGAAACACAGTGAACAGGGCCGGCGAGCGGATCTCGGAGAAGATCAGCGCATTGTATAGGGGCACGTTGTTGATCTGGCTGACCAGGAGTCCTTGAACAACCACCAGAAACCAAAGAAACAAAAGCACCATGACGTTTCGGTTGATCAGGGACAACTGGTGTTTGTGGAATAAGAAACGCCCGCCCAGCGCGATCACCAGAAACTCAACCGCCTTGCCGCCGAGAATGTCGCGCTCGTACACAGTGTCGGGGGCGCCTTCGCCGATGAACCAGAGGGACGATTCGAAAAAGATGAAGAACGTCACGACAGTGACGATCAGAAACCGATCGCCGAGGACGAACATCGGGGCGCAAAGGACGAAGAAGACCCATGCGATCGGAAAGATGTCGGAGCCCTGCTGAAAGGCAAATCGCGCGGAAATCGCAAAGACAATCGCGTAGACGACGAAGACGACATCGCGCGACAGCGCCACCCTGCGATCGACCGGCGCATCCGACGCCTTCACGACGCCCGCGTATTGGGTCGGAGCCACGGCCTACTGTTCGCCGCCGCACGCAGAAACGGCCGAATCAAGCGAACGCGAAACGGGAATCAGCGGCCGGATCATTCCGAGTAGTACTTCTTGTAGTCGCCGTAGTAGTAGCCGGAGTCGCCGTAGCCGTACTTCGCATTGCGCCTGACATTGACCTGGCTCAGCACGATGCCGCCTATGTTGGCCTTGGCCATTTCCATCTGGTGCAGTGCGGTGCGCGCGGCGGCCCGGCGTGTGGCGCGCCACTTCACCACCAGAACGCAGATATCGGCCCAGGCGCCGAGCACTTTTGCATCGGATACCGGCAGAACCGGCGGCGCATCCAAAAGGACGACGTCGTAGTGATCCTTCATGCGATCGACCAGATATCGCATGCGTTCCGCGCGCAGCAGTTCCTGAGGATCCTCTGTATGGTGGCCGGCCGAGATGAAATGGGCGTCCGAGCCTGTGTCCTTTTGGATAAGGTTCTCCATGCCCGCCGCCCCGGTGATGAAATCGGTCAGCCCGCCGCCCTTCTTCGCGCCATAGGCTTTGTGAATCCGGGGCCGGCGCAGGTCGCAGTCGAGAACGATGACCTTTCGGCCCGAGCGGGCGATGACCCGCGCCAGGGATGAGACGATCGACGTCTTGCCCTCGCCGGGAACCGCCGAGGTGAACATGATGGCGATACCCTTACCGCCCTGCGGCCTTTGCAACAGGATTGCGGTGAACAGCGAGCGCATCGACTCCGCAAAGGCCGACAAGGGTTTCTTGAGAACGAAATCCTGCGGGGTTGGCCGTGCCCCCTTGATCCGCGGCACCAGTCCGAGGCCAGCAGTCTGCAGCTCGCGTTCGATCTGGTCGGTGCTGAGGAAACCGGTTTCCAGAATCTCGGCCACATAAACCAGTCCCAAACCGATCCCCATCGATCCGATGAAAGCGACAGCCAGAAGCAGGCGTTTGTTGGGGAACGAAGGGGTCGTCGGTATGTCCGCTTTGGAAACGATGCGGGCATCGGGCTGCTCGAAACCGATCTGTTCGGTCTCTTTGAAGCGGTTGAGGAAGGTCTCGAAAACGGCCCTGTTTGCGGCCGCCTCCCGCTCGAGCTGTCTAAGCTCGACCTCATTGCTGTTCAGAACCGCCGCTTCGCGCTTCAGCCCGTCCAGCGACCGCTCGTAGGACAGCACTCGCTGCAGCGAAACCGCCACCTCGCTGCGCATCTCTTCGATCACGCGCTTTGCCTCGGACGCCATCCGCTGGCTCAACAGCTGCATTTCCTTGCGCAGGTTCACGATAATGGGGTGTTTGGGGCCGTATTCCGACAACAGCTCGGCTTCGCGCCGTTTCAGTTCGGTTTCTTTGCCGCGGAAGCGGTTGATGGTCTCGGACCCCAGGAGGTCGAGGATCGAACTGAAACCGCTCTCCTCGAACAGCTCTTCGATCTTCTTGAGCTGGACCCTGGTGCCCTCGTATTCGGAACGGGCCATCACCAGCTGCGTATTCAACTCGGTGATCTGCTGCGCAATGATGCTGGTATCGCGCCCCTGTATCAGGCCGCTTTCGGCCCGGAACGACTCGACTATGATTTCCGAAGCCTCGACCTGCTTGCGCAAGTCGCCCAGCCGGTCGTTCAGCCATTCAGTAGCCTGGCGTGTGCCTTCGAACTTCGCCTTGAGCTGTTCGACGATGTAGAGCCGCGCCAGCGCGTTGACCACGGCCGCTGCGAGTTCCGGGTCGTCGCTGGTAAAGGTGATGTCTACGACGCGGGAACGGCCGACTGGCTTGACGCCGATTGCCGCCGCCACACTGTTGAGCACTCGCGTTCGTTCGCGTCGCGCCTGCTTTTGCGGGTCGGGCCGAACTTCCTCCTTCTTGGGAAGAACGCGTTCCAGCCATTCCCGCGGCACGATCTTATTCCAGTCGACCAGCGGTTCCTGCTCTGCGGCGATCCGCGCCCGCAGCGCCGGATTGAATTCGGGCAGCCGGTAGAGCTCCAGCTCATCGATCACCTCCCCGACCAGGGTGCGCGACTGGATCACGGCAATTTCGCTTTCGACCATCTCGGGATCGTAGGTCAGCCCCGAGACGACTGACTCGATATCGACCACCTGGGGTTTCTTGGGATCCAGAAGGACCTTCGTACCCGCCGTGTACCGCGGCGACAGCTGAAACACGGCCACGGTGGCGATCACCATCAGGAAACAAACGGTGCCGAAAAGCAGCCCGGCGCGACGCTGGAATATACGAAGGAACTCGGCAAGGTCGATCAAGCCGGGTTCGTAACCGGGATAATACCCCGACCGGAGTTCCTCCGGCACTTCGTTCAGCACACGTTCGTTCACGTTCCCGCTCTCGCCCGCCGGTCGGGCACAGGAGACGCCCCACCAAGGACCAATCCCTCGGGGGTCTCCTTCGCCTTTGGCCCATCGGATCCGACGTCGACCATGGCACCTGGACGGTGCCATCGCTTTGACGGAACAGCACAAACGCTGCTTTCCCGGGCCATCGGCAACTATGCTGAGCCCAGCGTTAAGGCGGCGTTAAAAGGGTTAACGGCGAACCGTGGCGCACAAGCCTGCGCCTTGATTTCAGAGTAAACGGGGCAGCCGCAGCGCCCTGCCAAGGTATGCCGGAAACCCCAAAAAAAGAGCCGCGCCCAATCTCAGGAGCGCGGCCAAGGGACGAGCAATGGGGAGAATTCCAGGGCTTCAAGGGGGATCCGGCCTGTGGGCCGGAAACCGATGTCCGTGGGCGGAACGACGGCATAGCGCGTTCGTCTGTGAAGCCCCTGTTTCTCTGCCTCCGTGCCCTTTGTTCTTGTTCTGTTGGCGACCGAGCCCGCCGCCGCCCGAAGGACGGATTGGGCACCAGATGCCGCATATTATGGTATGTTGGCACGGCAGCCTTGCCGAAGCCTTAACGGGCGAGCTCGCCCGCATCCCCAGATATGCAGTCGGCCACTGACCGACGTGGCCGGAATCCTGTCGGACCTGCCCTCGAAGCGGTAAATTCCCGCCGATTTTAACTGGGCTTTAGGCGGGGTCAGTCCACCCTATTGGCGCAGTCCGGCAATACGAGACGTTTGATACCGGCCGCACCTCGCCGTTCTTTTGGAGGACACAGCGTGCCGAAGAACATCGTCAATCTTCAGATCCTGCGAGGCTTCGCCGCAATCAATGTCGTCGGCGTCCATACGATCAAGATCGCG
>CAJIAA010000120.1_pt1 | contig 14758 bp, 12 predicted proteins | sample 9199011 | NCBI WGS metagenome assembly CAJIAA01 (sample SAMEA7708266, study PRJEB35096) | sediment metagenome | biome: marine neritic benthic zone biome [ENVO:01000025]; feature: sediment [ENVO:00002007]; material: shallow marine sediment [ENVO:03000034] sea grass bed [ENVO_01000059] ...
CGTCGAGGTTGACGACCAGCTTGCCGGTCTTGATGACCGACTGGGCGTGCCCCTTCGAGCGCCGGATGATCGCCTGCATGCGGGCCAGCAACTCGCGTTTGTCGAACGGTTTGGTCAGATAGTCGTCGGCGCCGAAGCCCAGCCCCTTGACCTTGTTGTCCAGCCCGTCCAGGCCGGAAAGGATCAAAATCGGCGTTTCAACGCGGGCGTCGCGCAGCCGCCTCAGGACCTCGTATCCGTCGATGTCGGGGAGCATAAGGTCCAGGATGATAAGGTCGTAATCATAGATCTTACCGATCTCCAGACCGTCCTCACCGAGATCGGTGGTATCCACAATATGGCCTTCCGACTTCAGCATCATCTCGATGCTTTGCGATGTGGCCTTGTCATCTTCTACGAGCAATACCCGCATGCTCCCCTCCACGGTTGGTGACAGCAATCAGCCCCGACAGACTTCGTTGCAAGTTAACGATTTAACCCTATTTCGACACTAGTTAACGAATGGTTGCGAACTTCGAAATGTGAACGCCCGGAGGCCATTTTTTTGCTTCCGAATCCATGTGAATACCAATCCAACTCCTTAGGAATTCATTGAGATGAGCGGCACTAAACTGCCCAGGTTAATACCGTGATTCGCGGACTTGGAAGTGAAATGAAAGATGCCGTCGAACGCCTGAGATCCGATCTGTCTCGGCTCCGCAATTTCGAATTGTACGGGCGGGTGACCGCCATCCAGGGGATGCTGGTCGAGCTGTGCGGGATCGAAGGGCATCTGTCCATCGGCGACCGTTGCACGCTTGAGGGGCGAGGCGGCCGACTGGTCCCGTGCGAGGTCGTCGGGTTCCGCGACTCCCGCGCCCTGGCGATGCCTTACGGCCCGCTCGAAGGGATCGGGCTTGGCTGCAAGGCGGCGCTTCAGCACTCGGAGCCGGTTATCTATCCGACGGACGACTGGCTCGGCCGCGTCATAAACGCCTTTGGCGATCCGGTGGACGGCGGTCCGGCATTGGTCAAGGGCGACATCGCGGTGCCGATTCGCAACAGCCCGCCACCGGCCCACGCGCGCCGGCGGCTCGGTCCGAAAATCGATCTGGGCGTACGGGCTCTGAACGCATTCACCACTGTGTGCCGCGGCCAAAGATTGGGTGTCTTCTCCGGGTCCGGTGTCGGGAAGTCGATCCTGATGTCGATGATGGCCCGGTTCACCGAGGCGGACGTGATCGTCATCGGCCTGGTCGGCGAGCGCGGTCGCGAGGTCCAGGACTTTCTGGCCGACGACTTGGGAACGGAAGGGCTGAAGCGTGCAGTCGTCGTGGTCGCCACCTCGGATGAGAGCGCATTGATGCGCCGCGAGGCGGCTTACATGACCCTTTCGGTGGCCGAGCACTTCAGGGACCAGGGTCGGAACGTTTTGTGCCTGATGGATTCGGTGACCCGGTTTGCCATGGCCCAGCGGGAGATCGGGCTAAGCGCCGGAGAGCCGCCGGCCAGCAAGGGTTATACGCCCACCGTTTTCGCCGAACTGCCCAGGCTGTTGGAACGGGCGGGCCCCGGGACGGAGGAGGGGTCGATCACCGGCATTTTCACGGTCCTGGTCGAGGGCGATGACCACAACGAGCCGATCGCCGACGCGTGCCGAGGCATTCTGGACGGCCACATCGTGCTGGACCGTGCCATTGCGCACCGCAACCGCTATCCGGCCGTCGATGTGTTGAAATCGATATCGCGCAGCATGCCGGACTGCAATTCGGACAACGAGAACCGGATTGTCGATACCGCCCGCGGACTGCTGGCTTCGTACGAGAATATGGCCGAACTGATCAGGCTAGGGGCCTATCGCCAGGGCGCTGATCCGGAGGTCGATCGAGCGATCGCGTATTATCCACAGATCGAGGCCTTCCTGACCCAGGACAAGAATGAACGCGCCGATCTGGCGCACGGCTACCTCCGCCTGGCCGAGATTCTGGGAATGGAGGTTGCTGCCGAGGACCAGGCGGCCGCCGCTGAGGGCGCCGCATGAAGACGCTGGGCACCCTGATCAAGCTGGCCTCGGCGCAGGTGGACGAAAAACGGCTGGTCCTGCGCGCCGAACAGGAACGCGAGGATGCGATCAAGGCCGCGCTTGACGAGCTGGAGGACAGTCTTGCCGCCGAGCGGCAGGCTGCCGGCGGTCTGGGTGAAGCAGCCTTCGCATACGCGGCCTTCGGGGCGGCGGCGTTGCGCCGCCGAGAGTCCCTGCAGGGCGATCTCCTTCGCGCGGGTGCAGCCGTCGAAACGGCCCGGGACGAGCTGAGTGCCAACTTCGAGCGCCAGAAACGCTATGAGATCACCGATGCCGGCCGGCGCCGGCGCGACGCAGCCGAAACCCGGCGGCGCGAAACGATCGATGCAGACGAACGGGCATTGCAGAGACACGGCCGGCGCCGGCGCGGGTAACCCGCGGGCCGCGCTAGACCAGGATGCCGGTCTTCGGGTCCGGTTCCGGCGCCCCGGCCGGTCTTTCGAACCGGTCGGTCACCTGAAAGGAAAGCGTGCCCGTCAATCCCAGCGCGGTGACGGTGTCGGCGAATTGGACTCCGATCCCATTCTGCATTTCTTCAGGTAGGCGGGCGAGAGTCCGGATCACCAGATCCAGGCGCTTGTGGCGGGCCAGGCCGTCAAACTGGAACGGGCCCAGGCGCGTGAAATTCGCCTCTACGACGAACCGGTCGCCCTCGGCCTCGCCTTCGTCCTCCTCATTTCCTGACCGCCGGTCCCTGATGTAGAGCTTCAGGCGTTCGGTTTCGCCATCGGCGAACAGGGGGATCAGAAACATGCGCCAGTCCTGCGAAATCGGCTCTCCGGACAGGCGCTGCATCTGCGCGAATTCTGCGCCCAGCCGCTCCAATAGAGGTTTGCTTTGCCGGCCCAGGGTTTCGACGGCGTCGTCGCCGACCCATGCGCGCATCGATCCGTGTCGCAGCGCCTGAAGAAAGAAGACGACCGCTGCCGGCATCTGCGGGGTCGGTTGCGGAATGGCCTGCATCATCCGGGCCTGGCCGGCGCCGGCGCCGGCCTTGATGGCCGCCTGGGCGGCGTCGCGCAGGGTGTCCCAACGCAATCCGGCGGCTTCGTCGGCCGCTGCGGAGGCCGCGGGAAGTTGCGGCAGTCCGACCGGCTCCAGCCGCAGCTGCGTGCCCTGTGGCAGCGGTGTACCGGTGGCCAACGTCATTTGACCGGCCGAGCTTTGAACCAGGGTTTGTCCGCCCGTGCCGGCGCCTGTGACGGTAGCCTGGAGGGCGCCGCCCGGAGATGCCGCGACGACGGCCGTCGGTGTCGTGCCGCCGGGAACCTGGACGCCGGCAACCCGCATGGCAATACGGCTTCCGGCCGGCAGGGCCGCAAGGGCAGCTGCGCCGGGCGGTGCCGTTGGCGATGCCGCGGCGTTTGCAGTTTGTGCGTTGCTTGCGGCCGGCGCACCCGATTGCATGCCGGTGGAGGTGGTTGCGGATTGCGCGGCCCCGAATTGGAGCGCCCCGGCGGGTGTGGATGCGCCTCCGGCGGAGACCGGCGCACCGGCCGGGCGCGTCATCGTCGCGAACAGCACCGAACCCTGGGTCAGCGAGGTTTGAACCGACTGTGGCGGTGCGCCCGTTTGGGCAGACGGCCCGCGGCCGATGCCGGTGCCCTGCGGCGTGGCAGAATTGGCGCCCGGCTGGATCGTGACCTGGATCGGCGGCCCCATGCTTTGCACCACCAGCATCAATTGGGCGCCGGGTGGCGGGGTCAGGCCGGTCTGAACCGACAAAGTGCCCAGTGGCGTCTGCAGGGACACCGTGCCCTGTGCCGTTCGCGACGTGACGATGCCCTGCAAGGCCTGCTGCAACTGCAGTTGGATCAGGCCGCCATCCTTTGCCGCCGGCAGCTGGACAAGCGTGCCTGTACCCGAAGCGGCGCCGGTGCCGCCCGGCGTCGGAGGTACGGAAGGGGTGGGCGGCACACCTCCCGTCATCCGGTCAGTCCTGGAAACTTGCCAGCAGTTCCTTGGCGACGCGCTCGATGTCTTCGGCCGCCTCGGCGGACGGGGACCGAGTCAGGAACGGCGACTGGCTTCTGATCGCGTCGCGGACCCTGCGGTCGCGCCTGACAATGCCGGCCAGCTTGGGTCGCTGACCCAGGAAGTTGGCGCAGGCATTGGCCAAGGTTTCGTAGGTTTTCTCTCCCTTTTCAAGCGTTTCCGCCATGTTGACGACGATCCTGAGATCGGCGTCCGGGCGGTCGGAGAGCGTGACCTTGATATAGGCATAGGCATCGGCAATTGACGTGGGCTCGTCGGTCGTGATCACCACGCTTTTCGAAGCCTTGCCAGCCAGCATGCGGACCACGCGGTCCAACCCGGCGCCCAGATCGATGATAACCTTGTCGTAGGATTTCGAAAGGTTCATCAGGGCCATGTGCAGCATGGCGACCTTCTGGATCGGCAGCGTGGCCAGCGAACCCGAACCGGAGCGCCCGGCAAGGATGTCGAAATCCCCTTCATCATAATGCGTGATGCATTTCTTCAGCGGCAGCTTGTTCGACAGCGCTGCGCCAAGATCCCGTTCCGCCATCAGGCCAAGCTGAATATCCACGTTCGCCAGACCCAGATCGCCGTCGAACAGAAGGGTCTTCTCACCGGATCGGCTCAAGGCGTGCGCCAGTGTGATCGCAAACCAGGTCTTGCCGACTCCGCCCTTGCCCGATGCGATGGCAAGGACGTTTCTGCCGTCCGGAATTCGGGCGGCGGCATTGACCGCGTTAGCTGCTGTTGTTTTGCTTTGCATGGCGTTACTCGGGTTTCATGGCGGCGTGCGCCGGTTCATCCCGCGCTTCGTCGGGCGGACTTGGGTTGATGAGGCGGGCCAGTGAAACTGGGTTGAGCGGGAACAGCCCTTCGGCGATCTCCGGTGTCGCACTGACGTCAGAGAAGGCAAGCCGACCGAACTCCGCCGCGGCGAGCAGGCCGCCATAGCGGCGCGACAGGTCAAGCCCTGTGGCGACCAGCCGTGCCGGCTTCAGTTGGACGAAGGCCTCCACGACATCGCGGCAGTCGTCGGCGTTGCGCCCGGCATTCAGGACCAGCAGGGCCTCGGCGTCGACGTCGGCAACAAGATCGGCCAGCCGGACCAGATCTACCGCGGAATAAGGGTTGGTGCCGCTGGTGTCGATCAGTGTGAGGTCATTGCCCTTGCAGGTGTCGATTGCAGCCTTCAGGGCGGCCGTGCTGTCGGCGGTCAGGAAAGGCGTGCCCAGCTTCTCAGCGTATTGCTGCAATTGGGCGTGGGCCCCGGCCCGCAGTGGATCCGCCGAGATCAAGGCGGCGGTCCGGCCGGCCAGAACGGCGCGGGCCGCAAGTTTGGCGCAGGCGACGGTCTTGCCGGTGCCCGGCGGTCCGATCAGCAACAGCGGCTTCTTTGCTGCGGCGCCGGGCAACGCTTCGAACTTGAACCGGGCGTCTATGGCACCTGCAAGCGCCAGGACCGGGTCTTCCGCAGGGATTTCGGCGGCCACGTCGACCAGTGCGTCGATCAGTGACGGCGGAGTTCCATGCCGCTGAAGCGCTTCGAAGATGACTTCCAGAGTGTCGAAGTCCTCCACCGAGTCCTCAATCTGGAACTGGTCATCGGATTCCACTGCCGCGGTAACCCGGACGGCACCCGTACCTTCCTCGGTATGTGTCGTGACGATGATGGCCTCCTCGCCAAGCTGCTCGCGCACCAGGGCGATCGCGTCGGGCATCGTGTCTGCGTGAAATGTCTTCAGTCGCATATCGTCGTGTCCCGCCTAGATCTGTCCGACCGTTTTGATGCGGGCCTTGGGGTGGATCTCGTTCTGCGACATCACCACCGTGGTCGGGCGGAACCGCTCGACGACCGAGCGGACAAAGGGCCGGATCACCGGACCCACAAGCAGGACCGGGGTCTCGCCGGTCATGGCCTGCTTTTCGAACATGTTGCGGACCAGGGTTATGAACTCCTGCAGTTTGGACGGCGCCATGGCAAGCTGGCGCTCTTCGCCATCGCCGACGATCGATTCAAGGAATGCCTGTTCCCAATCTGGCGTCAGCGTGACCAGCGGCATGACGCCTTCGTCGTTGGTGTTGGCATCCGACAGTTGGCGCGCCAACCGGGTGCGGACATGTTCCGTCATCGTGGTGATGTTGCGGGTGTAGCCGACGGCCTCGGCGATCCCTTCCAGGATGGTCGGCAGGTCGCGGACCGAAATCCGTTCGCCCAGCAGGTTCTGCAGGACCCGCTGGATCGATCCCAGCGGGATCTGATTCGGCACCAGATCCGCCACCAGCTTCTGGTGTTCCGCCGACAGTTCGTCCAACAGCTTCTGCGTCTCAGCATAGGACAGCAGCTCGGCCATCTGCTCCTTGATGACCTCGGTCAAGTGGGTGGTGATGACCGTGGCGGGATCGACCACGGTCAGACCGCGGAAGATGGCTTCCTCTCGGCCGTGCTCGGGCACCCACAGCGCGGGCAGCCCGAAGGTCGGCTCCACGGTCGTCTCGCCGGGCAGGGTCAGTTCGCCGCCTTTCGGGTCCATCACCAGCAGCATGTTCGGCCGTAGGTCGCCGCGCCCCGCCTCGATTTCCTTGACCCGAATGATGTAGGTGTTGGCCGGCAGCTGCAGATTGTCCTGGATACGCACCGCGGGCATTACAAAGCCCATGTCGGATGCGAGCTGGCGGCGCAGCGCCTTGATCTGATCGGTCAGGCGGTGCTCGCTGTCCGCGTTGATCAGCGGCAACAGCCCGTAACCCATCTCCAGGCGGACCAGGTCGATCTGCAGCGCGTTGGTGATCGGTTCCTCGGCAACCGAGGCGGCCTCGCGCTCGGCCTCTTCGACGGCGAGCGAGTCCTCGACCTTTTGAGTTGCTGCCCGACGCGAGATGCGCCATGCGGCAAAGCCGACGCCGCCGCCCAGAAACAGGAACGGCAGGGCGGGGACCTGAGGGATTATCGACATCACCAACAACAGGAAGGAGGCCACGCCCAGGGCGGTGGGATAGGTGCTCAACTGGCCCAGAACGGCCTTGTCGACCGCCTCGGTGATGCCTGCCTTGGTCACCAGCATGCCGGCCGCCACGGACACGATGATCGCCGGAATCTGGCTCACCAGACCGTCGCCGATCGTCAACAGCGTGTAGTTCTCCGCCGCAACGGCCATGCTCATGTCTTTTTGCGCGGTACCGATGATGATCCCGCCGACCACGTTGATGAAGGTGATCAACAGGCCGGCGATGGCGTCGCCGCGCACGAACTTCGAGGCGCCGTCCATGGCGCCATAGAACGAGCTTTCCTGTTCCAGTTCCTTCCTGCGCTGGCGCGCCTGGTCTTCGTTGATCAGTCCCGAGGACAGGTCGGCGTCGATCGCCATCTGCTTGCCCGGCATGGCGTCCAGGGTAAAGCGCGCCGCGACCTCGGCGATGCGGCCCGCGCCTTTCGTGATCACGATGAAGTTGATGATCACCAGGATGCCGAAGACGATGATTCCGATGACATAGTTGCCGCTGACGACGAAATTGCCGAACGCCTGGATCATGCGGCCTGCGGCAGCTGGACCTGTATGTCCGTCGGTCAGGATCAGCCGCGTTGACGCGACGTTCAGGGCGAGGCGCAGCAGTGTGGCGATCAGTAGGATCGTGGGAAAGGACGTCAGCTCCAGCGGCTTCTGCAGGAACACGACGGTCATCAGGATCACAACGGAGAAAGTGATCGATATGGACAGCGCGATGTCCAGAAGCCACGTGGGCAGCGGCACCAGCAACAATACCAGCACGCTTGCGATCCCCAGCGGCATGGCGATGTCGCCGCGCACGAAGATCGCCTTCAGCAGCCCCAAGTCCAGCTTGGGGGCGCTCGGCGCCGTTGGCACCGCGTCAGCGGCAGGTGCCGTCGTGCCCTGGGTTTCGTCAGACATTCGGGTTCAAGTCTCTATGTGCCGGCGCGTTGTCAGGAAACGCGCTGTTCCGCTTCGCCGGGCATCGGAACGGAGAAACCGTCCTGCGAGTACTGCTTCAGCTTGTTGCGCAATGTCCGTATGGAGATCCCCAGGATGTTGGCGGCATGTGTCCGGTTGCCCAGGCAGTGGCTCAATGTGTCGATGATCAGTTCTCGTTCGACTTCGGCGACCGTCTTGCCGACCAGACCGTTCGGATCGCCCGCTTGATCGGACAAGGCGCTGGTTTCCAGGGCCGCACTTGCGGTTTCCGCGGCCGTCGGCGCCGACTGGCTGCCGGTCAGAATGATCGCTTCCGCGCCGATTTCGCGCCCCTGGGTCAGCAGCACGGCCCGGTGCAGTGTGTTCTCAATCTCGCGGACGTTGCCCGGCCATTCGTGCGACTTCAGGAGAGCCATGGCCTCGGGCGTGACCGGTTGTGGCGCGAAACCGTTCAGCTCGGCATACTTCTCGGCGAAATACCGGGCCAGCGCCTCGATGTCGTTCGGGCGGTTCTTCAACGGCGGCAGGACCAGGTTCACGACATTCAGCCGGAAGTAGAGATCCTCACGGAAGTCGCCGTCCTTGACGGATTTCTCCAGATCCCGGTTGGACGTGGCCAGGATGCGCACGTCGACTTTGACCGGCTGGGAACCGCCGACCCGGTCGATTTCGCGCTCCTGAAGTGCGCGCAGCAATTTCGCCTGCAGGCGCGGGTGCATTTCACTGATCTCGTCCAGCAGCAGCGTGCCGCCATCGGCCTCCTCGAACTTGCCGACCCGCCGTGCGACGGCGCCGGTAAAGGCCCCTTTTTCATGGCCGAAAAGCTCCGATTCCAAAAGGTTCTCGGGGATCGCGGCACAGTTCACCGCAACGAAGACCTTCGATGACCGGCGGCTGTTGGCGTGCAGGAAGCGCGCCATGACCTCCTTGCCGGTGCCGGATTGCCCGGTAATCAGGATCGATGCGTCGGAGGGCGCAATCTGCTTGGCCATCTCCAGGACCTGGCGCATGGCCGGGTCGGTGGAGACGACGGCATTGCTCTCCATGGTTACGGCTTCCAGGACGGCGGCGATCATCTCCGGATCGGGCGGCAGCGGGATATATTCCTGCGCACCGGCCTTGATTGCGTCGACCGCCGCGTCCGCATCGGTTCCGACGATGCCGCAGGCCACGACCGGGCAGTTGATGCGTTCGTCCTTCAGCCGGTCGACCAGGTCGGCGATCGGCAGGCGGATGTCGACCATTGCCAGGTCGGCGCCGCGGCCCGAACGCAGCGTTGAGAGGCCGTCGTCGATGTTCGTGACGTTCGCCACTTTCGCGCCGCGCGCCAGGGCGATCTGCCCAGCGGTGCTCATGTGCCCTTCGAGTGTTCCGATTATCAGTAGTCGCATTGCCTTATCCGGTCCTTCGAATCAGCTGAAGTAGTCGACACGCTGCGCAGGCGGCAGCACCGTATTCAGAAGCAGTTCCAAACGGCGGGGGTTCTCCTGGCGGCCGATTGAGGCGGCCGCCAGGACGCATAGGTGGTTCACGATCATGTCTTCCGCCGCATTGCGTTCCAGCTTGGATGCCAGCGGTGTGAACACCATGTTGGCAAGGATTGCGCCGTACAGCGTGGTCAGCAGGGCTACCGCCATGGCCGGGCCGATGTTGGCCGGGTCGTCCAGGCTGCCCAGCATCTGCACCAGACCGACCAGGGTACCGATCAGCCCCATCGCCGGCGAAATCTCCGCCGCCTTGCGCAGAACCCCGACGCTGCGGGTATGGCGTTGCATCGCTGCCTGGATCTCGCGCGTCATTATTCGTTCGATGTCGTCGCCGCTCGCGCCGTCCACCACCATGGTTAGGCCCTGATGCAGCAGTTCGTTGTTGGCGGTACTGCCTTCATGTTGTTGCAGCGCCAGGGTTCCGTGCTGGCGGGCGAACTGGCTGAGCCTCAGCAGTTGCTTGGCGATGTTTTTCGGCTGGCGTGTCGCACTCAGTACCGCAGTGCGCACGACCTTCAGCGTCATCCAGACGTCGCCGATCGAAAAGCAGGCCGTGACAACGCCGAACGTGCCGCCGATCACGATGCAGACCGCCGGCACATCGATGAACGCCGAGGGCGAGCCGCCCAGCAGGATTGCGACCGCGATCAACGCAAACGCAACCAGCAGTCCGATCACGGTGGCAAGGTCCAGCGTGTTTCGCACCCGCGGCGAGGGTATCTGCCGGTCCGCTCCCGGGCTGTCGATATGCGTTGTCATGTACGATTACCGTTCCGGATTCGATTCACTAGTTAGAGCGGTCTGACTTGATGATTTCTGTCATGGTCACACCCAGCTTGTCCTCGACAACGACGACTTCACCGCGTGCCACCAGTCGATTGTTTACGTAGATGTCGATTGCCTCGCCGACCTTGCGGTCCAGTTCCACGACAGCTCCGCGTCCAAGCTTCAGGAGTTGACTGACCTGCATATTCGATTTGCCAAGGACCGCAGCGACATGGACCGGAATGTCGTAGACCGCTTCGAGATCGCGCGCGCCCTGGGGGCCGCTGCGCACTTCCTCCGCGACCTTGTCCAGCTCGGTCGAAGGCTCGTCGGTCAGCTCTTCCAGTTCGAGTTCTTCTTCGTCGGACATTGCTTTCTCCTGGTCCTAGCCCGCGCCGAGTTCGGCCTGCGCATCGGGCGATGCGCGTTCGGGGCGAGGGTCGTTGTCGTCGCTTTCCGTCGTCGGTCGCGCCACGTCGACCTCTGCAGAGCCGTCGTCGTATTCCGCGTCGTGCGACGGTATCTCCTTGGTGGCCGGCGTCGACGTCTGGGTTTCTTCCGGGGACTGTCCGTTGCCGGCGTCCAGACTGTGGATGGCGCGGTCGACTGCCTCGGAGATCTCGGCCCAGATTTCCTCCCGGAGGCGCGCCGCGCCGCCGTTCTGCCAGGCCAGCCTGACGTCGCCGGCGGTCAGGTCGGGCGCGGACCGGATGTCCAGCGATCCCGAGAAACCGATCCGCGCTGCAACCTCGCGGAGGCGGGTTTCAAGCGGCTCGACAACCTCTGCCGGAACCTCGACCACGGCCGCGCCGGGGTCCAGAATCGGCGTCAGGCATTCGGCCACAAGGGCGTCGATCTCGTCGCTGCCATGGCGCTGCAGATAGGCTGGAATCAGCATTTCCAGGATGCGCTTGTTCAGCACGATTACTTCTTTCATGACGTTTCGATTGGCATCGTCCTGTTGGGCGCCCAACTGTGCCAGGTTCGCAGCGACTGCTTCCAACGCTGCCGAGGCGCGCTGTTCGATCCCTGCGCCGGCCTCGTTCAGGCCGGCCGCATGTCCTTCCTCGAAGGCCCGTGAACGTGCCGCGTTCAAGTCTGCTTCGCTGAAGGTTGGTTCCGGCGGCGGCGGCGGGATGTCGGGTTCCACCGCTTGTTCGGAATCCAATTCCACTTCGTCCCGGGCCTCTTCGTCGAAGCTCAGGTCGAACAGGAACTTGGTGACCGGGTCGTCGGTCTGAGGGATCTCGTCCGTTGCCATTTTTTCGTCAGTAAACAAGTTCGTCTTCGCCCTTGCCTTCGGAGATGACGATCTCGCCCTTGGTGGCGAGGTCTTTCGCAAGGTTCACCATCTCCATCTGTGCTTCGTCGACGTCGCGCAGGCGCACCGGGCCCATCGCGGCCATGTCCTCGCGCAGGATCTTCGCCGCGCGTTCGGACATGTTGTTGAAGAAGAGTTCGCGCACGGGTTCGGAAGAGCCCTTCAAAGCGATGCCCAGCTTGTCCTTGTCGACGGCGCGCAGAAGCGTCTGGACACCCTGCGGATCCAGCTTCTGAAGGTCCTCGAAGGTAAACATCAGCGCCTTGATACGTTCCGCGGAGTCCCGGTTGCGCTCCTCCAGCAGGGTCATGAAGCGGTTTTCGGTGTTTCGGTCGAGATTGTTGAAAATCTCCGCCATCATCTCGTGGCTGTCGCGGCGCTGGGTACGCGCCAGGTTCGACATAAACTCGTTCCGCAACGTACGCTCGACGTCGTCCAGGACTTCCTTCTGGACCGATTCCATCCGCAGCATGCGCATCACCACCTCCATCCCGAAGGCTTCGGGGAGGTTGGCTAGGACGCGCGAGCCATGGTCCGGCTTGATCTTCGCCAGGACGACGGCGACCGTTTGCGGGTATTCGTTCTTGAGATAGTTGGCCAGCACCACCTCGTTGACGTTGGCCAGTTTGTCCCACATCGTCCGGCCTGCCGGTCCCCTGATCTCTTCCATGATCGTCTGGACCCGGTCGCTCGACATGACCTTGTTCAGCAGGCGTTCGGTGGAATCGAAACTGCCGACCAGGGTGCCCGTGGTCGAAATCATGCCGGCGAAATCGACGAACAGCCTCTCGACCATTGTCGAGCTGATGGTGCCAAGATTGGCCATGGCTCCGGAGACTTCGCGGATCTCGTCGTCATCCATGATCGAGAACAGCCGTGCGGCGTTGTCGTCGCCGATGGCGAGCATCATCACGGCGCATTTTTCGACACCCGCCAGGCTGCGATAGTCTTCACGCAACTTCATGGTCATTCCGCCTACGTTGCTCAATTGTCCTGGGTAATCCAGGTGCGCATGATCGAGACCGCCTCTTCCGGATGCTTCTCGATGATCTCGCCGATCTTGCGCAGCGACGACGCTTTCACCCGGCCTTCGACCTGGGCGATGTCGATCATTGTCTCGAACTCTTCCGCGATCTCGTCGCTCTCGCCGTCGCCGTCTTCGCCCGTGGCGCTGGGTACGCCGGGCGCTGTGCCGGGCCCTGCCAGTTGCGGTGCTCCGGCCATGCCCGACTCGTCGGCCAGCATCAGATCGCCACCCGCACCCGTCACCTCGGCCAAGGCCGACGGGCCGACCTCCATCAGGCGCGCCAGGATCGGCCTGACGATCATCAGCAGCACCAGGATGAACAGCACCGCCAGGACGAACTTCTCGGCGTAGCGCAGCAGTTCGGAAGTGGGGAAACCGAACAGTTCCTGGTCTTCCTCGCCCGCCTGCATCGCGACGTCGGCGAACTGCATGTTGATCACTTCCACGACGTCGTCGCGGCCGTCGGCGCCGAAACCGATTGCGGAGCGGACCAGCTTTTCAATTTGCTCCATTTCGTCCGGCGTGCGGGCTTCATACGTGGCGGTGGTGGTGCCGTCTTCCGCATCGCGGTAGTGGCCGTCGATCAGGATCGCCACGGACAGTTGTTGAATTCGCCCGGGCGCGATCACCGTGTTGATTGCGCGGCGGTTGATTTCGTAGTTGCTGCGCTCCTCCAGTCGGCTGCTCTGCTCGCGCGAGCCGGTGCCGCCCAGGTCGTCGGGCGCATCCGGCAGGTTCTGCTCGACCGTCACATTGTCGGCGGCCCCGTCCTCGGACAGCGCCGATTCCTCGATCGACTCGGAGGAACGCAGGACCTGCCCTTCGGGGTTGAACTCTTCCTCTTCGACCACCTGTTGGCTGAAGTCCATCACCGCGCGCACCTCCGCGCGCACCTTGCCGATGCCGACGGTGTTCTCCAGCAGCGATTCCAAGCGGCGGGCCAAACGTGTCTCGTAGGCGGCGCGCATTTCGTCCACGGTTTGCCCAGAAAGCCCGGTTTCGCCATCGCCGCCCCGGGCCAACAGCGTGCCGCGGTCGTCGACGATAGAGATCGCATCGGGCTTCAGCCGCGGCACCGCGGCCGCGACGAGGTGCTGGATTGCCAGCACCTGGCTGCGGTCCAGCCGGTTCGCACCCTTCATGCGCAGGATTACCGACGCGCTGGGCTCCTGGCGTTCTCGCGTGAAGAGTTCGCGTTGCGGCAGCACCAGATGGACGCGCGCGCCCTTCACCGGCGCGAGCGAGGCAATCGTCCGTGCCAGCTCGCCTTCCAGGGCCCGAAGCTGGTTGACCTCCTGAACGAAACTTGAGGTTCCGATCGACTGTTCGCGATCGAAGATCTCGTAGCCCACGGTCCCGCTGGTCGGCAGACCAAGCTGTGCCATCGCCAGGCGCATCGGTCCGACCTGATCGCTGGGAACGAGAATCTGGTCACCCTGTCCGCGGATTTCGAACGGAATGCCCTGGGACGACAGCTGCGTGACGATCTCGTCGGTGTCTGCCGGTTCGAGGTCGGCATACAAGAGGGCCAGATCCGGGGTGTTGAGCCGCGTGAGAACGAATATCAGCGTGCCCAGCACGACGGCGGCCGCACCGACGATGGCGGTGATCCGGCTGGCGCCCAGGTTCTGTATGACCTGAATGAACTGATTCACGTGATCTCTCTCCAGGCGTTCCGACCGTCATTCCGCAGCGATGGCAGGCCGTAATTGCCGGGCGCATTACTGCGCCGCTCGGGCCGGTGACCGGTCGTCACGGGGCCTGCGCCTAACCCTGCAAGGTATGCGCCATCCCTTTGAATTTTCGGGAGCATTGTCCACCCTGTTTCCACTGCACTTGAGGATGACTCTATGCCGGAGTTGGTAAATAGAAAGATAAACGTGGGCAAAAATTGGCGCCTCTCGAACTTTAATTTGCCGAGGCGCAGAGAGCGATTTCGATTATATTATGAACAGAAAGTAAAAACTCGAAGCATCGTCCGAGTTATTAATGGATCGTCAAACTTTGGACTGCTGACCAGTCGTGTCAGCGGAGGCGCCTCCGGAGCGTCGGGGCTACGACTTGCGCCGCATCTGCGAGCCCCGATACTGCTGCACGCGCGTCGCCCTGAGGCCGCGGGTGCCATGGCGGTCGATCAGCGACTGCCAGGACATGAACTCTTCAAGGGACAGGTTGTAACGCTGGCACGCC
>CAJIAA010000249.1_pt1 | contig 14516 bp, 13 predicted proteins | sample 9199011 | NCBI WGS metagenome assembly CAJIAA01 (sample SAMEA7708266, study PRJEB35096) | sediment metagenome | biome: marine neritic benthic zone biome [ENVO:01000025]; feature: sediment [ENVO:00002007]; material: shallow marine sediment [ENVO:03000034] sea grass bed [ENVO_01000059] ...
GAAGGGTCAGATTGTTGTCGATGGCATTGAACTGACAAACGATGTCAAAAAGATCGACGAAATTCGTCGCGAAGTGGGCATGGTTTTTCAGCACTTCAATCTGTTTCCCCACCTAACCATTCTGCAAAATTGTACACTGGCGCCGATCTGGGTTCGCAAGATGCCGAAGGCCGAGGCCGAGGACCTTGCGATGCAGTATCTGGAGCGGGTGAAGATTCCCGAACAGGCCGGCAAGTATCCGGGCCAGCTTTCGGGCGGCCAGCAGCAACGCGTTGCCATTGCGCGGTCGCTGTGCATGCAGCCGAAGATCATGCTGTTCGACGAGCCGACATCGGCGCTGGACCCCGAGATGATCAAGGAAGTGCTGGACGTCATGGTCGGTCTGGCCGAGAGCGGCATGACCATGCTGTGCGTCACCCATGAAATGGGTTTCGCCCAGGCCGTTGCGGACCGTGTCATCTTCATGGATGGCGGCGAGATCATCGAACAGAACACGCCGCGGGAGTTCTTCGAGAATCCCAAGTCCGACCGGACCAAACTGTTCCTGAGCCAGATTCTGCACTAGGGCAGGAACGCCGGGACAGCTCCGTGCCGGTTCGCCGGCGGCGTTGACGAGCCGCGCCTTCAGGCGTATCCCTTTGTCTTCGCCGCGTTTTCAGGAGACGAGCCCGGTGCGCGCGGGTCCCAAACTGTTCCGGACACTGACAGTCCTGCTGGCCGTTGCCGCGTACGGCCTCACGGCCAGGGCACAGGATGCGACCACATTCTTCCGCATCGGGACGGGCCCGGCCGCCGACACTTTGTATGCCCTGGGCAGCTCGATCGCCGCCGGTATCACCAACCCGCCCGGGTCCCTGCCCTGCCTGCAAGGCGGAAGCTGCGGCGTCCAGGGCCTGATTGCGGTCGCCCAGACCAAAAGCGGTTCGATCGAGAACCTGACGGCGGTGGGCCAGGGCGAGATCGAATCCGCGCTGGTGCACTCGGACATGGCTTATTGGGCCTTTAACGGCATGCAGGAATTCGAGTCCGTCGGGGCAATGTCGAACCTGCGGGCAATCGCCAACCTTATTCCCGTCTGGGTCCATGTGGTCGTCGCGGGCGAGTCCGACATTAAGTCTATCCGCGACCTCAGGGGCAAACGTGTCTCACTGGGACCGGAGGCGTCGGGAACCGCCAGCAACGCACTTTATGTCCTGCGTTCGCACGGCCTGTCACCATCACAGATCGACACCCGGTTCCTCAATCCGGGACCGGCGGTCGACGCCCTCGGCAAGGGCGAAATCGATGCCTTGTTCATGGTCGGTGGAGCGCCGATCCGGGCCATTGCCACGCTGGCCGAAAAGATGCCAATTCGCCTGTTGCCGATCCGCGACGCGGAAACGCAACAGCTCTTGACCCTATATCCGTTCTTTTCGTTCAGTTCGATACCGGCCGGCACCTATGCCGGGGTCGAGGGGGAAGTGCCTTCGGTCAGCCTGGGCGTCCTGTGGGTCGTCACCAGCGAACAGGACGACATTCTGATCCGCGACGCCACCCGGGCCCTGTGGACGGCGAACACCGCCCAATTCCTACGCACCAGCCATCCCGAGGGTGCCTTGGTTACGATCGAGCGGGCGCGGCAGAACCTCTCCATCCCGCTGCATGCGGGCGCAGCCGCCTTCTACGATACGCTGGAGATGACGAACTAGAGGACGCCCGGCACGGGCTAGACAAGGCGCGGCTGGCCCTGGGCAGTGTCCTGCCCGCCCTCGTACAGCGGCAGCACCAGATCTGCATCGTCGTAACGCACATTGCCGACCCGGCGGTCGACAGCATAGGCAGAAAGCGTGCGGGCGCCCGCATAGGGGCGCAACAGCCGTTCGGCCTCGTCGTCAGAGCCGCCAAGCCATGTGTCGAAATCCGCGTGATCCACAACCACCGGCATACGGTTGTGAATATGGGCCACCGACGAGCTCGCGTCCGTGGTGACAATCGTACAGGTTTCCACCTCCGAGCCGTCCGGCGCGGACCAGTTCTCCCAAAGGCCTGCGAAGGCGTAGGGCCCGCCGTCGTCCATGACGATCCGATAGGGCTGTTTGCCGGTCTTTTCCTTCTTCCATTCATAGTACCCGTCGGCCGGAACCAGACAGCGGCGACGTTTGAACGCCGCCCTGAAGGCCGGCTTTTGGCGTACGCTTTCCGCCCTGGCATTGATCATGCGGGCACCGATCGACAGGTCCTTTGCCCAGAACGGCACCAGGCCCCACCGAAAGTACACCAGGTGCCGCGTACCATCCGCATCCTGCCGTACCGCGGACACATCCTGGGTTGGCGCGATGTTGTACCGCGGCCGCAGGTTGGGTCGTTCGGGAACATCGAAAAGGCGAATGATGCCTTCAACCGGCGTGGTCAGGCTGTATCGTCCACACATCTTGCATGGGCCTCGCGCGACGCTTCTGGCCCGCCTTCTTACCACTCGACGCAACAGGGATGTCAACGCACCGCCGACGCGGCCACCAATCTCAGCCGGACGTCTCCGCTTCGTCCCATTCCAGGATCTGGGTTCGCAACCCCTCGAACTTCTGCTCCCGCACCGAGCCAAAGACCGGATCGTCCGGATCGTCCACGCGCGCGTCGATTTCGGCCCAGTCGTCGGAAGACAGCGCCGCCAGCGCGGCCGGGAAGAAGCGCTCGACTTCCATGCGCATGTGCGCGCGCTGGGTGTCGATGAAATCGTGTGCGGCCCGTTCGAACTCCTCGCGGGGCACGCCGACTTCCTTCAGGAGTTTGTCGATCACGCCCGCCAGCGTTTCGGTCTTGCCGATCAGCCCATCGTGTTCTGCGGGAAGATCACCCACCGCCGTCGCCGCGGCCGGGTTGCGTTCCTTCAGCCGTTCGAAGATCAGATCTTCCTTGGGATGGTGGCAGGCGTCGGGAAAGTGGCGGAAGTATTCCACCAGGGCGTCTATGAGATCGTAGTCCGTCTTTCCGTCGCGCTCGAATACGGCGACATGGCGCTCCAGCAGGTTCAGGAGCTTCGCCATGTTCTTGTGTTCCCAGCCGATGCGCTGCAGGACACCCGGAAGTGCCGCCTGATTCTGCTCGGTCGTGCCCATCGGCTCTCCAAAACTCCAGTGTACGTCGCGCAGTCTTGACCGATGCTATCTTGATCCATCCAATGGTTCTTGCCAATGGGTCTTGCGAATGACATCGACTATTGCATCGCGAACATCCACGCTGCAGATGGCGGATTTGTGCCGAATCGCCACTCGTGACAAATCCGAAAGATGGCCTGTGGGTGCTTAAATCCATCGCCAAACTACGGCGCCATTCGTGCGCATGTTTACATGCAAATACAAACTGTCTCTTGACGTGTCATAAATTTTGTAGCGAAATAGCGCTCACACACAAGATGTTGTGGTTATGCACGTTCTTCATATCCACCGCGCGAGAAATTGGGGAAAAGGGGGAAAGACTGGGGATGACTGAAGTATCCCATGCAGTTACGCCAGAGGACGCCGGTGTGGATAACATCGCCGACGCGGCGATTCTCGAGCGCAACGATCCCCAGGATCCGGTTCGGACGAACGGCAAAATGCACAAAACCGCGAAAACGACGGCGCGCAGGGACCAGACCAATGGCAACAAATCCGATGTCCACGACACCGTTTTGCTGGACAATATCCGGCAAAACGAACGAGGCGTTCGTGTCGTCATCGACCGGTCGCGCGACGCAAAGCTGACTTTGTTCGGCAAGGCGACGCTGGAGGACCGCTACCTGATGCCGGGCGAAGGCTTCCAGGATCTGTTCGCACGCGTCGCGATGCACTTTGCGGATGATTCCGACCACGCCCAGCGCATGTACGACTACATCTCCAACCTTTGGATGATGCCGGCAACGCCGGTGCTGTCGAACGGCGGCACCAAGCGCGGACTGCCGATCTCGTGCTTCCTGAACGAGTCCTCCGACAGCCTTGAAGGCATTCTCGGGCTTTGGAACGAGAATGTCTGGCTGGCCGCGCGCGGCGGCGGCATCGGCAGCTATTGGGGCAACCTGCGTTCAATCGGCGAAAGCGTGGGCGGTGTCGGCAAGACATCGGGCGTCGTGCCGTTCATTCGGGTGATGGACTCGCTGACCCTTGCGATCAGCCAGGGGTCGCTGCGGCGCGGCTCCGCGGCGGTCTACCTGCCGGTCTGGCACCCGGAAATTGAGGAATTCGTCGAGATCCGCCGGCCCACCGGCGGCGATCCCAACCGCAAGGCCTTGAACCTGCATCACGGCATCCTGATCACCGATGCCTTCATGCGCGCCGTCGAAAACGACGAAGATTGGGCCCTGCGCAGTCCCAAGGACGACGCCGTCATCCGCAAGATCCGGGCTCGTGACCTGTGGATCAGAATCCTGACCGCGCGCGTCGAAACCGGCGAGCCATACATCGTCTACATCGATCACGTGAACGAGGCGCTGCCTGAGCAGCAAAAGCTGGCGGGGCTTCAAGTCAAAACCTCGAACCTGTGCTCGGAAATCACCCTGCCCACCGGGATCGATCTGCACGGCAGGAATCGAACGGCGGTTTGCTGCCTGTCTTCGCTGAACCTGGAGACATTCGAGGAGTGGGAGAAACACCCGACCTTCATCGCCGATACAATGCGGTTCCTTGACAACGTGTTGCAGGACTTCATCGACAACGCGCCCGACGAGTTTTCGCGCGCGACCTACGCGGCCGGCCGCGAACGTTCGGTTGGGATGGGCGTGATGGGCTTCCATTCGTTCCTCCAGGCCAACGGCATCCCGCTGGAAAGCGTGATGGCCAAGGTCTGGAACAAGAAGATCTTCGAGCATATCCGCACCCAGGCTGACGCAGCGTCCGAAACGCTTGCAAAGGAACGCGGGGCCTGTCCCGATGCCGCCGAGTTCGGCATCGCCCAACGCTTCTCCAACAAGATGGCGATTGCGCCGACGGCCTCGATCTCGATCATCTGCGGCGGCGCCTCCCCCGGCATCGAGCCGAACGCGGCCAACAGCTTCACCCACAAGACCCTCAGCGGCTCGTTCGCGGTTCGGAACCGCTACCTGAAAGCTCTATTGGCGGAAAAAGGACGGGACGACGAAGAGACCTGGTCGGAGATCACCACCAACGAAGGGTCGGTGCAACATCTGGACTTCCTGACCCAGGACGAGAAGGACGTCTTCAGGACCGCGTTCGAGATCGACCAGCGCTGGCTCATCGATCTTGCTGCGGACCGCACGCCCTTCATCTGCCAGTCCCAGTCGCTGAACATCTTCTTGCCGGCGGATGTGCACAAGCGCGAACTGCATCAGTTGCACTTCCAAGCCTGGAAGAAAGGCGTCAAGAGCCTTTACTACTGCCGGTCCAAGTCGATCCAGAGGGCCGAATCGGTGTCTGACAAGGCGGGTGTCACCGCGGCCGTGCCGCACATGGGCAAGGTCAACGAAGACGACCAACCCGTCGCTCAGAACGAAACGGACTACGAGGAATGCCTGGCCTGCCAGTAGCGGCGGCCACGTGAAAGCAAGTTACGTGTACGGAGAGTGCTGAAGAACATGTCGTTGCTGGACGCCGATTCGATCTACAAGCCGTTCCACTACCCGTGGGCGTACGACGCATGGCTGACGCAGCAACGCGTGCATTGGCTGCCGGAGGAAGTGCCGCTGGCCGAGGACGTCAAGGACTGGCACCACAAACTGACTGCGGCCGAGCGCAACCTGCTGACGCAGATCTTCCGTTTTTTTTTTTTTTTTTATGTCGAGGTGAACAACTGTTACATGAAGCACTACAGCCGGGTCTTCAGACCGACCGAAGTGCTGATGATGCTGTCCTCCTTCTCCAACATCGAAACCGTCCACATTGCTGCTTATTCGCATCTGCTGGATACGATCGGCATGCCTGAAGTCGAGTACCACGCGTTCCTCAAATACAAGGAAATGAGGGACAAGTACGACTACATGCACGAATGGGGCGTTGAATCGAAGGCGGATATCGCCAAGACGCTGGCAGTGTTCGGTGCCTTCACGGAAGGACTTCAACTTTTCGCCTCGTTTGCGATGCTGTTGAATTTCCCGCGCTACAACAAGATGAAGGGTATGGGCCAGATCGTGTCCTGGTCGGTGCGCGACGAGTCGCTGCACACCACGAACATCATCAAGTTGTTCAGGACCTTCATCTCGGAAAACCCGGAGGTCTGGAACGAGGAACTGCGACGCGACCTGCACGTCGCATGCGCGACCATCGTCGACCACGAGGATGCCTTCATCGATCTTGCCTTCGAACTGGGCGGGGTCGAGGGCATGGCGGCCGAAGACGTAAAGAAGTACATCCGCTATATCGCGGATCGCAGGCTGATGCAGCTTGGCCTGAACCGCATGTACCAGATCGAGAAGAATCCGCTTCCTTGGATGCAAGAGATGCTGAACGGTCTCGAACACACGAATTTCTTCGAGAACCGTGCGACGGAATACTCGAAGGCCGCGACCCGCGGTACCTGGGACGAGGCCTTCGACTGAGTTAACCCCTGTGCCTCCGCGGCTGCAATGGCCGCGACTTCCCGGTCGGCTCACCCCGGCCGGGATTTTTTTCGCGCGTTCCGGGCGCCACATATCGCAATTGGCGCGACCGGAGCGCGAAATTAATCAACTCAATCACGCTGCATTGCTGTACACCCGCGAATCGGGGTATGCGGGTAACAAATTGGATTCAGCCGTGAGGTTCTATTGATGCAACAGCCACAAGCACTTAACGTCGCGTTGAGCCGCACCGAGGGAGTAAGGATGCAGGATCTCGACTACGCGACGCTTCTGCCAAAGGTCAAGGCGATTGCGCTGGAGGCGGGAGAGGCCGTCATGCAGGTCTATCGCTCGGACTTCGATGTCTTTCAGAAAACGGACCAATCGCCCGTCACCAAGGCGGACCTGGAGGCCGAGGCAATCATCGCGCCGCGCCTGGCGGCGCTGACGCCCGGCGTTCCCGTCGTCGCGGAGGAGGCCGTAACCCGGGGCGACATCCCGGATGTGGGCGACGGGCCGTTCTGGCTTGTCGACCCCGTCGACGGCACCAAGGAATTCCTGAACCGCAACGATGAGTTCACCGTCAATATCGGACTGATCTGCAACCGGAAGCCGGTCCTGGGCGTCGTCCTGGCGCCCGCCTTGGACGAGACGCTGTATGCCGGTGTCGAAGGCCTGGGCGCGACGCGACAGAAGGGCACAGGCTTCGCCGACCCGATCCATGTCAGGCCGGCACCCTTCGATGGCATGACGGTGATCTACAGTCGGCGCCACGGCGACCCAGGTAAGATCTCTGAGTTCCTGGGGGACAAACGCGTGGTGGAACGGTTGTCGGCCGGGTCGTCCTTGAAGTTCTGCCTCGTGGCGGCGGGCAAGGCCGACGTCTATCCCCGCTTCGGCCCGACCATGGAATGGGATACCGCCGCCGCGCATGCGGTGCTGGCCGCAGCCGGCGGCCGCGTCGACTGCGTGGCGGGCGAACCGCTGCTTTACGGCAAGGACGGTTTCCGCAACCCGGAATTCGTCGCCTGGGGCATCGCAGCGCGCTAAGCAGTCCTCTGCAGCGCGACGCCGGCATCGGCGTGATTTGCTTCCCAGCCGATCATCGCCAGCTTCCGGCCCAGTCCCCAGCGGTAACCGCCCAGGGCGCCGGTTTCGCGAATGACGCGGTGACAGGGGATCAGGAAGGATACCGGGTTGGAACCCACCGCCGTGCCAACCGCGCGCGCCGCGATTCCTCCCTTGCCCATCGCACGGGCAATGGAGCCATAGGTTGTCAGCGTGCCCTCCGGGATCGAAAGCAGGGCGCGCCAGACCTGAACTTGAAATGGCGTGCCTTTCACGAAAAGCCTGAGCGGCGCTTCCAACGACGCGCGGCGCTGTTCCGGCGTTTGGAACACCGCGGCAACGAATGGCGCCGTAAAGGCCGTGTCCTCGACAAGATGCGCCTCCGGAAACCGCGCTGCCATGTCAGCGAAGCCGCCTTCCCTGCCCCGGTCGTCCTGAAACGCAAGCCCACACAGGCCGCGGTCCGTTGCCATCGCCAGGCACGTTCCGAACGGGCTTTCATGCCACCCCCAACGAATCACGATCCCCTGGCCGAGCTGCTTGTATTCGCCGGGCGTGACCGCCTCCAGCGACACGAAGAGATCGTGCAACCGGCCAGGGCCCGACAGCCCGGCATCGAAGGCCGCGTCCAGCACGCTGCTTGAGGTTTCAAGGCTCTGTTTCGCCGCCTCCAAAGTCAGAACCTGGAGAAACTTTTTGGGACTGAGCCCGACCCAGCGCGTGAACACGCGCTGGAAATGGAATTCGCTGAGACCCACATGCCCAGCAACCTCTGCAAGGCTTGGCTGGTCGCGAAAATGCTCGGCAACGTAGGCGAGCGCCTCGCCGACCCGTTCGAATTCGGGTCCGGCATGGGGCATCCGAAATGCATTTTCCTGTCCGGTTTCGGTCATTTTCCATCTCCTGGCCTGCCCACGCCGGGGCCGTCGCCGTTGGTACCGCTGCGTCTTTTGGATTGAGCCAAGCTTACGCCCGCCGCCAGGGCCCCGCCACCCGGATCTTGCGGCCGCGCCTACCGCATCCAGAAAGGCTTGGACGCCTCCGAATCCACATCCGCCCGGGTCAACCCCAGATCCTTCAGCATGAAGTCCGACATACTGCGAAGCTGGTGGCGCTGGTTCGCCCGGTCCTGCCATTCCAGAACCGCGGTCAGCATTCGTATGGCGAGCCGGCCCAGACGGGCGCGGCGCGAAAAGGTTGTGCGGTAAATTGCTGACAAAGGCATCGGTCCGTCCCTCCTGCGTTCGTGATCGCGCAGCACCCTAAGGATGCGCAGGCGGACCAGCCACCCGGTTCTTGCGGAACGGCCGCCTATAGGTCCAGCCGGTAATACAGAACGCCTTCCAAGGGGTTGTGGTAGTAGGCGGGAATCTGGCGAAAACCCATCGTCTCGTATATGCCGCGCGCGGCATCCAGGCGTGGGTCGCTCAGGGTATCCAACACCATGGCCCGATAACCGCCCTGCCGCGCCATCGAAACGGAGGCTTCAGCCAGCAACCGGCCGATGCCCGACCCGCGGTAGCCGGCCCGGACCCATAGCCGTTTCATCTCGGCAATACCGTCCTCCACCGGCCGAACGCCGACGATACCGGCGGTTTCATCGCCGATCTCGGCGAACAAAAGGCACCCCTGGGGACGGCGATAGAACCCGGGCAGGCCTTGAAGCTCCTGTTCGAAACCCTGGAAGCACAGGTCGACGCCAAGCCAATCCGCATACTCGCGGAACAGAGTTTGGACCGTCCGCATGTCCTCCGCACCAAGGGCCTCGCGCACGGAGACGTCAGGCACGGATTGTTCCCTCAAGATACAACACCGCCCGGCCGGCAATTCTCACCCGGTCGCCCGCAAGCTCGCAGACAAGGTCGCCGCCGCGCTTGGAAACCTGCTGCGCAGTCAGCCGCTGTTTGCCCAGCCGCCTGGCCCAGAACGGAGTCAGAATGCAATGGGCCGAGCCGGTCACGGGGTCCTCGTCGATGCCCAACTGTGGGGCAAAAAACCGTGATACGAAATCGCAGCTATCGCCTTCGGCCGTCAGGATCATGCCCCCACCGCCAAGACCTGCGATATAACGAAGATCCGGCCGTGCCCTGCGCACCGCAGCCTCGTCGGCCAGAACCGCCATATGCATTTCGCCCGACAGATACTCCAGCGGTCTGACGCCGATCGCAGCCTCGACCCCTTCGGGGAAGACGGCCGGCACCGCCGGCCGAACGGGAAAGTCCAGAATCAGCGAATCGCTGTCACGCGTAACATCCAAACGACCCGACTTGGAGATAAATCGGACAGTCTGCTTGGTGAGCCCAAGCGCATTGAACAATACATGACCGCTGGCCAACGTCGCGTGACCGCACAGATCTACCTCGGCGGTCGGCGTAAACCAGCGGATCCGATAGTCGGCCTCTTCGTCGTCGGCGCGAACCAGAAACGCCGTTTCCGACAGGTTGTTTTCGGCAGCGATCGCTTGCAGGGTCTCGTCGGGCAGCCACGCCTCCAACGGGCAGACCGCCGCCGGGTTGCCGCCGAAAACACGGTCCGTGAACGCGTCCACTTGGAACAGCCTGATCTGCGTTGTCATGCCCGAGCCTTCCCGGCCTGCATTCCGTCCGACCGGACGTCCGGTTGTGGCCCCTCTTTCAGCACGCCGGAATACAGCGCAAGATCGATATTGCCGCCGGTCGCTATCACGCCGACCTTTCGACCGGATAGGCGGTCCCTTTCCTTCTTGACGGCTGCCAGCGGCGCCGCGCCCGCGCCTTCGATGACGTTGTGAGTATCGCTGAAATAGGCGCGCATCGCCGCCTTGATCTCTCCGTCGGAAACCCGCACGACGCGGTCGGCGCCTCGGTTGATCGTCTCGACGGCCTCGGGAATCGGTACCCGGCAGGCGACGCCGTCGGCCATGGTGTCCGCGGTGTTGGTCGACACCGGTTTGCCCGCTTCGAAGGAAAGCGCGTAACTGGGGGCTCCTTCGGCGACAACGCCGACGATGGCGGTGCCAAGACCCAGCGCATCGCGCGCCGAAATCAGGCCGCAAATACCCGACCCCAGCCCGATCGGCACATAGACCGTATCCAGGTCGGGAACGGCACGAAAGAACTCCATGGCATAGGTCCCGACGCCGCGGATCAGCAGCGGGTCGAAAGAGGGCACCATGGTGAGACCGTCGCCCGATGCCCGGGCCTGCGCATATTCGAACGCGGCCTGGAAGTCGTGGCCATGCACCACTAATTCGGCGCCCAACGACTGCATTGCTGCGTTCTTTTCAACTGAATTGCCTTCCGGTACCACGATGACGGATTTGATACCGGCCCGCCGTGCCGCGAATGCCACCGACTGCCCATGGTTGCCGCGGGTCGCAGTGATGATCCCCGCCGGCGCGCCGTATGCGCCGAGGTCGTCCATGAAAACCAGCCCGCCGCGGATCTTAAATGCGCCCACGGGCGTGTGGTTCTCATGTTTGACCCAAATCTCGCAGCCGATACGCCGGCACAAGAGCGGCCAGCTATACTGCGGCGTCGCGGGCATCACCGCATGGACAAGGTCGGCGGCAGCTTCCAGTTCGGGCAAACTGACTGTCGTCATCTTTCTTCCCTACGTCTTCGGCGCTGCGGAGTCCATCCGCTCAAGCCTGCCAGAATGGCTTGCAGGCTTCGCGTTCTGCGTCCAGCCGGCTGATCCCGATATCCTTCAGCCCCGCATCGGACAACGAACGCAGCAGGTAGCGCTGGTTGGCCCGGTCATGCCAGACCAGGACAACCTCAAGCAGCCAAGCCACGCCACTCCCGATGCTGCGGAGCGGTCCGGAGCCGTGGAAGTATGTCGTCGTGGCGGCGAAGAGACGCGCCACCAACCCGTTACCCTGTTGATTGTATGCATACAATCTCTCCTTCTTTGGACGCTATCATGATCATTTGTCTGAGTTTCTAACTTTGTCATTGTGACAATCAGAGTCAAAGGTTACATTGTCACCATGACAATTTTGCGTAACCCGAATAGATTCGTTCATGACCGCTTGGCGGCCTGATCTCTCGGAAAGCCACGGCCCGAAGTATCTGGCCATCGTGGAGGCAATCGACGCGGATGTCGCAAACGGCGCGCTGGCGACAGGGACGCGCCTGCCGACCCATCGCGACCTCGCTTGGACCCTTGGGGTGACGGTCGGGACGGTCAGCCGCGCCTATGCCGAAGCAGAAAGACGAGGCCTTGTGGCCGGTCACGTGGGGCGGGGAACCTTTGTCCAGGAACCGTCCGGCGACATGGCCGAAAAACAATTGTTCGTGACAGAAGGCGACGAACCTTCCGGCCCGATCAATTTCAGCTTCAACTATCCCGTCCCCGGTGAAGAGATCGCCGCTATCGGTCCGACACTGACAACCATGGCGGCCGATCCCACCCTCGGCGCACTGATCGGTTATCAGTCCCACGCCGGTCTTCTCCGCCACCGCGAGGCCGGCACGGTTTGGCTGCGGCGTTGCGGGATAGAGGTGGAGCCGGAACGAGTGGTGATCACTGCCGGCGCCCACAACGCGATGATGGTGGCCCTGACGGCACTGACTCGGCCGGGCGGGCGGATCGTCACCGACGAGCTGACCTATCCCGGCATCCAGCCACTGGCCCACATCTACAATGCCAAGCTGGAGCCGCTGGAAATGGATCGCGACGGCATCCGGCCTGACTCGCTGGAAGCAGCCTGCCGGCAGGGCGATATTCAGGTTCTGTACACCGTTCCAACGCTGCAGAACCCGACCAACGTCATCATGTCGACCGCGCGGCGTGCGGAAATCGCCGCCTTGGCGCGTCGCTACAATGTTCCGATCCTGGAAGACGATATCTTCCGGCCGATGACCGAAGACGCGCCGCCGCCAATCAGCAGCATGGTGCCCGAGCTGGGCTATTACATCGGTGCGGTCTCCAAAGCCTTGGCGCCGGGCTTGCGCATTGCCTACATGGCCGGGCCGCCCCAGGCCACAACCGATCTGACTCGTGCGGTCCGCGTCAGTTGCTGGATGGCGTCGCCGTTGACCGCGGAAATCGCGGCCCGCTGGATCATGGACGGGACCGCAGACCGGATCCTGGACAGCCGAAGGACCGAAAGCGAACGCCGGCGACGATTCGCCCTGACCCTTTTCCCGGACGCCGAAAAGGACTGTCCCAAAGGGGCAATGCATCTGTGGCTGCGTCTCCCCGAACCCTGGCGGTCCAGCGACTTCGTGGTCGAGGCAAAGCGGCGCGGGGTGCTGGTCACACCTCCCGAAGCGTTCGTGGTCGGTCGGGCCGCGGTCCCACACGCGGTGCGGATTTGTCTCGGTCCGCCGCGGCAATGGGAAACGTTCGAAAAGGGTCTCAGGATCCTTGCCGACCTGGTGCGGGATCGGCCGGTTCCGGCGGAAGAGCTTGTGTAGGGACACCGACGCCGCCTCCCCGTCCAATAAAGCCCAGCACAGAATGGCTGCGAATTCCACTGTCCAGGACAGGCCCATACGACAGCACCCCGTGGCGCGCAATCGTGTAAATTTGCTACCGTTTCGCCACCGTCGTCCGACGGCAGGGAGATGTAGGGCGTGAGCAGATCAGAAAGTCGCCGCCAGCAAAAACTGGCCAAGCGGGACGCAAAAAGTACGGAATCCGAAAATGCACCGAGCGCCGCTGACCGACGAGCCGGACCGTCCGTGCGTCAAGCCTTAGAGGCCGCCCTCCAACACCACACCGCGGGAAGGCTGGCGCAGGCCGAGAGGATCTACAGACAAATCTTGCAGGACGACGCCAGGCAACCGCAGGCCTTGCATCTGCTGGGCTTGATTGCGCACCAGGCCGGGGACAACGAAAGCGCCGTCGAACTGATCACAAAGGCGCTTTCCATTGATCCCTCCATCGCCGCGGCCCACAACAACCTGGGGAACGCGCTCAGAGACTTGGGGAGGCTGGAAGACTCCGCAGCCAGCTGTCGCAAGGCGATCGCCATCCAGCCGGATTTTGCGGAGGCTCACAACAACCTGGGAAACGCGCTCAGGGGCCTGGGGCGGCTGGACGAGGCCATTGCCAGCTTCCACAAGGCGCTGGCCGTCAGGCCGGACTACGTCCAAGCGCACAGCAACCTGGGCAGCGCGTTTCGGGATCTGGGCAGGCTGGAGGAGGCCGTCGCCAGTAACCGTCGCGCGCTGACCATCAATCGCGAATTCGCCGGGGCCCACAGCAACTTGGGGAACGCGCTTCGGGATCTGGGTGAACTGGACGGAGCCGTTGCCAGCTACCGCAAGGCGCTTGCCGCCCGGCCTGACTACGCGCCGGCCCACAACAATCTGGGCAATGCGCTGCGGGATTTGGGGAAGCCTGAGGAGGCCGTTGCCAGCTATCGCCGCGCCCTCGCCGTCAAGCCGGATTTTGCCGAAGCGCACAACAACCTCGGCGACGCGCTTATGGACCTGGGGAATCGTGCCGAAGCCTTCCGGCATTACCGAAACGCAACCGCCCTTGATCCCCAGAACGACCTGTACTGGCCCGCCCTGGCCTACTCGTTGGATGCGGATGCGATAGCCTCCACAGATGACGCGATGTGGCAGGTCCTGTCGGATTTGCTGGAACGACCGTCGGTGCGTCCGTCGGCCGTCGTCCAACCGATCATCATCGCACTCCACGGTCATTCGGATTTCTCGAAGCTGCTTGCGCTTGGGGATCTTCCCCAACCGCTGTCGGGTACCGAGTTCTGGGATGGCGTCCAGCGGCTGTCGGCAATCCCTGTCTTTCTCCAAGTTATGCGGTTGAGCCCAATCGGTGACCTGGCAATAGAAAGGATGCTTACATGCCTGCGTCGCGCGCTGCTGCTACAAACGATTGCGGGCGATACCGATGACAAGGGGCTACCTTTCAAAGCGGCGCTTGCGGTGCAGTGCTTCACGAACGAATACGTCTACACGGAATCCGATGACGAGGCGGCAGCGGTCGC
>CAJIAA010000117.1_pt1 | contig 14485 bp, 10 predicted proteins | sample 9199011 | NCBI WGS metagenome assembly CAJIAA01 (sample SAMEA7708266, study PRJEB35096) | sediment metagenome | biome: marine neritic benthic zone biome [ENVO:01000025]; feature: sediment [ENVO:00002007]; material: shallow marine sediment [ENVO:03000034] sea grass bed [ENVO_01000059] ...
ACACCATCGGCAAGATCCACAACATTGCAGGTTCGATCGCCGCGGCGGTCGAGGAACAGTCGGCCACCACCGGCGAGATCAGCCGCAACGTCACCGAAGCCGCCAAAGGCACCGAAGAGGTCAGCCGGAACATCGCCGACGTCAGCCAGGGTGCCGGGGCGACCGGAAATTCGGCCGGCATGGTGCTGACCGTGGTCCGTGACCTCTCGGAGAACGCCTCCAAGCTGCGCGCCGAGGCGGAAGGGTTCCTCAAGCACGTCAATACCGGCTAAATCAGTATCATCTCAGTTCAAATCACACCAAATGCGCAATGTCGTGCCGCTGGCAGCCACGCCTCCTTCGACAAGCTCAGGACAGGCTTTCGTGACGGCGGCTTCGCCGCCTCCTTGAGGCATGAGGTCATGGTGCAATGATCCTAAACACCCATATCACCTCACACTGAGGAGCGGCGTGGCACACGACGCGTCACGAAGTGTCTGGCAGCAACCACTCCGATGGTCGGACCTAAATCGATCCTGCTCTAGCCGCACGGTCGGCGGCCGCTGCGGCAGTCACTGCTTCGGCGGTTCGGGATTCCCTGCAAGCGACGGCACGGCATCGCTGCTGCCGGAAAATCTCGGTTTATCGTCTTCGATCTTCAGCCACGGCAGCTGGCTGCGCGTCCAGACATGATCGTCGGGATGGACCAGGTCCGGACGATCGAGGCTGCCCAACGTGACCTGGACCCGATCCGGCAACACGGTTTCGTGCATCGTCATCGTGGAACCGCACCGCGGGCAGAATCCACGCTCCGCATCGGCTGACGAACGATAGCGGGTTGGCGGCGGGCCGATCCAGGCGAACGCGTCATTTGGGAAATGCACGAAGGTGAGAAACGCCGCCCCGGAATGGCGCCGGCACATCGTGCAATGGCAACTCACGGCGCGGACAGGATCCGCAGTCGCCCTAAACCGGATCTCTCCGCACAGGCAGCCGCCCGTCCATTCCATTGTCACCTCCGCAGTTCGAATGACACAGGGTAGGGGCTGGACATTGTCGGCACAACGCGCATCGATAGCGGCCATGATTCACGTCACCGACTCGATAGCCATCCGCGAAGACGAGATCGCCGAGCGGTTCATCCTGGCGTCCGGCCCCGGCGGGCAGAACGTCAACAAGGTGGCCGCGGCAGTTCAACTGCGGTTCGACGTGCGGCACTCGCCGTCGCTGCCGGGTCATGTGCGGACGCGGCTGGAACGTCTGGCCGGCAGGCGGCTGACAGGCGACGGGGTGCTGGTTATCACGGCCCGGCGGTTTCGGTCGCAGGAGCGCAATCGCGAAGATGCACTGCAACGGCTGGTGGAACTCATCCGCCGCGCCGCGATAAGGCCGACCCCGCGCAAGCCGACCAAACCAACCGCCGCCAGTCGCAAACGCCATCGCGAAGCGAAGGGCAGGCGCGCCTCGGTCAAACGACTGCGCGGCAGACCTGCGGCCGAGGATTAGGCGATCCAGTGATCTTACCGGACACCGACGGTCGGGCGGGCGAGATGGGAGAGACGAACCGGTGCTCAGGACCCGTTCAACGCCGTGCGGGCGCCTTCCGCGAGTTGCGCGCCGCGATAGGGCTTTTGCAGGATCTTAGTCAACAGATCGCCGTAACGGTCTGAATCCTCGATCTTTTCGGCATAGCCGGACGTCATGAGGATCTTCAGTGCGGGGCGCAGGTCCTTGGCCTTCAAGGCCAGGTCCAGGCCGCTCTGCCCGCCGGGCAGGACCACGTCGGAGAACAACAAATCGATCTGCCCGGCGGATTCCAGATGCGCCATCGCCTGCGACGCATCCTGCGCCGCCAAGACCTGGTAGCCCTTGTCGGCCAGTGTCCGCGTCGCGAAGTTCAGAAGATCGGTCTCGTCCTCCACGACAAGGATGGTCTCGCCGCCGCCGGGAACGCCGGCCAGGTCCGCCGGGTCTTCGGTGTCTTGTACGGTCGTCGATTCCGAGCGGGGCAGATAAAGGGCGACACTGGTCCCCATGTCCGGTTCCGATTGCACGTCGATGATGCCGCCCAGCCGGGTCACGAACCCGTAGGCCAGACTCAAGCCCAGACCGGTGCCCTTCTCACGTTCCTTGGTGGTGAAGAAGGGCTCGAAGATCCGGTCGATCACGTCTCCGGGCATGCCGGCGCCGTCGTCGCGGACCGTGACGACCACATAGTCGCCCGCGCGCGCCTCGGCATGGTGCGCCAGGGCGTCCTCGTCCAGCGACACGTTTGCGGTTTCGACCACCAGATTGCCCACGCCGTCCATGGCATCCCGCGCGTTCAGCGCAAGGTTGATAACCACATCCTCGAACTCGCCGGGATCGACGTTCGTCAGCCACACGTCTTCGGCCAGCCGCAGGTCGACCTGGATCTGCGGTGTCAGCGAACTGGCGATCAGGCCGTCCATGGCGGCGATGGTCTTGTTCAGGTCCACCGGGCTGAGCGCCTGCGGCGTATCGGCGGAAAACAGCAACAGCCGCCTGGTCAGCTTCGCGCCGCGCTCCATCGCCCGCTGCACCCGGTCCAACCTGTCGCGGACGTCCGGGTCGTCAGCCGTTTTATCCTGGACCAGTTCGAGGTTTCCGATAGCGATACCGAGGATATTGTTGAAGTCGTGCGCAATCCCGCCGGTCAGTTGGGCCACGCTGGCGAGCCTTTGCGAACGGCGCAAGGCTGCTTCGCCCCGGCGGATATCCGTCACGTCGGTGAAGCTGACGACCGCGCCCACGACGGTGTCGCCCTGGCGCAAGGGAACGGCCCGGTATTCCGCCAGCAGGTGCGTCCCGTCAGCGCGCCACAGCACCGCATCGCTGGCATGACCGCGCTCGCCGCCCCGGCACGCTTTCGCGAACAGCCCATCTTCCTCGGGGCAGGGGGCGCCGTCGGCGGTTGTGTGATGGATCAGGCTGTGCATGTTGCGGCCAAGCAGTTCCTCGGCCCGCCGGTAGCCGAGAATGCCGAGCGAGGCGGCGTTGCAAAAGCTGCAGTTGCCCGCGCGGTCCAGCCCGAAGATCCCTTCGCCGGTGGAATCCAGCAACAGCCGGAACCGATCCGCCTGTTCCTGCAGCCGCTGCTGGCTGCCGGCGACGCTGGCAACCATCGTCTTGAAACTGCCGGCCAGCCGGCCGACTTCGTCGCGTCCGCCGACGTCGATTCCGACATTCAGGTCCCCTTGGGAAATGTCGTCCGCCGCAGCCGTGAGGCGCTCCAACCGGCGCGTCAGCAAGAGGCCGATCAGAATGCCGGCGAAGGCGATCACGATCATGCCGACCCCGGCAATTCCAAGGCCCAGGTTGCGGGCTTCCGCGTTGGCTTCCAGCAGCGTGCGGTGCGAAAACTCGATGGCAAGGGTGCCCAAGGGAGAGGCGGAGTTGGCGATCTCTCGTATGCGCCAGAAACTGTCGGTCTCGTCGACGGGGCCGGCCACCTCGCGCATCGGCGGCGCCGCAAGCCCCACATCGGAAGGCCGCGTGCTGGCCACGACGCGGCCCCGGGCGTCGGCCAGCAGGACCCGGACCACATGCGGGTCCGCCAGCACCCCTTCGAAATAGGGCTGCAGATCGGCATATTCCTCGGTCAGAAGAGCGATGCGCCCCATGCCGCTGATGACGTTAAGCAGTGCCTGCTCGTTCGAAGCCACGCGGGCGCGCGCCTTGTCCAGGGAATAGCCCAGCGTGCCCCACAGGACGAAGGCCATCATGACGGCTTCCAGAAGGAAGATGATCAGCGCGATCCGATACCTGAGCGAAAACCAGATTTTCACCGGGGCGGCATCTCCTTGAACATGGTCCGCACGATATCGTAATCGCGCGCCGTGGCCGGCACGAACCTGGAGGCGCCGATGCCGCGTATCATTTCCACGCCGGCCGCGCTGTCCGCCCACGAGAGGATAGTCTCGCGCAGCCGCGTCCGATCTTCTGCCGACACCCGCTGATGGGCGACAAAGCTGAGGCTGGGAATTCCGGGCGTTTTGATCAGCACGCGCAGCTTCACCTTCAGTTTCTCTTCCATGATGTGCAGCACCATTGGGCCACTGACGCACGCGCTGGCCGAGCCGATCAGCACCTGCTGGAAGCAGGAATCCACGGACTTGAACGCCTTGAGTTCGAAATTGCGGCCAGGCTCGAGTCCTCGGTCGATCAAGGCCTGTGTGCCCATCCGGGTGACGGGACCGATCGGAGGCGGCGTGGCGACCGTCTTGCCTATCAGGTCCGCGGCGGATCTGATCGGACTGTCGTCCAGCACCACCACCACCGCGGACAGAGGCTCTTCAATGCGCGCCAGCGGCAGATAGCCGAACCGGTCGAGCGCGGGCGGCACCCATAACGGTTGAATGAAGGCGATGTCGTAGGCGCCGGCGGCAAGCTTGGCGAAAAACAGCTTGAAGCTGGATGAGGTCTTGAACCGGAGCGGGCGCCCGACGCCGTCGCCCAGCGCCATGGCGATGGGCGCGTAGAGCGACTCCAGACGCAATGGGCTCAGGTAGGGAAAGACCCCGAACGTGTACTGTTCCGCATCGGCCGCGCCGGTCGGGCCGGAAGCCTCGTCCGCATGGGCCCACGCTCCGGCCATCGCGCCGAGGGCAAGCACGGCGGCTGCGAGGATGGCCGGTGTGCGGATGGCTTTCCTACGCCTCGAACGTCCTGAAACGGGACACGCGCAAGTCATAAACGTCACGCCCAAAACCTGTCTTAAGGGGCCGCGAAGACGGTGTGCAGGACACGCCATAATTGCATGATTCGAGCATTGTCCGCGCTACATTAACATCGCCTTAACAAATGTGAACCTGATGGGCGGGGCAGGCTCGGGGCTACCAGAGGCGCTTCGCAGCAAGTGCCTTGCCGGACCCGGACTTGAAGTACTTTTCGAGGTTCCGCGCAACGACGGCCGATCCAACCGCGACATAGGAAATCAGCGCAAACGGCAAATGCGCCCGCGTTGCGGCAGCTTGGCCACGCCTGTGCGACTCTTGCCGACGCCGAAGATCATTGGTGGAACCGACGTAGACGTCGCCGTTGCTCAAACGGATGAAGTAGACGTACCACATGACCGGCACTATGCGCGGGCCGGAGGCCGGATTACAGGACGTTAGACAGTCTCCCTGCGCTGAAGCTCCGGGAGACACTCCTACGCCTAAACGCCTTCGCGCGTCAGACCACCCTGCGGGTGGCCTGCCACCCGAAGCCGAAGGCTTGAGGCGTGGCGGATGGGGTGGGATTCGAACCCACGAGGCGCTTTCACGCCTGCCGGTTTTCAAGACCGGTGCCTTCAACCACTCGGCCACCCATCCGCGTCTTGAGAGACGTGGGCTGCTTAGCAAACGTTCGCGGCAGCGAAAAGGGGCTTCAGGCGAACTGCACCGCCACGCTGCCAAGTTCCCCGAAGTCGGCACGCATGGTGTCGCCGGGCTCGGCCCAGACAGGCCGCGTGAACGAACCCGACAGCAGGATATGGCCGGCCTCCAGGCCGGTGTCGAACGGCGCCAGCTTGTTGGCGAGCCAGGCGATCCCCATTGCCGGGTGGCCCATCACGCCCAGCGCCAGCCCGGTCTCCTCGATCTCCGCGTTGCGGTAGAGCGCGCCGCCGACCCAGCGCAGGTCCACCTCCGTCGGTCCGACCGGCCGTCCGCCCATGACCAGGCCGGCGGCGGCGCCGTTGTCGGAAACGGTATCGAAGATCAGTCTCGGGTTCTTCACGCGCGCGTCGATGATCTCGATCGCCGGCACGGCGTATTCGGTGGCGCGCAGGACATCCAGCAGGCCGACGCCGGGCCCTTTCAGGGGCGCGCCCAGAACGAAGGCCAGTTCGATCTCCACCCGCGGCGCGCAATAAGCCGCATGGGCCACCGTGCCGCCGTCGGCAACCATCATGTCGTCGAACAGGTAGCCGTAGTCGGGCTCGTCGACGCCGACCGCCACGCGCATCGCCTTGGAGGTCAGGCCGATCTTGTGGCCGATCAGCGTTCCGCCTGCCTCCATTCTGCGCTCGGCTACCGCCGTTGAGATCGCGTAGGCATCCTCGATGGTGATGCCGGGCCAGGTCTCGGTCAGTTGCACCATCTGTTCCCGGTCCCTGGCGGCGGCGACCAGCGCCTCGACGGCCTTGGTGCGGTCTGCTTCTGTCAACATGCGTTACGCTCCTGTTTTTCTTGTTCTATTTTGACGGGTATCAATGCACTGCACAACGACTTCTGAGACAGTTTTGAAGCTGGCACATTTTGCCGAAACGACTGATGGTCTGCCGATACCGAACAGCAAAAGCGCATTGCACGCTTGCCCAAATCGGCGTATATTGTGCACTGCACAATTTCATTGAGTGCAGGTTCTGCCCGGGCCGCAAGGCAATGTCTTCGGGGCAGCGTCCAGTTCGTCGGACGTCATTCAGTTGATTCCGTTTTGTAATTTCATGCGCACGGTCCCGGGCTCGCGCCCGGCCATGCCCGCCCGCCACCCCAGTGATCGAGGAACATCCCAATGGCTGACCAGCCCTCCAGCACCGTCCGAAAACGCCGGACACGAACCACTTCGACCAAAAGCAAGTCTCCTGGAACCGAAGCCAAACAGGGCGTCAGCATCAAGGGAACCGACGGAGAGGTGACGAACATCGCCGCCAACGCGCCTGCCGCGAAGCAACCCGCGCGCGCCAAACCCGCGGCAGCGCGCGCACAAAAGCAAGCAGCACCGACAGCCGCCGAGCCGGCTCTCCCATTCTCCACTTCCTGGTTCGACGCCATGACGGGGTGGCAGAAGTCGATGACAGGTGCATTCGGCGGACCGGCTGCGGCAATGCCCGATCCGACGGAGAGCCTGCAGGCGATGCAGAAGGCGTGGTTTGCGCCGTTCCAGGCGTTCTCCGGGGCCTTCGGCGAGCGGAAAACTGCAATGCCCGATCCGACGGAAAACCTGCAGGCGATGCAGAAGGCGTGGTTTGCGCCGTTCCAGGCGTTCTCCGGCGCCTTCGGCGAGCGGAAAACTGCAATGCCCGATCCGACGGAGAGCCTGCAGGCGATGCAGAAGGCCTGGTTCGCACCGTTCCAGGCGTTCTCCGGCGCCTTCGGCGACAGTGAGACGGCGATGCCCGGCCCAACGGAAAGTCTGCAGGCAATGCAGAAGGCATGGTTCGCACCGTTCCAGGCGTTCGGCGCGCACAAGGCGCCGATGCCCGATCCCACCGCAGGCCTGAAGACGATGCAGCAGGCATGGTCTTCGCCGCTCAAGGCGATGCGCGAAACCTTGTCCAAGCCCGCCGGCCCGTTCGGGAACAGCATGGCATTGGACGCCTGGGAGTACTGGGTCGACGCGGCCCAGCGCCAGGTCCTGTACTGGGACACCATGCGCCAGCGGGGCAACATGTTCCTGGAGCATAAGGAAAAGGGCAAACCGCCCGTCCTTGATTTCGAATACGAGATGCTGATGGACGGCCGCACGTTCGACCGTCCCGTCAACTACGCGCTGGTGCGGATCATCCCCGACGAGGGCATGAAGATCCTGCCGGAGAAACGGCCCTATGTGATCTTCGACCCGCGTGCGGGCCACGGCCCGGGCATTGGCGGCTTCAAGAAGTCGAGCCAGATCGGCGTCGCCATGCGCGACGGCCACCCGGCCTATTTCGTCACGTTCTTCCCGGATCCCGAGCCCGGCCAGACGCTGTTCGACATCGGCCGCGCCGAGGCCCTGTTCCTGGAAGAGGTGGCCCGGCGCCATCCCAAGGCAAAGAAACCGGCCATCATCGGCAATTGCCAGGCCGGCTGGGCAGTCGCGATGTTGAGCGCCGCGGCGCCGGAAGTGACCGGCCCGATCGTGCTGAACGGTGCGCCGCTGTCATACTGGGCCGGCGCCGATGGCAAGAACCCGATGCGTTATACCGGCGGATTGCTGGGCGGCACCTGGCTGTCGTCGCTGGCCAGCGACCTGGGCAACGGCATCTTCGACGGGGCGTGGCTGGTTCTCAATTTCGAGAACCTTAACCCTGCCAACACCTTGTGGTCGAAACAGTACAACCTCTATTCCAGGATCGACACCGAAGGACCGCGTTTCCTGGGTTTCGAAAGATGGTGGGGCGGGTTCTTCCTGATGAACAAGGAAGAGATGGACTTCATCGTCGATAACCTGTTCATCGGCAACAAGCTGCAGGAAGGGGTGATCTCCACCACCGAACGCGGCCTGATCGACCTGCGCAACATTCCGGGGCCGATCATCGTCTTCGCCTCGGGCGGCGACAACATCACGCCGCCGCAACAGGCGCTGAACTGGATTGCGCAGGTCTATCGCGACGAAAACGACATCAAGATCGCCGGCCAGACGATCGTCTATATCCTGCACGAAGACATCGGCCATCTGGGCATCTTCGTCTCGGGCAAGGTCGCTGAGAAGGAGCACGCGAAGATCGTGAGCGTCCTGGGCGACATCGAAAGCCTGCCGCCCGGGCTCTACGAGATGGTGATCGAGGACAAGACGACCGAAACCGAACATGGAGAACTGGTCGACAGCCAGTACTATGTGCGGATCGAAAAACGGACGATCGAAGACCTCTTGAGCCTGGGCGTAGACACCACGGAAGAAGACGACTTCCGCTCGGTGGCCCTGGTTTCCCAGATCAACCAGCGCCTCTACGACCGGACGGTCAGCCCCGTGATGCAGGCGCTGTCTAACGATCGAACGGCCGAAATGCTGCGTTGGACCAATCCCAAGCGCATGGAGAACCTCTTTCTGTCCGACCGCAACCCCTGGACCTGGTGGCTGAAGCCGGCCGCCGAACAGGTGCGCGGCCGACGCCAGCCCGTGGGCGCGGAGAATTTCTTCCTGGAGATCGAACGGACTGTATCCGATCAAATCGTCGGCTGGCTGAACACCTACCGCGACGTGCGCGACACCGGCTACGAAGTGCTGTTCAAGTCGCTCTACGGTGGAACATTGCTGGAAACGATCCTGGCCGAGGATATCGAGGAGGCGGAGAAAAAGGGCCGGGAGATGAGCCCGATTGAGAAAAAACTCGCCGATTTCGCAAGGGATCAGATCCGCGCCATGGCGGACAAAGGCGGGTATGTCGAAGGACTGGCCCGGATTGCGATGATGATGTTCGAGGCGCGTGGCTGGTTCGACGAGCGGTCGTTGCGGATGGCCGACCAGTTGCTGCCGCACGACGAACGCCTGAGCGGGCTTAGCGAAGAGCAGATCAACGACATCATCCGCGAGCAGGCCTACGTCGTCTGGGTCGACCACGACCGGGCGCTGGAGACGCTGCCCGCCCTGCTGCAAACGGCGGAGGACCGGGAAGCGGCCGCGCGCCTGTTCGACGCGGTCCGGATGGTCTCCGGCGAGTTGACGCCGGAGGAAGAGCGTGTCGGTCGGGAAATCTGCGACGTGCTCGAATTGCCGTATGAGGCGGCGGCCTGAGCCATGCTTGCACAGGCATTCAATATGCTCCATGGGTTGACCGGGTCCGTCCAAGTGACGGGCCCGGTCGACGATGGGCGCGGCAAAGAGGCTACCGGCTTCACCTTGCCCTTGCCTGGCGCCGCTCTGGGAGCAAGCGGTTCCGCTGCGGTACCGGCATTCGACGTCATGGCGATCCCCGGCCTGGACATCGTGTCCGACGCGGTCGACTACTGGGTCGACAGCACGCAACGCTGGATCCTGTTCTGGGACTGCCTTCGCAGGTCGGGCAACGGCTTTCTGCTGCCCGAGGATGAAGCCGAACCGGGCACCGGCACAGCGCAAGCGCCAGTGGCCGGTGCGTTCGGGGCGGAAGCCTGGCGGGTTGAAGGTCTAACGGTCCGCACCCTGCACCCGCAGGACGGCGTCAGGCTGGACCCGGACAAACGCCCGATCGTCGTGTTCGATCCCCGGACCGGCACCGATGCCGGGGAGGGGGGCGTAAACGAAACCGTACGCCAGGCGCTTTACGCCGGCCATTTCGTCTATCACGCTGCACTGGAGACAAATCACACGCAGGCAGAGCCTGCGCCGTCCGACCTGGAGAAGGCGGAGGCTGCGGTTCTGAAAGACGTCGCGTTGCGCCATCCGGGCGCGCCCCACCAACCCTGCAGGATCGGACGGTGTGCCGACATACCGAACCTGTCGGCGCTTTGCCTGCTGGCCGCAGAAAACGTCGGGGCCGAAACGATTGACGCCGTGCCCTCGTCCTACTGGTGCGGCCTGGACCGGTCGAGCCCCTTCCACGATCAGTTGAGCCTGCTGGGCGGCCAGTGGGTGTCCTCGCTGGATCGCGACCTTGGCGACGGCCGCCAGGACAGCAGCATGCGCGCCTGCGCGCCTTTCCTCACCGACACCGCCGAGCGGCTGTGGTCCGAACCCTATGAACTCTATGCGGCGATCGACACCGACGATGAGAATTATCTGGAACGCGCACGACGCCGCGACCGGGTATTCAAGCGGCGCACCGACGCGGGTCGGTTCTGCGTCGCCGGCCCGGGCCTGGCCGGTGGCACGGCGCAAGCCGGCCTGTTGCAGATGGACGACGGAACTGCGGTCGATCTGCGCACGGAAACCAAGCCTTTGCTTCTTTTTGCGGCGGATTTCGGACGCGCCGGGGCGGCGGCACTGTTAGCCAACGCGGTCAAAGAAGCCTTCCATTCCGTCGCGGCGATCCGGCGTGCCGGACGTGTGGTGGTCTATTCGTATGATGAAGCTTCAGGCCAGCTGACGTTTCTCTTGACCTCGCGGACGCCGCATGACGGTGCCGTGCAGCCCGGGCTGTACGAATATGTCACGCGCCACGTGCCCCATGCCGATGCGGCTGGAACGCCCGTGAAGTGGGACCTCGAGGCGGCACTGACCCCCCGGACCTTCCGCGATGCGGCAATCTTCAGCGACGCAGAACCCGTGACGGAACCGTCGCTTCAGCGTGCCGCCGCCGTGTCGGAAGGATTGGACTGGAACTACAAGGTGATGCTGCGGCCGTGGGTCCGGTTTTGGTCGACCCGCAGCCTTGGCGACGGGCTCAGGGCGCTGCGCCCGGCACGGGCATGGCGCGCCGCGGTTTCGGATGCGAACATCGCGATGCCGGCGATCAAGGCGCTGGCCGCCCAGATCCGGGAGGATCGCAGACCGGCGGCGCTGGATAACGACTTCGTCGCCGCCGAACAGTCGTTTGCGCGACAGGTTGGAACCGTGCTCACTGCGATTTGCGGTTTGCGGGACACGGTGCTGAAAGCAGCTTTTCGAATGATCTTCGACAATGCGTTCTGGCCGCTGCTGGGCCGGTGATTGGCGGCCGCGCGGCAGAATGAAGAGCCCAAAGGAGAGAAGAGATGGCGGATGAAAAGTCGGACGACAACAAAGGTCTGATCGAGAACAAGACCTTTGACGAGATCCGGGTCGGCGACACGGCCACACTGTCGAAGACCTTGACCCGCGACGACATCTCGCTGTTTGCCGCGGTTTCGGGCGACCTCAACCCGACCCACCTGGACCCTGTGTTCGCGGCGGAGAAGGGATTCAACGGCGAGGTTGCCCACAGCATGTGGGCCGGAGCCCTGGTGTCCAGCATTCTGGGCAACGACCTTCCGGGGCCGGGCTCCGTTTATCGCGGCCAGGACCTGACGTTCAAACGGCCGGTCATGGTGGGCGACAATGTCAGCATCACCGTTACCGTGCGCGAAAAGATGCCGGGCGAAAGCACGGTTCTCCTGAGTTGCAGGGGCGTCAACCAGGACGGCAACGAGGTCTTCGAAGGCGTCTCGCGCGTGGTCGCCCCGATCGAAAAGATCAAGGTCAAGCGACCGGACGCGCCTGGTGTGCAGCTTACCCGGCATGACGGCTATCGCGCGCTGTTGGAGCAGGCCGGAGCGCTGGAGCCGATCTCTACCGCGGTCGCGCATCCCTGCGACGAATCCTCGTTGAAGGGCCCGATCCAAGCGGCCGAGGAGGGTCTGATCGAGCCGATCCTGGTCGGCCCGGAAGAGAAGATCCGTGCCGTGGCCGAGGAGTTCGATATCGATCTTAACGGTTACCGGATCGAGGATACGCCGCACAGCCATGCCTCCGCGTCACGGGCGGTGGAGATCGTGCGGGCCGGCGAGGCGGAAACCCTGATGAAAGGCAGCCTGCATACCGACGAGCTGCTGGGGGCCGTCGTCAAGCGCGACATCGGCCTGCGCACCGAACGGCGTCTCAGTCACTGTTTCATCATGGATGTTCCGACCTACCACAAGCCGCTGGTCATCACCGACGCGGCGATCAACATCTATCCCGGCCTTGAAGAGAAGGCGGACATCGTCAACAACGCCGTCGCGCTGGCCCATGCCTTCGGCGTGGAACGGCCCAAGGTCGCGATCCTGTCGGCGGTGGAAACCGTCAATCCCAAGATCCCGTCCACGCTGGAAGCGGCAGCACTGTGCAAGATGGCCGACCGGGGCCAGATTTCCGGCGCCCTGCTGGACGGCCCGCTGGCCTTCGACAACGCGATCAGCGCAGAGGCTGCGAAGACGAAACACATCGTTTCCGAAGTCGCCGGCGATGCCGACATCTTCCTGGTGCCCGATCTGGAGGCCGGCAACATGCTGGCCAAGCAGCTGTCGTTCCTGGCGAATGCGGAGTCGGCCGGCATCGTCCTGGGCGCGCGCGTGCCCATCATTCTGACCAGCCGGGCGGATTCGGTGCGGGCACGCATGGCGTCCTGTGCAATCGCGGTGATCTTCGCGCATTCGCTGCGCGCCGCCGCAACCGTGGTCTGAGGAGGGCGTGACATGGCCGATGCGATCGTGGTGGTCAACGCCGGCTCGTCCAGCGTCAAGTTCTCGGTCTATCTGTCGTCGGACGGCGGCGAGCAGCAGCTTGCGGCGAACGGGATGGCCGACGGCATCGGAACCCGCCCGGCCTTCAAGGCAAAGGACGCCGAGGGCGCCGTTCTGATCGAACACAGCTGGTCCGACGATGCGGCCGTCGGGCACGACACTGTGTTCGCCTTTCTGGGCGATTGGCTGCGGGACTTCCTGGCCGATCACGAACTGTGCGCGGTCGGCCACCGCGTCGTGCACGGCGGTCAGCGTTATGACCGGCCGGTGTTGATCGACGACAAGGTGCTGGACGAGCTGGCCACGTTCGTGCCGCTGGCGCCGCTGCACCAGCCGCACAATCTGTCGCCGATCAGGCTGGTCAGGGAGTCGCTGCCCGGCGTCCCGCAGGTGGCCTGCTTCGACACCGCCTTTCACCGGGGTCACCGGCGCGAGGTGGACCTGTACGCGATACCGCGCGCGATGACCGAAGACGGGATCCAGCGATACGGATTCCACGGGCTGTCGTACGAGTATATCGCCCGAACGCTTCCCGCGGTGGCGCCCGACATCGCCGCCGGCAAGGTCGTCGTCTGCCATCTCGGCAGCGGAGCCAGCATGTGCGCCATCGACAACGGGCGCAGCGTCGACAGCACCATGGGGTTCACCGCGCTTGACGGGCTGCCCATGGGGACCCGTTGCGGCAGCATCGACCCCGGCGTGCTGTTGCATATGATGCGTGCCTACGACATGGACGCCGATGCGATCGAACGCACGCTCTACAAGGACTGTGGCCTGAAGGGCATTTCGGCGCTCAGCAACGATATGCGCGATCTGCAGGCGAGCGACGATCCCAATGCGGCCGAAGCGCTGGACGTGTTCGTGTTTCAGATCGGCAAGCAACTGGGCGCGCTCAGTGCCGTCCTTGGCGGGCTGGACGCCCTGGTGTTCACGGCCGGGATCGGTGAGCGTTCGCCAATGATCAGGCGGCGTGTCTCGGAAGGCGCCCAATGGCTGGGTGTCGTCCTGGACGATGCCGCCAACCAGGCGGGGCAAACCGTCATCTCGACCTCGACCAGTGAGGTGACCGTTCTGGTGATCCCCACGGACGAGGAAAAGATGATCGCCATGCACACCGCAGCCGTACTCGGCCGGTCGTGAGCGGCCGGAACCGCGTTGGCCGACCGTCGTAATTCACAAACAAGGGGTAGGGACCGTGTACACGCAGGAAGACCGCCGCCTGGACGGCAAGAAGGGGCTGGTGCTGGGAATTGCCAACGACAACTCCATCGCCTACGCCTGCGCCGAGGCGTTCAAGTTCCTGGGCGCCGAAGTCGCCGTTACCTACTTGAACGAAAAGGCCAAACCCCATGTTGCGCCGATTGCCGAGAAGCTGGAGGCGCCGATCTTCATGGAATGCGACGTGACCAAGCCGGGCCATCTGGAAGGCGTGTTCGAGGAGATGGAGAGCAAATGGGGCACGATCGACTTCGCACTGCATTCGATCGCGTTTGCGCCGCGCGAAGACCTGCACGGCCGCCTGACCGACTGTTCCGAAACGGGGTTCCTCCAGGCGATGGCCGTTTCCTGCCACTCGTTCATCCGCATGGCGCAGCTGGCGGAACCGCTGATGAAGAACGGCGGAACGCTGTTCGCGATGACCTACTACGGTGCGGAGAAGGTGGTGGACAATTACAACCTCATGGGCCCGGTCAAGGCCGCGCTGG
>CAJIAA010000013.1_pt1 | contig 14441 bp, 14 predicted proteins | sample 9199011 | NCBI WGS metagenome assembly CAJIAA01 (sample SAMEA7708266, study PRJEB35096) | sediment metagenome | biome: marine neritic benthic zone biome [ENVO:01000025]; feature: sediment [ENVO:00002007]; material: shallow marine sediment [ENVO:03000034] sea grass bed [ENVO_01000059] ...
CCGATTCGACAACCGCGACCTCGTCGCCCTTCTTGACGGTGCGGCCGACCTCAGGGATCTCGACGAACACCACCTCCCCAAGCTGTTCCTGGGCAAAGTTGGTGATCCCGACCGTTCCGACGTCTCCTTCTACGGAGACCCAGTCGTGATCTTCGGTATATTTGACAGTCGCCATGTCGTCCCTTCCTCCCGTGGTTGTCTGCCGCAGTCGCTCAGCCGCGGTAGTAGCGCTGCTCGACAAACGGCATGGCCGAAACCGCAGCCGGATGATCTTTGCCGCGCACCCTCACCTGGACCGGTGTGCCCGGTTCGGCCGCCGATGCCGTCACATAGCCCATCGCGACCGGCACCTGCAGGGTCGGCGAAAAGCCGCCGCTGGTAACGCGGCCGATTTCGGCACCTTCGGCATCCAGGATTTCCGCACCTTCGCGTGCGATCGTGCGGCCTTCCGGCCTGATACCGACCCGCTTGCGCGCCGGCCCCTCTTTAATCTGACCAAGGACGACCGACGCACCGGGAAACCCGCCTTCTTCGCGCCGGCGCTTGCCGATCGAAAATCCCAGATCGGCCTCGATGGGAGTCGTGCCCGTGTCGATGTCGTGGCCGTACAGACACAAACCTGCCTCCAGCCTCAGGGAATCCCGCGCGCCAAGCCCGGCCGGCGCCACCTCGGGCTGGTCCAGCAGCGCACGGGCCAGTGCCTCGGCACAATCGGCCGCAACGGAGATCTCGAAGCCGTCCTCGCCGGTGTAGCCGCAACGGCTGACATAGGCGTCCACCCCCGCAACCGGAACCCAGCGGCCGGCCATGAACTTCAGACCGCCAATGCCCGGACAAAGATGTTCCATGGCCTTTGACGCCGCGGGCCCCTGGACCGCCAGCAGAGCGCGATCGTCCAACCGCCGTACGTCGCCCCCGGCGTCCGACAGCGCGGCCTCGATGATGGCAAGATCGGCATCCTTGCAGGCGGCATTGACCACCAGGAAAAGATGATCGTCCATCTCCTCCAGATTGGTCACCATCAGGTCGTCGAGGATTCCGCCCTTGTCGTTGAGAAGCTGGGTATAGCGGATACGGCCGGGCTTAAGTTCCTTGATGTTTCCCGGCATCAGCATTTCCAGGACCGACGGGCACTGCGCGCCGATCGCGAAGGCCTGCCCCATGTGCGAGACGTCGAACAGGGCCGCCGCAGTGCGGCACTGAAGGTGCTCTTTCACGATACCGGCATCGAATTGCACGGGCATTTCGTAGCCGGCGAACGGCACCATGCGGCCCCCCAGCGACAGGTGCAGCGCATGCAGCGGTGTCTTTTTCAGGTCGGCTTTGGAGTCTTGTTGCATCTCGGTCAATCGTCAGTTGGCACTGGCGGGCGAAATCGGTGCCGCGCCGAATGCCCCCTCTGTCGATGGACCTGAGAGTGTCGCCGCGCCGCCCTGCGGCGGAAGCGGTTTACCCCGTCGGTGAGGCGCCGATACCGGTTAGGTGACGGCGCCTGCTTTCCAGAGCGCTCTTACCCCACGGTCCTTTTGCCTGAGAGATTCCGGGGCGGTTGCTCCTTCGGCGTCGACCACCTTCCCCGTCAACCAACGGAGGCGTCGATCTCTCCCATGGGGATCCAAGAGACGTATGAAACGCTGAAATTAAAGCAGTGGCCGGATGAGTCAACCGGCAAGGCCCGGCACCCTAACGGGTCTCCTGCTCGCGATTGAACTGCAATTCGTCACGTGTCAGGACAAATCCCAGAAACACGGTGTAGTCGCCGGCCTGCGTCCCTGACGGTAACGGAATCCGCCCTTCGAACCCGTCCGAATAGACCACGCGCGTCTGATTTCCATCGAAGGGAATCACGACATCGAATGCCTCGCGGGAGAGGATCTGGCTATCAGGGTCCTGGATTGCCATGAAAATGCTCATCTCGGCGCGCTTTTCGGTGTCCGCTGGTCCCCTTTGCGCCGTGATTTGGACGGAAAAATCCATCGCAACATCGGTTTCCTCAACCACGCAATCGCCGGCAACGCCGGTGAATTCGGCCTGGAACAGGATGTCGGTGATGTCGCGGCCAGGGCCCGGCTGGAACCGGGTGAGCGTTCCTGGATCCTGCAGCACGCGCACGGCCGGGCAATCGACCGGCGGCGGCTGGTCGACACAGCCTGCCAGAAGAAACAGCGTCCCGCAGCCTACGAAAAGCCGGCGCAGGGTTGCCATGGCCGGGGCTGTCGCTACAAAGGTCAAAGCGAATTGTGGGTGCCGTCGCACATCGGTTGTGCGCCGGTTTGCTTGCAGCCGCAGAAATAGACGGTCTTGGTGGAATCGGCCCTGAACTGAACCGGCGAAAACGCGGTAACCTTGTGGCTGCCGTCGCAGAAGGGCTGTTTCTTCGAGCGCCCGCAGGCGCACCAGAAGTAGGATTTTCCCTCGACCACGTCGACGGCAAAGGGGCCCTTCTGTGCGACCATCGCTTCGGCCATCACACTCTTCCTTGTCTGTCCAGCTTCGGCTATCAATGCCCTGGTTTAGCCCATAGGGCGAACGGCTTCAATTGCGCTACGGCAGACAAAGACGGCAATCGACGAAAGCGACCGGTCTTGAGATGACGAAAAGCCTGTCAATCATCCTTGCGGGTCCGCGCGGTTTTTGCGCCGGGGTTGACCGGGCGATCTTGATTGTCGAAAGGGCATTGGAGAAGTTCGGGCAGCCTGTCTATGTGCGCCATGAAATCGTCCATAACCGGTTCGTCGTCGATAGCCTGCGGGACAAGGGCGCGGTCTTTGTGGACGAACTGGACGAAGTGCCTGGTGATCGGCCCGTGGTGTTCTCCGCGCACGGCGTTCCCAAGTCGGTGCCGTCCGAGGCCCAGCGGCGCAACCTGATCTATGTGGACGCGACCTGCCCCCTGGTCAGCAAGGTCCACCGCGAGGCCGAACGCCACCACCGCAACGGCTGTCATGTCGTGCTGATCGGCCATGCCGCGCACCCCGAAGTCGTCGGAACCACCGGGCAGCTGCCGGACGGTGCGATGACACTGGTCGAGACCGTGGAAGATGTCGCCAGTCTGAACTTTCCGCCCGACGCCCGGCTTGCCTACGTTACCCAGACAACCCTGTCCGTGGACGAGACGTCAGACATCATCGATGCCCTGCAGGCCAGGTTCAGCTCTATCGAAGCGCCCAAGAAAGAAGACATCTGCTACGCCACGACAAACCGTCAGGAAGCGGTGAAGTCGATTGCGCCGGCATGCGATCTGTTCCTGGTGATCGGCGCCCCCAATTCCTCGAATTCGAAACGCCTGGTCGAGGTGGCGCGGCGAAACGGTTGCGCCGACGCACATATGATCCAGCGGGCGGACGATATCGACTGGGGCTGGTTTGAAGGGGTCGACCGCCTGGGCCTGACCGCCGGCGCATCGGCGCCGGAGGTCTTGGTGGAAGAAGTGATCGATGCCTGCCGGTCAAGGTTTGACACCATCGTTGACGAACGCGTGACCGCCGAGGAGACGGTCGAGTTCAAACTGCCCCGGGCCCTTTTGCCCGGCGCGGCGGCCTGACGGACACTCTGCGGGCGGGCCGTGGCAGTTTATACGGAAGTCAGCGACGAAGACCTTCAGGCCTTCGTTTCCAACTACGACATCGGTGCCGTGGTATCCTACAAAGGCATCGCCGAAGGCGTGGAGAACAGCAACTACATTCTGCAGACAAATCAGGGCAGTTTCATCCTCACGCTGTACGAGAAGCGCGTGGATCCCGGCGACCTGCCGTTCTTCCTTTATCTGATGGAACACCTGGCTGAACGGGACATTCCCTGTCCGACGGTGATCCACGGCCGCGACGGCAAGGCGCTGCGGACGTTGTGCGGCCGCCCCGCCGCCATTGTGAGTTTCCTGGAGGGGATGTGGCCGCGCCGTATCCGGCCGTTCCATTGTACGGGCGTCGGCGAAGCGCTGGCACTGCTGCATCTTGCAGGTGCGGACTACACCGGCCGGCGCGCAAACGCGCTGGGGCTGAAAGACTGGCGACCGCTTTTCCAGAAGTCGGCCGCGCGGGCCGACGAAGTGAAACCGGGACTTGCGGCCCTGTTGGAAACCGAACTGACGTTTCTCGAAGCGAACTGGCCCGACGACCTGCCGTCGGGCGTCTGCCATGCCGATCTGTTTCCCGACAATGTCTTCTTCCTTGGCGAGCGCCTGTCCGGCCTGATCGACTTCTATTTTGCCTGCAACGATTACCTAGCCTACGACCTGGGAATCTGCATCAATGCCTGGTGCTTTGAACGCGACAACAGCTTCAACATCACCAAGACCCGCAACATGCTGGCCGCCTATTCGAAGATCCGGTCCTTCTCGGAGGCGGAGATGCGGGCACTGCCATTGATGTGCCGCGGAAGCGCCATCCGGTTTCTGCTGACCCGACTATACGATTGGCTGCACCAGCAGGAGGGCGCTCTGGTGAGACCCAAGGACCCGTTGGAATACCTGACGATCCTGAAGTTCCACCAGCACGTGAAAGATGTCGGCGCCTACGGGCTGGAGTAACGGCGTTATGAACTCCGAAACACATAGCGGCGCGGTCGAGATTTTCACAGACGGCGCCTGCAGCGGCAACCCGGGGCCCGGCGGTTGGGGCGCGATCCTGCGTTTTGGGTCGGCCGAAAAGGAACTGTCCGGCGGCGAGACCGACACCACGAACAATCGCATGGAAATGATGGCCGCGATTCGGGCGCTGGAGGCTCTGACCCGTCCGGTCAAGGTCGAGCTGTTCACGGACAGCACCTACCTCAAGGACGGCATCACCAAGTGGATACACGGCTGGCGCCGAAACGGCTGGAAGACGGCAGCGAAAAAGCCGGTCAAGAACGTCGACCTGTGGCAGCGCTTAGAACAGGCGCTGGCGCCGCACGACGTGTCGTGGCACTGGGTGAAAGGCCACGCCGGCCATCCGGAGAACGAGCGCGCCGACGAATTGGCGCGCCAGGAGATCGGCCGCATGGGCCGCGCCGGCTAGGCAATCGGGCGGGGCCGTTCGACCCCGCCCCCGCAATCAACGCGTCAAAGCGACGCCAGGACCGATTCCGCCGACGACACGTCAAGACCCGGCCCTTCTTCGACCGCCAGGTGCGTGACCTTGCCATCCTCGGCAACCAATGCGAAACGCTGCGACCGGACGCCCAACCCCATTCCGACAAGGTCCAGCGACAGACCGACCGCTTCGGTGAACTTGCCGCTGCCGTCGGCCAGCATCATCACGTTGTCACCGACGTCCTGGTCATTACCCCATGCATCCATGACGAAGACGTCGTTGACCGCCATGCAGGCGATTGTGTCGACGCCCTTGCCCTTCAGGTCGGCCGCATGCTGGACGAAGCCAGGCAGGTGCTTGGCCGAGCAGGTCGGCGTGAATGCCCCCGGCACCGAAAACAGCACGACTTTCTTGCCCTTAAAGATGTCGTTAGCGCTGATCGGTGCGGGACCGTCCGCGCCCATGATGGTGAATTCGATGTTCGGAATAGTATCGCCCACTGCGATGGTCATAGTTTGAACCCTTTCGCCTTCCCTAGTGCCTTGGAAACCCGTGCGCGCGGACCATGCGGCACGGCACTCTGCGCCAATAGATAGCCGGTCGCGGCGCAATGTCCAGTGGCCCGTGACGTCGCCGTTCGGCGCCCGCCTACTTGGCCGCCAAGCTGGCGTCTGCACCGGCGCGCCGCGCCGCCTCGCGGACGGCTTCCTGGGTCAGCAACTCGGGCAGGGTGACGCCGCCGGGGCTGTCGGGCCCGTAGACCACGTTGAACGGAATGCCATATCGACCGAACCGCGCAAGATAACGCGAGATGGCTGGGTCCGGCGAGGTCCAGTCCGCCTTCATCGCCACCACGTCCCCGCTTGCCAGCCACGCCGCGATCTCGCCGGCGTTCAGCACCGTCTGCTTATTGAACTGGCAGGTGATGCACCAATCCGCGGTTACGTCCACAAAAACCACCTTGTTCGCCGCCACCATCGCCGGGATCGCCGCCTCGTCGAATGGTTGCCACACGGCATCATCCAGTGGCGCGCGCACTGACGCCGGACCGCCTTTGACCGCCGGCACCACCGCCATCGCCAAGACCAGGACCGCCGCGATCTTGCCGGCATGGCGTCCCAGGCGCGACCCCTCCAGGCGCCGCGTCGCCAGGACCGCGGCGACCAGGCAGCCGAACGCAGCCACTGCAACTGCCGTTTCCGCACCAGCCTGGGCGTAAAGGACGGAAATCAACCAGACGGCGGTCGCGACCAACGCGGCTGCCAGGATCAACTTCAGCTTCACCATCCACGCACCCGGGCGCGGCAATGCGGTCGCCAGCCGCGGAACCAGCGCCACCACCAGATACGGCGTGGCCAGGCCCAGTCCAAGGGCGATGAAGATCAGGACGGTATTGCCGGCAGAGCCACTGAGCGCGAATCCCACGGCTGTTCCCAGAAACGGTGCCGAACATGGTGTGGCCAACAGCGTCGCGAACATGCCGGTCAGGAAATGCCCCGCCAGCCCCTTGGCATCGCTGCCGCGCACCGCTGCCTCGCTGAGAAATCCGGGAAGATGGATCTCGAACAGGCCGGCCAGATTGCACGCAAACAGAACCAGGATCGCCGTCATCGCGGCAAGAAACACCGGCTGCTGAAACTGGATCCCCCACCCCACCGACTGGCCGGCGGCCCGCAACGCGATCAGGATCAGCGCCAGAATTACAAAAGAAGTGAGGATGCCCGCGGCGGAGGCCAAGAATCCGGCCCGCACCTGGGACGTCGCCGCGCCGCCGTATTTGACCGCGCTTAGCAGCTTGAGCGACAGCACCGGCAGCACGCAGGGCATCAGGTTCAGAATCAATCCGCCGATCAGTGCCAGTCCCAGCGCGGCCCAAAGACCCAGCGCGCCTTCGCCGCCGGCCGGTGCAAACGGCGTTTGGCGCTTGTCTTCGACCGCGCGCGCGCCGTCGACCAGCGTGAACGTCAGCGGCTGAGCGGCGAATTCGGCAGGATCCAGACCGCCACCCCGAACGGTAAAACGCGCTGTGCGTCCGTCCGGCTGCAGCGCCACCTCCGGTGCGTTGAAATAGCTGCCTTCGGGTCCCTCCACGAACAGGTCAGGCGACGAGAACGGGTTCGGCGCGCGCGCGGCAACCTGGATCACCACGCCCTCTTCCGCCGTCTGCAGGGTTGCATCGACGATCTCGACGCCGGCCGCCGTCGACGGCCCGGGGACACGTGCGGAAAACCGGTCGATCAGATGCGCCTCCGGCCCCGGATCGCCGGCGCCGGGCGGCACGGTCAGATCCACCGACACGTCGTAGGGGACGCAGATATCGTTGCAGGTGAGATACCGGACCAGGCCCGAGAGGCGGATTTCCGATGCGCTGTCGGCCGGAACCACCGTCAACGGCAACACAACTTCGTCCTTGTAGCCGATCGTCTCCAAGCCAAGGACCTGGAACCGCTCGGGTGTCGGCCAGTCCATTCGCACATCGGCAACATTGTGCGAGCCGCTCCAATCCGGAATCGGCGGAAAGCCGGCATCGCCCGGCGAACGCCAATAGATCTTCCAACCCGGCTTCATCTGGAACTGGAGACCCAGGGGGATTTCCATACCGGGCGCCAACGTTTCGACGGCAGAGATCAGCCTGACCCGGCCGTGGTCGTTCTCGACCCAGTCGCCGGTCGCGGCGCCCGCCACCGTGGCGGCAAGCACCGCCGCCGCTGTCGCGATCGAGAGAAAGGCTCTGTTAACCATGTACCGAATCATCAACCCACCGTTACCGCGCCTGGACCCCTGGCGCCGATCCGTCCTGTTGCAATATAGTCCGCAATCCTCCGGAATCCGGTCACGAATTCGTGGGCTTTAAACCACGCAAGAGATTGTGTTGAAAAAGAAAACCCGATGTTAACGGCGCATGGTATACTGGCGTTTCAGACGGGATGCGAGGATCTTGCGGTCCCGATTTTTTGCGAGTTCGGGCTCAGAAATGGACGACACTTTCGACAGCGGCTACCTGACCGGTCAATTGATCGTAGCGATGCCGACGATGACCGACCCCCGGTTCGCGCGGACCGTAATCTATATGTGCGTCCACAACGCAGACGGCGCGATGGGCCTGGTCATTAACAAGCCCTTCGAGTCCCTCAGCTTCTCGCAGCTGTTGGAGCAGTTGGACCTGGAGATGGTCTCGCGGTCCGACGACATTCGGGTGCATTTCGGCGGGCCGGTCGAATCCGGCCGGGGGTTCGTTCTGCACTCGGCGGAATACGAACAGTCCGGAACGATCATGGTCGACAACGGCGTCGGTCTGACTGCCACCGTCGATATCCTGCGCGACATCGCAGACGGCGCCGGGCCGCGCCAGAGCCTGTTGGCCTTGGGCTATGCGGGCTGGGGTGCCGGCCAGCTCGACGGTGAGATCCAGCAGAATGCGTGGCTGCACGTGGCAGCGGACGAGGCGCTGGTTTTCGGCGACGACTTGGAAACCAAGTGGGAACGATCGATCAACAAGATCGGCGTCGACCCTTCATTGCTTTCCGGCGAAGCCGGCCACGCCTGAGCGACAATCCGGCCGCGACAGCGACGTTTCCGGTACGCATGCGACGGAACGCTTGCAGCCGCCCTCTAAAAGCCAACAGCAGCAGCCGCTAAACCTCGTACGTCACCCGCACGCTGGGGCGCGGGTCATTGCGCAAAACCCCGAACGTGACGTGGTCCTGCCAACGTCCTGCGATACACAGGTATTCGCGGGCCAGGCCTTCCTGCCGGAACCCGGCCTTCAGCAACAGCTTCCGGCTTGCTTCATTCGACGGCAGGCATGCCGCCTCCACCCGGTGAAGGTCCAGGTGGCTGAATGCGAAGTCCATAATCAACTGCAACGCTTCGGCCATGTATCCCTGACGCGCAAACCGCTTGCCGATCCAATAGCCGACGCTTGCGGATTGCGACACGCCCCGGCGCACATTGGACAGCGTGATACCACCGACCAGTCGGTCTTCCGCGTTCTCGAAGACGAAGAAAGCGTGGCCGTGTCCCGTTTCCCAGTCGCCGGTGAAGCGCCGCAGGCGGCGGCGGAACCCTGTCGGGCTGGTGGCATCGGTCGGCCAGGTCGGCTCCCAGGGTTCGAGAAACGCCCGACTGTCACGCCGGATTTCGATCCAAGCATCCTGATCGCCGCGCATGGGCGGGCGAATATGGACCCGAGGGCCGATAATGCGCGTGGCAGGCGGGCGGCGTCCGATCAATCCCAGCATCGCTAGGCAGCCAGCCTTGCGACCACGGAGCTGTAGTCCTCCAGTTGTCCCAACGGGCCGATCGCGGCCAGCGTCGGCTTGCCGGTGAAGATCATTCCCGCGACCCGGGCGGCCGCCGCCGTGTCGACGGCATCGATCCGGGCAACCTGTTCGGCAATCGGTATCGGCCGCCCGTAGATCAAGAGCTGCTGGGCCAGTTGTTCGACCCGTGCGCTGGTGCTTTCCAGCGCCATCAGCGTCGCGGCCTTGAGTTGGGCACGGGCGTCGGCGACTTCCTGGTCCCGCAGCGACGTCTCCAGGACGGCGAGTTCCTGGCACAGAACCGGGACCAGTTCCGCGACTTCTTTTTCGCCGGTGCCCGCATAGACACCCAGCACGCCACAATCGGCATAGGATGAGGCGAAGCTGTAAATCGAATAGACCAGACCGCGGTTTTCGCGGATCTCCTGAAACAGCCGCGACGACATCCCGCCACCCAGCAGGGTGGAAAGGACCGACGCAGCGTGCAAGTCGTCGTGGTGAAGGCCGACGCTGGGAAAGCCCATCACCAGGTGGACCTGCTCAAGTTCCCGTTCCTCGCGATACTCGCCGCCGGTGTAGGTCGCCGCGTCATCGCCGACCCGCGCGGCGGGGGCAAGCCCGCCCAACAGGCGTTCGGCCTCACCGCAGAACCACTCGTGATCCAGGTTGCCCGAGGCGGCCACCACCAACCGGTCCGCCGCATAGTTCTGGCTCAGGTATCCGACGATGGCATCCCGGTCTATTGCATTCACGGTGTCCGGCGTCCCCAGCACCGGCTTGCCGAACGCCTGGTCGCGATAGGCCATTGCTTGGAAGTGATCGAAGACAATGTCGTCGGGCGTGTCGTGCGATTGCCCGATCTCCTGCAGGATCACCGAGCGCTCCCGTGTCATTTCCTGCTCCTCGAACAGGGAGTTTTGCAGGATGTCGGATAGAATATCCAATGCCAAACCGGTGTCTTCTTTCAACACCTTGGCATAGAAGGCGGTGTTCTCGCGGCTGGTATAGGCGTTGAGATGACCGCCGACGGCTTCGATCTCGCGCGCGATCTCCAGCGCCGAACGCCGGCTGGTGCCCTTGAAGGCCATGTGTTCCAGGAAGTGAGCGATACCGTTCACCGCAGCAGGCTCGTTGCGGGTCCCCACCCCGACCCAAAGGCCGAGCGAAACGGATTCCACTGAAGTCACTGTGTCGGTCGCAACTCTCAGACCGTTCGACAGCGTTTCCACTCTAATCGTCACGCCGCACCCTTCAATCGAACATGATCACGGATATAGCCCTGAACTGTAGCCAAATCGTTTGGCAGCGAGACAAAACGCTCGTCTCGCTCGTACAAATCCGACAGGCGCGCCGGCAGCGCGGGCGCCTGGCCCACGGCCTGAGCGACAGCATCCGGGAATTTGGCGGGATGGGCGGTGCCCAGGGCCACCATCGGCACCGTCAGGTCTCGGCGCCGGGCAGCGGCGGCCACCAGGCCGATCGCGGTATGCGGGTCGACGACCTCGCCGGTTGCGCGTGCAAAGGCCGCGATCGCGCCCAGGGTCTCCGCATCGTCCAGAGAATGGGCATCGAAGGTTTCGCCGGCGATCGCCCAGACGTTGTGACCGATGTCCAGCCGTCCGGTCTGCCGGAAGTCGCGCATCAGAGCCGCCGCCCGTCCGCCGTCCCGGTCGCACAATTCGAACAGCAGCCTTTCGAAGTTGCTGGACACCTGAATGTCCATGCTGGGCGACAACGAGGGCACAACCTCGCGGATCGACATGTCGGCGGATGCGAAGAACCTGGTCAGGATGTCATTGACGTTCGACCCCACGACCAGTTGGTCCACCGGCAGTCCCATCTGCATGGCCGCATAGCCGGCAAAGACATTGCCGAAGTTGCCCGTCGGAACGGAAAAGCTGACCGGCCGATCCGGCGCGCCCAACGAGACGGCCGCATGGAAGTAATAGACGATCTGGGCCATCACCCGGCACCAGTTGATCGAGTTCACCGCCGACAGGCTCAGTTCGTCGCGGAATGGCAGATCGTTGAACAGGGCCTTGACCAGATCCTGGCAGTCGTCGAACGTGCCATCGATCGCCAGGGTATGGACGTTGTGGTCGCGCACTGTGGTCATCTGGCGGCGCTGGACTTCCGATACCCGGCCCTGAGGAAACAGGATGAAGATGTCCAACGCTTCCCGGCCTCGGCACGCTTCGATTGCAGCCGACCCGGTGTCGCCGGACGTCGCGCCGACGATGGTCGCCCGTTCGCCGCGCTGCCGCAGGACATGATCGAACAGCCGCCCCAGAAGCTGCATCGCGAAGTCCTTAAAGGCCAGAGTAGGCCCGTGGAACAGCTCCATCAGCCACAGCGAGGAATCGAGTTGTTTCAGCGGGGCGATCGCGTCGTGATCGAACGCGTCATAGGCGTCGGCCACCAGGCCGGCGAACTCTTCGGCATCGATGTTGTCGCCGATATAGGGACGCATCACGAACACGGCGAGGTCCGCATAGGAAAGGCCGCGCATTCCCCGCAGGTCGTCTTTGGTGAAGTGCGGCCAGCTTGCAGGCACATAAAGTCCGCCGTCGCGTGCCAGGCCGGCAAGCAACACTTCGTCGAAATCCAGTTCCGGCGCTTCTCCCCGGGTGGAAACGTAGCGCACGAGCGCCCTTTCTGCGTCTGTCCTTAGGAGCGGTAACGTAACGGCCCGACCGACCGCCCGCAAGACGCGCCAATCAGCGGTTTCGCCGTCGCACCCGCCGTTCCGCCTATGCCGCGTCTTGCGTGGCGAGGTAACGGTTTTCCAGATGCGCCTTGAACGCCGACGGGTCCAGCGGTCGCCCTGTTGCCTGCTCCAGGACCTCCGCCGTCGTGCAGCGGGAGGCCTTGCCGTGGACGTTGGCTTGCAGCCACGCCATCAACGGCTGGAAATCGCCCCGGGCGAGGGCCGCAGGTATGTCCCGATCGGCCGCCACGGCCGCCTGGAAGAACTGCGCGGCCGCCATGGCGCCCAGCGTGTAGGTTGGGAAATATCCCCAGGCGCCGTCGTACCAATGGATATCCTGCAAACATCCGAGGCGATCGTCCGGCGGACGAATGCCCAACAGCGATTCAAGGCCATCGTTCCAGGCGCCGGGAAGCTCCGCAACGCTCAGGTCCCCCGCCAGCATCGCCTGTTCCAGCCGGTATCGCAGAATGACATGCGCAGGATAGGTGACCTCGTCGGCGTCGACGCGAATGAAGTTCGGGGCGACCCGAATGCACAGACGATAGAGATTGTCGGCCTGCCAAGCCGGCCCGTCGCCGGCAAACGCCTGACGCAGCAACGGCGCAACGAAGTGGATGAAATCCCGACTGCGACCGGCCTGCATCTCCACGATCAGCGACTGGCTTTCGTGCAGGGCCATGCCGCGGCTTTCCCCGACCGGCTGGTGGCGCCAGTCCGACGGCAGGTTGGCCTCGTACATCGCGTGGCCGGTCTCGTGCAGGACCGCCATCAGCGCCGTCATGAAGTCGCCTTCGTCATAGCGTGTGGTTATCCGGCTGTCCCCGGCATAACCGGACGAGAACGGATGGCGGCTGCGGTCCAGCCGGCCGGCCTCGAAGTCCAGCCCGACCCGCGTGGCCATCCGGCGGCAAAGATCCTCCTGGGCGTCGATTTCGAAGGGTCCGTCCGGCATGGTGGGTGCCGGCAGCGCATTCTGCGCGGTCAGGACGCGCTCCAGGAAGTCCGGCAGGAAGGCGGCATAATCGTCGAAAATCGGGTCAATCGCCGCGGCCCGGCCACCCGGCTCGTACTCGTCCAACAGCGCATCGTAGAGACTGAGCCCCAATGCCTCGGCCTTTGCCTCGCCGGCCTGCCGGCTCAAGGCCAGGACAGTTTGCAAGGCATCGTCCACCATCGAGAAATCCGCGGCTGGCCGCGCGTCCCGCCAAAGCATCTCGCAGGTCATCGCGGCCTTGGTCCGCGCTTCCACAAGATCGGCCGGCACGGCGGTGGCATGACGCCACTGGCGCCGCATTTCCCGCAGGTTGGCGGCCTGCCAGGGGTCCAGGCCGTCCTCCGCAGCCTCCGCAGCGTCCAGCCGGTCCGCAGTGGCAGGGTCGGTCATCAGCGCATGCGCGGCCACCTGCAGGACCGAGAGCTGTTCGGCGCGGGCCTCGCTGCCTTTGCGCGGCATCATCACCGACATGTCCCAGTGCAGGACGCCCACTGCCTCTCCGATGGCGGCATGGCGGCGAAACACGTCCTCCAGGTCTGCATATGCGGATGGCACGCTCACGGGTTCCTCCTTCGGCGGTGGTAGATCACATAGATCACCGCCAGGGCCACGGCCAGGGCGTACCAGGTGATGGCGTATTGCAGGTGGTTGTTGGGCAGGTTGACGCGCCATTGCTGCCCAACCGGCCAGCCGCCGGGAACGTCCCGGTCCGCGGCAATGATGTAATGATCCGGCAGTGGCGCCAGTCCCACGGCGGCGGCCATCGCGGGCGGATCCACCCGGAACCAGACATTCTGTTCGGACCTGTCGGCTTCGACGAAAGACGGGTCTGGATTCGCGAACCTGACGATGCCTTCGACGGTGACTTGACCCTGCACCTGTCCTTCGGCCCTGGTGGCCGGGTCGCGCAGCTCGGGCGGTATCCAGCCCCGGTTCACCAGCACCGGGCCTTGCCCGTCGGCCGTCATCATCGGCGTCAGCACATTGAGGCCGGGCTGGCCGTTCCGCGACCGTTTCCAAAGATAGAACTCGTGCGCGTGGTCGAAAACGCCGGTGACTTCGACCCGCCGGAATTCCATGTCATCGCGGGATAGGGGACCTTCGGGCAATGTCACCGCTGCGGCGGTCGAACGCGACTGCAAACGGTCAATCAGGTCCTGCTTCCACTGCAGACGCTGCACCTGCCACGTGCCAAGGCCGATCAAGACGATCAGCATCGGAACGGTCACGATTGTGGGCAGCAATTGCGGTCTGAAGGCCATGGTCTCACTCAGCCGCCGTCTTCGGACGACCCGCCGGAAACGGCATCTCTGCCGGCTGCTCTTCGGACGACGAAGCGCGCGGTCCAGGGGCTCAGCCCATCATGCCGCCACGATCGACGATCATCATGGCGAACAGGCCGAACAGATAGAAGAGGGAGTAGCCGAACAGCCGCTTGGCACTGCGGTCGGTTTCGTCGAACC
>CAJIAA010000081.1_pt1 | contig 14298 bp, 12 predicted proteins | sample 9199011 | NCBI WGS metagenome assembly CAJIAA01 (sample SAMEA7708266, study PRJEB35096) | sediment metagenome | biome: marine neritic benthic zone biome [ENVO:01000025]; feature: sediment [ENVO:00002007]; material: shallow marine sediment [ENVO:03000034] sea grass bed [ENVO_01000059] ...
GCTTGACCACGTAAGGGGGCGGCATCGGATGCGCGCGGGCGATCTCGCCGGCGTCCGTTACCCGCCCCTGGGGACACCGTATGCCGCTGGCCGCGAACAACGCGATGGCCAGCGGCTTGTCCATCGCCAGCGCAGAGGCCAGCAGGCCGGAATGCGTATACGGGATGCCCAGCACGTTCAGGATCGCCTGAATGGTGCCGTCCTCGCCGAACCGGCCGTGCAGCGCGTTGAATACCGCGTCCGGCGCGGGTTCCAGGCTGTCCAGCAACGACCTGAGATCGCGGGTCACGTCGATTTCGCTGATGCCGTAGCCGCCCGCCCGCAAGGCATCGGCGCAGGCCCGTCCGGACATCAGCGAGACCTCGCGTTCGGCCGACCATCCGCCCATCAGAACGGCGACATGCTTGCTCATGTTCCGCCCTCCGGCCCGGGCGCACCGATACGCCGGATTTCCCACTGCAACTCGACGCCGCTGTGATCCCGGACACGCCGTCGCACTTCCTCGCCCAATCCTTCGAGGTCCGCCGCCGTCGCGCCGCCGGTGTTGATCAGGAAATTGCAGTGCAGTTCCGAAACCTGCGCCGCGCCGCGCTTCAGGCCGCGGCACCCGGCCTCGTCGATCAGCTGCCAGGCCTTGTGGCCCGGCGGGTTCTTGAAGGTCGATCCCCCGGTGCGGCTTTTGACCGGCTGGGTTTCGCCGCGGGCATCGGAGATTTCGTCCATGCGCGCCCTGATGGCGGCGGCATCGCCGGTACGGCCCTGGAAGACGGCGTCCAGGAAGATCCAGTCGGCCGGCACGCCGGCCGACCGGTAGGTCATCTTCATCGCGTCGGGATCCAGCAGGTGCAGCTGCCCGTCCCGGTCGACGGCCCGCGCCTCGACCAGGACGTCGCGGGTCTCGGTGCCATAGGCCCCGGCATTCATGCGCAGCGCACCCCCGATCGTCCCGGGAATGCCGACGAAGAATTCCAGGCCCGCGACACCGGAATCCTGCGCCCGGCGGGCCAGATTGGCGTCCATTGCGGCGGCGCCCGCCCGCAGGCGGTTCCCGTCCAGGGCCTCGATCTCCGCGAACCGTCGGCCGAGGCGGATCACCACGCCCGCAACGCCGCCGTCGCGCACCAGCAGGTTCGACGATACGCCGATTACGGTCAGCGGCACATCGCGCGGCGTTCCGGCCAGGAAGCGCTGCAGGTCGGCGACATCGGCCGGCCGAAACAGCACTTCGGCCGGACCGCCGACGCGAAACCAGGTGTACTTCGCCAGCGCCGCTTTTTCCTCGTAACGGCCGGAAACGGGCGGCAATCGGTCGATCAGGCGGGTTTCAGGCATCTTCTCCACCGCCGCCATCATCCCGCCTCCGCCGGCTTGGAGTCGGCGGCAAGTGCCGCCAGCTCGTCCGGCAGCGCGTTCGCCCAGGCCGTGATGTTGCCGGCCCCAAGGCAGATGACCAGGTCGCCGGGCTCGGCGTTGTCGTAGACCAGCCCTGGCAGGTCCTGGGGACCGTCCAAGGGCAGGACTGCGCGATGGCCGCGCGCTTTCAGGCCTTCCACCAGGGCATCGCGGTCGACCCCTTCAATCGGCTCCTCGCCGGCGGCATAGACGTCGGCGACGATCACCAGATCGGCATCGTTGAAACAGCTGCAGAACTCCTCGAACAGGCCCTGCAGCCGGGAATAGCGGTGCGGCTGGACGACGGCGATGACGCCGCGCCGGCTGGCCTGGCGGGCCGCTTTCAGGACCGCGGTGATCTCGACGGGGTGATGGCCGTAGTCGTCGACCACGGTGATGCCGTTGACCTCGCCGACGCGGGTGAAGCGGCGCTTGACGCCTTCGAAGGCGGCAAGCGCCCTGCGGATCGTTTCGTCGTCGATGCCCATTTCCAGCGCCACCGAGATCGCGGCAAGCGAATTCTGGACATTGTGGTCGCCGTACATCGGCAGGCGAATGCCGACGATTCGACGCTCGTCTTCTCCGCGCCGCGCGACACCGACGTCGAATTCCATTCCGAACGGGCCCTGGCGCAGGTCGATTCCGCGCACTTCGGCCTGGGGCGTCAGCCCGTAGGTAATCAGGCGCCGGTCGGTGATCTGCCCGATCAGGGCCTGCACCTCGGTATGGTCGATGCACAGGCTGGCGAAACCGTAAAACGGGATGTTCTGCACGAAGGACTGGAACGCCCGCTTGAGATCGTCGAACGAGCCGTAGTGATCCATGTGTTCGGGATCGATGTTGGTCACCACCGCGATCGTCGCGGGCAGCTTGACGAAGGTGCCGTCGGACTCGTCGGCCTCGACGACCATCCATTCGCCGCCGCCCAGGCGCGCGTTGCTGCCCCAGGCGTTGATGATGCCGCCGTTGATGACGGTCGGATCATAGCCCGCGGTGTCCAGCATGGAAGCCACCAGAGACGTGGTGGTGGTCTTGCCATGGGTGCCGCCGACCGCGACGGACCATTTCAGGCGCATCAGTTCGGCCAGCATCTCGGCGCGCCGGACCACGGGAACCATTCGGTCCCGTGCGGCGGCGATCTCGGGGTTTTCGATCTTGATCGCGCTGGACGTGACGACGACCGACGCCTCGCCCAGGTTATCGGCGGCGTGGCCGACCGCGATTTCGATTCCCAGCTTGCGCAGTCTGGCGACGTTGGCGCTTTCGGCGACGTCGCTGCCCTGCACCTTGTAGCCCAGATTGTGCAGCACTTCGGCGATGCCGGACATGCCGATGCCGCCGATACCGACGAAATGAATGACGCCCAGATCTAGCGGCAACTGCATCATGCGGCATCCTCGTGCAGGGCATGGCCGCGGCCCGACCGGGTGGCCCCGTTGCCGGCGATCAGCGCGCAGACCACGTCGGTCAGTCGCGTCGTCGCCTGCGGCATGCCGATGCGCGCCGCGCAGTGTGCGGCGGTTTCCAGGGTTCCGGGCTGTTCGATCAGCATCTGCAGGCGATCCGACAGCACGTCGGGCGTGAAGCTGTCCTGCGGATACATCCATGCGCCGCCAGCATCGGAAAGCCTGGCCGCATTCGCCGACTGGTGGTCGTCGATCGCGTGCGGGTAGGGGACCAGGATCGACGGCCGGCCCACGGCCGTAAGTTCGGCAAGGGTGGAGGCGCCGGCCCGGCCGATCACGAGATGCGCCTCGTCCAGCCGTTTCGGCATGTCGGTGAAGAAGGTGCGGATTTCGGCAGCGATACCGGCATCGCGATAGGCGTACTCGATGGTCGGGATCTGTTCGGCGCGCACCTGCTGCGAGACGCGCAGGCGGGAAATGCTGGACTGTGGCAGGGCGGCCAGGGCCGGCGGCACCACCTCGCCGAACACCGTCGCGCCCTGGCTGCCGCCAAACACGAGAATGTTGATCGGCGCGTTGTCCGCTGCGGGACGATAGGGCCGTCCGGAAAGCTCGGCAATCTCGGGACGCACGGGGTTGCCGGTCCAGCGGGCCTTCGGGGCGTCCTGTTCGCGCATCTCGGCGGTCGTTTCGAAGGATGTGGCGATCCGGTCTACGCGCGGGGCCAGCAGGCGGTTGGCGCGGCCCAGGATCGCATTCTGCTCGTGGATCAGGGACTTCAGCTTCAGACGGCTGGCGGCCAGCATGGTGGGCACGGAAGGATAGCCGCCGAACCCGACGACGACGTCCGGCCGCAGTTCCTTCAGCAGGCGGCGGGCCTGAACAAAGCCGATCGAGAGTTTGAAGACCGCCGACATCCCGGCCGACAAGCTGCGCCCGCTGACGCCCGCGGCGCTGATCTGGTGGCTGTCCAAGGCGGCCAGAGGGCCGGAGAAGGCGTCGCCGCGCCGGTCGGTGATCAGCGCCAGGCGGGCGCCCCGCTGTTCCAGTTCCTGCGCCAGGGCCTGCGCGGGAAAAACGTGCCCGCCGGTCCCGCCGGTGGACAGCACGACCAGACCCAGTCCCCGTTCTGCCGGCGCCGCGGTCATTCGACAAGCTCCCCGGCGTTCTTGCGGGTCAGGGCAAGCAACATGCCCATGCCGATCGAAAGCGCCATCAGGGACGAGCCGCCGTAGGAAATGAACGGCAGCGTCATCCCCTTGGTGGGGATCAGGCTCAGCGAGGAGGCCATGTTGATCAGCGCCTGCAGGCCGAACTGCGCCAGCAGCCCGGTGGCTGCCAACACCACGAACAGGTCGTTGTTGTTCAAGACGCGGGTGAAGCCGCGCATCACGATCAACGCGAACAACAGCACGATGCCCAGGCAGGTGATCAGGCCCAGCTCTTCGCCGGCGACCGCGAAGATGAAGTCGGCGTGCGCGTCGGGCAGGACGAGCTTGACGTCGCCTTCGCCGGGGCCCTGGCCGAACAGACCGCCGTTCATGAAAGCGTCGGTCGCCCGGTCGACCTGGTAGTTGTCGCCGGATTCCGGGTCCAGGAACCGGTCGACGCGGCTAGCGACGTGCGGGAACAGGAAATAGGCGCCGATCATGCCGCACAGGGCCAACCCCGCCAGGGTGGCGACGGAAACCATCGACAGGCCGGCCAGAAACCACTGGGTGAACCACACGACCGTTACGATGGCCGCCTGGCCGACATCGGGCTGCAGCAACAGGAGCGTCAGGAAAACGGCAAGCAGGGCGGCGGAGATGGCGTAACCCGGCACCTCTTCGCCCAGGCGGCGCGCCGAAAACATCCAGGCGGCGACGACGACGAAGGCGGGCTTGGCAAACTCGGAAGGCTGGAGCGAGAATCCGCCGAGCGCGATCCAGCGCCGCGCGCCCTTGATCTCGGTGCCGCCCAGAATCGTTGCGGCCAGCAGAAAAAGGCAGATAGCGAACATCAGCACCGACAGGCGGCGGACCTGTTTTGGACCGAAAAGCGACACGCCGAACATCATCAACAGCGCGACCGGCAGGACCATCGCCTGGCGGCGGACGAAATGCAGCGGATCGAGACCCAGGCGCTCTGCCACCGGGGGGCTTGCCGAAAGCGTCAACAGGATGCCGATCCCTGCCAGCATGACCAGCATCAACAGGGTCAGGCGATCGACCGTCCACCACCAGCGGCCGAGAACCGATCGATCGGTGCGCGCAATTCCCGCCATCACGCAGCCTCTCCGCGATAGCGGATGTCGCGCTGATCGCCCGGAAGGTCCGCGACCAGCCGGCAGAAGGCGTCGCCGCGATCCTCGAAATCCTTGAACTGGTCGAAGGAGGCGCAGGCCGGCGACAGCAGCACGACCGGCGCAGCGTGTCCCTCGTCCAGGGCGGCACGGCGCGCCGCCGCCAGCGCCGTGGCGAGATCGCCGCAGATCCGGCACGGCACCCGCCGGCCCAGCGTGTCGGCCATGGCCGCGGCCGCCTCGCCGATCAGAAAGGCGCCCTTGACCCGGTCAAGCGCCGGCAACAGGTCGGCAACGCCGCCCCGCTTGGCCTGTCCGCCGGCGATCCAATAAACCGTCCGATAGCTGGACAGGGCCTTCGCCGCGGCGTCTGCATTGGTTGCCTTGCTGTCGTTGACATAGGCGACACCGTCGATCACGGCTGCGGTCTGTTGCCGGTGCGCCAGGCCGGGATAGGACAGGATGCCCGCCGCGACGACCTTGCCGTCGAGGCCCAAAAGGCGCGCTGCGGCATAGGCCGCCGCTGCATTCTGGGCGTTATGCCGGCCGGGCAGGGCGGCGGCCGTGGCCAGATCCACAACCGGTTCAGGGTCGCCGTCCATTGCGTCGATCAGCATCGTCCCCTGGCTGTAGACGCCGCCGGCGGCCGGGTCTGCGGCGGAAACCGGCACGATGCGGGCAGGTTCGCGTTGCAGGTCGGCGAAAACCGCGCGACCGGGCGCGTCGTCGACGCCGACGACCGCTGCCTGGTCCGGACCCTGGCGGGCGAAGATGCGGCGCTTGGCGGCGATGTAGCCGGCCATGCCGCCGTGCCGGTCGAGATGGTCCGGCGTCACGTTCAACAGGATCGCCACGTCGAAACGCATGCTGGGCGTCAGTTCCAACTGGTAGGAGGACATTTCCAGCACATAGATACCGTCGTCGGTCAGACGCGCCAGGGCCAGCGCCGGCTGGCCAAGGTTGCCGCCGACCGCGACCTTCAGGCCGGCCCGGTGCAGGATGTGGCCCAGAAGGGCGGTGGTGGTTGACTTGCCGTTGGTGCCGGTGACACCCACGTAGCGCGGTTCGGGACAGGCCCGGATCAACAGCTCGATATCGCCGATGATCGGGCAGCCGGCGGCCTTTGCCCGGGCGGCAACCGGGTTGGGCGCCGGATGGGTGTGCGGGATCCCGGGGCTGAGCACCAGCGCGGCCACGCCGTCAAAGGCGTCGTTCGCAGCGAGATCCGCAAGCGGAACGCCGGCGGCGGCGGCCTCGTTGCGCCGGCTGTCGGAATCGTCCCAGGCGCGCACGCGCGCGCCGCCGTCGACCAGCGCGCGGGCCGCGACCAGGCCTGAACGGCCCAGGCCCATGACGGCAACGGTTTCGCCTTTGAACTGGGTGACCGGAACCGCCATCGTCACCGCAACTTCAAGGTCGCCAGCCCGATCAGGGCCAGGATCGAGGCGATGATCCAGAACCGGATCACGATGGTCGGCTCGGCCCATCCCTTCTTTTCGAAGTGATGGTGCAGCGGTGCCATGGCGAAGACCCGCTTGCCGGTAAGCTTGAAGGAGGCGACCTGGACGATCACCGATACCGTTTCAAGCACGAACAGGCCGCCGACAATGGCCAGCACGATTTCGTGCTTGGTCACGACGCTGATCGCGCCCAGAGCACCGCCCATGGAAAGCGAGCCGGTATCGCCCATGAACACCATGGCCGGTGGCGCATTGAACCACAGGAAGCCCAGGGCCGCCCCGACCATCGCGCCGCAGAACACGGCCAGTTCGCCGGTGCCTGGCACGTAGTGGATCTGCAAGTAGTTCGAATAAATCGAATTACCCACCAGGTAGGCGATGAACCCGAAGCAGCCGGCCGCGATCATGACGGGCACGATGGCCAGTCCGTCCAATCCGTCAGTCAGGTTGACTGCGTTGGAGGCACCGACCATGACGAACATCGCCACTGGCACGAACACCCAGCCGAGATTGAAAAGGAAGTCCTTGAGGAACGGCAAGGCAAGCCCGGTGCCCAGTTCGCCGGGGGTCAGCAGAATGAACCAAACGGCGGCAATTGCTGCGATTGTCAATTGGCCGGCCATCTTCACGCGTCCAGGCAGTCCCTTGGAATTCCTGCGCGTCAGTTTCAAGTAGTCATCCGCAAAGCCAACCAGCCCAAATCCCATGGTCACCAGCATGATGATCCACACATAGCCGTTGCGGATGTCGGCCCACAGCAGGGTGCTGATGGTGATGGAGAGCAGGATCAGGAATCCACCCATGGTGGGCGTTCCGGTCTTCTTTAGGTGCTGTTCGGGAACGTCCTCGCGGACGTTCGACGCGCCGCCCTGTTTGCTTCGCAACCAGTTGATGACATAGGGGCCAAAAAGGAAGCAAACGACAAGCGCGGTCAGGACCGCCGCACCGGTCCGGAAGGTCAGGTACCGGAACAGGTTGAACACCAGAAGATCTTCGGCAAACGGTGCAAGCGCGGTGAACAGCATGACCCGCCCTAACAGCCGTTCACGACCCGCCGGGGCAGGTCGCCGGTGTCGCCCAGCGCACGCAGCGCATCGACAACGCGTTTCATCTGCGATCCCAGCGAGCCCTTTACCATGACCACGTCGCCGGCGCGAACCGCCGCTGTAACCCGCGGTGCCAGGCAACCACTGGTCGAGGTGTGACCACCCTTCATCGGCGCCGGCAGGGCAGTTGCCAGGCGCGCCATCATCGGGCCGGCGGTGAACACCAGGTCCACGCGGCCGGCGATCAGGCCGGCGGCCAGGTCTGCATGCATGGCTCCCGCATCATCGCCCAGCTCCAGCATATCGCCCAGGACGGCGATGCGCCGCCCGCCAGGCCTGGGGGCGGTCTGGGCGAGGACGTCAAAGGCGGCCTGCATGGAGGCCGGGCTTGCGTTGTAGCTTTCGTCGATCAGCACGAAGTCGCCGCCGCTGGACAACGGGATCTCCGCCCTCAGTCCCCGACCTGCGGTCGCCCGCATTTCGCCCAACGCGGCCGCCGCCGCGGCGATGTCGGCGCCCAGCGCCTGAGCCGCCGCCAGTACGGCCAGGGAATTGGCCACCCAGTGTCGACCGGGCACGCCGATGGTGTAGGTCAACGGCGAGCCGTCGTTGAGAACCGTCACCGAGCTGGAAGTCTCGTGCAGGGTACAGTCCTGGAGCCGCAAATCGGCGCGTTCATGGGCGCCGAAGCTTGTAATCCGGGCAATTCCGGCCTCCTGGGCCCGCCGATAAAGTCTCCCGAAGTGATGGTTGTCCCGATTGAGGATGGCGGTGCCTTGCGGAGACATGCCCTGGAAGATCTCGGCCTTGGCGTCGGCGATGGCCTCTTCGGAGTCGAAATTCTCCAGATGCACCGCCTCGACGGTGGTGATCAGCGCGACGTCGGGACGCAAGAGGGCGGACAGCGGCGCCAGTTCGCCGGGGTGGTTCATCCCCAATTCGAATACCCCATAGCGCGCATCGGCGCCCAGGCGGGCAAGACTAAGCGGCAGTCCGTAGTGGTTGTTCAAATTGCCTTGGGTTGCACAGGTCGCGGCCTGCCGGCTCAAGACCATGGCCAGCGCGTCCTTGCAGCCGGTCTTGCCGACGCTGCCGGTGATCGCGGCGATCCGCGCCACCGAACGCTGCCGGGCCGCCTTGGCCAGCGCGCCCAGCGCCTTTTCAGGATCGGCCACGATAAGAAACCGGCCGGCTGCGGTACGGCCTCGCCAGGTTTCCGCGACGACTGCCGCGCAGGCACCTGCCTTCAGCGCCGGCTCCACATAGGCATGGCCGTCGAAGTTTGGTCCTTTGAGGGCAAAGAACAGATCGCCGCGCTTCAGCGTGCGGCTGTCGATCGAGACGCCGGTTGCCGCGAAAGCGGCGGTCGCCCGGCCGCCCGTCGCCGGTTCCAGTTCGGCGGTGTTCCACAGCACGGTCACGGCGCACCTCCTACAGTGTCTGCAGCCGCCGCGCGCACGACTTCAACATCGTCGAAGGGGATCACCTCTTCGCCGACGATCTGTCCCTGTTCGTGTCCCTTGCCGGCAACGATGAGGACGTCGCCGCGGTCCAAACGCGCAACCGCCGCAGCGATCGCATCGGCCCGGTTGCCGATCTCCCGGGCGCGCCGGCAGGAGGACATGATCTGCGCCCGGATCGAGCCGGGATCCTCGGTGCGGGGGTTGTCGTCGGTCACAATGATCTTGTCCGCCAGTTCCGCAGCGATCGCACCCATTTGCGCGCGTTTGCCCTTGTCGCGGTCGCCGCCGCAGCCGAAGACAAGATGCAGTTTTCCGGAGACATGCGGCCGCATGGCATCCAGGACAGCGTTCAGGGCGTCGGGTGTGTGCGCGTAGTCCACATAGATATCGGCGTCGTTGTCCAGCCGGGCCGCCCGTTGCAGCCGGCCGGGAACGCCCTCAAGCCGGCTGAGCAGCGGCACGACATGCGAGGCCGAGGCGCCGCACGCAATTGCAAGGCCTGTTGCGCACAGTGCGTTGGCGATCTGAAAACGGCCCGGCAGCGCGAAATCGACCGTAAAGACGTCGCCCATGGCGTCGATGTTGAGCTGGAAGCCACCGGCTTCGGCAACGGCCCTGGTGCAGCGCAGATCGCTGGCGCCGAACCCGAAGCTCAGCATTGCAAGCTTGCGTCGTTCGACGCGTTCGCGAATGGTCGCGAATTCCGGATCGTCGGCATTGGCAACCGCTACGCCGCCCTCGCTTAAGAGCTCGTTGAACAAACGCAGCTTCGAGTCGAGATAGGCCTGCATCGAGCCGTGATAGTCGAGGTGGTCGCGGGTGAGGTTCGTGAAGCCCGCAGCAGCGAAGCGGACACCGTCCAAGCGGTACTGCTCCAGCCCGTGGCTTGATGCCTCCATGGCCAGATGGTCGATACGACGGTCGGCGAGATCGGCCAGGCTGGCGTGCAGCGCCACTGGATCCGGCGTGGTCAGGCTGGGGCCGGCGGTCACACCGGGCGCCACGATTCCAAGAGTTCCAATGCTGGCCGCGTCGTGGCCCAGGGCGGTCCAAATCTGCCGTGTGAAACTGGCGACTGACGTCTTGCCGTTGGTACCGGTGACCGCGGCGATCGTCCGCGGCTGTTCGCCGTAGAACGCAGCAGCCATCCGGGCGAGCCGCCGGCGCGGGTTGGCATCGGTGATCAAGGTGACGCCTTCGGGAACCATGCCCGGATCGGTGTCGTCGGGCGCAAGAACGGCGACCGCGCCGGCGGCGACCGCGGCGCGGATGAACTGGCGTCCGTCCTGTTTGCTTCCCGGCAATGCAGCGAACAGATAGCCGGGATGCACCTTGCGGCTGTCAGCCGTCAGGCCGGCCAGCTGTATTCCCGGTAGTCCATTCATCGTTTTCAACAGTGTCTCCCATCGACATCCACCCTTCAGTAGGATGCCAACTTGCGGCCATCGCGTGGCGGATCGATGGCAAGGGCTTGGCGAATATCGGGCGCCTCGGGGTTCAGCGGCGCGATCCCGAGGATCGGCGCCATCCGCTCCACGACCCGTTTGACGACGGGAGCGGCGACCCAGCCGCCGGTCGCGTATCCATGGGTGTCCTTGTTGCCCTGAGGCTCGTCCAGGACCGCATAGACCACATAGCGCGGCCGGGTCATGGGGAACGCGCCCACAAAGCTGGAAATCAGCGCCTTGCGCTCGTAGCGTCCGCGCGCACCGATCTTCTCCGCCGTTCCCGTCTTGCCGCCGACAAGGTAGCCGGGCGCGTTTGCCTTGCGGCCGGTGCCTTCCGCCACCACCAGGCGCAGCAGATTGCGAATTTGAGCGGACGTGCGTTCCGAGATCACCTGCTTGCCGTGCCGCTGGACCTCCGCGGGCATCTTCACCAGCGTCGGCGCAAACACGCGGCCGCCATTGACCATGGCGCCGACTCCGGCTGCGAGATGCAGCGGGCTGATAGACAACCCGTGTCCGAACGAAATCGTCATCGTGTTGATCGGGCGCCAGGGTTCCGGAACGATCGGCCTTCCCACCTCGGGAAGCTCCACGGCGGCCGGATCCAGGAATCCGAGATCGGCGAGGAAGGCCTTCTGGGCCGGCCCGCCGATGTCCATGGCCATCTTTGCCGCGCCGATATTGGAGGAATACATAAAGATTTCGGGCACGGAAAGCCAACGGTTCTTGGCGTGGTAGTCTCGGATCGTGAAGCGCGACACGCGCAGCGGCTTGGACGCGTCGTAGCCGCCGTTCATGTCGACGATGCCGGCATCCAGGGCCTGGGCGGTGGTAAAGATCTTGAAGGTGGAACCCAGTTCGTAGACGCCCAGCGTGGCGCGGTTGAACTTGTTCTCGTCGGCCGCCGCTGCGTGATGGTTGGCGTCGAAATCGGGCAATGACACCATGGCGGCGACCTCGCCGGTCTGGACGTCCAGAACCACGCCCGCAGCGCCCTTGGCATCGAACCGGGCCATCGCCTGGGCCAGTTCGTCCCGCAGGATGTACTGAACACGCACGTCCATCGACAGGCGCATGGGACGGCCGTCCATCCGCAGCCGGTCATTGAAGGTCTTCTCCAGGCCGGCCAGGCCCCGATTGTCGATGTCGTTGTAGCCCAGGACGTGGCTCAGCAGCCGACCGTGCGGATAAACGCGGGTTTCGTCCCGATGAAACTCCAGGCCGGGGATTCCCAACTGGTTGACGGCGTACTGCTGTCGTGGCGTCAACTGCCGTTTGACGTAGACGAAACGCCGGTCCGAAGACAAGTCGCGCCTCAGCTTCTCGGCGTTGAGTTCGGGCATGATCCGCAGCAGCTGAGAGACCACCTCGTCCGGATCGTCGATGTGCCGCGGGTTGGCCGACAGCGCGACCGTGCTGAGCGATGTTGCCAGCAGAACGCCATTGCGGTCGACGATGTCGGCGCGTTCGGTTTCGATGGCACCGCTGCGCGACCGCTTGGCCTGCAGCGGCTCGCTGGGCGTGCGCATGACGGTCAGGTCCACGACCCGCACGCCGACGATAACGAATGCAAGCGCCATGACTGTCCCCGTGATCAGCAGCCGGGTTCGCCCGGTCTCGATTGCGGTGCGGAACAGGCCGTCTGCCCGAGCGGGCGGGCAGGGCACTGGCGGCCGGGCCGGTTCCACGGATTTCTCACGCTGCGGCTTTGGCTTTGCTGGCGCCTTTCGGCGCCGGCGTGCTGCGCCGCATTGGCTGATGGGATCGCGGTCGTGCGGATACAGACTGCGCATTATCTGTTCCCCGCCTTGTCGTTCAGACTGGCGGGCATGACCGGGCCGGATTCGTCCGCAGCATCGTCGTCACGATCGGGAAGATCGCCGGGCAGAACGATTCGCGCCGAGCTCAGTTCGTACATTTCCGGCATCAGATCGTTGGCCAGCTTGCCCATACGGGCCGGTCGGTTGAGGAAGCTCCACTCGGCGCTGAGCACGTGCAGCGCTTCCTGTTCCTTCAGGATCTCGCGATTTAGACGGACCAGGCGTTCTTCGATGGCTTCGACCCGGAAGGTGATGTCGAAGACGGCGTAGCCGGTCGTCAGCGCGAGCACCAACCAAACGAATAGCGCGAAGAACCGCATCGCCGGTCTCTCACGCCGCCTCGACGACGGGCCATGGCGGTGCTTCGGTGCGTTCGGCGGCGCGCAGTCTGGCGGAGCGAGCCCGCGGATTGCCGGCAATTTCGTCGGACTGCGGCCTCATTGGCGAGCGGAAAAGGAGACGGAGCGACGGCGCCCTCACCCGATCAGGGGCTTCAGGGGTATGGCGGGAGGCACGAGGTGCGCCGCCGCTCCGAACGCGCATGAACGATTTGACCCGCCGGTCCTCCAGCGAGTGGAAAGCGACGACGACCAGGCGTCCGCCCGGCGCCAGCAGGCGCTCGGCAGCGGACAGGCCGCGGTCCAACTCTCCCAACTCATCGTTCACGTATATTCTCAAGGCCTGGAATGTCCGCGTCGCCGGATCGATGCCGTCGTCGGCGCGGCGCAGCACTCCACGCACGATGTCGGCCAGTTCGCCCGTGCGCGTAATCGGCTGTTTGGAGCGGGTTCGCACGATCGCGCGCGCGATCCGCGCGGCGAACCGCTCTTCGCCCAGTGTCCTGATGATCCCGGCCAGCTCCTTTTCGGTCAGCCGGTTAATCACGTCCGCTGCGGTCTCTCCGGTCCGCTCCATGCGCATGTCCAAAGGGCCGTCGGTCCGAAAGGAAAAGCCGCGTTCCGCGGTGTCGATCTGCGGCGACGACAAGCCCAGGTCCAGAACCACTCCGCTGAAACGGTCGACGCCGGCGTCCGCCAGCAGCGCATCCATGTCGCCGAACCGGCCGGCCAGGATCGTAATCCGACCGGGATTGCGGTCAACCAGCGCCCGGCCGCGCGAAACGGCGTCCGGATCGCGGTCAATCGCCCAGACCCGACAGTCGGCCGCCGCCAGAATGGCCTCGGAATACCCGCCTGCGCCGAAGGTGCCGTCGACATAGGCTCCTCCGGCGCAGGGTGCCAGGGTGTCCAACACTTCCCGCAGCATTACAGGGTGATGCATGCGGTCTTCCGAGTATGGCGAAGAGGGCGTCATGACGCCCCCTCCGGCCGACGCAATTTCAGGGTGCGGCCGCGCGCCCGTTCGCGGGCGGTCCGCGCGTGTTCTTCGAACCGTTCCGGCTGCCAGATTTGGAAGCGCGAACCGCGACCAACGAAGGTGGCCCGTTCGCCGATTCCGGCAAAGGCGATGAATTCGGGCGGCAGGCTGATGCGGCCGGTTTCGTCCAGTTGCTGGCGACGCGCATCGCCGACGATGGCGGCGCTAAGGTCGTTCTCGTCGTCGGAGAACATCGCCAATTCCTCGACGCTGTCTGCGATGCGCTGCATGAAGGCCTTGTCGCAGGCCTCCAATGCCGGGTCCTTCGGCGACCGGTAGACATAGACCAGGCGCTGCCCGTCTTCCGGCAATTCGGCACGGAAGTCGGCCGGCAGCGATACGCGGCCTTTCTTGTCCACTTTGTTCACGTATGTGCCCGTGAACAGCGCCATGAAGATCACCCCCAAGAAACCGTTGTGTCGAACCGTTCGTTCGACCTGCCCACCGTTCCCCGTGTGCTGCGCGCGATGGCCACAATGCATCACATTTGGAGAAATTTGGGTGACCATGGGATAACATGGGAATTTGTTCTTCGTCAATGGGATGTCGTGCGGATTTGAATATTCGGTTCTTTGTTCTTGTATTGTTCAAGTGATTGTTGA
>CAJIAA010000196.1_pt1 | contig 14203 bp, 14 predicted proteins | sample 9199011 | NCBI WGS metagenome assembly CAJIAA01 (sample SAMEA7708266, study PRJEB35096) | sediment metagenome | biome: marine neritic benthic zone biome [ENVO:01000025]; feature: sediment [ENVO:00002007]; material: shallow marine sediment [ENVO:03000034] sea grass bed [ENVO_01000059] ...
AGACCCGGGTGATTTTCGGAGAAAGAAAGCGATGAGTGCGCGTTCCGATCACCGGCCCGCGGCCCTCGGGCCCCTGGGCGCCCCAGGAGATCTCCGGCACCTTGTGGCGCCCGCCCGGCGGATGCGAGGTCAGGCGGATGTGCCGCGGCTGGTCGGAACGCGCACTCATCGCTTTCTTTCTCCGAAAATCACCCGGGTCTTCTACCGGCCCCGGTTGCGGCGCCCTATGGCGCCTTTCCGGTTTCAGTATGCATCATTTACACCAGTATGAGCGTGTAAAATGAAAGGCTTGTGAAGTCGTTGTCTTGGGTCGTGGCGGCAAGACAGGCTTGGCAAGCAGGGCAGGGAGGGGTAGGACGGGCGAAACACCAGGGGAGAGAACGATGCCCGAAAGCAAGAAAGTTGCCGTGATCACCGCGGCCGGCAGCGGCATGGGCGCCGCGATCGCCGAAGATCTTGCGGCGCGAGGCTACGCTATCGCCATCCTGTCTTCTTCAGGCAAGGGCGAGGCATTGGCCAAGCGCTTGGGCGGCATCGGCGTGACCGGGTCGAACCTGGTGCCGGATGATCTCGAGCGCCTGGTCCGGACGACAATGGATACCTTCGGCCGGATCGACGCCGTCGCCAACAGCGCCGGCCACGGCCCGAAGGGGGCGATACTGGAAATCACGGATCAGGAATGGCAAGCCGGAATGGAGACCTATCTCCTGAACGTGATCCGCATGTGCAGGCTTGTCACGCCGATCATGGAGCGGCAAGGAAAAGGCGCGATCGTCAATATCTCCACCTACGCGGTTTTCGAACCGGAGCCGTTCTTTCCCACGTCCGGCGTCTTCCGCGCCGGCCTTGCGGCATTTTCCAAGCTGTATGCCGACCAATATGCCGGTGCCGGAATCCGTATGAACAACATTCTGCCCGGCTTCATCGACAGTCTGCCGGAAAAGGACGCGTTCAGAGAGCGCATCCCCATGGGCAGATACGGGACGGTGGCCGAGATTGCCGCATCCGTTGCGTTTCTGCTTTCCGACGAGGCGGGCTACATCACCGGCCAGAACATCAGGGTCGACGGCGGGATTACCCGTTCGGTGTGACGCCGGTCACATCGCCCAGCACGCTTCGAGAATAAACCGTGCGCATGGCAGCCGCCGTTTCGGGCGGAACGCGCGGGATTCAGGAGAAGCGAGAAATGGGCTTGAAGGACGAGAACGGGGTTCCGGTCTCAACGAACAATCTGCGTTCTCTGGAACGTCTGGAACGGGCGATGGCGCTGTTCCACGGCTATTTCGGGGACCCCCTTGCGGTGATCGAAGAGGCGCTGGCGGACGATCCGGGCTTTATCATGGGTCATTGCTTTCGCGCCGGCGTGCTGACGACGGCGACCGAGAAACCGGCGGCGTCGCTCATCCGCGAAAGCGTCGAAGCCGTGGAAGCCAGATGGTCCAAAGCCAACGAGCGTGAACGCGGCCTGATCGGCGCGGCGCGCGCGTGGCTCGACGGCGATTTCAAACGGGCGGTCGCGCTGTATGGAAGGGTCGCCGTCAACCACCCGCGTGACATCCTGGCAATCCAGCTGGCCCATTTGGGCGATTTCCTGTTGGGGCAGTCTGTCATGCTGCGCGACCGCGTCGCAGGCGTTTTGCCGGCCTGGGATGCTTCGATGCCGGGCTACGGATACGTGCAGGGCATGTACGCGTTCGGCCTGGAGGAGACCGGCGACTACAGCCGTGCGGAGGAGACGGGCCGTCTTGCCGTTGCCCATATGCCGCGCGATCCGTGGGCGATCCATGCGGTTGCCCATGTCATGGAAATGCAGGGGCGCCTGACGGAAGGGGTCGACTGGCTGACCCGGCGCACGGCGGACTGGGCACCCGACAACGGCTTCGCCTATCACAACTGGTGGCACCTGTCGCTTTTCCATCTGGATCTCGGTGAAACAGACCGGGTACTGGAACTCTTCGACACGGCGATCAGGCCCGAGCCCAGTGCCGTCGCAATGGAGATGGTGGATGCGGCGGCGTTGTTGTGGCGCCTGCATCTGCAGAATGTGGATGTGGGCACGCGCTGGCACAGCCTTGCGGACAGCTGGTTGGACCTGTCCGGCGACGGGTATTACGCGTTCAACGATTTCCACGCGATGATGGCATTCGTGGCGACCGGTCGTTCGACGGACGCCCGAACCCTGTTGAAGAGTCTGGAAGAACGCGCCAACGGCTGGGGCACCAACGCGATGATGGTTCGCGAGGTCGCCTTGCCGCTGTGTCAGGCGCTCAAGGCATTTGGCGAAGGAGACTATATCCGGGCGGTCGAACAGATCCTGCCGGTCCGCGCTGCGGCGAACAGATTCGGCGGCAGCAACGCCCAGCGCGATGTGATCGGGATGACCCTGGTCGAGGCTGCGGTTCGGGGCCGGATGCCCAAACTTGCCCGGTCGCTGGCGGCGGAACGCACGGCCTTCAAACCGACCAGCGCCTATAATTGGAATATGGCGGCGCGCGCCTTGGACTTGCTTGGCGAAAGCGCCGAAGCGGACCGTGCCCGTGGGCGGGCTTCGATGTTCCAGTCCAGCAGGGCGGTGTCCGGCGCGGCGGCGTAGAACAAACCGCTGTTGCCTCGTTCTGTCCGGCGCCCATAAACGGGACCGCCGGACAGAGCGAGAGCGCGGCGTTCTAGTGCTCCATCAGCAGGTCGCTGGCTCGGTCCACCCGCTTTTCGATGGAGGTGCGCAATTTCGTCAGCGCCCGGTGTTCCAACTGGCGCACCCGCTCCTTGCTGACGCCCAGTTCCCGGCCAAGCTCTTCCAATGTCGCACCTTCGTCCTTCAACCGCCGTTGACGGATGATGACCTGCTCGCGTTCGGAAAGCTCGCCGATCGCTTCCGCCAGCCAGCGGGATCGCGTGTCGCTGTCCCGCATGCCGATAACGATCTGTTCGGGCATCGGCCGTTGGTCCTGAAGGAAATCCTGCCAGTCCTCGTCGGAATCATTGCCGACCGGCGCATTCAGCGACTGGTCACTGCCCGACAGCCGCTGTTCCATCGATTCGACGTCCCTCATCTCAACCCGCAACTGGTTTGCGATCAGCGACCGGCCTTCCGTCGTCAGTCTGCCGCTGGGCGAGGTTTCCGCGATACGGGCCCGCAGCCGACGCAGGTTGAAGAACAAGGATTTTTGAGCCGCCGTCGTTCCGGTCCGCACGATCGACCAATTGCGCAGGATATAGTCTTGCATGGCCGAGCGTATCCACCAGGTGGCGTAGGTGGAAAAACGCACTTCGCGTTCCGGTTCGAAGCGGGCAGCGGCCTGCATCAGGCCCACATTGCCCTCCTGTACCAGATCGCCCATCGGAAGGCCGTAGTTGCGGAACCGTCCGGCGGTGGAGATCACCAGACGAGCATAGGCCCGGACCAGGCGGTGCAACGCGACCTCGTCGTCTTCGTCGCGCCACCGACGCGCCAGCAACTGTTCTTCCTCGCGCGACAACATCGGTTCGCGCATCGACGCCCGAATGTAGCTCAGATTGGCTCTCTGTGTTTCTGGGTCGTCGACATAGGCCATAGATCTGCTCCCCTTTTTTCTCCTGCGACTCACGCTGCCGGAGTGCGCTCCGCCAACTGGTAACACCACTGTTACGCGATCCATTAACACTCGGATCAGCCTGCGCCTATCGTCCAAAAGGAGTACTTGACCCGGAAGAAGGGGTATTTGGGCGGCAGATCGGGCGCGATGGTGCCGGCCGAAAGTTGCGCGGCCGGCTGGCCGATCGCCGTGGCGGAGGCGCATTTCAGATGTCGATCGTCTCCAATATCCGGCCGTCGGGCGCCAGACAGCCCGCGATCAGCCGGCCCCCGAATCCGCAGCCGCCATCCAGGCAAATCGTATGCGGAGTCTCTTTGATTCCAAGGTGTTCGGGGTCATAGCCACGGACGATCTTCTGGAAGCCGTTATAGGGTCCGTCGATCGAATTGAAGCAGTTTCCGGCCCACCAAAAGCTGTCGGTTTGCTCCAGCAGCGGCCGTTCCACGTCGATGCCTGTGCTGACGAACAACAGCCGACGGTCTTCGGTCACCGCGGCCCGTTTCAGTGTCGACATCAAAGTTTCGTGACCGGGTGAAGAGCGGAACCGATCGCGCAGCCGTGTCGTCCAGCGAGTCAATGCCAGCGGACCGTTTTCGGCACAGATGAAACCGTCGGCCGGGTCGCCGCCATAGGCGCGCAGTGTCGATTCGGCGCCGCGCTCCAGGACCCAGCGCAAGATTTCGACCGGATTGGAAGCGAACTGAAGCTGCAGCAGCTTCTGCCACATCTCTTCCTGGGCGCCACGCAGAAAGACGACGTCGCCAGGGTCCGTATAGGGTCCGGTCGCCAGGAACACCCGGCGAAAGCGCAGAAGCTCGTCGACGGTCTCCTTGACCGTGTCCCCGACCCCCAGGTAGTTGCCGAGATAGACCAGACGGTCGCCGCGCATGATCCGCGGCCCGAGCTCGTCATGCAGCGTGGCAAGTCGTTGATGATCGCCATGCAGGGCGCCGATGGCCCAGACGCGGGTGGCGCTGTGGAGGGTCGCGATCTTACCGAGGTCGGACATGATAAAGACGCCCGGCCTTACGGCCGGGCGCCCTTGTTGGTCATCTGAGTGCGATTTCGGTGCACGGCACCGTCAGGCGCCGCATCAGGCGGCGGCCTTTTGCAGCATCGCCTCCAGTCTTTGGGTTGCAGTGTCTTCGTCCAGATCCTCAACTGCCGCGAACTCCCGCGCCAGACGGTCCAGTGCCGCCTGGTAGAGCTGGCGCTCCGAGTAGGACTGGTCGGGCTGTCCGGCGTTTCGGTGCAGGTCGCGCACGACCTCCGCAATGGCAATCGGATCGCCAGAGTTGATTTTCGCCTCGTATTCCTGGGCACGCCGGCTCCACATTGTGCGGCGCACGCGGCTTTTGCCTTTCAAGGTCTTCAAGGCGGTCTTCATCTGATCCGGCGACGACAGCCGGCGCAGGCCAGACGCACTGGCCTTCTGTACCGGGACGCGCAGGGTCATGCGGTCCTTATCGAAATTAATGACAATCAGCTTCAGCTGCGTGCCGGCGATCTCCTGGTCTTCGATGCCGATCACCTTGCCGACGCCATGGGTCGGATAAACCACGTAATCACCGCGACTGAATTTAGCTTTTTCAACCATTCCTATCTCTCGATCCTTACCCCGGTGAGTGCCATGTTATTCCGGGCGCAGCGCTTCTTGACGGTGTGTCGACTTGCGCCTCGGGCCAAAAAAATGCGCCCAGCACACCGTCCAAATCGGTCAGACCGGATGCGCGGACACATACTGTTCAAAAGGGGCCAAACCATCCGTTTGCCGCGACACGGTCATGCCGCGGCTTCGGTTCAGGAACGGCTCCCTCCTGCGGATCTCATTAACATACCATAAATTTGGATGGATTCCCAGAGGTTTGGCATTAACCAGCCTCATGGCCGTCCTGCACCTGTCACATGGGGATGTGACGGTGCCGGGTCAAGCCTCGCCGGGATTGGAGCTGAAATGGTCCTTGAACTTGTTGGCAACGCCGACCCATTTCTCGGCATCCTCCGGAACCGGTCCTTTGGCGGTGATGTTCGGCCATTTCTCCGAGTATTCCCGGTTCAGTTCCAGCCACTTTTCGGCCTCCGGCTCGGTATCGGGCAGGATCGCCTCCTCGGGGCATTCCGGCTCGCAGACCCCGCAGTCGATACATTCGTCGGGGTGGATCACCAGCATGTTCTCGCCGACGTAGAAGCAGTCGACGGGGCAGACTTCGATGCAATCCTGCCATTTGCACTTAATGCACGCTTCTGTGACGATGTAGGTCACGGCGTTCTCCTAGGCCTCACCAAGTGGCGATTTGGGCGGGCGACCGCATTTTCGCACGTTCCGTTTTGCCGCAGTGTCATATAGAAATGTCGCCCGGCTCTGCAACACTTGATTGGCGAGCCGGTTTTTGTTGTTGGAGTGGTTATGGACGAAATCTCACCCGGCGCGCGGCGCCGCCATGCACCTGCGACGCAACGCAATCGCGACGCCATCCTCGAGGTCCTTGCCCGGACGTTGCCGCCGCACGGATTGATCCTGGAGATTGCCAGCGGCACCGGCGAGCATGCCGCCTACATGGCGCCAAAACTGGCTCCGCGTCGGTGGCAGCCGACCGACGTCGATCCGGAGGCACTGGCCAGCATTGCGGGCTATCGGTCCTTTGCCGGCGGCAGCCGGACGTTCCTGCCGCCGGTGGCGTTGGACGTGACGGCGCCACTTTGGCCGCTGACGGCTGTCGACGCGATTGTCGCCGTCAATCTCATTCACGTCGCGCCATGGGCGGCGGTCGCGGGTTTGATGGCCGGGGCCGGCCGGGTCTTGCGCGACGATGGCGTGTTGTATCTTTACGGTCCGTTCAAACGAAACGGACGGCACACGGCGCCGTCAAATCAGCACTTCGACGATGCCTTGCGTGCCCAGGATTCCACGTGGGGCGTCCGCGATCTGGGAGACGTGATCTCCGAGGCCGGCAAACACGGCTTGGCACTTCGCGAAATCGTCGAGATGCCGGCCAACAACCTGTCGGTGGTGTTCGCAAGAATCGGATAAGTTCACGGCGCGCTTCGGTCGGGCCGGGTCAGCTTTCCTTCGCCGCGCGTTTGCGGGCTTCGCCGCTTTCGCGGTCGGTGACGCCGGTCATACCGACGATCTTGCGGATCAACGCTGCTTCGTGTTCGTCCACTGCCCCGTCGGCATAGGCTACCGACCATAACAACTCGATCAGCATGACCTGCTCGTCATGCTCGAAGTTCTTCATGATCACGCGCATGAAGCCATAGATATCGACGGAATCGCGGACCTGGCGCTCGGCCTGTTCCAGCAGGCTGTCCACCGCGCCGTGGTCAACGCCCAGGCGTTCGACGCACAGCGACCGGATGCGCGTGCGTTCGGCCTGATCGAAACTCCCGTCCATCATCGCCGCCTCGACCAGCAGGCCTGCCGCCGCGACGTGCAGCTCGTCGGCGGTGTGCCTGGTGTCGGACGAACCGGTCTTGCACTGGTCTTCGAAAAAGAACTTCGCGATGGCGTCCAGCATGTCTTGGTCTCCGGGGCAGCCCGGTCCTTACCTGCCTTCAGGGCTTGATGGAGTCAATCGCGCGCCGTTCTTTCTTGGTCGGGCGCCCGGAACCCGGTTCGCGCCGGGGAACCGGCCCGCCCGGGCCGGTCGGCTCCTGCGGGCGCGATCCGGGCGGATCCAGGTCGCGGTAAAGCCCCTGCGCTTCAGGGGCGGGTCCGCGGCGGCTTGCCAATGCCACGACCTCGATCACCCGTATATGGCGGCTTTGCGCAAATGTCAGAACGTCACCGGGCCTGATGCCGAATCCGGGCTTGTGCACCGGTTGGCGGTTGACCCGGACCTTGCCGCCGGTCACCGCCTCCGCCGACAGGGTACGGCTTTTGAAGAACCGTGCGTACCACAGCCATTTGTCCAGCCTGAGCTTGCCGTCCGCGGCATCGGTCATTTCGCCGGCACCAGGTCCCTGAGTTTGGCGAACGGCGAATCGGGATGCGGTTTTGCGCCCTGCGTCTTGCGCCGCCGGCGGCGCCCGTTTCGCCCCTGTTTTTGCCGCTTCGCCCGATAGACCGTGCCCGTGATCTCCTGCGTTGCCTCGAATCCGTGTGCGCTCAACACCCGGTGCAGCGTTTCGGCGGTGCCGTCGGCGGTGCGCAGCATGGCGCTGGTCGGGGCAAACGGCCCCTGGCGTGCCAACGCCGCGGCGGCCCGCAGGATCGCTTCGACCCGATCGACCCTGACGGCGACCGGTCCATAGCGGCGATAGCCCAGCGCCTGCCACGCCTGCGCCCCGGCGCGACCGGCCGGGCAGATACCGGCGTCGCCCTCCGGAACAGGTGGCGCGGCGCGGCCGCTCCAGGCCCGCCACAGCGCGCGGCGCATCTGCATGGCCTGGGGCTTCAGCCAGGCGGCGGCAAAGACGGTCGCACGGCCGAGCCGCACGCCCAGGCGCCGCAGGCGCTGACGGTCGTCCTTGTTCAGCGACGGCAGCAGGTCTGCGGCCTCCTTGCGCGGCAAGGCACCCAGCGCCTCCGCCAGCCGGAAGACAATGCCGCGGGCGGCGGGCGACAGGTCCGGCGCGGTCTCGCCGGCCAGCGGGCCCAGGCGTTTGGCGATCATGCCCTGCAACCAGTCGACAATCCGGGCGCGGACCACGGTGCGCAAGGCTCCGTCGGCAAGGTCGTCGCCGGCCAAGGCCACCGTCGGCCGCACCGGGGCGGTTCCCTTGGTCAGGCGGGCGACGATCGCCCCGCGCCAAGTGATTTCGCCGGTCGGCGCGCCCAGCGCGTCCAGCGCCATGGTGAATTCCGAGTCCGGCGCATTCTGCAGCAGCCGGACTCGCCGCGGCAGATCTTCCTGAATGACCTTTGCCGCCGCCGCCTCCAGCGCACGGGACCGGGTCAGCTCGTCCGGCTCCTCGGGCATGAACCGGAGGCCTTGAATCCGGCCGATCACGTGCCCTTCGACCGTCACCCGGCCGTTGGTTCCGATCGCCGACAACAGGCTTTCGCCGTCGTCAAGCTTGCGTCCCAGGACGCTGGCGCGGCGGTCGACAAAACGCTGGATCAGCCGGCTGTGCAGGGCGTCGGACAGCTTGTCCTCGATTGCGCGGGCGCGGCCCTGCCAATGGGCGCTGTCGGCCAACCAGTCGCCGCGATGGGCGATGTAGGCCCAGGTGCGCACATGTGCGATCCGGGCGGTCAGGCTGTCCAGGTCGCCGCCGGTATTGTTGAGACGGTCGATCTGGCGCGCCACCCAGTCCTGGGGCAGCCGGCCGTCGCCATCGCAAAGGTGGACGAAAATCTTCCGCGCCAGGTCGGTGTGGTGGTCCGCCATGGTCTTGCGGAAGTCGGGGATCTGACAGACGTCCCACAGCAGGCGGACCCGTTCGGGATTGTCGGCACGGGTGCCGGTTGCGTCGTCGCGCGCCAGGCTGCGCAGGCACAGATGATCGTCGGCCTCGCGCGCGCGGACCAGGCAGTCGTCGTCGGATCTGCGTTCCAGGCTGCGCAGCAGGTGGACCGGGCTGCGGAAGTCCAGCCGCCGGTTACGCCAGCTCAGCGCTGTCAGCGGCTCGAACTCGTGGGATTCGATCGCGGCGACCATTTCTTCGTCGAACGGTTCGGTGTTGTTGGTGACACCGAATGTGCCGTCGTTCATGTGCCGGCCGGCCCGGCCGGCGATCTGGGCGATTTCCGCCAGCCTAAGGTCGCGGATCTGACGGCCGTCGAATTTGCGCCGGCGGGCGAAGGCGATGTGGTTCACGTCCATGTTCAGGCCCATGCCGATGGCGTCGGTCGCCACCAGATAATCCACCTCGCCGGCCTGATACAGCGCCACCTGCGCGTTGCGCGTCCGCGGGCTCAGCGCGCCGAGTACGACCGCGGCGCCGCCGCGCTGGCGGCGGACTGACTCGGCCAGGGCATAGACCTCGGCGACGGAAAAGCCGACGACGGCGCTGCGGCGCGGCAAACGGGTGAGTTTCTTCGGTCCGGTATAGGCCAGTGTGGAGAACCGCGGCCGGCTTTCCACAACCGCTTCGGGCACCAGCCGGCGGATCATCGGCCGGATGGTGTCGGCGCCCAGGAACATGGTTTCGGTTCGGCCCCGCGAGTGCAGCAGCCGGTCGGTGAAAATGTGGCCCCGGTCCGGGTCGGCGCAGAGCTGGATCTCGTCCACCGCCAGGAAGTCCACCGGCCGGTCCAGCGGCATGGATTCCACCGTGCACACGAACCAGCGCGGCCGGGGCGGGATGATCTTCTCTTCGCCGGTGATCAGGGCGACGGTGCCGACGCCCTTCTCCGCGGCAATGCGGTCGTAGTTTTCCCGTGCCAGGAGCCGCAGCGGAAAGCCGATGGTGCCGGAGCCGTAGGCCAACATCCGGTCGATGGCAAGATGGGTCTTGCCGGTGTTCGTCGGGCCCAGGACGGCCCGGACGGTCCGTGACGCACTCATCACCCCAAATGTCGGGTCTTAGCGCGGAAAGGGCAAGAAAAACCGGCCGTTAACCGGAAATCCCCTTTTCCATGACCAGCGACATCCGCCGTGCGAATCCGGCCGGGTCCGGCAATGGCTCACCTTCCAGGATCCGTGCCTGATCCAACAGCAGATGCGCCGCATCGTGCAGCACGGGCGCCGTGGCATCCGCCTGGGCGCGGACGGCCAGGTCCTTGATCAGCCCGTGCGTCGGGTTGATCTCCAGGATCCGGGCCGAGACGGCGTCGAGCTGCTTGTGCTGTCGCATCATGCGTTCCAGGTGCATGTCCATGGCGTTGTCATCTGCGACCAGACAGACAGCGCTGTCCGTCAGGCGATCGGATGTGCGCACATCTTTCACTGCCTCGCCCAGTGCGGTCTTGAATGCCGCGATCAGAATGCCGACCGCGTCGTCCGGCGCCTTGTCCTTCTCGCCGGCCTCGGAGTCGCCTTCGCCAGCCTTGATCGTGGAGAGGTCGGCACCGCCTCGGGTCACGGACTTGAACGGCTTTTCGTTATAGGTCCCCACGGTCGAGATCCAGAAATCGTCCACCGGGTCGGTCATGAACAGGACCTCGACGTCTTTGGCCCGGAACCCTTCAAGTTGCGGCGAATTCGTGACGGCGTCGATGTCCTCGCCGGTGATGTAGTACACCGCGTCCTGGCCGTCTTTCATGTTTGCGACATAGTCCGCCAGCGACACCGTCTTGTCGGTCCGCGACGAGCGGAACCGGCACAGCTCCAGCAGCGTTTCCCGGTCCGCGATCGATTCGTACAGCCCCTCCTTCAGGACGGCGCCGAAATTGTCCCAGAACGTCGCGTAGCCTTCCGGGTCCTTTTCCGCCTTCTTCTTCAGCTCGGTCAGCACGCGTTTGGTGACGCCCGACTTGATTTTCGCGAGGACCGGGTTCGACTGCAGCATCTCGCGGCTGACGTTCAGCGGCAGGTCCTCGGAATCGACGACACCGCGAATGAACCGCAGCCAGGACGGCACCAGGTCCTCGCAGTCGTCGGTAATGAAGATGCGCTTGACGTACAGCTTCAGGTGCTGCTTGCGGTCCGGATGGAACAGGTCGAACGGCCGCATCGACGGGATGAACAGCAGGCCCGCATATTCGATCACGCCTTCGACACGGAAGTGGATCTGGTCCCACGGGTCGTCGAACTGGCCGCTGACGTGGTGGTAGAACTCTTTGTAGTCGTCTTCCTTGACCTCGGATTTGGGCCGTCGCCAAATCGCCGACGCGGCATTGAGCTGCGCCGCTTCTTCCTCGCCGGTGCCGGCCAGCGTGATCGGGAAGGAGATGTGGTTGGAATACTTGGAGACGATCTGGCGCAGGCGTGCCGGCTCCAGGTATTCCTTGGCGTCGTCCTTCAGGTGCAGCGTGATCGTCGTGCCGACCCCGTCGCGGGCAGCAGGTTCGATGGTGAAGGCGCCCTTGCCGTCCGACTCCCATGCCCAGGCCGTCTTCTGCCCGGCGCGGCGGCTGACCACGGTCACGTCGTCGGCGACCATATAGCCGGAATAGAATCCGACGCCGAACTGGCCGATCAGACTGACATCCTTGGCCGCGTCGCCGGTGAGCTTGTCCATGAAGGCTGAAGTGCCCGAACGTGCGATGGTGCCGAGGTTTTCGGTCAGTTCCTTTTTCGACATGCCGATGCCGTTGTCGGCGAGGAGGATCGTCCCTGCATCCTTGTCGACCGAGATCTCGATCCCGAACGCGCCCGCGCCGTCCAGAAGCTCGGGTTTCGTCAGCGCCTCGTAGCGCAGCCGGTCGCAGGCGTCGGCCGCGTTGGAGATCAATTCGCGCAGGAAGATCTCCTTCTCGCTGTACAGCGAGTGGGCGACGATGTCCAAGAGACGGCCGACTTCGGCCTGGAAGCGCAGGGTTTCGGTCTTTTCCGCGGTAGCCATCTTTAGCGAATTTCCTTCATTGACGGACTTTCGGCCCGGATATGGGTCATTTGCCGCGCGACGGCAAGACCCTAGGCGCGAATGACCGTCCTAAGCCGGTCGTTCACTGTCCGTGCTGTCGGAAATGTCAGGCGCAGAGAGTCGCGTCTTTCGACCAGCGGTGCAGCACCAGAGGCGGTTGGCTGGCCAGCCTGGCGCGAGCCGCCGTCCAGCGGGCCTGCCATTCGGCCGGGTCCGTCAGGACGGTCTCGGGCGCGGCCCGGCTGCGGGCGACGAATTCCGGGAATGCCGGCCGCCCCGTCGGTTCGCCGGTCACGTTGTAGCGGAGGTCGAAACTCCAGCGGATCCCGTTGGATTTGTTGGCAAGCGAGCCATGAATGGTCATCGGATGGAACAGGATCACGCCGCCGGACCTGACCGGCAGGGGCCGGGCGGCCGCCTCGTCGACCAGTCCGTCGGCGATGGCGGCCTGCGGCCTGGGGCAGTGCAACAGCATCGGCCCGCGATGGCTCCCCGGAATGACCTGCAGACAGCCGTTCTCGACGGTCGCATCGGTGACCGCAACCCAGGCGGTGACCATCCGGGTCCGGTCCGCCTCTTCAAGGGCGACGGCCCGGTCCTGGTGCCAGTGGGTCGCGGTGATGTGGGCGCGGTTCTCGCTGTCGTCCAGCTCGACGGCCGGCGGCTTGATCCTGACATGCTGGATGGGATTGGAGGTGATCTCCGGCCCGATGAGCGATTCGACGACGTCAAGCAGGCGCTCGTCCGTCAGCAGGCCGAAGGCGGCCGGACCCGCATGGAACGGCATGTCGGCTGTGATCTCGCCGCCCGGCAGGGAAATGTCCATCGGCTGGAAATAGTCCAGGCCGGCGCGATAGGTCGACAGGATGAAGTCTTCGAAACGGTCGGCGGGCGCGGCCGGGTCCAGGCGGCCATCCGCGATCCATTGCGCGCGAAGCCTTGCCGCAATCGCTTCGTACTCGCGGATCACCGGTGCAAGCGTGCGTTTGGCGTCCAGCACGTCTTCAACCACCAGAAAACCGTCGCGGGCAAACTCCTCTTGTTGTTCAGCGTTCAGCATTGTTTCTCCGTGCGGTCATGACGGGACGGCGCGCGTTCTTGAGCGACGTTTCGAACCGTGCCAGTGTTTGCCCCGACGCAGGGGTCGATAGAAGGGGCGGTTTCATTGAAGATCGATCGCAGACAAACGAAGCCATAATACAAACGCAAAAAAACCAAGATAGGGGCACACATGATGCCAAGAAAGATAGTTGTTCCCGTGGATCTGTCGCAACAGGATGCCGCAGCCGCGGCGCTGGCCCAGGCGCGGCAGATGGATGCCGATGCGACCTTGGTCTTGCTTCACGTCCTGCCCCACATTCCCGAATACTATGCAACCCATATCCCCAGCAACGTTCTGCAGTCGGAGCAAGACAGCGTGATGGGCGAGTTGCGGGCATTTGCTCAGCAAAACGGGGTTTCGGACACTGCCACGCTCGTCCTGCGGAAAGGGTCGCCCGGACGGGAGATCCTGAACTATGCGAGCGACAACCATACCGACCTGATCGTGATCGCCTCGCACGATCCGGGCTGGGGTGACCTTATCTTGGGCTCCGTGGCCGCATTCGTGGTCCGGCACGCCCATTGCTCTGTCCTGGTCGTGCGGAACCCGGATGGTCAATAGAGGCGGCTCGCCGAACGGCGCGCTCTGGATGTTCTCGGGCGTGGTCCTGGCGATTCCCGTTAGCTTTCCGCAAGTCTCGCTCTTCCTGGTGGGTAGGGCGCAATAAAAGGGGCTCTCAATGCTGAATGCAGGCGTTATTGGATTGGGCGACATGGGGTCGGGCTTGGCAAAGAACCTGATCGCGGCAGGCTTCGAGACCGCTGGCTTCGATCTGGACGATGGCCGGATGGCGGCCTTTCGGGATTTGGGCGGCCGTGCCGCCACCTCGGCCGCCGATGTCGGCGCAAGTGCCGACGTGGACTTTGTCATGGTGATGAATGGGGCGCAGGCGCGCGCGGTGATCCTGGGCGACGGGCTGGCCGCTACGATGAAGCCGGGCAGCGTTGTGGTGCTGACGGCCACGATCAAGCCGAACGAAGCCCGTGCGATTGCGTCCGAGCTGGCCCCCACCGGCATCGCCATGATCGACTCCCCTGTCAGCGGCGGGTTCCCCGGCGCCCAGTCGGGGACGCTCACCATGATGGCCGCCGGGTCCGACGAAGTCCTGGACCGG
>CAJIAA010000153.1_pt1 | contig 14193 bp, 16 predicted proteins | sample 9199011 | NCBI WGS metagenome assembly CAJIAA01 (sample SAMEA7708266, study PRJEB35096) | sediment metagenome | biome: marine neritic benthic zone biome [ENVO:01000025]; feature: sediment [ENVO:00002007]; material: shallow marine sediment [ENVO:03000034] sea grass bed [ENVO_01000059] ...
CCGATCGTGCTCAACATGCTGGTCCACGCGCCGGCCGAAAGCCGGACGGCGTTCCAGCAGACGGTCGAAGTGGCCACCGGCGGCGCCGCCCCGCCTTCCGCGGTAATTGCCGCCATGGAAGGCCTGGGTTTTCGGGTCACCCACCTTTACGGCATGACCGAATGCTACGGCCCCAGCACGATCAGCGCGCCGCAGCAGGACTGGCGGGACCTTTCGCTGGAACAGCGGGCCGCGCGCATGGCCCGGCAGGGCGTCAACTACCTGACGCTGGACGGACAGCGGATCGTCGATCCCGAAACAATGGCCGACGTGCCGGCGGACGGTAAGACCATCGGAATGCTGATGCTGCGCGGGAATACGGTGATGAAGGGCTACCTGAATAACCCGTCCGCCACAGAGGCCGCGTTCCGCGGCGGCTGGTTGCACACCGGCGATCTGGCGGTGACCCACCCGGACGGCTACGTGGAGGTCAAGGACCGGGCCAAGGACATCATCATTTCGGGCGGCGAGAACATCTCCAGCCTGGAGGTGGAAGAGGTGCTGTACCGGCATCCGGATATCATGGAGGCCGCGGTCGTCGCCGCGCCGTCGGAAAAGTGGGGCGAAACGCCCTGCGCCTTCGTGACCCCGCGTCCCGGCGCCGAGGGCGCGCTGGACGAACGCGCGGTTATCGATTTCTGCCGGGACAACATGGCCCACTACAAGGCGCCGTCGATCGTGCAATTCGGCCCGTTGCCGAAAACGTCGACCGGCAAGATCCAGAAGTTCGTACTGCGCGAACGCGCCAGGGAAGGCAACTGATCCGCCGCCACTCGGCGGCTGCAACCAACTCGCAAACACGACGCATATAAAGAGAGGCCCCAGTCATGATCGTCGACCACCGCACCTACGCCGTCAAACCGGGAAACCTGCCGACTTTTCTGAAGTACTATGAAGAACAGGGTTGGCCGCTGCAGCAGAAGTACCTGGGAAATTGCCTGGGCTGGTACGTGTCGATGGACATCGGCCCGCTGAACCAGGTCATACACCTGTGGGGCTACGAAAGCCTGAGCGACCGCGCAGAGCGGCGCGCCAGGCTGGCCGGCGATGCCGACTGGCAGGCCTATCTGGGCGTGTCGATGCCGCTGTTGGATCACATGGAAAACAAGATCCTGCAGCCCACGCCGTTCTTCCAAGCGGTCGCGGGCTGAGGCGCGTCGCCGGCCATGGACTTCACGCTGCCCCCACGCATCGAAGCAACCCGCCTCGCGGTGCGCGGGTTCGTTTCCGATCACCTGCTTCCGTTGGAGACGGACCGGGGCAACTACGATGCACACGAGAACATCCGCGAAGACCTGCTGCAGACCCTGCGCGAAAAAGCCAAGGCGCAAAACCTCTGGTGTCTGCAGATGCCCGAGCAACGCGGCGGCCAAGGGCTGGGCCCGGTCGGCATGGCGGCCTGCTACGAGGAGATGAACCGCTCGATCTTCGGCCCTGTTGTGTTCAATGCCGCCGCGCCGGACGACGGCAACATGTTCGTGCTGAACCGCGTCGGCCGCGACGACCAGAAAGACCGGTGGCTGCAACCGATCGTCGACGGCGCCGTCCGGTCGTCATTCGCCATGACCGAACCGGCGCCTGGCGGTGGGTCCGACCCGTCAATGATCCGCACCACCGCTACGCGGCGCGGCGATGACTGGGTCATAGAGGGCCGCAAATGGTTCATCACCGGTGCTGGCGTCGCCCGGCACTTCATCCTGGTCGCCAGGACCGGCGACGACCCGCGGCGCGGCCTGACGGCATTTCTGTTTCACGCCGACCAGCCGGGCTGGCGGATTGTGCGACGGATCCCGATCATGGGACCGGAGGAGCATGGCGGCCATTGTGAACTGGAATTCGACGGGCTGACGATCCCCGACGAGAACCGCCTGATGGAGGTGGGGGACGGCCTGAAAGTCACCCAGATCAGGCTGGGGACCGCGCGGCTGACCCACTGCATGCGGTGGCTGGGTCTGTCGAAGCGGGCGCTGGAGATCGCCGCCATCTATCTCGCGGACCGTGAGAGCTTCGGCGCAAAGCTGATCGACCACGAGGGGGTACAATGGATGCTGGGCGAGGCGGCGATGGCGGTCTCGATCGGCCGGCAGTTGACCATGCATGCGGCCTGGAAACTGGAACAGGGCGACAGGGCGCGCGCGGAAGTCTCGATGGCGAAGATCCAGGTTTCCGAGACACTGCACAAGGCCGTCGACACCGCCATCCAGTTATGCGGCGCCAAGGGCTATTCCAAGGACACGGTGCTGGAATGGATCTACCGCTACGCACGCCAGGCCCGCCTGGTCGATGGCGCGTCGGAGGTGCACAAGATGGTGCTGGCCCGGCATTACGCGCAGGCCGGGCCCGACTTCTGGTCCTGGGCTTAGGACCGGGAGGCGGGCATGCTGTTGCAGGATGACGGCGTCGCCGCGCGCCTGTCGCAGTGGCTGGGGGATGCCGCGGGCGGGCCGTGCCAACTGTTGTCCGCGTCGCTGCTGGGCGGCGGCGCCATCCAGGAAAACTGGTCGATCGAGGCGCGTTTCTCAGACGGTCAGTTCGCCGGAACTCAGGCGCTGGTCCTGCGCACCGACGCATCCTCGACGGTGGCGGTCAGCCACAGCCGCGCAGACGAGTTCGCGCTGTTGGAAGCGGCCTTCGATGCCGGCGTGACAGTGCCCGAACCGCTGTTCCTGTGCCGGGACGCGGCCGTGATCGGCCGCCCGTTTTACGTGATGCGCAAGGCGGAAGGCACGGCGGTCGGCCAGATAATCGTCAAGTCACCGGAACTGGGCGGCGACCGGTCGGCTCTGACCAGGCGTCTGGGAACCGAACTCGCCCGGATCCACTCCATCACCCCTCCAACCCGCGCCTTCGCCTTTCTGGGCTCGCCGGCGGAAGACCCTGCCAAGACCGAGCTTGAGATGTTCCGACGTCATCTCGAAGCGGTCGGAACCCCGCAGCCGGGCATTGAATGGGGTCTCAGATGGCTGGCCCTGCACCTGCCCCCGCCGGGCGACGTGGTGCTGGCCCACCATGATTTCCGGACCGGCAACTACATGGTCGACGGCGACGGCCTGACCGCCGTCCTGGATTGGGAATTTGCCGGCTGGTCGGACCCGCACGAGGATATCGGCTGGTTCTGCGCCGCCTGCTGGCGTTTCGGCCGGCGCGACCTGGAGGCAGGCGGAATCGGCAGCCGCGCGGACTTCTATGCCGGCTATGAGGCGGAGTCCGGCCGCCGGGTCGACACCGATCGAGTGTTCTTCTGGGAGGTTTTCGCGCATGTGCGCTGGGCGGTCATCGCCTTGCAGCAGGCTGCTCGGTTTCTGGTCGACGGCGAACAGAACCTGGACCTGGCTCTGACCGGCCGGCGTCCGCCCGAAATGGAATGGGAAATCCTGACCATGACCGGCCCGTCCCTGGCAGGTAAGGCATGAGCGGCGGCGACCGGCCCACCGGCGCAGAACTGCTGGCCATTGCCGCACAGGTGCTGCGCCGTGACGTGCTGGCCCATGTGCCGCCGGACAAACGGCTCGAAACCTTGATGGTCTTGCGTGCGATGGCAATCGCCGGCCGGGAGTTCCAGGACGCCGGAAGCGCCGCCAGGGCGTCGGCCGAGGCGATCGGCGCGCTGTACGATGCGGAGGCAGACGGGAGATCGGAACCGGACCGGGCCCGCCTGGTTGCCGATATCCGTGCCGGGCGTTTCGACGCGGACGACCGCGCCCGGGCGCTGCACGCGGCGCTGCTGGCCGATGTCACCCGGCGCGTGAGGATTGCCAACCCCAAGTATCTGGAAACGGCGGACTGACACCCGAACGCCGTTCGCGGCTCGCGGTTCGTTGTCAACGGGGCGGAACGGGATGATTCCCGCAACCGCGATTTCACAGTAAGCTGACGGGCAGGGGGTGGTTGCGCCGCACCCCGGAGAACCCTGGGAAGAGAGGCATCGACCCATGGCAACGTTGTCCGCCGAAAAGCCGTGCTTCACGGTGATGGTTTTCGTCGCAGTCCCGCCCAGTCATCGCGACGAACTGGTCGCGCTGATGCTTGAAACGGCGCCGGTGTTCGCGGCGCAACCCAGATTCGTGTCGTCGCACCTGCATCGCAGCCACGACCTGGCGCGGGTGATCAACTATATCCAGTGGCGGGACGCGGCCGCGCACCAGGCCTGCATGACCAGCGCCGACGTCGCGTCACACGGCCAGCCGTTCATGGATTTCGTCGAACGCCACGGTCTGGAGGTCGACGTTCGGACTTTCGACGTGGTGCACAGCCTGGAAGCCTGAGGCGGCCCGGGGCCGATTTTCCTTGAAAAGTTCCGATTTTGTTCCCATATCCATGGAACAGGCGGTCGCTAATCTCGAAAATCAAGGCATTCAAGCCGCGCCCTAATGGGCGCCGCGTACCGCCACCGCCCATCGGATCAACAACAGCCCGGACGACATGCGAAACACCACATTCAACCCTGAATTCGACCTCAACCGGTATTTCACCGAGATCCGGCGATACCCGCTTTTGAGCCGGGAAGAGGAAATCGACCTTTCCAGACGTTGGCAGGACAGGAACGACGAGGCCGCCTTGGACAGGCTGGTCGGCAGCCATCTGCGACTGGTCGCAAAGGTCGCGCGCTCCTATTCCGGCTATGGCCTCCCGTTGTCGGACCTGGTTTCCGAGGGGAATGTCGGGCTTGTCCGCGCAGCGGACAAATTCGACCCTGACCGCGGGTTCAGGTTCTCGACCTATGCCGGATGGTGGATCAGGGCCGCAATCCAGGAATACGTGCTCTACTCCTGGTCACTGGTGAAAATCGGCACCACGGCGGCGCAGAAGAAGCTGTTCTTCAATTTGCGGCGCGTGAAGGCCGAACTGAAGAAATTCGAGGACGGCGACCTGGACCCGGAAGCCGTACGGGCGGTCGCGGACCGGCTGAACGTATCCGAAACCGAAGTCGTCGACATGAACCGTCGCCTGGCAGGGGGCGATTTCTCCTTGAACGAGACGGCGCACGAAGAGGGCGAGGAGTGGATCAACAGCCTCGCCGACAAGACCCCTGGACCGGACGCCACCGTCGCGGACATGAACGAACTGGACTGGCGCCGATCGCTGATGCAGGACGGGCTGGAAACCTTGAACGAGCGCGAGCGCAGGATCCTGAAGGCACGGCGTCTGGTCGACGAACCGCGCACGCTCCAGCACCTGAGCGACGAGTACGGCATCTCGCGTGAGCGGGTGCGCCAGATCGAAGGCCGCGCCATAGAAAAGCTGCGCGACGCCATGATGCGAGCGGCGGCAGAGGCAGGCACGCAGGACCCGGCCGCTGGCGGCCGGGAACAGCAACTCTTCGAACCGGCATAACACCCGGCTGGGATCGCTTCCCTTTTGACGACGATCAAGGCCGCCGCCGCTCCTTTGGTCTAGTCATGACGGTGCTGCTGGTGCGCAGTCGCGCGGCAGGCAATCCCACAGCGAGGGCAATCAAATGACGACCGTGTTGGAAGGCCAGAAGTACTGGAAGACGGGCGACCACAGGCATGTCTGGACCGTCGACGCCGTGCTGCACGCCCCGACAGACCGCGAGCCTTACGTGGTTCTGGTCAGCGCCGACGGAACGGCGGCCGAGGATGTCGATCTCTCGCACCTTCAAAATCCCGAACTCTACAGGCTGGTTCCGCCGGAAGAGGCCGACCGCCCCGCCGCTCAATCCGGCTCGTAAGCCGTTCAGTCCGGTGTCCGTGACGGATCGCGTTGCCCCGCTTCGGTGGCGAACCGGTCCAAAAGCGCGACCACCTCGTTATCGCTGATCTGGTGGAAGTCGCGATAGAACTGGCTGATGGCGCCGAACATGAGGGGCGTTTCCAGGCAGATTACCCGATCGGCGTCGTTTTCCAGGGCCTTGATCGTGTCGCCCGGCGCAACGGGAACCGCTAACACAAGCTGCCGGGGACCCGCACGCCGGACGCCGATCAGCGCCGCTCGCACGGTGGCGCCCGTGGCGATCCCGTCGTCGACGATGATTGCCGTGCGCCCGGCAATTCCAGGCCTTGCCCTGTCCTTGAGATAGATGGTGCGCCTGCGGGCGATCTCGTCCAATTGGCGCGCTGTTTCGCCTTCCAGATAGCCGGCAGGCAACTCCAACTGGGCCGCGATATCGCGGTTGATCACCGTCTCCGGCTCGTCGCCGTCGACAACCGCGCCGTAAGCGAGTTCGGGCTGCCAGGGGACGCCGATCTTGCGGACCATGACCAGGTCCAGCGGCGCGTCCAACTGCCGGGCGACCTCGACCCCGATCGGCACGCCGCCGCGGGGCAGGGCCAGGACCACGGGGTCCTGGTCTTTCAGGAAGGCCACTTTCTCCGCAAGCTTCAGGCCTGCGTCGCGACGATCGGAAAACAGCCCGCCGAACACGTGCGCGCCTACGATTTCAGGTGCATGTCGAACCAGTCGCACGCCAGAGCGATGACCTGGTCAAGGGTTCCGGGCTCTTCGAAAAGGTGGCTGGCGCCCGGCACGATTTGCAGGTCGCGTTCACAGCGAAGACGCTCGTACGCAGCCTGGTTCAACTCCAGCACGCCCACATCCAGGCTGCCGACCAGCAGACGGGTCGGCGCGGTCACCCGGGCCAGGGCATCGCCCGCCAGGTCGGGCCGCCCGCCCCGGGACACCACCGCCGATGCCGAACCTCCGGCCAAGGAGTCCGCAACCAGCGCCGCGGCGGCGCCGGTGCTGGCGCCGAAATAGCCGACCTTGAGATGACGGGTCCGTTCGTTGCTCAAGACCCATTGGGTCGCCATGACAAGGCGGGTCGCCAAAAGCTCGATATCGAACACGCAGGCCCTGTCGCGCGCCTCGTACTCGGTCAGCAGATCGAACAGTAAGGTGGCATGCCCGGCCGCGCGCAGCGCCTCGGCGACGTGGTTGTTGCGGGGGCTGAGACGGCCGCTGCCGCTGCCGTGGGCAAACACGATCAACGAAGTGGCCTCTTCCGGCACCCCCAAAAACCCGTCAAGGCCGATGGGCGAAACCCGGACTGTTTGGGTCCCAGATGGAACGGTCAGCGACGTATCGACACTCTGCACAGCTTGCACTCCGGCTGGAGGCACGCTGGCCGGTGGCCGGTCCTCCGCACGATTCTTCCCGATGCTGCGGTCTGCGCCATGTGCGATCAGGCGATCGCAACGGACAACACGGATCACTGTAGAACCGCGCCGAAAAAAAGCCTTGATTCAGATCAGCGCCGGACGTCTGACCGACCGGCGTCAGGTGTGCGGATCGCCTTCCAAAAGTGCGGTTAACGAGCCGCCTTCGTGGATGCGCAGGATTGCTTGGCCGAACATCGGTGCGGTGTCCAGCACCACCAGCTTATCCCTGGCGGCGGGAACGGCCAGCCGGCCTGGCGTCACCGTATCGGTGACCACAACCCGGTCCACGGCGGCATCCGACAACAGGGTATCGGTTTCCGCCTGGAAGACAGCGTGCGTTGCCGCCGCGAAGACCCGTTGTGCGCCCTGTGCCCGGCAGGCGCGTGCGGCCCGCGCCATTGTCGTGCCCGAACTGATCATGTCGTCCAGGATGATCGCCGCGCGGCCCTCGACCGGCCCGACCAGGGTTTCGCCCGACACCACGCCGCCGCTGCGCTTCTTGTCGATGAAAGCCCCGGGCAACTCCATGCCGGCGGCCGCGCCAAGCGCCGTCCTCAGGGCTTCAGCGCGCTTCGCGCCGCCCACGTCGGGCGAGACGACCGTCACCGGCCCCTCGGTCAGCAACGGTGCAAAATGCCGCACGAACAGCGGCTGCGCCGACAGGTGTTCGCTGCAACAGCGAAAGGCGTTCTGGTAGGCGGCCAGATTGTGCACGTCCATCGTGACCACCCGGTCGGTGCCGACGGCTTCCAGGATTTGGGCAACGTAACGGCTGGTCAGCGGATCGCGCGGCTTGGTCTTGCGGTCCTTGCGTGCATAAACCAGGTAGGGGATGACTGCGGTGACCCGTGCCGCCGAGGCATCGCGCAGGGCACCCAGAAAGAACAACAACCGGCACAGCTTGTCGTTGACGCTGGTCCCGGCCTCGCCGTCCAGCTGGTGCAGCACATAGGCGTCCCGGCCGCGGACGTTCACCATCGGGCGGGACTTGTGCTCGCCGTCCTCGAAGTTCCGCTCCTCGTGAAACGCAAGATCGATGCCCATTTCCCGGGCGATACGGCCGCCCAGTTCCCGGCTTCCGTCCAAGGCAAACAGCGCTGGCGAGGATTCCGCGCTCATGCCCCGGAATCCGCAAGCTCCCGTGGCCAGACCACGGTGAAGCGTTCCAGAATGGTCTCGATCCGGTCGTGCATCTCAAACCCCTCGTGCGCCGCCTGGCGCGCAAAATAATCCCGGTGGGCGTCCAGCCACCATGCCAGAGTTCGGTCACCTTCGCCTTCATCGAAAGCAAAGGCGGCATCGGTTTCGACCAGCGGCTTGACTGCGATATCCGTGGTCTTGCACACGCAGCGCGGGCGCCGGGCGCCGTCCACAACCACGAAATACCCGCCCACGGTCGGCATCGGTTCGCCACCGTCGGTCACGTCCCGCAGCAGCGAAGCCGTCGCCCGTTTGGTGCCGGCCAGGACCAGGTCGCAAAGCTCGTCGTTCATGGCGGGACTGTCACCGAACAACACCACGTCATACCCCTTCGCGGCCACGTCCGCGGCCGCGCAGAACGCCTCGAAATAGGCGTCCGTCAACGGTGTCTTGCCGTCGTCCATCGGTTCCGTCCCGGATCTGCCGGTATTCTTGACGCTGCGGCGAAAAACACAAAGACTATTCCTGCCCGCAAAGACGGCCATGAAGCCGCCGCGCAGGGCCCAGGGGAGGAACTGTTGGCATCTGAGAAACCGGTCATCATGTCCGATCCGGATCCCCGGACGCTGGACCTCATTTTTACGCCTGCGGATCTGGATGCCTTGAAGGACCTGGCCACGGTGATCCACCACGACGACGGCCGCATGCCCGACGAGATGGTCGATCGTGTCCTGCCGCAGGCATCGTTCGTCCTGGGCCAGACCGATTTGCCGCGCGAACGCCTGGAGCGTGCCCCGCATCTGCGCGCGATCATCAATGTCGAGGGCAATTTCAGGCAGAACATCGACTACGACTACTGCTTCGCGAATGGAATCCGGGTGATGCATACCGGCCCGGTCTTCGCACAGACCGTCGCGGAAATGGCGCTGGGCATGGCGCTGGCGGTCTCGCGCGGGCTGGCGCCAGCCGACCGGGCATTCCGCGAGGGCCGCGAGCTCTACCAGATGGACGGCAATCACGGCCTGGCCCTGATGCAGGGCAGCGCAGTGGGCCTGATCGGGTTCGGCGATCTGGGTCGGGCCTTCCGGCCGCTGGTCGTGCCGTTCGGCTGCCCGGTCAAGGTCTACGACCCCTGGCTGCCCGAACACGTGATCCGGGCGCACGATTGCGCGCCGGCCGGCCTGGAAGAAGTGCTGTCGACCAGCCGTTTCATCTTCGTTTTCGCTTCGGTCACGGCCGAAAACCATGGGTTTCTCGGGCGCCGCGAGCTGGAGTTGATCCAGCCCGGCGCCACATTCCTGCTGATGAGCCGGGCGGCCGTTGTGGATTTCGACGCGCTGATCGATTGCGTCTCACAGGGCCGGTTTCAGGCGGCGACCGACGTCTTTCCGGAAGAGCCGGTGGCGCCCGACGATCCGGTGCGCAAGGTCGAAGGGTTGCTGCTTTCGGCGCACCGGGCCGGTGCCATCGATTCAGCGTTCTGGAAGATGGGCGAGCTGGTTCTGGGCGACATCGGGCTGATGCTGAAGGGGTTGCCGCCGGTCGGCTGCAAGCGCGCCGAACCGGAGACGGTGGCGATGATGCGATCGATGACGAGTGACGGATTGAAGTGAGGTGCATTGCCTGCCTCCCGGCGATCAGTCGGGCGGAGGCGTTTCAAAACGGGAGGAGAACAGAATGCTGAAGGGACTCGCAACCGGGGTGGCGGCGGCCGCCGTGCTGATGGCCGTCGGCGGAACCGCACAGGCGCAGGACAAGACTTATGGCGTGCTGTTAAAGACGCTGTCTAACCCCTTCTGGGGGGCGATGGAACAGGGTGTCAAAGACGGTGTCGCAGAAACCGGCGGGGTGGAATACTACCTGCAGGCCGTGGAAAGCGACCAGGCGGCCGAACCTCAGCTCAACGTCTGCAACACCATGCTGGAGCGCAAGCCCGACGTCATGATCACCGCGGCGATCAACTCCACCAACCTGCTGCCGTGCCTCAAGCGGGCCAACGAAATGGGCATCCCGGTGGTCGATCTGGACGCCAACATCGACTACGCGGTCGCCAAGGAGGCGGGGGTTGAGATCGCCTTCACCATCGGCTCGGACAACGAAGCCGCCGGTGCGCAGGGCGCGGACTATGTGGCGGACATCGTCGGCAAGGATGCCAAAGGCCCGGTCCTGGTGATCGAAGGCCTGTCGGGCAACATCACCGGCCAGAAACGCGCCCGCGGCTTTGCCGCGCGCCTGAAGGAAGTCGCCCCCGGGCTGGAGATCGTGGCCTCGCTGCCGGGCGATTGGGATCGCGGCAAGGCGGCCAACATCACCAACGACATTCTCACCCGCCATCCGGACCTGAAGGCGATCTTCGCGGCCAACGACGTGATGGCGCTGGGCGCGGTGGAAACCGCCTATGCGGCAGGCAAGGGTGACGCCATCGTGATCGTCGGCGTCGACGGCAACGTCGATGCGGTCGAAAGCATCAAGGCGGGCCGGCTCAACGCGTCGGTTGCCCAGCTTCCTTACCTGGTCGGCAAACAGGCGGTCGAAAAGGTGACCGCAGTTCAGAAGGGCGGAAAGGCCGAACAGTTCATCGCGGTGCCGACCCTGGTTCTGACCAAGGAAGTCCTGGAGGGCGGCAAAGAGCCGATGCTGGAATACGTGAAGTAGCCTGCATTCCTTTGACTCGGCGGGCGGCATCGTGCCGCCCGCCGTCTTTCACTTGAAGCGCCATGGATGAAACGGTCACAGCGCCGCGCCGGTCTTTCGTAAGCCGGCTGTCGTTCCGCATCGAATCGTTGGGTGTGCTGATTCTGCTGGCCGTCATCATGGCTTTGCTGTCGCCCTTCTTCGTCTCGATTTCGAACTTCCTGAACATTCTTCTGGCCACCGCGACCATCGGCGTGCTGGCGATCGGCGCGACCTATGTGATCGGGTCGGCCGGGCTGGACCTGTCGCTGGGCTCGGTCCTGGGCCTCAGTGGCGTGGTCGGCGCCTGGCTGGTCGACCGCGCTGGACTGCCGTGGATGACCGGCATCGTCGGCTGTCTTGCGGCCGGCGCGCTGTGCGGGTTCGTCAACGGCTTTCTGGTGACCCGCGCCCGGATCCCAGCCTTCATCGTGACCCTGGGCATGCTGGGTATCGCGCGCGGCCTGGCCTTGGTTATCTCCAAGGGTCAGGCGATCTACGGTCTGGCGCCGGAGATCATCTTTCTGGGACAGGGCCGTCCGTTCGGCGTGCCGATGCCCGCCTTCATCTTCCTGGGCGTCGCGCTGATCATGCACTTCATTCTGGCCTATACCCGGTTCGGCAAATACACGCTGGTGATCGGCGACAACGAGGGCGCCGCACGCGCCATGGGCATCAACGTGGAGCGTCACAAGTTGATGCTGTACGTCATCTCCGGCCTGATGGGCGGCACCGCGGGCATGCTGTTCATGGCCCGGGTCAATGCCGGAGACCCAACCGCGGGGCTGGGCTACGAACTGACGGCGATCACCGCTGCAATCATCGGCGGCACCAATCTGTTCGGCGGCAGGGGCTCTATCCTGGGCACCTTCATCGGCGCCCTGATCATGGGCGTGCTGCAAAACGGCCTCAATCTTCTGGCGGTGCAAAGCTACTACCAGCAAATGGCGATCGGCGCTGTCTTGATCTTCGCGGTCTGGCTGGACCAGTCGACACGGCGGAGGCGGGAACGATGAGCCTGTTGGAAATCGACGGGATCGAGAAGCGCTTCGGCGCCATCCACGCGCTGCGCGGCGTGTCCTTCGGCGTCGAAGGCGGCGAGGTCGTCGCACTGGTCGGGGACAACGGCGCCGGAAAATCCACGCTGATGAAGACGATCACGGGGATCTATCGACCTGACGGCGGACATATCCGGTTCGACGGCGAAGACATCACGCACGTGGAGCCGGGCCAGATCCGCCGGCTGGGCATCGAAATGATCTACCAGGACCTGGCGCTTGCCCGACAGCAGGACGTCGCCTCCAACATCTTTTTGGGCCGCGAGCCGGTGAAGAAGCTGTTCGGGTTCCTGCCGATCATCGACCGCGACGCGGTCGACCGCGAGGCGACCCGGATGATCGAGCAACTCGGCGCGCGCATCCCCGGCGTCGATTACGAGGCCGGGCAGTTGTCGGGCGGCCAGCAGCAGTCGGTCGCCATCGCGCGGGCACTGACATTCCATCCAAAGCTTGTGATCATGGACGAACCGACCGCTGCGCTCGCGGTGCGCGAAGTGGAGCATGTCCTGGAACTGATCCGCGGCCTGAAGGGGCAGGGAATCGCCGTGATCCTGATCAGCCACCGCCTGACCGATGTGTTTGCCGTTTCGGACCGGATCGTTGCCTTGCGCCAAGGTGCCGTGATCGCCGAGGAGGCGACTGCCGAAACCTCGATGAACGAGGTTGTGGCGCATATCGTCGGCGCACACTAGCGATATCGAAGTGGGGTTACTCGACGATGTGACGTTTGTCGGCGGCGGACTGAAGCGCCCCGAATGTGTCCTTTGCCACGCCTCGGGCCTGGTCTTCGCATCCGATTGGACCGACGGCGGCGGCGTCAGCGTTCTTTCGCCGGGTGGCGGCGTCTCCCGCATCTTGGCCGCCGACCGGGATACGCCGCTGCGTCCCAACGGCATCGCATTGGAGCAGGGCGGATCGTTCCTGCTGGCGCATTTGGGCGAGGACCAGGGCGGGGTCTGGCGATTGCACCCGGACGGCAGCACCGAACCGGTCCTGCTGAAGGTGGCCGGCGCAGCTTTGCCACCGACAAACTTCGTCCACCTGGACGCGGTCGGCCGTATCTGGATCACGGTCAGCACCCGCCGGCAACCGCGGGCGCTGGGCTACCGGCGCGATGTCGCCGACGGTTTCGTCGTTCTTGTCGACGGGGACGCCGCCCGCATCGTCGCCGACGGCCTTGGGTACACCAACGAGTGTCTGGTCGATCCCAGCGGCACGCGTTTGTATGTGAACGAGACGTTCGCGCGTCGCCTGACCAGTTACGCCATCGAAAGCGACGGTGGATTGAGCGACCGCAAGGTCGTGGCAACGTTCGGTGCCGGGACGTTCCCGGACGGCCTGACCTTCGATGCGGACGGCGGCGTCTGGATCACCAGCATCGTCAGCAACCGGGTCCTGCGCATCGATGCGGGTGGCAACCAGACGGTCTTTTTGGAAGATAACGAGCCTGCGCACCTGGACCGGGTCGAAGGCGCGTTTTTGGCCGGCGAGATGGGCCGGCCTCATCTGGACCGGGTCCGCGCGCGGCGTTTGCGCAATATCTCCAGCCTCGCCTTCGGCGGTAAAGATCTCAAGCGCGGGTACCTGGGCTGCCTTCTGGGGGACGCCATTGCCGTGATCGACATGCCTGTCGCCGGCCATCCGCCGGCGCACTGGACCTTCGATCTTGGACCATTGGCGGACACCGCCTAGACGAGGAGCGAAAGCATGGCGGAGAAACTGCGCGTTGCGACGGCCGGGGCAGGATATTTCAGCCGATTTCAGTACGAGGCCTGGTCGCGCATGCCGGACGTGGACCTGGTTGCCGTCTGCAACCGGACAGCGGCCAAGGCCGACGAGATCGCAGGGGAGTACGGCATTCCGGACGTCTTCACCGACTTCGAACGGATGCTGGAGGCGACAAGGCCTGACTTGGTCGACATCATCACACCGCCGGTCACCCACCTGGACTATGTCAAACGGGCCGCCGCGCGCCGGGTTCCGATAATCTGCCAGAAACCCTTCGGCAGCACCCTGGATGAAGCCCAGGCGGCTGTGGACGCCGCAAAGTCGGCCGACACGCCTTTGATTGTGCACGAGAATTTTCGCTTTCAACCCTGGTACGGCGAAACCAAGCGGCTGTTGGATCAGGGCGCCGTGGGCACGCCCTATCAGATCAGCTTCCG
>CAJIAA010000035.1_pt1 | contig 13991 bp, 11 predicted proteins | sample 9199011 | NCBI WGS metagenome assembly CAJIAA01 (sample SAMEA7708266, study PRJEB35096) | sediment metagenome | biome: marine neritic benthic zone biome [ENVO:01000025]; feature: sediment [ENVO:00002007]; material: shallow marine sediment [ENVO:03000034] sea grass bed [ENVO_01000059] ...
ACGAACTCACCAGCATCGTCACCCGCGCGGCGGGCATCCTGCGGGTTGGGATCGATCCCGACGGCGCGCGGGAGGTTGCCAGAAGATCGCGCGGCACGCCCCGGGTTGCCGGCCGTCTTCTGCGCCGCGTACGCGATTTTGCGTCGGTCGACGGGGTTGCCACGATCGATGCGACGGCCGCCGATTCCGCATTGCGCCGCCTGGCGGTCGACGACCGCGGCCTAGACAGCATCGACCGCCGCTATCTTGCCTGTCTGGCCGAGATGTACGGCGGCGGCCCGGTCGGCGTCGAAACACTGGCCGCGGCCATGTCGAACGAGCGCGATGTCCTGGAGGAAGTCGTCGAGCCGTTCCTTATCCAGCAGGGGCTGGTTCAACGCACCCCGCGCGGACGCATGCTGACCGATCCCGGCTGGACCTATGTCGGCCTGCCTGTGCCCAACGCCGTGCGGGCCCAACTGGATCTTCTGACGGCCGACAGCGGTGGAGATGGAGGTGAATGACACGCGCGATCATACCCATGCCGTTCGGGTCTATTACGAGGACACCGACGCGGCTGGCGTCGTGTACTACGCGAATTATCTTAGGTTCATCGAACGCGCACGCACGGAAATGCTGCGCGACGCCGGTTTCGACCACATCAAACTCAGGCAGGAACGGGGTTTGGAGTTCTTCGTGAAGTCGCTGAGCGCCGATTATGTGGCGCCTGCCAAACTGGACGACTCGCTGCAGGTGCACACACGAGTCGTTAACCTTAATGGTGCGAGCATGGAAGCGGCGCAGACCGTCAAGCGCGGCACCGAAGACCTGGTGAAGTGCACCGTCAAACTTGTGTGTCTCAATCAAAAAGGACGTCCCGCACGGCTCCCTGCCGATCTGCGGGCGCAGATGCAGACATACCTTTGGAACCCGAGGCGGGACAATTGAAGTCATGGAACAGAACTTAATCGACGCAGTGGCCCTGGGCGGTTCGGTCGAAGCCCACAGCCTGACCATTTGGTCACTGTTCTTCCAGGCCGACTGGATCGTCAAGATCGTCATGTTGATACTGATTGTGGCGTCCGTCTGGTGCTGGGCGATCATCTTCGAGAAGGTCGTGCGGCTGAGAAAGCTGCATCGGGATGCAGGCAAGTTCGAGGACGCTTTCTGGTCGGGCGGGTCGCTGGACGACCTCTACGAGCGCATCGGCAGCCAGCCGGCCGATCCGATGGCGTCGGTGTTCTCCGCTGCAATGCGCGAGTGGCGTCGCTCGGCTGCACGCGGCCTTACCCAGGCAAGCGGTCTGCGTGGTGGACTGCAACAACGGATCGATCGCGTCATGCAGGTGACGCTGGGCCGCGAGATGGAAACCCTGGAACGTTATGTAGCGTTTCTTGCCTCCGTCGGCTCGACGGCGCCCTTCGTCGGTCTGTTCGGAACCGTCTGGGGCATCATGAACTCGTTTCAGTCCATCGCGATGACCAAGCAGACAAGCCTGGCAGTCGTCGCCCCTGGTATTGCCGAGGCGCTGTTCGCCACCGCCTTGGGCCTTGTCGCGGCAATCCCCGCGACGGTGGCCTATAACAAGATCTCCACGGAACTCGGCCGGTATGCCGGTCGGCTGGAAGCCTTTGCCGGCGAGTTCAGCGCCATTCTGTCGCGCCAGCTCGAAGAAGAGGTGGTTAGACGATGGGAGCGTCTGCGGACGGTGGCGGCCGATTCCATGCAAACGGGGGACGGTATCGCTATCGCGCGATGTCGGAAATCAATGTCACGCCGTTCGTCGATGTGATGCTGGTGCTGCTGATCGTGTTCATGGTCACGGCGCCATTGCTGACGGTTGGCGTTCCGGTCGACCTGCCGAAGACAAAGGCGGCATCGATCAACGATTCCGACGAACCGCTGGTGATCACTATCGATCGCACCGGTGCGGTCTTCGTCCAGGAAACCGAACTGCCGTTGGACAAACTGGTGCCGCGGCTACAGGCGATCACGGGCTCAAACCCCGACATTCGCATATTTGTACGCGGTGATAAGGAAATCGACTATGGCCGCATCATGCAAGTCATGGGCACAGTCAGCGTCGCGGGCTTCCGCAAGGTCGCCCTGGTCGCCGAACTGCCGAAATGACCGGAACTGAGTGACGGCGGGCTGAAGGGCGCAGGCTGGCAATGCGGATACCGCTGATCAATTCGATTGCGCTGCACGTTGCCGTCGCACTCATCGCGGCGTTCGGTCTGCCGTCCCTGTCCGACCGGATCATCGAGCTTGCACCGGTCATGGAGGTGTCGGTCGTCACCGAGGCCGAACTGGAACCAAAGCAACCGGAACAAGTCGTTGCTGCGAAGCCGGAGCCGCCCAAGCCGGAGCCCAAAGAGCCTCCTCCGCCGCCGCCCGAACCGCCGAAGCCTGCGCCACCGCCGCCGCCAGAACCGCCAAAGCCCGCGCCACCGCCGCCGCCGGAACCGCCGGCGCCCGAGCCTAAAGCCGAGGTCGTGCCCGAGCCGAAGAAGGAACCCAAGAAGGAGCCGAAAAAACAACCCGAGCCGAAGCCGGAACCGAAGGTCGCCAAGAAGCCGCCGCCCAAGGCCGTACCGCGGCCGCGGGCAAAGCCCAAGCCGCCACCGAAGAAGCAGGATTTCACATCGGTCCTGAAGACGGTGGAGAAACTGAAGGAAGACGAACCGCGACCGCCGCCTCAGAAAAAGGTGGAGCCCGAAGAAAAGAAACTCGACTTCAAACAGCAGGTCGCCCAAGCGCTGGATCTTGAGCAAAAGCCCCAGCAACGTTCCAGCTTCCTGGCCGTCGGCGGTTTGACGATGAGCGAGATGGATGCGTTGCGCGCGCAGATTTCCCGCTGCTGGAGCATTCCGGCCGGCGCGCGTGATGCGGAAAATCTCGTGGTCGAAATCCGGGTTGAAGTCAATCCGGACATGACGGTCCGCTCGGCGCGGATCGCCGACGTTGCGCGCATGGATAGCGACCCATTCTATCGTACGGCAGCTGAAAGCGCGCTGCGTGCGGTCTTGAACCCGCGCTGTTCGCCACTACAACTACCTCCGAAGAAATACGAGGAATGGCGGTCCATGGTGCTGTCGTTCAATCCCAGGGAGATGTTCGGTCTATGATTCGGTCAAGCTTTGTCGGAACGCTCGCGCGCCGGGTCGCCGTCCTGGCCATTCTGTGCGCCGGCGCAGTAGTGCCGCAGGCATGGGCGGAAGTGCGTATCGATATTACGCGCGGCAATATCGATCCGCTTCCCGTTGCGATTACAAGTTTCCATGGTGTCGAGGACGACGAGATCAAGTTCGGCGGACTGGTGGCGCAGGTCATCTCCGACGATCTGGAACGCTCCGGTCTATTCCGACCGATCGACCAGCGGGCTTTCATCCAGTCGGCGGCATCGATGCAGGTCCGGCCCCGGTTTTCGGATTGGCGTGTGATCAATGCCCAGGCGCTGGTCAACGGCAAGGTCGAGGTGATGGAGGATGGCCGCCTCAGCGTCGAGTTTCGTTTGTGGGACGTGTTCGCCGAAGCGCAGATGCTGGGCCTGCGCTATTCGACCGAACAGGCCAACTGGCGCCGGGTGGCTCATATCATCGCCGACGGGATATACAAGCGCCTGACTGGCGAAACCGGCTATTTCGATACCCGCATCGTCTACGTTGCCGAAAGCGGGCCGGCGACTCGGCGGGTCAAGCGCCTCGCGATCATGGATCAGGACGGCGAGAACCAAAGGTTCCTGACTGGTGGCGAGACGTTGGTGCTGACGCCGCGGTTTTCGCCGACACAACAAGAAATCACCTATCTCAGTTACTGGAATCAAACGCCGCGGGTCTACATCTTCAACATCCAAACCGGTAAGCAGGAACTTCTCGGCACTTTCAAGGGCATGACCTTTGCGCCGCGGTTCTCGCCCGACGGCAATTCGGTGATCATGAGTCATGCCGAAGCCGGGAACTCGGACATCTATTTGATGGATCTGCGCACCCGCAAGGCAAAGCGTCTGACCAACCATCCCGCCATCGACACCAGCCCGACCTTTTCACCAGATGGGTCTCAGATTGCGTTCAATTCGGACCGCGGCGGCACGCCGCAGCTTTATGTGATGAACGGGGACGGATCGGCGGTCAGGCGAGTCAGTTTCGGCCGAGGACGGTATCTGACGCCGGTGTGGTCGCCCCGCGGCGACCTGATTGCCTTCACCCGCCAGGCCGGCGGACGATTTGCCATCGGGGTCATGCGTCCGGACGGATCCGGCGAGCGAATCCTGTCGGAAAGCTATCTCGACGAGGCCCCGACCTGGGCGCCCAACGGACGCGTGCTGATGTTCTTCCGCCAGGATGCACCCAATCCCAATGGAAAGACGGGACGCACCCGTTTGTATTCAATCGACCTCACCGGTTACAATTTGCGCGAGGTTCTGACACCCGGTGACGCGTCCGATCCGGCTTGGTCACCACTCAACCCGTAGCGCACGTTGGAGACGTAGGAACGAATGTTTTCTTGGTGCGTTAAGTTCAAAGAAAGATTTCGGAACTATCGATGTTCTATTCCGCGGAGATGGTTGTATTTGGCGATTCCACGTGCTTTATTAGTCGCCACGGTCAGTGAGAACCAAATCCCACGGTTTGTGAACACTACTTTCAACCTAAAAGGACGGTCAGGGATCCTCCGGGTAGGAATGACGTCCTGCACCTCTGTTGGGGGTCTTACATGCAGGTAAAATTACTGAGCCTTCTTGCCGCTTTGCTTCTGGTTTCGGCGTGTGCATCGGAGCCGGAGGAAACAGCGGGGACTGATACCGGCGGCGCCGCAGCAAGCGGAGGCGGAGAAGCGGCAGTCACCGACTCGGGCGTTCAGCCCCCAGTGGCGGGTTCGGCCGAAGATTTTCTCGTCAATGTCGGCGATCGCGTGTTCTTCGACTTCGACAAGTCGGAGATCCGTTCGGACGCTGTCCCAACGCTTGAGCGGCAAGCTGCCTGGCTCAAGCAGTTTCCGCAGGTAACGATCCTGATCGAGGGGCATGCCGACGAACGCGGCACCCGCGAATACAACCTTGCCCTTGGCGAACGTCGTGCCAACGCGACGAGGGACTTCCTGGTCGGCCTTGGCATTGCGGATGGTCGCATCGAGATCACCAGCTACGGCAAGGAACGGCCAGCCGTTCTCGGCAGCAACGAAGCCGCCTGGGCGCAAAACCGCCGCGCGGTTACGGTGATCAGGGGCGGTTCGGCAAGCTGAACGTCGACCTAAGGTTATAGGGTGCGTCCGGGAGGGCGTGCCTTTGCCTTAATGTCGTCCCAATGGCTGCTTATCCTGCGCGTCTGTTTGCGAAGGATCAGAAAGCAATGACGATGCGGTTCAGACGCGTCGCCCGGCGCCATGAGCGACAGGCGACGCTTCGTGTCTTCGGGGGCATTGCGTTCATTGCGGTCGTGCTCGGGACCATTGGAGTGCCCGATGCACGCGCGCAAGCTCCCGACTCGAATACAGCGTTGTTCGAAGAGATCGAACGCCTGCGCAACGATCTGATCGACCTCCAGAAGTTCGTGTATGCCGGCGGCGGTACCGTCGCTTCCGGTGCGTCAGATGTCTCCGGTGCGGTCTCCAGCAGCGCGGAGTCCGGTTCCGGTAGCCTGAATGCACGTATGCAGTTGCGAATCCAGCAACTGGAATCGCAGATCCGCAATCTGACAGGTCAGCTGGAAGAGGCCAATTTCCAGATGCGCCAAATGGCCCTGCGCCTGGACAGGCTGGTCGGCGATGTAGATTTCCGTCTGCAGAACCTCGAGCGCGCAGGCGGTCTAAGTCCGACGTCCGAGCTGCCCGGAACCATACAAACCGGCCAGGTCCAAGGACAGCTTCCCAGTCAGGCCGTGGCCCAACAGGCGGGCACCACGGTGATCAGTTCGTCGGGTGCGACGATCGCGGCCAGTGATCTGCCGGTCGCTACGGGCGGCGAACTGCAGCCCGGCCAGCAACCGCTTGCCTTCATGCGGCAAAGCGAAATTGAGAACCCGCAACAGGGCCCCAGTACTGCATCGCCGTCGATCGCGCCTGAGGCTCTTGCCCGGCGCGCGGAGCCGACAATCGTGCCGGCACCGTCGGCTGCCCCGGCACCTGCCAGCGTCAGCGCGCAGCCAGCGTCGACAAGCGGACCTGCGACGCAGCAAGCCTCAATCCTTCCCGAAGGCACCACCCAGGACCAATATCGCTTTGCTTTCGATCTGGTGCGCAAGCAACAGTTCCCTGAAGCGGAACAGGCGTTGCGGGCGTTCGTCGATACCCATTCCGAGCACGACTTGGCGGGTAACGCAATGTACTGGCTGGGCGAAACCTACTATGCGCAGCAGCGCTACAGGGATTCGGCGGCGGTCTTCGTTGACGCATACAGCAACTATCCGAAAGGTGCCAAGGCATCGCACAGCCTGTTGAAGCTCGGCATGTCGCTGGGTGCACTCGGCAAGACCGAAGCGGCCTGTACCTCATTCCAGGAACTGCGCAAGAAGTTTCCGGAGACCGAGGAACGCGTGTTGCGCAAGGCCGACAGCGAGTCCAGGAAGCTGGGCTGCAAGACCGGATAGGCATCCGATCGCGTCGCGACGACGCGGCTGGACGATGACGGTTTCCACCCTTCAAACGCTGGACCATCAGGCGTTCGACGGCTGCATGGCGCGGTTCGAACCGTTCGAAGCGCGGCCGCATCTGGCCGTAGCCTGCTCGGGCGGGCCCGACAGCCTGGCGCTCGCGGTGCTGGCCGCCGGGTGGGCCAAGGTGCGCAAGGGGCGTGTGACGGCGCTGATCGTGGACCACGGTCTTAGGGCCGAGGCAATGCACGAAGCGGCGGCCACCCGCAAGCGGCTTGCGCAGACGGGAATTCGCGCGGTGATCCTGAAAGGATCGATTGCCACACCTGCGCGCGATATTCAAAACGCCGCGCGCGACCTGCGTTATCGCCTGTTGCAGGACTGGTGCGCAGAGCATCGCGTGCTTCACCTGCTGGTGGCGCACCACCGGGAGGACCAGGCCGAAACGCTCTTGCTGCGGCTTGGCCGTGGCAGCGGTGTCGACGGGCTTGCGGCGATGGCGGCGGAGAGCGCCCTGGACCACGTCCGTCTTTTGCGCCCTCTGCTGGAAGTCCCGCGGGACAGCCTTGAGGTCGTAGCGCGCCGCGCAGCCGGTACCTATGTCGACGATGCCTCCAACCGCGACCCGGCATTCGCCCGGGTTCGCATGCGTCGCCTGCTGCCGGCCCTTGCCGCCGAAGGCTTGACCGTTGAGCGGCTGTCCGCGACCGCAGGGCGCCTGGGACGGGCGCGGCAGGCACTGGAACAAACGGTCAACGTCCTTTTGGGGAAGTCCGTCGGCCTTTATCCCGCGGGCTATTGCCGGATCGCCCCCGGGGTGCTGTTCGCGGCGCCTGAAGAGGTCGCCCTGCGCGCGCTGTCGCGCATTGTCGCCTGCGTCTCCGGCGCGGCGCATCCGCCGCGTCTGGACCGGTTGGAACGGCTGTATGCGGCCTTGCGCGATGGCAGTCTGGGGCGGGGCAGGACACTTGCCGGGGTCCGTGTCGTGCAATGGCAAGATGCGGTTCTTGCACTGCGTGAGACTGCGGCGATGGCCCCACCGGTGCGGCTGACCGGCCAGGTATTGTGGGACGGGCGTTATTCAACCGAAGCGGTTGCTTCGGGCTGGAGCCTGGGCGCCTTGGGCAGTGCTGGCGTTGCGGCGGTAGGCGAAGGAATTCCGGCCGTCGGCCCTGTCCCGCCGCGCCTCGTCTGGCCCACATTGCCCGCATTCTGGAGGCGTGGGCAACCGAAGGTGGTGCCGCATTTGGGGATTCTGGCGCCGGGGAGAGGGGCTGGCGCGTCATTGCAGGTGGTCCACGCCCCCAAAAGACCACTTGGGGCCGCAATCTTTAACTTTTCGTAAGGGCAGTTAGACACTATCTAAAGCGAGACAAAGCACTATATGTGGTTCCATAATGGTCCCAGGTCTGGACCTGCGGGGGTGCTAGGGGCTGCGACGTGTCCGGTCTTCGTCGCTGTGGTGGAAGCGAGGCAAACAAGTGAACCTTTTTGGCAGAAATCTGGCTCTCTGGATCATCATCATGGTCCTGATGGTCTTCCTGTACAACGTCTTCCAGGGCTCATCCACGCGCCCGCAGCAGGCGTCGATCTCCTATTCCCGCTTTCTGGCGGAGGTGCAGGACGATCGGATCACGGATGTGACGATCCAGGGCAACACCATAACCGGTCACTACAAGGGCGGCGGCGCCTTTCAGACTTACGCGCCTGAGGATCCCGCATTGGTCGACCGGTTGGAGAACAATGGTGTGACGATCTCGGCCGCGCCCCCGGACGAAGGGATGCCGACGCTTTTCGCGGTCCTGATCAACTGGTTCCCGATGCTGCTGCTGATCGGTGTCTGGATCTTCTTCATGCGCCAGATGCAGTCGGGCGGCGGAAAGGCCATGGGCTTCGGCAAGTCGAAGGCAAAACTGCTGACCGAGCGCTCGGGACGTGTCACGTTCGAAGACGTGGCCGGCGTCGACGAAGCAAAACAGGAACTGGAAGAGGTCGTCGAGTTTTTGCGCGACCCCCAGAAGTTCCAGCGGCTGGGCGGCAAAATCCCCAAGGGCGTGCTTCTTGTGGGACCGCCGGGAACAGGTAAGACCTTGATTGCGCGGGCAGTGGCCGGCGAGGCCAATGTGCCGTTCTTCACGATTTCAGGATCCGACTTCGTCGAAATGTTTGTCGGCGTCGGCGCCAGCCGTGTCCGCGACATGTTCGAGCAAGGCAAGAAGAACGCGCCTTGCATCATCTTCATTGACGAAATCGATGCGGTCGGCCGCCATCGCGGCGCCGGGCTGGGCGGCGGCAACGACGAACGCGAGCAGACCCTCAACCAGCTGTTGGTCGAGATGGACGGTTTCGAGGCAAACGAAGGCGTTATCCTGATTGCTGCGACCAACCGACCCGACGTTCTGGATCCGGCGCTGTTGCGACCGGGCCGTTTCGACCGTCAGGTCGTTGTACCCAATCCCGATATCCTCGGCCGCGAGAAGATCTTGAAGGTTCACATGCGCAAGGTGCCGCTTGCGCCGGACGTGGACGCCAAGATCATCGCCCGCGGGACGCCGGGCTTTTCCGGCGCCGACCTTGCCAATCTGGTCAACGAGGCGGCTCTGCTGGCCGCCAGGCGGAACCGGCGCGTGGTATCCATGCAGGAGCTGGAAGACGCCAAGGACAAGGTCATGATGGGGACCGAACGGCGTTCCATGGTCATGACCGAGGACGAGAAGCGCCTGACCGCCTATCACGAGGGCGGCCATGCGATTGCGGCGCTGCATACGCCGGCGTCGGATCCGATCCACAAGGCGACGATTATTCCGCGCGGCCGCGCGCTGGGCATGGTGATGCGCCTGCCCGAGCGTGATCAGATCTCAATGTCGCGCGAGCAGATCGAAGCCAATCTAATCGTTGGTATGGGCGGTCGGATTGCCGAAGAACTGATATTTGGACGCGACAAGGTGACGACTGGCGCGTCCAGCGACATCTCGATGATCACGGATCTCGCCCGCCGCATGGTGACCGAGTGGGGACTGTCCGATCGGATGGGACCGTTGCGCTACAACGACAACCAGGAGGAAGTCTTCCTCGGGCATTCGGTGGCGCGCCAGCAAAGCGTGTCCGAAGCCACGGCCCAGGCGATCGACGAGGAAGTCAGGTTGATCGTCGACGGAGCCGATGCGCGCTGTCGGTCAATTCTGACCGACCATGAGGAGGACCTCCATATTCTGGCCAAGGCGTTGCTGGAATACGAGACCCTCAGCGGCGAGGAGATCAAGGCGCTGTTGCGTGGCGAGGAGATTGTCCGAGAGGACTCCAGCGACTCCGCGCCGAAGGGCGGAGCTCGGACGTCGGTGCCGACCAGCGGCGGATCGGTCGGAATCGAGCCGGGGCCTGAACCGCAGGGCACCTAACAGCGAATCGCGTGAAATGGACGGGGCTGCGCTTGGCGCGGCCCCGTTTCGTCGATGTGGCATTAACTGTGATGGGGCAGGGTCGTTGCGACTCGGCGGCGCCATACAGGGCCGCATTCGTATCGCGCAGGCGCCCGCGACATGATAAGAACGATTGCGCGCGGCACGGTATCCGCGCCATCTTTGAGAGACGACGATGACCCGCAAGTATTTCGGGACCGACGGCATCCGCGGTACCGCCAACCTCGCCCCGATCACCCCCGATACGGTTTTGCGCCTGGCAATGGCAGCGGGCCAGCGGTTTCGCCGCGGCGGCCACCGGCACCGCGTGGTGATTGGCAAGGACACCCGGCTTTCCGGCTACATGCTTGAGAACGCCCTGACGTCCGGGTTCCTGGCCATGGGAATGGACGTGCAACTGCTTGGTCCGATGCCGACGCCCGCGGTCGCGATGCTGACGCCGTCGCTGCGGGCCGATCTGGGGGTGATGATCTCGGCTTCGCACAATCCCTATCAAGACAACGGCATCAAGCTGTTCGGACCCGATGGCTTCAAGCTGTCGGACAAGGACGAGCACGAAATCGAAGATTTGATGGACGGATCGGGTCTCGACCTGATTGAACCGGCGCAACTGGGCCGTGCCAAGCGCCTGGATGACGCGCCCGGCCGCTATGTGGAAGCGGTCAAAAAAACCTTTCCCCGCGGCCAGACATTGGACGGGCTGAAGATCGTCGTCGACTGCGCCCACGGTGCGGCGTACCGCGTGGCGCCGTCCGTGTTGTGGGAACTGGGCGCCGATGTGATTGCGCTGGGCGTCGCGCCAAACGGCACCAACATCAATGACGGGGTCGGGGCCACATCCCCCGAGTCCATGTGCGCCGCCGTTGTCGAGCAGAAAGCGGACCTTGGTATCGCCCTGGACGGTGACGCCGACCGCGTGATCATCTGCGACGAGACCGGGCATGTGGTGGACGGTGACCAGGTGATGGCGCTGATCGCGAAATCCTGGCGTGCCCAGGGACGGCTGAATAACGGAGTCGTCGCCACGGTCATGTCGAACCTGGGGCTCGAGCGGTTTGTCACCGGTCTCGGTCTGTCGCTGGTACGGACCCGCGTCGGCGACCGCTACGTGGTCGAGCGAATGCGCAAGGACGGCTACGCGCTGGGCGGCGAACAATCCGGCCACATCATCATGACCGACTACACGACGACGGGAGACGGACTGATCGCGGCGCTGCAGGTGCTGGCCGTTCTGGTCGACCGTCCGGGCACGCCGATGAGTGCGCTGTCGCGGGTGTTCGAGGCCGTGCCACAGCGGCTGCGAAACGTGCGCCACAACGGCGACGACCCGCTGCAAGCAGAGCAGGTCAAGACCGCCATCCACGATGCCGAAGCGGCGCTGGGCACTTCAGGCCGGTTGGTGATCCGCCGTTCGGGCACCGAACCGGTCATCCGCGTGATGGCCGAAGGCGACGATTTCGGCCTGGTGGAAAAGGTCGTCGACCAGGTGGCGGACGTTATATCCCAGCAGACTGGCCGGTGAGCGGCGGCGGTCCCGGACCGCGCGTCGCCGGCGGGCGGGTTCTTATCGTCGCCGGATCGGATTCGGGCGGCGGTGCAGGCATTCAGGCAGACATCAAGACGGTGACCGCGTTGGGTGGTTACGCGATGACGGCAGTGACTGCCCTGACCGCCCAGAATACGCTTGGCGTCCATGGTGTGTTCGGCGTCGACCCTGCCTTTATCGCCCGGCAGATGACCGTGGTCCTGGACGACCTGGGCGCCGACGCGCTGAAGACCGGGATGCTTCATTCCGTGCCGGTGATATCGGCGGTGTGCGACGTCATTGCGGCGCGCGCAGGCAATATTCCTCTGGTTGCCGACCCAGTCATGTATGCCAAGGGCGGCCATGCATTGTTGCAGCCCGATGCCGTGGAAACGCTGACCACGCGGTTGTTGCCGCTGGCCGCCGTGATCACGCCGAATTTGCCGGAAGCAGCCGCCCTGACCGGCATCGATATCCGAACTGTCGAAGACATGGAGGCGGCCGGGCATGCCTTGATAGGCCGGGGCGCGGGGGCGGCTCTGATCAAAGGCGGGCATCTGGAGGGTCCTCTAGTCTGCGATGTGCTGGTTCAGGGCTCCGGTGTCCGAGTCTTCGAAGAGGCCCGCATTGCCACCAAACACACGCACGGGACCGGCTGCACGTTGGCCTCCGCAATCGCTTGCGGCCTGGCCCAGGGCAAAGACCTGGAAAACGCCGTAGCACGCGCCCGCGCCTATGTGCGCCGCGCCATCGAACGGGCCCCGGGCTTGGGGGCTGGCCATGGACCGTTGGATCACGGACATACGGTGGCGCCCTTCGACGGGACGGCCTAGCTGACCTCCGCCCTACGTCTTTTGGCACCAGAACTGATACATGCCCAGGAACGTGTCCGGGTTATCGCGCTCGAACGCATGCCACAGGGACAGGCTGGTCAAGGCGTCGCGGTCCGGGTATTGCTGCCTGAACCTTGCCAACGTCGCGGGCGTCGCAAACCCAAATCCAAGGAACTTCAGACCCAGGGACAGCAGAGCCGTTTCGATTTCCGGCAGGGTGAATCGATGCTCCTGAACGTGAAAAAGAAGATCCCGGCATTCGCTGAGGCTGAAAAAATCCCTTGAGGCGCAAAGCCGGGCCGCTTCCGGATTCCCCTCTGCGGCGCGTGCCGCAATCTCTTGCCGGCATCGACGAATGTCCTGGGGCGAGGCCGTATAGCGCCGTTCCGCAATCAAGGCGCGTCCCGCAACGACGTCCTGACGCGCCGTTTCACTGTAAAGTCCGATCTTCATAATGCCGCCCGGACGCAGAAGGTCCAGAAGGACTCGCCAGCCGGCCATCGGATCGCCTAGGTGGTGCAGGACCCCGACGCACTCGATCAGGTCGAACCGCCGGTCGAGCGTGTCCAGGGCCATGATATCCGCCTGCGCATAGTCGATGTTCTCAAAGCCGAGCTCTTCCGTTTTTCGCACGGCGTAGGAGAGGCTGCTTAAGCTGAGATCGACCGCCAGCACCCGGGCCTTGGCGAACTTGGACGCAGCCTCGATAGCCTGCTGGCCCGTTCCACAGCCAGCCACCAGGATTTCCGGGCTCTCGGGGGACTGGTAGCTGTTCAGGTCAAGGCGATGGGGCGCACCCCGCAAGACGGCCCCGATCGCACCGCCCTTGACGCTGAGGCCGGCCCTTATCCAGCGGGGATACGGATTCTCTTCATATTGGTCGCGAACGGCCTGGGACACGCCATCATCGATGGCGGTCAAGGACACGATCCGCTGGCGCAGGGTCAGTTCTTTCAACGGCTCGACAACCGTGCGGATGATCAGGTCCCGGACGGCGGCAGGCCAGGCGCGATCGGCAATATCCTTGGCCCAGGCAAAACGGTAGAGCGGCCGATAGGCACCCAAGACCGCGACGAGAGTCGGTGGAAGCGGCCGCTTTTGTGCGATGATCGTTGCGATCTCTTGCTCAAGCTGTGCGACCGCTGCCGCCTCGTCATCGGATTCCGTGTAGACGTATTCGTTCGTGAAGCACTGCACCGCAAGCGCCGCTTTGAAAGGTAGCCCCTTGTCATCGGTATCGCCCGCGATCGTCTGCTGCAGCAGTGCGCGACGCAGGCATGTAAGCATCTTTTCTATTGCCAGGTCACCGATTGGGCTCAACCGCATGATTTGGAGAAAGACACGGATTGCCGACAGCCGCTGGACGCCATCCCAGAACTCGGTACCCGACAGCGGTTGGGGAAGATCCCAAAGCGCAAGCATTTCCGAGAAATCCGAACGACGGTGGAGGGCGATGATGATCGGTTGGACGACGGCCGACGGACGCACCGACGGTCGTTCCAGCAAATCCGACAGGATCTGCCACATCGCGTCGTCGGTGGAGGCCATCGTATCCGCATCCAACGAGTAGGCCAGGGCGGGCCAGTACAGGTCGTTCTGGGGATCAAGGGCGGTTGCGTTTCGGTAATGCCGGAAGGCTTCGGCA
>CAJIAA010000101.1_pt1 | contig 13842 bp, 13 predicted proteins | sample 9199011 | NCBI WGS metagenome assembly CAJIAA01 (sample SAMEA7708266, study PRJEB35096) | sediment metagenome | biome: marine neritic benthic zone biome [ENVO:01000025]; feature: sediment [ENVO:00002007]; material: shallow marine sediment [ENVO:03000034] sea grass bed [ENVO_01000059] ...
CGATCTGGTCGGAAACGTAGCCGAAACAGCCGGCCAACGCGTTCATCGTGAAATGCGTTCCCGAGCGTTCGTGGGACACGACCATCGCCGACTTGTGGTCACGGTCAAATGACGCGAAATGCTTTTCTGCCAATGCCAGTCGCCTCATCGGTTGGATGCGGCAGCCAAGGGCTGCGCACTTTGTTCGGGCCAGAAATAACCGGAAAGGCCTATCCCCTCAAGGACGTTGGGACCGCCAGTCCGAGGGGCTTGCACCGACGTACCGCCCGTGTAAGTTACGGGGGCCCGCACGCGTGGGTGCGTATTTGAAACGACGAGGCCGGCAGTGGGCGGACGTTCTATACCGATTGTATTCGGGCTGGAAGGCGGGGCGGTGATCCTCATTCTCGGTGTGGTGCTATTCCTGGTCGGCTGGCGCCAACGTCGTGCCGAACGCGACATCACCCGCATTCCCTGGGTCTCGCCACTTGTAAAGACCGTCGCAGGCTCCTTTTTGGCCTTCTATGGCCTGGTCAACATCGTCGTCGTCTATTTCGTGTCCTGAAACGGGCGCGCTTCAACATGCAACGGGTGTGACGCCCGTCACAGTTTCATGCCGACCGTTTCGATAGGATCGCGATTGTCCTGACGGACCCTCAGTGGGTGATGGTGGGGACCATGGAGGAGACCGCAGGCGCAATGCTGTCCGGCAAGGTGTCTTAGATATCCGGTCCCGGCCCACGCAACCGTCGGCGACCCCGACCTGCTTCCCCAGGAGATGACCCCACTCCCGAGGGGTCACCCTGTCCACACTTGCCGGGGACGCTGTGCGTCCCCGGTATTTCTTTTCTCTGCGCGAAGCGGTACGCCTGAGGTGTCGGCGTTCCGTCTACTTGAACAGGATGGCCGGATCGACGTCTTTGTAGAGGTCGGCCACTTGGGCGGCGTAGCCGTTGTAAAGCTGGGTCGGTACCCGGTCGCCGGAACCTAGAAGGCGCTCGGTCGCCTGGGACCAGCGCGGGTGCGAGACCTCCGGATTGACGTTGGCGTAGAACCCGTATTCGCGCGGCTGGACCTCCTCCCACAGCCCCACTGGCTGTTCGTCTGTGAAAGTGAAATGCACGATCGACTTGATCGACTTGAACCCGTACTTCCATGGCGCGACCAACCGGATCGTGGCGCCGTTCTGTTTCGGCATCGGTTTGCCGTAGATGCCGGTCGCCATGAAGGCGAGTTCATTGGTGGCCTCGTCCATGGTGAGGCCTTCGGTATAGGGCCAGGGATACCAGGGCTGGCGCAGTCCCGGCATGGTTTCCTCATCCTGCAGGGTCTCCATCCGGATGTAACGCGCGCCGAAACTCGGCTTGGCGAACTTGACCAGTTCGGCCATGGGAAAGCCGGACCAGGGGACGGCCATGGCCCAGGCCTCGACGCAGCGGTGCCGATACAGCCGTTCTTCCAGCGGCATCTGTCGGATCAGGTCGTCGACGCTGATCCGGATCTCCTTTTCGACCATGCCGTCGATCAGGATCTCCCATGGCCTCAGCCGCATCTTCTGCGCAGCTTTCTTGATCTGCTTGTGGCTGCCGAACTCGTAGAAGTTGTTGTAGCTCGTCGCTTCGTCCTCGTCCGTCAGCGGTCGGTCCAGCGTATAGGCCTCGTTCCGTTTGGCCGGATAGAGATCCGCCGTCGGGTCCGCTTCGTCGGCGGCAGCGCGCGCCAAACCAGGCAACCCGACTCCGGCCAACGCAATCGGCCCGGCCGCAAGGGCTTTTACCAACGTGCGCCGGTTCCGAAAGGCCGATTCGTCCGTCGCGGCGCTTTCCGGGATCTCCCAGCCGCGCTTCACTTTGATCAGCATATATTCGCTCTCCAAATCCGAAACGACAAAGTCGACCGGTAACCTATGGTCCTCAGCGGCCTGACCAAAGTCAAAGAACCGTGATACCGGGCTGCGTTCCTCGGATCCTGCGTCCTCGGCGCTTGACTCGTGCGTGTCGCGCCACGTCAATAAATGGAACAAATGATCTTGTTGGAGGGTGCCGAACATGCACAAGAGCCGACTGGGCGTGGTCGTGATCGATTGCCAGACGGACGACTTGGCCGGCCCAGCAGCGTTCTGGGCGGCGGCTTTGGGCTGTCCGGCAGAGGATGCGCCGGGCGACGGCGACGAAAACTATGTGAAGCTTGAAACCCTGCCGGACGAGGTCGGCGTCCTTCTGCAGAAAGTCGATCACCCCGGCCGGGTTCACCTGGACATCGAGACCGATGATCTTGAGGCCGAGGTCAGGAGGCTGGAAGAGCTTGGCGCAAAGCGGGTTGCGCAGATCAAGACCTGGTGGGTGATGGAGGCGCCATCGGGGCAGCGTTTCTGCGTCGTCCAGCCGCAGCGCCCCGATTTCGAGCGCGGGGCGAACGTCTGGGAATAAGAGCATTCCTGGCGGTTGCAGCCAGATACTTCGTGACGACCCGCCTTACGGCGGGTCTCCTCAGCATGAAGGGTGCCTGAGATCGACTAAAGTCCACGCCCTGAGGCGGCGGCGAAGCCGACGTCACGAAAGCCTGCCCTGAGCTTGTCAAAGGGGGGTCTGGCCGCAATGCGTCAGTGTCATCTGGCCCATAAGCCGGCGGTCAATCCAGCATCGAACGCAGCATCCAGGCATTCTTCTCGTGGATGCTCATCCGCTGGGTCAACAGGTCCGCGGTCGGTTCGTCGTTTACATCGTCGACCAGCGGGAAGATGTCGCGTGCCGTGCGCACGACCGTCTCCTGACCGGTGACCAGCTGGCGGATCATGTCGGTCGCGTTCGGAACGCCCTCGGCCTCGTCGATGCTGGTCAGCTTGCCGAAATCCGCATAAGACCCCGGTGCCGGCTCGCCCAGCGCGCGGATGCGTTCGGCGATCTCGTCCACCGCCGTGGCCAGTTCGGTGTTCTGCTGCTCGAACATCGTATGCAGCGTATTGAACATCGGCCCGGTCACGTTCCAGTGGAAATTGTGGGTCTTCAGGTACAGTGTGTAACTGTCGGCCAACAGTCGGCCCAGGCCTTCGGCGATCGCCTTTCGGTTCGCCTCGGTAATTCCAATCTCGATCTGCATCTCTCTATCCTCGCCTGATAGGGGTTATAGTCTCAGAGAGATGGCATTGAAATCTGTGAGTTCAAGGAGTTTTTCGAATAATTCTAAAAACTCGGCGGCCCTTCTCAAAAACCGATCCGCACCGTTCCCAAGGCGCCGTAATCGGCCTCCACTCGATCGGCGGGCGCGGCAGAGAACAGCGGCGTGCACAGCCCGGTCGAAACCCAATCGCCGGCCCGCAGGTGCAGGCCTCGACCGATCAGGTGATTTGCTAGCCAAGCCAGCACGGCAAGCGGGTTGCCCAGTGCCGCTGCCGCCGTGCCTTCGCCTTGCGGCACGCCGTTTAATGACACCGCCACTGCCCGGTCGGGCAGGTCGCCGGGCTGCCAATCGGTTGTTCCGGCGCCTGGAACCCAGAACAAGTTGCCGCCCCCGTCCGCGGCCGCCCAGCGCGCGCCGGCCTTCAGGCCGCCGGGAAGATGGATATCCACAACCTCGATCGCGGGATGAAGGCTGGCGGCGGCTTCGGCGACGGCGGCCTGCGTGTGGGCGCGGTCTGAGCCGGCAGATCGACGGCCATGCGGAAACCGAACTCGCACTCGACGAGGCGCAGGGCCTGGGGCGGTGTTTCCAGTTCGGCCGGACTGGGGACAACCGCACTATCGAACAGGGGGCCCGCGAAGGGTTCGTCGATGCCGCCGGCTTGTTGCGCTGCCTTGTTTGTCATGCCGACCTTCCAGCCGACGACAGGTTCGTCCATGGCGGCGATATAAGCGTCTTGGACGGCATAGGCCTGCGCCATGGATTCCGGCCCGCCGGGCGGGGCGGCGGCAAGCCGTTCGCCGCTGCGCCGCGCCGCAATCAGGATTGCCGCAAGAGCCGCGCCATCGAACGTTGCGACACCCATTGGGGTTTCCTCAAGGTGTGCTATTCGGCCGCCTCGGAGCCGTTGCCCTGGGTCGCCACAATGTCGTCGGCCAATCGGCCGGACAATTCGTTCAAATGGTCGAAGGTCCAGTCGAATGTCCCGACGCCCTGGGTCAGGGAACGCAGCTCGATGATCAGATCCTGCATTTCCGACTGGGGCAGATATGCCTTTACCTCGTCCCAGTTCGACCAGCCCTGTTTGGCGTCGAATCCCAGGATCTGGCCGCGCCGGCGGGTGATCGTTCCCTGTGCCTTGGACGTGTATTCGTTGGGAACCGAGATCGTAACTTCGCAGATCGGCTCCAGCAGGACTGGATTGCAGTTGGGCATTCCTTCCCTCATGGCCGCGATTCCCGCCTTGCGGAAGGCCATGTCGGAACTGTCGACGGAGTGATGCTGGCCGTCGGTCAGGGTAACCGCGACATCGACCACCGGAAAACCCAGCGGCCCGATGCTGAGGTATTCCTTAACGCCGGCCTCGACCGCCGGAATGTACTGGCGCGGCACGGCGCCGCCGACGACCTTCTCCTCAAACTGGAACCCGGCGCCGCGCGGGCGCGGCTGGATCGTCACATGGACATCGCCGAACTCGCCGTGGCCGCCGCTCTGTTTCTTGTGGCGGGCGTGCTGCTCTGTTCCCTTGCGGATGGTCTCCTTATAGGGGACCCGCGGCTGTTTGGTGTCGACGGCCACGTTGTAGATGCTCTCCAGCCGTTTGATTGCGACGCCAAGGTGAATGTCGCCTTGACCCAACAAGACCAGCTCGTTGGTGTCGTCGTTGTGCTCGTAGCTGAGCGACGCGTCCTCTTCGACCAGGCGGCTCAGTCCGGTCGACAGCTTGACCTCGTCCTCGCGGCGCTTGGCGTGAATGGCAAAGCCGAAGACGGGCTGCGGTGGGGCGGGCCATTCCATGGCGCCCGGGATGACACCTTCAGGACCCAGCACGTCGCCGGTGTTGACACCTTCCAGACGGCCGATCGCGACCACGTCGCCGGCCGACGCATCGCTGATCTTCACGGGCGTGTGCCCCATCAGGTAGCTGAGGCCGGTGACCTTGTGGGACCCAAGTGCGGTTCCGTCCTTGACGGAGCCCGACCAGATCCGCGCCAGCGAGACCTTGCCGGTATGCGGCATGTAATAGGTCTTGATGACCTGCAGCACAGGTTCGCCTGCTGGTGCGCCCAGCCGTTCCGCGGTTTCCGCCGGTCCCGGCGCTTCGTGACGCAGCGCCTTCAACAGGCGAAACACACCGCTTTCGTTTTCGGCGGCGCCGAGGAATACGGGCACCACCAGATCCTTGCGAAGGTCTCGGGTCAAGTTGGCATACACGTCCAGCTTGGACGGTTCCACGTCTTCCAGCAGCTGTTCCAAGAGGGTGTCGTCGAAGTCCGCCAACGTCTCCAAAAGCTCCTGCCGGGCTTCGGCCTCGCGGTCCTTCATCTCTTCGGGCAGCGGCACCAGGTCGGACACCGATCCGGGCTTGTATTGATAGGCACGCTCGGAAACCAGGTCCACATAGCCCGACACCATGTCGCCATCGCGGATCGGTACGTGGCGCAGCGCCAGCGGACGGTCGGAAACCGACTGCAATGCCTGCAGCACTTCGCGTACGCGGGTCGATGCAGTATCCATCTTGTTGATGAACAGCATGTGCGGGATATCGCGCTTGTCCAGGAAGTGGAGCAATGGTGCAAGAGCCAGGGCCTTCTCGATGGCCGGTTCGCAGACGACAACCGCAACGTCGGCCGCCATCAGCGGGGTGTGCCCTTCATGCGGGAATTCAACCGATCCGGGGCAATCCAGAAACGTCCAGTGCTCCGATAAGAAATCAGCGCTCGCGGCGCTGATCTCGATGCTCATCTGGCGGCTTCTCGCCTCGTCCGATGCATCGCCGACGGTGTTACCGTCCTTGACGCTGCCGCGACGGTCGATGGCGCCGCATTGGTGCAGCATCGCCTCCATCAAGGTCGTCTTTCCGCTGAGATAGTTGCCCACAATTGCGACGCACCGGGGCGCAGAGGGACTGGTGCCTGACATGGCGATCTCCTTCCTGTGCCCATCGATTCCAGCGCCCCAGCGAATGCCGCAGGCAACGGTCGGTAGGCGTTCTTATCCGCATTCGCCGGACCCGGGTCCGACGACCGAGACGTGGCGAGTCTCCCGTTTCGTCTATGCTCGCAAAAACGCAGGGCGGTGCCAAGGGCGTTCCCGAGCTGCCGGCCGGTTTTAGCGCCTGTGTTAACCAAAAAAGAAACGCCGGCGGCCACAAGGGCGCCGGCGGCATCAGTTTATGGAGATTGGAACGTGGGAAAGCCTAAAGACTAAAGACCGAATTGACGTGCGATGGCCGGATCGATCACCAGAATTGCGCCGGCATCGTAGAGCCGATCGGAATAACCGTCGGTTCCACCAAGGCTGACCGCGACGTTGTCGAAACGGCCAAAGGTCAGCAACTCGCCCTCGGCCTCGTGCAGGGCGATCATGACGTCGGCCGCGGTGCTGCTGGGTGAAAAGATTGCCATGACCGGCTCGCCCGCGCTGCCGGGCGCGGCGGCGGTCGCCGCGAAGGCCACGCCGGCGATGAGGCAGACCGCGGCACTGGCTATTAACCCTTTGAAGGAAAGGAGCCGGGAGCCGGTCGAGCGGGACGGGTCGAAGACCTTGTCTTCGCGCCCATCTGAATACTCGTAGATGCTCGCCATCTCCTGCTCTCCAGTTCCCCTTGTTCGTGAGTACATTTGTACTCCCGGAATTTTAACAGCCTGTTAAGGGCGGATTTTACATCAAATACAAAGTATTCCCCACTTTGGGTCTTTGGTTAACAAGGATTCGGTAGTCAAGTCGAGCGGAAAACGCGTTTGTTTAGCTTAGCGCCGCGCAGGCGCGCTGGATCCGCGTGCAGGCCTCGCGCAAAAGATCCATGGAGGTCGCATAGGAGATCCGGAAATAGGGCGAAAGCCCGAACGCGGCCCCGTGCACGGCGGCGACGCCTTCGCTGTCCAGAAGATAGGTCACGAAGTCTTCGTCCGTTTGGATCTTCCTGCCATCCGGTGCGGTCCTGCCGATGACGCCCTCGCACAGCGGATAGACGTAGAACGCGCCCTCCGGGGTGTTGCAGGAAAGCCCCTCGGTCTGGTTCAGCATCGAGACGACGACATCGCGCCGGTCCTTGAAGGCCTTGTTGTGTTCCGCGATGAAGCCGTGGTCGCCGTTCAGCGCCGCAACCGCCGCCCACTGGCTGAGTGTTGAGGTGGAGGTCGTCGATTGTGACTGCAGCATGTTCATCGCCTTGATCAGCTCGATCGGCCCGGCCGCATAACCGACGCGCCAGCCGGTCATGCAGTAGGCCTTGGACAGCCCGTTCAATGTCAACGTCCGTTCGAACAGATCGGGCGCCACAGCGGCAATCGTCGCGAACTTGAAACCGTCGTAGACGATGAACTCGTACATGTCGTCGGTCATCACCCAAACATGCGGATGGCGCGCCAGGACCGCAGCCAAGCCTTTCAGGTCATCCGCGGTATAGCCGGCGCCGGTGGGATTTGACGGGCTGTTCAGCATCAGCCACTTCGTGCGCGGCGTGATCGCCGCCTCAAGCTGCTCGGGCTGGAGCTTGAAGCCGGCCCCGACGCCGCATTCCACGATCACGGGCGTACCTTCCGCCAGCAGGGTGATGTCGGTGTAGCTCACCCAGTAGGGTGCTGGGACGATGACCTCGTCGCCCGGATTGAGCGTGGCCAACAGGGCGTTGAAGATCGTTTGTTTGCCGCCGCAGCCGACGGAGATCTGGTTCGGCGCGTAGTCCAGCGCGTTGTCGCGCTTCAGTTTGGCGCACACCGCCTCGCGCAGTTCCGGGATGCCGGCGGCGGGCGCGTATTTCGTCTTTCCCTCGGCCGCAGCCTGGGCGGCGGCGTCCTTGATGTGCTGTGGCGTGTCGAAGTCCGGCTCGCCGGCGCCCAAACCGATCACGTCGCGGCCTTCGCGTTTCAATTCCTGCGCCTTGGTCGATACTGCAATGGTGGGCGACGGTTTAATGCGGCTGAGCCGGTCGGCAAGAAAAGACATGGCGGGACCCCGGGCTATGACTGGATTGTGCGGCGCGACGGCGCCGGCAAGGTGCAAAAAAACACTAGGCCCAAGCCTGGGCGCCCGCAACGGCAAACCGGCCCCGGCGGTCAGGTTCAGGGAAACACGTCGCGTGCCGACAATGACCTGATCTGCTGGGTCCGTGCCGAGCCGAGCCTGGCCTCCAGATCGGCCAGTTCGTTTTGCGCCCCGGCGCCGCCGCCGTTCGTATGGCGCCACAGCCAGCCATACGCCTTCTCCGGATCAGGAGCGACGCCGGCGCCGCGATAGAGGGCGAGCCCCAGCTCCAGTTGTGCCGCAGCGACGCCGCTGCGTGCGGCGTCTTCCAGCAGAAACATGCGCTGGCGCTCCGCGGTTTCCGCGACCTCGCCGTCCCGCACCGCCCGATACATCCGGAACTGCGCCGGGCCGTAGCCGCGGCGCACCGCGTAGTCCAGGACCTTGAAGGCCATGTCCGCATCTTGCGGTACGTTGCGGCCAACGAGAAAGGCCTCGAAAAGGCGGAACTGGCGCGGGCCGTCCCAGCCGTCGCGGACAAGGTCGCGCCATTGATAGGCCTCACTGATCTCCGTCCAGACGTCGAAGCCGGCGGGCAGCCGGGCTTCGGCGTAGCGAAAGCTCTGCTTGAAGTCTCCCTCGCCCAGCAACAGCGCGACCGTTTTGCGGAAGTGATGGCGCGCGCGTTCGGGGTCCCGGGGGACGCCCAGGGCGTCGCGGTACATCACCGCCAAGTGTACCGTGCGCTGTTGGCACTGTTGAAAGTCGAGGCCCGCATAAAGCGCCGCGATCGCGCGGTAGTCGGGTGGGCCGTAGAGCCCGTCGAAGATGGTTTGCGCCTTGATGCATTTGGCACGCGGCGCATTTGCGGCGACCCCCGCATCCAGAAGCCGCAGAGCGCCGTAATTGTCGCCGCCGGCGAATGCCCGCCGATAGGCGTCCTCGTCCCAGGCGCCGGCCGAACTCGAGTGCAGCGCCGTGGCGGTCGGCGCCGGCGCCTGGCCGCAGCCGGCCGCGGCCAGCAGGGCCAGCGCCCACATCGGTGCGAAGTGCCGTTTCATGGCGCGCCAGCATACAGACGGCCCGGCCCTTGCCAACGGCTTTTGACCGGCGCCCCGAAATCGCCCGATTTGGCCTTGGAATTGCCGCGGAGGCGTGCGGCGGATGCCCGATTTACCGGCTGAACTGCCAGCCTGCATTCAGGCCAAGGGAGGGCGCTTATGCGCGCGGCACATACGTTCGGTTGGATCCTGCTCGGCGTTATCGTCGTTCTGCTTTCCGCCTTTCAGGCTCCTGCCACACCGTTCGAGCCGGGACTGACGTTCACGCTGCCCGCCCATCCGGGTCACAGCAGAACGGCGCCCCTGGTCGCCACGGCGACCGATGTCGAGGTAAACGGCATTGTCGCCCGCGGTGTGACCCGGCAGACCTTCGTCAATCCCGACAGTTTCTGGGTAGAGGGCATCTATGTGTTTCCTCTGCCCGACGAAGCGGCCATCGACCGCCTGCTGATCCGTGTCGACGACCGCCTGATCAAGGGCGAGGTCAAGGAACGCGGCGATGCCGCACGCACCTATGCTGCGGCCAGGAAGGCCGGAAAACGCGCCAGCCTCTTGGATCATGACCGGCCCAACCTGTTTCGCCTGTCCGTCGCCAACATTCCTCCGGGGGCGGAGATTGCGGTGGAAATCGGCTGGCAACTGCGGTTGAAGCCCGACGTCGGCTGGTTCGACCTGTCGCTGCCGACCGTGGTGGCGCCCCGCTACGTTCCCGGCGGCGCCGGTCTGGTGACGATGGGGCCGTCCGACGACGCGCGCGCGGTCCCCGACGCCGGCAGGATCGTGCCGGCTTATCGCCGGACACAGGACGGTAAGGGACAGCCGGCTACCTTCTCGGTTTCGATCGATGCCGGAACGCAGTTGGAAGGGCTGGAAAGCGGCAGCCACGCGGTTGTTGTGACGCACCAGGCGACGCAGTATCGCGTGGAGTTGAAGGACGGCGGCGTCCCGTCCGACCGCGATTTCCGGTTGCGCTGGCGGCCGGTCGCGGCGCATGGGGCCGCGCCAAGTCTGTATGTGGAGCGGGTCGGCCAGGAGAGTTTCGTGCTTGGGACTTTGATTCCGCCCGCGCCCGAAAAGACCGACCCCGACAACCGCCGGCCGCGGGAGATCATTTTCGTGGTCGACCGATCGGGGTCGATGCATGGACCGTCGATCGATCAGGCGAAGGCGGCCTTGCTGTTTGCGCTGGATCGGCTGACGCCAGCCGACGCGTTCAACGTGATCGCGTTCGACGATAACGCCACTGTCCTGTTCCGCGCACCAGTGCCGGCCGACCCGGAGGCGGTCAACTTCGCCCGCGGCTTCGTGGCCGGCCTGGAAGCGGACGGCGGGACTGAGATGGCGCCGGCGCTTCAATTTGCGCTCAACGGCGGTACCGATCCGGATCGGCTGCGCCAGGTGGTGTTCCTGACCGACGGCGCCGTCGGCAACGAGGAAGGCCTGTTCCGTATGGTCGAGCGTGACTTGGGCGATGTCCGGCTGTTCACCATCGGCCTGGGCAGCGCGCCGAACGGCTGGTTCATGCGCAAGGCGGCCGAGCTGGGTCGCGGAGTCTATGTGTCGATCGGCGACCTCGGCGCCGTGGAACAAGAGATGCGGCGCCTGTTCACCCGGCTGGAACAGCCGGTGCTGACGGGGGTCGGTGTGGCGAAGGCGGGCGAGCCCGCTGCGGAGATATTTCCGCCCGTGGTCCCCGACCTCTACGCCGGCGAGCCGGTGAGCTTCGTGGCCCGGTTCACGGCCCCGGGCGGCACGGTGACGCTGGAAGCGGACGGCGGGTGGCGCCGCACCATCGACCTTGCGGCGGCAAAGCCGGCTGCCGGCATCGCCAAGCTGTGGGCCCGTGCCAAGATCGAGGCCCTGAACGACAGTGCACGGCGCGGCGCCAACCCCGATCGGATCAGGTCGGCGGTGGTGTCATTGGCGCTGCGGCACGGCCTGGCGTCCCGCCACACCAGCTTCGTGGCGGTGGACGCGGACCCGGCGCGGCCGGCAACGGCGCCGCTGGCGACGGCCGAGGTGCCGCTGAACCTGCCGTCCGGCTGGTCGGAGGAAAAGCTGCTGGGCGGATCGCCAAGAATGCCGGCGCCGGTCATGCTGATGCCGATTGCCGGGCCGCAGACCTCGACGCCGTTTCTTGTCCATGCGGCAACCGCCGTCGCCTTTGCCGGCTTGGCGCTGGTGGTGCTGGCCATTGCCCGCCGACGGGCCCCGGCATGAGGGCGGGGCGCTGGCGCGTCCTGCCGGCCGCCATTGCGGCTGGGCTGGCATTGCTTGCAGGGTGGCAGGCGATCGAAGCGGCCGCGATCCCTATGAAAGCGGCGGCTTCCCAGATCCTGCTGGCCCGTGCCTGGGATGACGCGTCGGCCGGCGCCCACCGGCCCCGGCCTTGGCCCTGGGCGGATACCTGGCCGGTCGGGCGCTTGGCTGTGCCGCGGCTTGGGGTCGACCAGGTCGTGCTGGCCGGGGCAAGCGGCCGCACACTGGCCTTCGGTCCGGCGCGGCTGGAAGGGGCGGACGGGTCGGATCCAGCGGCGCAGGTCGTCCTGTTCGGGCACCGCGATACGCATTTCCGATTCCTGGAACACCTGGTGCCGGGGGACCGTCTGGACTGGCGCGAGCCGGGCCGTGCGGTGCGAGATTTCCAGGTTCGCGAGGCGGCGGTGCTGCACAAGGACGCGCTGGGCGTGCCTGCCGCCGGGGCGACGCCGGTGATGCTGTTGGTCACCTGTTTTCCCTTCGACGCCGTCGCGTCCGATACACCGCTGCGCTATGCCGTGCTGTTGACCGAACGCGAGGCGGCGACCGTGGCGAGGTAGATCCCGGCCGCGATCAGGCAGGCGCCGGAAACATGGTACAGGTGCAGGCTTTCGCCCAGGAACACAATCGCCAGGACTGCCCCGAACAGCGGCATCAAATGCAAAAACAGCCCGGCCCGGTTCGGGCCGACGGTCTCCACCGCAGGGTTGAAACCCAGATAGACCAAGGCCGAGGCGACCACGCCCACATAGGCGACAGTCACCGCGCTGGCCCAGTTCAGCGGCATCACCGCGCCGCTCATATGTTCCACCGCGACGGCAGGCAGCAGGAACAGGACGGCGAACCCAACGATGCCGGTCAACATGGCATTGGGGTGCAGCGCCGCCGGCCGCCTGCGCACCAGGACCGAATAGAGCGCCCAGAACAGCATCGCCAAAACCATCACGCCGTCGCCGTAGGACAGGCTCAGGCCCGTCAGGACGTCCAGGTCCGCCCGGGTGACAATCACCGCGACACCGACCATCGACAGTGCGATTCCGAACGCCTGGCGCGCGGTCAGGCGGTCGCCCCAAATCATCCGGGAGATCACTGGAATAACGGCCGGACAGATCGCCATAATCAACAGCGCATTGATCGCCGTGGTCCAGTGGACCGCGTAGTACAACAGCGAGTGGAACAGCGCCATGCCGACCAGCGACAGCAGCGCCAGCATCTTCCATTCGCGTTTCATGATCGGCCAGCCGCGCCGGATGTGGGGCCAGGCGATCGGCAGCAGCACGACCAAGGCGGTCAGCCAGCGCCAGAAACTCAGCGCGACCGGCGGCATCTCGGCCGCGACGGCGCGGCCAAGCACGATGTTTCCCGCCCATGCCAACGAGGCAAAGGACAGCATCAGATAAGCCGTTCGCGCTTTCATGGTCTCTGATAACCTAGTCCCTGCGGCGTGCCGGTCCAATGCCGGCGGGTGGAAGGCATGCGGCAGGCGACCCATATAGCCAAGACGGACACGAGCAGCCGATGACGGATCTGGCCCAGGACAATCAACCTGTCTTCATGCGAAAGGCGGAACGCCCCCTTTCGGAGGGCGGAATTCCGTTCGAGCTCAAATCGGACTTTGCGCCGGCGGGCGACCAGCCCCAGGCGATCCGCGAACTGGCCGACGGCCTGGCCCAGGGCGAGCAAAACCAAGTGCTGCTGGGCGTGACCGGGTCGGGCAAGACCTTCACCATGGCGCATGTCATCGCTGAGCTGCAGCGCCCGACCCTGATCATGGCGCCCAACAAGACGCTGGCCGCGCAGCTATACGGCGAAATGAAGGAGTTCTTTCCCAACAACGCGGTCGAGTATTTCGTCTCATATTACGACTACTACCAGCCCGAGGCCTATGTGCCGCGGACCGACACCTATATCGAGAAGGAAAGCTCGATCAACGAGCAAATCGACCGGATGCGTCATTCGGCGACCCGGGCGCTGCTGGAGCGAGACGACGTGGTCATCGTCGCCTCCGTTTCCTGCATCTACGGCATCGGCTCGGTCGAGACCTACCAGCAGATGGTGGCGCCGGTGAAGGTGGGCCAGATGCTGGATAGCCGCGACCTGATACGGCGCCTGGTCGAGCTGCAGTACCGGCGCAACGACAACAATTTCATCCGAGGCACCTTCAGGGTCCGTGGCGACACCGTGGAAGTCTTCCCCGTGCACTACGAGGACCGGGCGTGGCGGATCTCTTTTTTCGGCGACGAGGTCGAGGGCATCCAGGAATTCGACCCCCTGACCGGCGAGCGGTCGGCCGCGCTGGAGGCGATCAAGGTCTACGCCAACTCGCACTATGTGACGCCGCGGCCGACGCTGCAGCAGGCCGCAAAGCAGATCAAACGCGACCTCAAGCTGCGGCTGGATGATTTGACCGGCAACGGAAAGTTGCTGGAGGCCCAGCGGCTGGAACAGCGCACCA
>CAJIAA010000138.1_pt1 | contig 13689 bp, 12 predicted proteins | sample 9199011 | NCBI WGS metagenome assembly CAJIAA01 (sample SAMEA7708266, study PRJEB35096) | sediment metagenome | biome: marine neritic benthic zone biome [ENVO:01000025]; feature: sediment [ENVO:00002007]; material: shallow marine sediment [ENVO:03000034] sea grass bed [ENVO_01000059] ...
CACTGCGCCGCCCTTCCCCGTGACCTGTTCGGGAATCAGCTTCCAGCCATGCCGCGCCTCCAGCTCCTCGGCAATCAGCCGGGCCTGGGTATCCGCACCACCGCCAGCACGGAACCCGATCATCAGCTTGATAGGACCGGGCGGCGTCCAGTCCGCAGCAATCGCCCCGCCGGCCGTCGCCGAGATCGCCAGCGCAGTGGCCGCCGCCATCAGAATCCGTTTCATGTCTTCCTCCCTGCAGAACGTTTTCCCTAGGAGGTCATAATTTCGTTGACCAGTCAACTAATTTTGGCAAAACTGGATCCAATGGAGGCGCGAAACGTGAAGACGCGAAAGAAGAACCGGCGATCACGGGATATCCGGACCTTGCAGGTTCAGCAATTCCTGACCTACCGCATCAGCCGCGTCTACGCGAAGCTGAATGCGCAGGCGTCGCACATCCTGGGACAGAAGAACGGACTCAGCCTGGCGAAGTGGCGGATCATCGCGCTGCTGGCCATCGCCGGAGAAACCACCCCGAACGCCATCAGCCGTAAAGCGGCCATCGACAAGGGCCTGTTGAGCCGCAAGCTCCGGGGACTCATCGACGACGGATTGGTGACGTCACGCAGGGACGAATCCGACCATCGGCAACAACTCATAGCACTGAGCGAAGCCGGGCGCACCGTGTTCGAGGACACCCTGCCAAGCATGCGGAAACGCCAGGCGTATCTTCTGAACACGCTGACCGATCAAGAAGAACGGGTGCTGTTTTCCGCCCTGGAGAAGATCTCGGCGGCCGCGGAGCGGCGGGAGTTCTGAGTTGTGGCCGACAACCTGCTGATCATCATGTCCGACGAGCATCAGGCACGCGCGATGGGCTGTGCCGGCCATCGCTTCGTCCAGACGCCGCATCTGGACCGCCTGGCTGCCGATGGTCTGCGTTTCAAAAACGCCTACACTCCGTCGCCGATCTGCGTCCCCGCCCGTGCCAGCTTCGCCACCGGCCGATACGTGCATCAGATCCGGCTGTGGGACAATGCCATGCCCTATGTCGGAACACCGCCGGGCTGGGGCCATGCCCTGCAAGCAGACGGACTGCCTGTCGAATCGATCGGAAAGCTCCACTACCGCAGGGACGACGACCCGGCCGGATTCGATATCGAGCACATCCCCATGATGGTGGCGGGCGGAGTCGGCATGGTCTGGGCCTCGATCCGAAAGGAGGAGGAACGCGTCACCCCGGAAAACCGCATGCTGGGCGATTACATCGGTCCGGGTCACAGCAAATACACCGACTATGACGCGGCGGTCGTCGACCGGACGAAGAGCTGGCTTGCCGACCGCGGCGCGAACAGCGACGGCCGCCCCTGGTGCCTGTTCGTCGGCCTGGTGGCGCCGCACTTCCCGTTGGTCGTGCCCGAGGAGTTCTTCAATCTCTACCCGCTGGAAGAACTGCCGGAAGTGAAACTGCATCCGCGCGACGGACACCCCCGCCACCCCTGGGTGGAGAAGCAGAACGCCTTCATGGACAGCGAGGCCAAGTTCCGGGACGAGCGGGAACGACTGACGGCGATTGCCAGCTATTACGGCCTGTGTTCGTGGCTGGACAGCAATGTGGGCGAGATCCTTGCGGCACTGGACGGCGCGGGACTGGGCGACGATACGACGGTCGTCTATACCAGCGACCACGGCGACAACGTGGGCGCGCGCGGGCTGTGGGGCAAATCGAATATGTATGAAGAGGCTGCCGCCGTGCCGCTGTTGATGCGGGGGCCGGGTATCGCGCCGGGGACCTGCGACACCGCGGTCAGTCTGATCGATCTATCGGAAACCGTGATCGATCATTTCGGTGCGACACTTGCCGGCACACGGCCCGGGCGCTCGCTTTATCGAATCGCCACGGAACCGATCGACGCGGACAGAGTTGTCTTCAGCGAATACCATGCGGCCGGCGCCGTCTCGGGCGCCTATATGATCCGCAAGGGACGTTTGAAATACATCCATTACGTCGGTTTCGCGCCGGAGCTGTTCGACTTGTTGGCAGACCCGGAGGAGACCAGGAATCTGGCGGACGATCCCGGCCACAGGGCGGCGCTTGCCGACCTCAAGCGTGAGTTGCGCGCGATCTGCGACCCCGACGCGGTCAACGACCAGGCGATGGAGGATCAGGCTGCAATGGTCGAACGGTACGGCGGACGCGAGGCGGCGCTGAAACTGGGCGCACCCGGCGCAACGCCGCCGCCCGAGCTTCGCCCATGAAGATTACGATGCTGGGCACCGGCTCGCCCGAGGCATACGCGCGGCGCGCTTCCGCGGGGTTTCTGGTCGAAGTCGGCGCGGACCGGGTTCTTTTGGACTGCGGCGGTGGTGTGGTCGACCGCCTGGTCCAATCTGGCCGGCTGCCGTCGGACATCACCCACATCGTCTTCTCGCATCTTCATTCCGATCACATGATGGACTACGCGCGCCTGGTCCACGCAGCCTGGGACGAGGGCGGTAAGCCCGTCCAGGTGTTCGGCCCTGCGCCAATAGCCGCGATATCCGAGAAACTGTTCGGTCCCGACGGCCTATTTTCCCATGACCTCCGCGCCCGGACCGAACTGCCACCCAGCCAGGCGGTGTGGCAGGCGCGCGGCGGAAGCCTGCCGCGCCCATGGCCGGCGCCGGAGGTCACCGAGATCGAACCGCGGTCTGCCGTCGACGGTGACGGCTGGAGTTTGACAACTTGTCCGGTGCCGCATGCGCAGCCGATCCTGACCTGCATGGCGCTGCGGCTCGATGCCGGCGGGAAGTCCGTGGTTTATTCGGGCGATGCCGGCCATAATGCCGCCTTCGAGAAACTGTGCGGCGGTGCCGATCTTCTTCTGCACTGGTGCTACCGCCTGACGGGGGACGACCGGTATCCGGCATTGGTCCCGCTGACACCAACACCCGTGGAGATCGCGCGGTTGGCAGAGCGTGCGAGCGTGAAACGGCTGATTCTCACGCACTTTCGCGTGCAAATGGATGCGGAAGGCGTCCACGACACCGTATTGGCCGAACTTGCACATAACTTCTCGGGCGAGGCGGGAATTGCGGAGGATCTGGACGAGGTGATCCTCTAACCAACGGCGAATGCACCCGGTACCTTGGCAAACTCGGTGCGTCGTGCGTGTTGACGAAAGGTGGCGGCGCAATACCTAAAACACTCGTCGTCCCTTCCAATTCAACATGATGGAGGTCCCCATCGCCGCACTGCCCGAAAACGAGGACGCCCCGATCGTCTCGCTGCGCGGCACCACGCTGGCTTATCCCTCCGCGGAAGGCGACGTGCAGGTGCTGAACGGGGTCGATTTCGAGGTCGGTCCCGGCGAGATTGTCGCACTGACCGGGCCGTCGGGTTCGGGCAAGTCTTCTTTGATTGCGGTCATCGGCGGGCTGGAGCGTCCGACAGGGGGACAGACCCAGGTGCTGGGTCGCGACATGGCAACGATCGCTGAGCGCGAGCGCACCCACCTGCGACGGCGGGAGATCGGGGTGGTCTTCCAGTCCTATCACCTGGTCCCGGCCATGACCGCGGTCCAGAACGTGGCCCTGCCCCTGATGCTGTCCGGGGCGCGCGACGCCCGGCGGGCGGCCGCCGACATGCTGCAACGGGTCGGCTTGGGCCACCGCCTGAGCCACCGCCCCACGGCCCTGTCGGGCGGCGAGCAGCAGCGCGTTGCGGTCGCGCGCGCCTTCATCGCCGAGCCGGCCCTGGTGCTGGCCGACGAGCCAACCGGAAACCTTGACCAGAAAACCGGGGGCAACGTCGCAGAACTGATGTTCGACCTCACCCGTAAGGCCGGCGCGGCAATGCTGCTTGTCACCCACGACCCGGCGCTGGCGCAGGAATGCGACCGCGTCCTTGCGATCGACAACGGGCGGATCGTCGGCTCCGATGGCTGAGGCGCCTAGCGACCTCAACGCCCGTTCGCTCGGCAGCCTCTTGCGGGCGGAACTTGCCGCCGGGATCTTCGGGTTGCGGCTGTTCATCGCCTGCGTTGCAGTGGCCACGGTGATGCTGGGCGTGGTTTGGATTCTGGCCGACGGACTGTCCGGCGCGCTGGAACGGAATGGTCTCAGGATCCTGGGCGGCGACCTTGCGATCGAGGTCCAGGGTGCTCCGTTGGACAGGTCCCTTGTGGAGGCGCTCGGCAAGATCGGGACGGTATCGCGAACCGCGGAGCTCAGGACCTCGGCGCGCACCGAGACCGCCCGCGCGCCAGTGGAGCTCAAGGCCGTGGACAGGCTTACCCGCATTACGGCCTCGTCGAGCTCGCCGGCGGGGGTGACCTCCAGGACGTTTTGGCCAGCAAGGCCGGCGTTCCCGGCGCGGTGGTCGAGCCCGCGCTGCTCGCACGGTTCGGCGTGGAAACGGGTGCACGGATCCGGCTGGGCGACACGGCATTCGAGATCCGGGGCGTTCTGCGGACCGAACCAGACCGCCTGGCATCGGGCCGTTTCCTGGTCGGCCCGCGCGTCATCGTCGCCGATGCGGCGCTCGGTGCGACCGGTCTTACCGCCTTCGGCGCGCTGGTCGAATACCGCTACAGGCTGCGCATGCCCGACGGCGCTGACCGCGCCGCGGCCGCCGCGACGGTGCGGCGCCTGGAGCCGGCGCGGGGTTGGGAACTCCAGACGCCTGCCGATGCGGGAGACCGGGTCCGGCGCACGGTGGAACGCACGACGACTTTTCTCGGCACGGCCGGGATCGTGGCCCTGGCGGTTGGCCTGGCCGGCGCCTGGGCCGGCGCGACGGTCTGGATCTCCCGGCGCGCCCGAACCATCGCGCTCTACCGCCTGTCGGGCGCGACGCCGGCCCTGGTGATCGCACTGCACGGCGCGATCATCGCCATCGCCGGATCGCTGGCCATCGCCGCGGGCCTTGGCCTCGCGCTTGTGGCAGGTGTTGCCCTGATGGACGTCCTGACGGCGCGCCTGCATCTGGCCTGGTCCATAACGGCCCTCGTCCCGCCTGTCATCGCGGTCGCCGCGACCCTGGCACTGGGCCTTGCAGGTGCGGCAATCGCAGCATTGTCGGCCGCAGCGCGGATTTCCCCCGGCACAGCCATGCGCAGTGGGGACGCGATGCTGGAGCCGCGCGCCCGTCACATCGCACTTGGGCTTTTCACGATTGCGCTGGCGATTGCCATTGCCGCCGCCAGCCTGCCGGTGCCGACACTGGCGGGCGTCGCCGCGGCGGGCATGGCTGTCGCCGCTGGGCTTTTGGGATTCGGTGGCTGGGTGCTGGCCAGGATCGCCGCCCGCCGACAACCGCAGGGCTTTGTCGGGATCGTCGCGGCGCAGGGCCTCGCGGTCACCGGAGCGACGGCAACCAAGGCGCTTGCTATCGGCATCGGCATTGCCGGCATCACCGCCGTTGTTTCGTCCCAGGTGTCGCTGGAACAGGCGCTGCGCGCCGAACTGCCGGACCGGATTCCCGATTTGGTGCTGCTGGACATCCAGCCCGACCAGGTCCCCGCCATCCGGCAGCGGATCGCCGACGACCCAGCCCTCGGCGGCCTCCAGGCGACGCCGAACATGCGGGCCAACATTCTGGCGGTGAACGGCGTCCCGGCCGAAGAGGCGCTGGTCAATCCCGACAAGTCATGGGTAATCGAAGGCGACCGCAGTTTTTCCTGGACAGTAGACCCGACGGGGGCGGAGCTTCTGGCCGGAAACTGGTGGCCGGCCGACTATGACGGCCCGCCCCTAATCTCCGCGGAGGAGGACGTGTTCGAGGCGTTCGACCTCAAGCCCGGCGACACCGTGACATACAGCGTGCTGGGCAGGCCCTTCACCTCCGAAGTCGTGAACATCCGCAAGGAATACCACCGCACCTTCCGGCCCGAGTTCCTGATGGTCGCATCGCCCATTCCGTTCCGCGACGCCCCCCACTCGTGGGTCATGTCACTGGAAGGGGAAGGCGATGCCGCCGTCGATGCGCTGATCCGCGACCTTGCCGCGGAGACCCCGAACGTCACCAGTATCGACGTCCGCCAACTCGTCACCCAAGTGACCGAGGTGATCGACGGCGCGGTGCTGGGAACCGTGGTGATTGCGCTGACCATGCTTTTCGCGGGCGGCCTGACCCTGGCAGCGGTGGTTGCCGCGGACGTGGACGCGCGCCAGCGCGAGGCGCTTGCCTTTACGCTGATCGGCGCGTCGCGCCGTGAAATCGCACTTGCCCGGCTCACCGAGGCGGTCGGCGGCGGCGCCATCGCGGCGCTGCTCGGCGGGTTGTTGGGGCATGCCGGCGGGCTGTGGTTCGTCAGCGAGGCCCTGCGCGTCACGTGGGCGCCGGGCCTCCTGTCCGTTGTGCTGCCACTGATGCTCGGCATTCTTGCGGCGGTCGCCGCCGCGGTGGCGGGCGGACTGGGGGCGCTGCCGCGCGGCCGCGGGCAGCTCGTGCGCCACCTTGCCAACTAGCCCTCTCCGCATCTCCAGGAAACCAGGAAGCCTTGCGCAATCCTCCGACGCTCCGATCGAGCCTAACCGCCGCATTCGCTGCGCTTCTCGGCGCCGCCCTACTTCTGGGCAGCGGCCGAATCGCCTTGGCTCAGGATGCGGATGACCTGTGGAACGCGCTGCGCGGCGGCACGGCATTCGCGATGATGCGCCACGCCATCGCCCCGGGAACAGGCGACCCGGACAGGTTCACGCTGGGCGACTGCAGCACCCAACGCAATCTCTCCGAAGAAGGTCGCCGCCAGGCGGCCGACATCGGCGCACGGTTCCGGGAAAACGGCATTGCCGGGGCGGAGGTTTTCTCCAGCGCGTGGTGCCGGTGCGTCGACACGGCGGAACTCTTGGATCTGGGACCGGTAAGGACACTTGCGCCGCTCAACTCTTTCTTCGGTCATTTCGAGCGGCGCGATCCCCAAACCGCCGCGCTCAGGGCGTGGCTTGCGGAAACCGAGGCGGCGCGGCCGCTTGTTCTTGTGACGCATCAGGTCAACATTCGGGCGCTGACCGACGCCTTCACCCGGTCCGGCGAGATCGTCGTGGTGCGCCGGACCGCCGACGGAGACATGATCGTCATGGGATCGCTCTGAAAGCGCCATCGGCGGGACGGCAAATCGACGGGGCCCAATGCGCTGACCGACGCTTGGTGCGACAATCCTCTGACACCCGGGCCGTTGCGGCGCAAAGAGACCCTGCTCGATCCGCCGGGAGGGGAGTTGCGACGGGACCGTCCGCAAGAGCACAAAGAGTAAGGGGACACCCATGCTGAAAAGCATCCTCGTCGCCATCGACGACACGCCGCCCAGCGAGGCCGCCCAGGTGCTTGCGATTGATCTGTGCGGGCGATTGGGCGCCCGTGTCGCCGGCATCGGGGTCCTGGACCGCCCCTGGATCACCGCGCCCCAGGCCGTTCCGCTGGGGGGCGCGCACTACAAACACGTGCGCGACCGGGCGCTCATCAAGCGGTTCGACAAAGAGATCAACGCCGCCTTTAGGAAGTTCGAAGACCGTTGCCGCAAGGCGGGCGTCGCCTACAGCGCGGCAGAGTGGCAGGGCGACCCTGCCGAACGCATCGAGGTGGAGTCCGAAGCCCACGACCTGATCGTCATCGGAAAGGACGCATCGTTCCATTTCGAACTTGCGGATGAAAACGCCGACACCGTGAAACGCCTCGCCCGGGACGATCCCAGGCCACTGATCGTGACCTCCGCCCAGGCGCCGCAGTCCGGCAACATCCTGGTCGCCTGCGATGGCAGCCTCGCCGCCTCGCGGTCAATGCACATGTTTGCCCTGCTGGGATTGGCGGCCGGCGGCCAAGTGGAGGTCGTCACCGTGACCGACGGGCCGGAGGACGAGGCACGTCAGCGCGCGACTCAGGCCGCAAAGATCTTTGCGAACCACGATGTCGAAGCCTCGATCATCGTAGTCGAGTCCACCAACCACCCGGCCGAGATCCTGATCGAACGGGCCGGAGACGCGGCCATGCTGGTAATGGGCGCCTTCGGGCACCGCCAGTTGCGCGACGTCTTCTTCGGCTCCTGCACGAGCCGGCTGTTGCAGGCCTGCCCCGTGCCTTTGTTCATCCACCACTGACGACATCATCCAACATGAGAGCTTGGTGTCTACTGTTGCTGGCTTTGCTCACCGCCGCCCCGGTATCGGCAGATTTGCTGACGGTTCCTGTCACCGACAATGTCTTTGCGCTGGTCGGCGAAAAGGCACAACGCTCGCCCGGCAACCTGGCGAACAACGCGACCTTCGGCGTGGTCGTCACGTCAGACGGCGCAGTACTGATCGATTCCGGCGGAAGTTGGCAAGGCGCGGCGCAGATCCACGCTGCGGTCCGTTCGGTGACGGACCAGCCGGTTCGGATCGTGCTGAATACCGGCGGGCAGGATCATCGCTGGCTGGGCAACGGCTACTGGCGCGACCAGGGCGCCCGCATCATTGCATCTAAAGCCGCCGTGGAGGACCAGCGCGAACGGGCGTCCATGCAACTGACGGTCTTGTCGCAGTTGTTGGGCCAAGACCTGGACGGCACGGAGCCCGTCTTTGCCGCCGAAACCTTCGACAAAGCCCTGACATTCGACTTTGGCGGAATCGCGTTTGAGATGGTGCACCCCGGCCCGGCCCACACCCCCGGCGACAGCTATGTGTTTCTGCCCGAACAAGGCGTCATGTTCACCGGGGATATCGTCTATGTGGAGCGGATCCTCGGCGTGCTGGAAGTGTCGCACGCGGGGTCCTGGATCGAAGCGTTCGAAGCGATGGCCGACCGCAATCCGGTACATGTGGTGCCCGGGCACGGCGCGCCGACCACGCTGAAACGCGCCACCGCCGACACCTACGATTACCTGGTTAACCTGCGGACGCGCGTACGCGAACACATCGATGCCGGCGGCGACATGATCGGCGCAGTCGAAGTCGACCAATCCGCGTTCCGCCGTCTCGAGCAGTTCGACGCCCTGGCGCGCAGGAACGCACAACAGGTTTTCGCCGAGATGGAATGGGAGTGACGCCTAGTTCCTCACCGATGCGCCACCTGCAATACCCGCCCGCCAGCGCTGCAGAAAGAGCTTCCTTTTCTGACTGTCGAGCCCCAGCAGAATCGCAGGCGAAAACTTGATGGGACGCAGGATCGACGCCGAAGCCTCGAGCCGTGCCGCCTCTTCGCTGCGGTCGTCGAAATTGACGATCAGGGACGCATCGATTAACAGGCTCTTCCCCGCCCCCGACAGCGCAAAATCGATGAAAGCCTTGGCCGGGTCCGGCGCATCCGCGCCACGGGGAACCAGCGCAGCTCTTGACAACAGAAGCGTATAGTCCGACGGCGCAACGACGCCGATGCGGTCGTCATGCGCGGCACGCGCCAACGCATAAGAGCCAAGCATGTTGTAGGCAATGAGGTACTTGCCGTTCGCCACGCCGTCGATGATCTCGGCCGAGCAACATGTCGCAACCACGTCGTTGCGCCCGAAAGCTTCGATCAACCTGCCGAATGTCGTCGCCTGTTGTGCGTCGGCAAAGGCGAACAGATAGCCCAGCCCCGATCTTTCGATATCGTAGGTCGCAATGCGTCCCGCATAGATCGTGTCGACGGGGCGAAGCAGGTCGATCAGATCGAAACGCGACAGCGGTACGTCCTCGGGCGGCACAAGGGCGCGGTTGTAGACGATCGCCGCCGGTTCCCGTGTCAGGCCAAAGACCTCGTCGCGCCATTTCGCCCAATGTGGAATTGTCCCGGTCATCCCGGATCGGTGCGGTTGGGCGCAGCCATCGTTCACAAGCTTGATTTGCTGATCGATGGACGAACTGATCAAGAGATCCGCGGACGCTTTGCCTCTGGCGCAGGCCTCCGCCGCCAGGGCGTAGATGTCGTTGGTGGACCGCTGCTCGTACCTGATGCGGACCCCGGGCTGTGCGGCAGCGAAACCCTCCAAGATCGGGGAGAACGGCCCGACGTCGGTCGATCCGTGAATGACCAGGGTCTGGCGCGCCTCCTGGGGCGGCGGCCCCAGTTCCAGGACCGCCTCTTGTGCACCGAGATGCGTCGACACCGAACCCACGACGAAGAAACAGGCGGCCAAAGCACGTCGGTTCATGCCCCACCGTCCATTGCCCGTGGCAACAACAGGGCCGCCGTAAAGCCGCGACCCGCAACATGCGAGAATTCCAGATGCCCGCCATGAGCCTCTGCGACCGAATTGACGATGGCGAGGCCCAAGCCCGCGCTGTCGGGTGCCGATCCCCCCGTGCGTGCGAAACGCCGGCCGCTGTCGGCCCAGGCTTCTTCAGGAATCCCTTCGCCCCGGTCGATCACGGCAATGGATGCGACATCCCCGGCCGCAACCACGATGGTCACCGGCGTCTTGCCGTATCGAAATGCGTTGTTGACCAGGTTCTTGGTCGCTTCCACCAGGCTGAGTTCATCGCCCTGGACAAAAACCGGATCTTCGGGCAGGTCGAGGCGCAAGGTGACATCCGTCGCATAGAGGTCGTGGTCGGCTTCCTCGGACACCTTCACGGCGACCTGTCTCAAGTCGACGCTGTGACGCGCCTCTGCATCCGCGCGGTGAATGATCAAGGCCTGGTTCAAGAGCTGGTCCGTCAGCCGGCCAAGTCCGACAGCGCGGCGGTGAATGCGCTCGGCGATCAGGCGCAGTTTCTCGGGTTCCTCCTCCTGGCGGGCAAGCTCGGCCTGGGCACGCAGGGCGGCCACCGGCGTACGTAGTTGGTGCGTGGCATCGGCGATGATGTTCTGCATGACCGTTACCCGCCGAGCGAGCCTTGCCATGAAGCGGTCGATGGCGCCGACCATGGCCCCGACCTCGCGCGGCGCGCTGACCTGCAGTGGCGTCAGGTCGGTCGGGTCACGGGCCATCAAGGCTCCTTCGATCCGGCGCAAGGGACTGAGCGAGGACCTGACCGCGAAGAAGGCCAAGGTCACAAGCATGACGCCCGCAACGGCGACGATCACCAGGGCCTTGCCCGCAATGTCCCAGGCAAGGTCGGTCCGCGCCTCCAGCGTATGCCCGATGATGACCGATACCTCGCCGACGAAGGCTCGTTCGAAGAACACCCGGCGCATCGCCGCCAGCCGGATCGGCGAGCCGCGAAACTCGGACGTATAGAAGGTGACGTCGCCGGTAGCGGTGTCCGTTCCGTCCTCCGGCAGCGGCAGGGCCTCATAGCCGGTCAGGGTTGTCCCGTCGGCTTTCAAAACGCGATAGAAGACCCGGTCGTCCGGCGCCAGCGCAAGAATCTCGAACGCCGATTGCGGCAGGTCGACCACCAGTGCATCGCCGGCAACCGAGATCGAACGCGTCATTTCGAACGCCGCCCCGGCCAGCAGCTTGTCGTACGCCTCTTCGGCGGCCTGGCGGCCATAGGCGAGCGCCGCAAGCATGACGGCAATGCCGCTGGCGGTCAGGATCAATGCGATCGTCACGGCCAAGCGAGCCGCGATCGAACCGCTAGGCTTCGTCGTCAAGGTGGAGCTGATAGCCAAGCCCCCTCAGCGTGCGAATGGAAACGTCGGACGGCTCGAGCTTCTTTCGCAGCCGTGCCACATAAAGTTCAACCGCGTTGATACCGACGTCGTCGTCAAAGGCGAACAGTCGATGGAAGATCCGGTCCTTCGACATGACCCGCCCCCGGTTGGCCATCAGGACTTCCAACAGCGCAAACTCCCGGCGCGTCAATGACAGAGGCGCCTCGACGATGCGCGCGGTCCTGCCGGCACTGTCCAACACCAGGTTGCCGTATTCCAGAACACCGGACCGTTCCTCCGCACCGCGCCGGATCAACGCGCGCACCCTGGCCTCCAGTTCGCGCAGATCGAACGGCTTCATCAAATAGTCGTCGGCGCCGATATCCAGAGCCTCGACCCGATCCTCCACGTCGAGCCGCGCGGTCAGCATCAGAACGGGTGACACGATCCGCTTGTCCCGCATCCGGCGCAGCAGCTCGATTCCCGAACCGTCCGGCAGGTTGATGTCCAGAATGACGATGTCATAGTCCTGGACCGCAAGGGCGCTTTCGGCCAGATCGCAGGACGCGGCGTGGTCCACCGCATGGCCCTTGCGCGCGAATGCCGAAACCACGGCATCGGCAACGTCTTCGGTGTCCTCTACCAGCAAAAGGCGCATTGCCGCGTCCAGGTGAATTCCATGGCATGTTCCGATTTCACCCCTCAGCTTGGCGCTTTAGGTATTGAAAATCCATGGGAAAATTGGTGCCAGACCGATTTGCGGTGGAGCTGGAGATGGCTGCCGGTCGTAGCGTGCCGCTTGGCTTTGACAGGTTGGCGACAGCTTGGATTGTCATGAATTCCCGGATGCGGTGCCATAAGAGCATCCGTAGTTTGCTTCAACATGGGAGGACATCCATGAAATCGATCTCTGTGACCCGACGGGTCGTGCTTGGCGCCGCAGCGGCGCTTTTGATGACGGGCGGCAGCGCGCTGGCCGACCAGATGGTGGAAGAAATTCACTTCCTGATCCCCGGCGGCGCTGGCGGCGGCTGGGACGGCACCGCGCGCGGCACCGGCGAGGCCCTGACGGGTGCCGGCCTCGTCGGCTCGGCTTCCTACGAAAACATGTCCGGCGGCGGCGGCGGCAAGGCGATCGGCTATCTGATCGAGAACGCCGAGTCCCAGCAGGGAACGCTGATGGTCAATTCGACCCCCATCGTGATCCGCTCGCTCACCGGCGTGTTCCCGCAATCGTTTCGTGATCTGACGCTCGTCGCCGGAACAATCGGCGATTACGCGGCGATCGTCGTGGGCAAGGACAGCGCGGTAAACTCGATGCCCGAGCTGATTGCGGCCTACAAGGCCGATCCGTCGAACGTGGCGATCGGTGGCGGTTCGGTGCCGGGCGGCATGGACGACCTGGTGGCCGCCATGGCGATGGCGGCGGCCGGCGAAGACCCGACGGCGGTCAAGTACATCGCCTATGATGCTGGCGGCAAGGCGATGGCCGGGCTTCTCTCGGGCGAGATCGCGGCGCTGTCGACCGGGTTCTCGGAAGCCGTCGAACTGGCCAAGGCCGGCGAAGTGAAGATCATCGGCGTGACGGCGTCCGAGCGGGTCGATGCCTATCCGGATGCACCGACGATGAAAGAGCAGGGGCTCGACACCGAGTTCGTGAACTGGCGTGGATTCTTCGCGGCGCCGGGCCTTTCGGAAGACAAGGTCACGGCCTACCAGATGGCGCTCGAAAAGATGTATGAAACGGACGAATGGGAAGCGGTCCGCGCCCGCAACGGCTGGGTCGAGATCTGGAATTCGGGCTCCGATTTCCAGACTTTCCTCGAGAACCAGGAAAAGCAGATCGGCGATCTGATGAAGAAGCTGGGCTTCCTTTGAACTGAGTCTCTGCCAACGGCGGTCCCGGCGCGACCGGGGCCGCCCAACAACACAATCCGGGGAGGGGACCCATGGCGCTCGATCGCTGGATCGCGTTGATTTTTTTAGTGATTTGCGGGCTCTACGGCTACACGGCTTTCTTTCTGATGGATGTCGGACTTCCGCCCTTCATGCGCAACAACCCGATCTGGCCGTCGACCTTTCCCAAGGTTCTGGCCATCCTCGGTATGGCCTGTTCGCTGGTGATTCTCTTGGGGTTCGAAAGGGACCAGCGCGCACCGGAAGACATATACATCAACTCTCGCCGCCTGACTGAATACAATCTCACCCAGGCGATCCTGCTGCTGGCGCTG
>CAJIAA010000178.1_pt1 | contig 13622 bp, 10 predicted proteins | sample 9199011 | NCBI WGS metagenome assembly CAJIAA01 (sample SAMEA7708266, study PRJEB35096) | sediment metagenome | biome: marine neritic benthic zone biome [ENVO:01000025]; feature: sediment [ENVO:00002007]; material: shallow marine sediment [ENVO:03000034] sea grass bed [ENVO_01000059] ...
CAAGGACCGCATGGATCCGGCGGCGCTGTTGAACCCCGGTAAGATCGTCCGTCCGCCGAAGATGGACGACCGCCGGCTGTTCCGTTACGGCCCCGACTATGTCGTTCCGGAATTCGAAACGGCGCTGGACTGGTCCGTAACGGAACAGCCGGCGGTCGTCCATCTTCGGCGGACGGACGATCTTACCGGGGTTCAACAGCGCCGCCGGATCCATGCGGTCCTTGACCTGTTCGAAATCCTCGACCATGCGGCGGCCGAACATGGGTTCGTGGAACTCCGAGCGGACGATACCGTCGCCGTGCTCTCCGGAATGGCTGCCCTTGTAGCCGCGCACCATCTCGAAGCATTCCTCGGCGATGGCCCGCATGGCGCGCACGTCGGTATCCAGCTTGAGGTTCAGCACCGGCCGTACATGCAAGGTGCCGACCGATGCATGGGCATACCAGGTGCCGTCGGTACCGTGCCTGCGGAAGATCTCGGTCAGGCGGGCCGTGTAGTCGGCCAGGTCCTCCAGCCTGACGGCACAGTCCTCCACGAAAGAAACCGGTTTCCCGTCGGACTTCATCGACATCATGATGTTGAGGCCCTGCTTGCGCATTTCCCAGATTTCCTTCTGGAAATCCGGGTCCCGGGCCTCGACCACGCCGCCGTCCCGCTTGCCGGGGTCGCCCCAGCGGAAGCCTCGCTCGGCCATCACGTCGCCCAGCGCCGCCAAGCGGCGCTCGTTCTCCGATTGGTCGTCCTCGGCAAACTCCACCAGCAGCAATGCTTCCGGCTCGCCCTTGACCGCCCGGTCCAGCACGGGTCGGAACACCGGGTTCGCCCGCGCCAGGTCGATCATCGTCCGGTCGACCAATTCCACCGCGGTGGGGTCCAGCGGCACGATATGCTGGGCCGCCTCCATCGAGGCCGCGAACGACGGAAAGTGGCAGACGCCGAGAACCTTGCTCGTCGGCAACGGCGACAGACGCAGCGTCAGTTCGCGGGTCAGCGCCAGCGACCCTTCCGAGCCGACCAGAAGATGCGCCAGGTTGTTCGTCGCGCCGTTCGGAACCAGGGCGTCGATGTTGTAGCCGCCGACCCGGCGCATCAGGTCCGGGAAACGCGCACGGATCTCGTCCGCCTCCCGGGCGCCAAGATCCAAGAGATCCCGGAACAGCGAATGCACTTCCGACGGTTCGTTCACGCCGTCCAGGTTGCGGGAAACGGGCCCGAACCGGGCCGCGGTCCCGTCGGCCAGCAGCGCGTCGATGGCTTCCACGTTATCGCGCATGGTGCCGTAGCGGATCGAGCGCGATCCACAGGAGTTGTTGCCCGCCATGCCGCCCAGGGTCGCGCGCGAGCTGGTCGACACGTCGACCGGAAACCACAGCCGGTGCGGTTTCAGGGCCGCGTTCAATTGATCCAACACCAGGCCCGGCTGGACCACCGCGGTTCGGTCTTCGACATTCAGGTCGACCAAGCGGTCCAGGTGCTTCGAAAGATCGAGGACCAGCGCCTCGTTGACGGTCTGGCCGCATTGGGAAGTGCCGCCGCCGCGCGGCAGGACAGGCACGCCGGCATCGCGCGCGATCTCCAATGCAGCCGCCACATCGGCCCAGTCACAGGGCACGACGACGCCCAGGGGCATCATCTGATAGATCGAGGCATCGGTCGCATAACGCCCGCGGCTGAAGCGGTCGAACAGAACCTCACCCCGAATTCCTGCCCTCAGACGCCGGGCCAGCGGGCCGTCGCCCGATGCCGCCATCATTTTTTCCTTGACTGCATTTTGAATTCAAAATTCATTATTCGAAATCCCGATGCCATGCAAGCGGTGTCAAACAAGCATACAGGGGAGAGGTCGGCGATGGCGCAGTCCGGCAGGCATTTTCTTCAGATCCCGGGCCCCACGAACGTGCCGGATCGGATCCTGCGCGCCATGGACCTGCCGACGATCGACCACCGCGGGCCGGCCTTCGCCGAACTGGGCCAGCGGGTGCTATCCGGCATGAAGGGCGTCTTCAAGACCGACGCGGAGGTCTTCATTTTTCCGTCCTCGGGCACCGGTGCCTGGGAAGCGGCCCTGGTGAACACGCTGTCGCCCGGCGACCGGGTCCTGATGTTCGAGACCGGTCATTTCGCCACCCTGTGGAAGGAGCTGGCCGAACGGCTGGGCCTTGAACCCGAATTCATCGCCGGCGACTGGCGCGGCGGAGCCGACGCCGACGCGATCGGCGCGCGCCTAGAACAGGACACGGACCGCGAGATCAAGGCCGTTTGCGTTGTGCACAACGAGACATCCACCGGATCCGTCTCCGACATCGCAGCAGTGCGCGCCGTCATCGACCGGGTCGGCCATCCCGCGCTGTTGATGGCGGACACCATTTCCTCGCTGGGGTCCATCGACTACCGCCACGACGAATGGGGCGTCGACGTCACCGTCGGCGGATCGCAGAAGGGGCTGATGCTGCCGCCGGGCCTGTCCTTCAATGCGGTCAGCGCCAAGGCCCGCGCCGCGGGCGAGGGCGCCGGTCTGGCCCGGTCCTACTGGTCCTGGGAGGCGATGCGCGGCCCCAATGCCAACGGTGTCTTTCCCTATACCCCGGCAACCAATCTGCTTTACGGGCTGGCCGAGGCGTTGAGCATGCTGGAGGAGCAGGGCCTTGACGCCGTCTTCGCCCGGCATGCGCGCCACAGCGAGGCGACCCGGCGCGCCGTTGGCGCCTGGGGGCTGGAGCTTCTGTGTGCCAATCCGCGCGACTACTCGAACTCGCTGACCGCGGTCCTGATGCCGGACGGTCACGACGCCGACGCCTTCCGCAAGACCGTCCTGGATGCTTTCGACATGTCCTTGGGCAATGGGCTGTCCAAGGTCACCGGCAGGGTCTTCAGGATCGGCCACCTGGGCGATTTCAATGACCTGATGCTGGCGGGCACGCTGGCCGGGGTGGAAATGGGACTGGCACGCGCAGGCGTTCCGCACCGCAAGGGCGGCGTCCAGGCCGCGTTGGACTGTCTCGCCGAGGACAGTCGGGACAACGCTGTCCGCGGCGCCGCCGAATAGGGGAATTCGATCGTACGTACGGCCATTGGCCAATCAAATGGGAGGTAATCACATGAAAATCGCAAGAACGCTTGTCCTGACGGCGCTTGGAGTGCTGGCCGCCAGCCCATCCTGGGCAGACAAGATTGTCTTGAAGTTTGGTCATGTCGGGGCACCCGGCTCGCTGTTCGCGCAGTCGGTGGAGGAATTCGCCCGCCGCGCCAACGAACGGTTGGGCGACAAGGCCGAAGTCCAGGTCTTCGGGTCGTCACAGCTTGGCAAGGACGCCGAGCTGCTGCAGAAGCTGAAACTGGGCCAGGTGCATTTCTCCCTGCCGTCCTCGGTGATGTCGTCCGTCTCGGACGAGTTCGGCATCTTCGAAATGCCCTACATCATCAAGGACCGGGCGCACATGAACCTGGTCGAGGACGCCTTGTTCGAACAGGTCATGCAGCCGGCCGCCAAGAACAAGGGCTACCGCATCTTGGCTCTGTGGGAAAACGGCTTCCGCAACATCACCAACAACGTACGGCCGATCAACAAACCGGACGACCTGGACGGCGTGAAACTGCGCACGCCGAAAGGCGCCTGGCGCGTGAAGATGTTCCAGTCCTATGGCGCCAACCCGACCCCGATGGCCTTTTCCGAGGTGTTCACGGCGCTGCAGACGGGCGTCATCGACGGCCAGGAAAACCCCTACGCCCAGATCGCCTCGGCCAAGTTCCAGGAGGTCCAGAAGTATCTTTCGATCACCGGGCACGTCTACACGCCGGCCTATGTGCTGGTGTCCGACAAGCATTTCTCGGACCTGCCGGCGGATGTCCAGGAGACTCTGAGCTCGACCGCACGCGAGATGCAGGCCTATGTCTACGCCCAGGCGGCCCGGCTGGAGACCGATCTTCTCAAGCAGCTCGTCGACGGCGGCATGGAGGTCAACACCGCGGACAAGGAGGCGTTCGTCGGCGCGTCCAAAGCGATCTACGATGAGTTCGCCTCTTCGGTCGACGGCGGTCAGGACCTGATTGATACCGTCCTGGCTCTGGCCAAGAAGTAAGCCCGCCCGACACGGTCGTTTTCTCCCGGACCCGGTCCGGTCGGCATCCGCCGGCCGGGCCGGACCCGGGACCCCGATTCCAAGGAGGCCTTCGATATCCTGATGCAGCGGGCGGCGAAAACCCTCGAGCGGCTGCTGGAGTGGATCCTGATTCTTCTGATGGTGGCGCTGACGGTCGTCGTGATCGTCGCCGTCGTTTACCGCAAGGCCGGCGCGTCCCTGTCATGGTACGACGAAGTGGCCGCCATCCAACTGGCCTGGGTCACCTATTACGGCGCGGCGTTGGCCGCCTTGAAACGCCGCCATATCGGCTTCGACGGCGTTTTGCTGTCCATCCCCATGCCCTGGCGGATGGCCGCCGTCGTCGTCGCCGAGATCCTGGTGGTCGGCTTCTTCGCGCTGTTGGCCAAGACCGGGATGGAGGTGCTGCAGGTCATGGAGGGCATGGCGTTGGTCAGCCTGACCTGGATGCCCATCCGCTTTACGCAATCGGTCATCCCCATCGGCGCCGCCCTGTTCATTATCGCGGAACTGCTCAGTCTCCCCGCCTATTGGCGCGCCACGGCCACAGGGCACTCGCTTGAACATCCGGAAATCGTCGAGGAAGGCTGACCCGTGCTGATTCTCGGAATGTTCGTGGCGCTGGTGGTGATGATCTGCCTGAACGTGCCCATTGCCGTGGCGCTGGCGATCTCCGCCATCCTGGGATTGCTGGCCACCGAAGGGACCGGCAGCCTGGTGACAGTTGCGCTGGATATGTACGACGGCTCGACGAAGTTCTCGCTGATCGCCATCCCGATGTTCGTGCTGGCAGGCGCGATCATGAATGCGTCGGGCATCTCCCGGCGGCTGATCGCGTTCATTTCAGCCCTGTTGGGTTTCGTGCGCGGCGGGTTGGCCATGGTGTCCATCGGTGTTTCGTTGTTCTTCGCCGAGATTTCCGGCAGTGCCGTCGCCGACGTCGCGGCGCTTGGCTCGATCCTGATTCCGGCCATGAAGAAACGCGGCTATTCGGCACCGTTCGCGGCCGCGGTCACGTCCAGTTCCGCCTCGCTGGCGATCATCATCCCGCCATCGATCCCGATGATCCTTTATGCCGTGTCCGCCGAGACCTCGGTGGAACAGCTTTTCGTCGCCGGCTTCGTGCCCGGATTGCTGGGCGCTGCAGGCCTGATGGGTGTCGCCTATTTCTTTGCGCGGCGGTACGACTTCCCGGTCGAGGAAGCCTTCAGGATCGCCCACGTGAAGGAAACCTTCCTGGACGCGTTGCCCACGTTCATCCTGCCGATTGTGATCCTGGGCGGGATCTTCGGCGGCTTCGTCACCGCAACCGAAGCCGCGGGCCTTGCCGTCCTCGTCGCGTTCCTGATCGGCCTTTACTATCGCGAAGTGGATTTCCGCCGCTTGAAGTCCGCGATGCTGGACGGCGGCATGCAGACGGCGGTGGTCATGCTGCTGGTCGCCGCGTCGGTCCTGATGGGCGGCTTCCTGACCCGAGCACAGATGCCGCAACAGCTCGCCCAGGAAATCCTCGCCTTCACGGACAACAAGTATCTCATTCTGCTGATCCTCAACGTCTTCTTCCTGATCATCGGCTTCTTCCTGCACTCAGCGGCCGCGATCATTCTGGTCGTGCCGATCATCGTGCCGCTGATCCAGCAGGCCGGCATCGACCCGATTCATTTCGGGCTGGTCGTCACCTTGAACCTGGCGATCGGCCAGCAGACACCGCCTGTCGCCAGCGTCCTGATCACCGCCTGTTCGATCGCGCGGGCAAACATCTGGCAGGTCAGCAAGGTGAATATCCATTTCATCGCCGTACTTCTGGCGGTGCTGCTGTTGTGCACCTATGTGCCGGCGATCCCCATGTTCCTGGTTGAACTTTTTTACCGGTGATACCCGATGCCTGATCTTATTCTGGTTGAACGCGACGGCCACGTCGCCACCGTCACCCTCAACCGGCCGGACAAACTCAATGCCATGACCAAGCCCATGTGGGCGCAGCTGGGAGAAGTGATGGAAGGCCTTTCGGGCGACGACGCGCAGCGCTGCGTGGTGCTGCGCGGCGCCGGCGGGCGTGCGTTTTCCCCGGGCAACGACATCGGCGAATTCGAGACGGCGCGCGCCAATGCGGAACAGGCACGCGCCTACGGAAGGATCCTGCACCGGACGCTTGGCGCCATCACGACCTGCCGACACCCGACAGTCGCACTGATCGAAGGAATTTGCGTCGGCGGCGGCCTGGAGATCGCGGCGTGCTGCGACCTGCGCATCTGCGGTGCGTCCAGCCGGTTTGGCGTGCCGATCAAGCGCCTGGGCCTGGTGATGGCCTACGAGGAACTGGAAGCGCTGGTGCAGTTGGTCGGCCGTGCCAACGCCGCAGAGATTTTGTTCGAGGGCGAGGTGTTCGGCGCCGAGCGCGCCTTGGCGATGGGCCTGGTCAACCGGGTCGTGGCCGACGATGCAGTCGAGACCGAAGCTTACGCCACCGCGATACGGATCGCCGACGGCGCGCCGCTGGTCGCCCGCTGGCACAAGCGGTTTATGCAGCGCCTAAAGGATCCCGCGCCCTTGACCGAAGCCGAGCGGGACGAAGGCTACCACTGCTTCGATACCGAGGACTTCCGGCGCGGGTATCAGGCCTTTCTGAAGAAAACAGCACCCGCGTTCAAGGGGGATTGAAGCGACCTTGCCCGGACTGAGACATCTATGACAGCACGCGGCCCGCTTTGCGGCATGAAGGTGATCGAACTGGCCCACATCATGGCCGGGCCGGTCTGCGGCCTCATGCTGGCGGACATGGGTGCGGACGTGATCAAGGTGGAAAGGCCTGACGGCGACGACACCCGCCGCTTTCTGCCGCCCGACATCAATGGCGAGGCCGCCGCTTTCATGATGATGAACCGGAACAAGCGGGGCATCGCGCTGAACCTCAAGACCGACGCTGGCAAACAGGCGCTACGCAGTCTCTTGCTGAGGGCCGACGTCGTGATCGAGAACTACCGCAAGGGAACAATGGAGCGGCTGGGTCTGGGCTATGAAACGCTGCGCGAACAGAACCCGGGTTTGATCTATTGCGAGATTTCCGGCTTCGGCCGAACTGGCCCGTATGCGGACCGGGCCGGGTTCGACCTGATCGCCCAGGGCATGTCCGGGCTGATGTCGATCACCGGCGAAGGGCCGGGCAGGCCGCCTGTCAAAGTGGGTGCACCGTTATCAGATATCACGGCAGGCATCCTTGGGGCTATGGGTGTCGCGGCGGCCTATGCCGCGCGCAAGGAAACCGGCCGCGGACAACGGGTCGACACGTCGCTGTTCGAGGCCGGCATCGTACACACCTACTGGCAATCTGCGATCTGTTTTGCCACCGGAGTCGCACCAGGACCGCTGGGGTCCGCCCATCCCCTGAACGCACCCTACCAGGCGTTCGAAACTGCTGACGGGTGGATCAATATCGGCGCCGCCAATCAACGCAATTGGGAACGCCTGATCGCCCTGATCGAGGCCCCGGAACTGCAGGCCGATCCCCGCTTTGCGACCAACGCGGCGCGGATCCGGAACCTGCCGGCGCTGGTCGAGCGGCTGAACGCGGCGTTCCGACACAAGACCACCGCGGTTTGGCTTCAGATTCTGGAGGCAGGCGGTCTTCCTGCCGGCCCTGTCCTGTCAGTGAGGGAAATGCACCAAGATCCGCAGACCCGCGCCCGCGAGATGGTAACCACGGTTGATCACCCCCGTGCCGGGCCGACCGAAACGATCGGGCTTCCGGTCAAGTTCTCCGAAACTCCAGGCGGCGTGCGCGTCGCCGCGCCGCTGCTGGGCCAACATACGCGCGCTGTTCTGACCGAGGCCGGCTGCAGTGATGCAGAAATCGACGCGCTAATCGCAACGGGCGCAGCAGTCGCTCAAACCTGAGAATAAGCCATTTCGTCTGTGCCATTAGGCGGACCACAGACGGTTTATGCTAGACTGTCCTGATTAGGGCTGACCGCTTGAGGATGGCACGGCCATGTCGGATACGAAAGACCAGGCCTTTTTGGAATTGGAAGAGAGACCCCGAGAGGCCTGGGAGCTGTCACCGGAAGGTATTGCGGACAGCAACCGAAGAATGATCGAACTTCAGCGCGACTATCGCCGTGCTGCCGATACCGCCGCAAAGGCCCTGATCCCCTTCAAGGAGGTGCAGGCGGTTGCGGTGTTTGGCGCAGTCGCCATGCCGCTGTGGAAGGAGGTCCCGCGGTTCAGTCCCTATCAGCACCACGACATTGCCTTGTGGCATGCATGCCCCGGCATCAATCTCGCTGTCTGGCTGGACAGTTTCAAGCAACTGTCATCGATGCGCATGGCGATCGTCAGGGCCCTGGAACGGATCCCCGACAAGGAACACGAAGTCGTGCTTGACGAGTTGGCCGTCAACTTCTTGGAGCACGGCACCGACCGCTACGTGGGCAACCTCTGCCACTACAAGAAATGCCCCGCGGCCGAGCCGGCCTGCGAAGTTCCGGGCTGTGGTGCGGTCGGCCATCTGCGGCAGTTCAGCCGCTACCGGTTCGACCAGGACGACTTGCACCCCGACCGCTGTTTCCGCCTGTTCGACCGGGCGACCGCAACGGTCAATCATGCCGTCAACCTGCCCGGGCCCCAGGAAACGGACAGCGCCGGCACGGCTTGAGGTCGGTCCGTCTCCGTTCCGGATCACGTTCCGGAACTTTGACGTGATATGGCACCGGATCCCTGCGGTGAATCCCTACCTATCCGGGAGCCGTCCGCGATGGGAGAAACGCAATCATGCACACAAAACTGCGCACCCTTGTCTGGTCATTGGCAATACTGGCCGCTGCGACTGCGGGCGCCCGGGCCGAAGTCACGGATGCGGACATCGGCCGCCACAGCCGCGCGTTGTTGTTTGCCGACGGCGAAGCCTTCGACGCGGCGGTGGCCACGCTGGGCTCGCGCGGCAAGGTGGATGCCGCCGCCGCACTGATCCTTGCCCTCAGGTATCGCCGCGACAGGCGGGACGTTCTGTCCGGGGCGCTGGAAAGTATAACCGGACATCAAGGCGAGGGCTGGTTCGATTGGATGGTCTGGCAGGAAACCCATCTGCAGATCACACCGCACCCGACGTTCACGCCCCTGAAGCTGGAGCTGTTGTCGCGCCTTGATCCCGACTTCCTTGAGTTCTTCGAAGATGGTCGGGCCGACCGTGCGGCGATGAAGATTCGACTGGAGGAAATCACCTGGGGCGGTGTCGGCGCGCTGGACGGCATTCCCTCGCTGGACAGGCCCAGGATGATCGCTGCGGAGGAAGCGGCCTATCTGCGCGACCAAGACCTGGTCTTCGGCATTGCGCTCAACGGCGACCTTCGGGCCTATCCGCTGCGCATCATGGGCTGGCACGAGATGTTCAATGACGTCATCGGCCGCGTACCTGTCGCGCTTGCTTATTGCACCCTGTGTGGCTCCGGCATCCTCTATGAAACCCAGTTGCCGGGACGCGCCAATCCGCTGGTCTTCGGATCCTCCGGCCTGCTTTACCGATCGAACAAGCTGATGTTCGACTGGCAGTCGAAAAGCCTTTGGAACCAGTTTACCGGCCGACCTGTGGTCGGGCCTCTGACCCAGTCCGATATCGTGCTGAAGACCCGGCCGGTCGTGATCACCAGCTGGGCCAACTGGCGCGACCGCCATCCCGAAACCACGGTGCTGGATCTCGAAACCGGGTACCGTCGGGACTACGGGCCGGGCGTGGTCTATCGCGACTATTTCGCAAGCCCCGGCCTGATGTTCCCTGCCGCCGTGCAAATCGCCGCCCCGCTAGGCCAGAAAGACTATGTCTTCGGGATCCGTACCGTCGGCGCCGCAAAGGCCTGGCCGCTGGATGCCTTCGAGGGCGGGGCCGTGATCAATGACCGGGTCGGCAACCTCCCGGTGGTGCTGTTGGGCGACAGCGCGACCCGCAGCGTCCGCGCCTATGAACGGGGGCCTGACCGTTTTGCCCCGTCGAACCGCGCCGATGCGCTGGACGGCCCCGGAGGCATCTGGACCATCGAAGAGGACGCCCTGACGGGTCCGGACGGCACCCGCCTGGCCCGCGTTGCCGGCAGCATCTCTTACTGGTTCGCCTGGGACGGATATCTCGGCTCCGAAAGCACGCTTTACACCGGCGCCGCCCAGGAGTGACTCCGGAACGCGGGCACGTTCAATAGCCCTGCTGGTACTCTGGTATTCTGGTATTTCAATTCGCATGCGTATACGTTATCCTGCTCAAAAATGGGGAGGACCGGCCGCGCAAACGGCCCGGATAGGGGTTTGCAGTTCGACCGACAACGAAACATCGCCGACCAGGCCTACGCGTTCCTGCGCGACAGGATCGTCATGGTCGATCTCGATCCCGGTGCCCCGATTAACGAACGCGCCCTGGTCGAGCAGCTTGGCGTTTCGCGCACGCCGATCCGCGAGGCCGTCCGGCGCCTTTCCAGCGAAGGGCTGATCGATATCATTCCGAACGTCGGCACCTTCGTTGCGGGTCTCAGCATGGCGAAGCTGGAAGAAGGTCACCTGATCCGGTCCAGCCTGGAGTGCGCGACGATCAGGATTGCGGCCAAGCTGTTCGATGCCGACGCGGACACACGTCTGCAGGAGGCATTGGCCCGGCATCGCAGCGCACACAAGAACGGCACCAGCCGCGACGTCATTGCCGCCGACGATGAATTTCACAGGGCGATCGTTGAAACCAGCGGGTTTCCGGCAGTCTGGTCCATCATCCGGCAGGCCAGGGCGGAACTCGACCGTTTGCGGCATATGACGACCCATGTGCCGGGCCGGTCGCCCAGCGCGATCCGCGAACATACCGATATCCTGGATGCCCTGCGTACCGGCAACCCCGAACGTTGCCAGCAAACGCTGCAGCGACACCTGGATATCTCGTTCGGCGTTATCCAAAGCATCTTCGAGGAGCGGCCCGACAACCCGAGCCGCAACCGGAATACGGCGGTGGTGCAGCAATGATGAAAGCAAAGTCCGGAGTGTGCGTCAGGGCGACGCTCCGCGGCTGCGCCACCGTTTTCACCGCAAGAACAAAGCCCTGAACAACTTGGAGGTAACTATGAAAAAGGTTCTATTCACCACCGTCCTGGCGGCCGCCGTCGCGGTTCCGATGCAGCTTGCCACCGCCGATACGTCCGGCAAACGCATTGCGCTGTCCAACAACTATGCCGGCAACTCGTGGCGCCAGGCGATGCTGAAAAGCTGGGACAAGGTCGGCAAGAAGGCGGTTGCGGACGGCGTGGTGGCGGCAGCCGACCCGTTCACGACCGCGGAGAACCAGGTCACCGAGCAGGCGGCTCAGATCCAGAACATGATCCTGCAGGGATATGACGCGATCGTCGTGAACGCAGCGTCGCCCGACGCCCTGAACGGCGCCGTGCGCGAGGCCTGCGATGCGGGGATCACGGTGGTTTCGTTCGACGGGATCGTGACCGAACCCTGTGCCTGGCGCATCGCCGTCAACTTCAAGCAGATGGGCAAGGACGAGGTCCTGTATCTGGCCGACAAGATGCCCCAGGGTGGCAAGCTGCTGGAGATCCGCGGCCTGGCCGGCGTGTTCGTCGATGACGAGATCAGCGCCGGCATCCACGAAGGCGTGGCGGAGAACAGCCAGTTCGAAGTGGTCGGGTCTGTGCATGGCGACTGGGCGCAGGATGTCTCCCAGAAGGCGGTGGCCGGCATCCTGCCGTCCCTGCCGCAAGTCGACGCCGTGGTGACCCAGGGCGGCGACGGCTATGGCGCAGCCCAGGCCTTCAAGGCGGCCGGCCGGCCCATGCCGCTGATCATCATGGGCAACCGCCACGACGAGCTGACCTGGTGGAAGGAGCAGAAGGACGCGAACGGCTACGAGACCATGTCTGTCTCGATTGCGCCCGGCGTCTCGACCCTGGCTTTCTGGGTGGCCCAACAGGTGCTGGACGGCAAGGACGTGCCCAAGGACCTGACCGTGCCGTTCCTGCGTATCGACCAGGACAACCTGGAAGAAAACCTTGCCAACACCGAGGCGGGCGGCGTGGCCAATGTGGAGTACACATTGGAAGACGCGCAGGTAGTCATCAACGCGGCGATGTAGCCATCGCGCAGGGACAATTCCACGAAGCAGTCGTGTATTCTTCACGGGAACATGCCTGAAACGAAAACGAACATTGTCTCGATGGACGGCGTCGAAAAGCACTTCGGCGCCGTCCATGCACTGGGCGGCGTCGATCTTGCCGTCGCCGCCGGCAGTTGTCTGGGTCTGGTCGGCCACAACGGGGCGGGCAAATCGACGCTGATGAACGTGCTGGCAGGCACAATGGCGCCCGATACCGGCCGGATAATTGTCGATCAGGATGAACTGACCGGCCGCTATTCGGTTGCCGCCGCTAAGCGGCACGGCATTCGATGCGTCTTCCAGGAACTGTCGCTGTGCCCCAATCTGACAGTGGCCGAAAATGCGCGGGTCATGCATCCGGCATTGAAGGGGTTCGGCTGGAGACGCCGGGCCGGCGCGCTGATCGTCGGCAAACTGGACGAGGTATTTCCCGGCCACGGCGTCAGCGCCGGTGACATTGTCGGCGACCTGTCGATCGCACGGCGACAGATGGTGGAGATCGCGCGCGCCTTTTCCGTTACCGATGCACCGTTGAAGCTGGTGATCCTGGACGAACCCACATCCTCGCTGGACGCCATCGTGGCCAAACAACTCCTGGATTTCGTATGCGGCTACGTGCAGGACGGCGGCGCCTGCATTCTGATTTCGCACCTGCTGGGCGAAATCCTCTCCACCGCGGACCATATCGTCGTGATGCGTGACGGCACAGTCGTCGACGCGCGCCCCGCGTCCGCCTTCACCCGCGATTCACTGGTGTCGGCCATGGGCAGCGTCGCCAAGGAAGAGGACAAAACGGCGGGGTCCGGCTTCACCTCGAAGCGCGACATCGGAAAGCCCAAGGTCGATGTGCGGCCGACCGACCGGGAGACCGGGCCGGCATTGACGGCCCATCGCGGCGAAATCGTTGGCCTGGCAGGCCTTGGCGGACATGGTCAGACCGACATGCTGATCCGCATCTACGACGCGCGCGGCGGCAAGCGCGACAATGTCAGCGTCGACGGACCGGTTACGCTGGTCGCCGGCGACCGCCAGAACGACGGAATCTTCCCGCTGTGGTCGATCGCCAAGAACATCTCGATCGGCTCGATCCGCGACATGTTGCGACACGCACTGATCGACCCGCAGGCGGAAGCGGACCTTGCCGAGACCTGGAAACAGCGTATCGGCATCCGCACGCCCGACATGGAGAACAACATCCTGTCACTGTCGGGCGGGAACCAACAAAAGGCACTGTTCGCCAGGTCGCTGGGCGCGACGGCAGACATCGTTCTGATGGACGACCCCATGCGCGGCGTCGACGTGGGCACGAAGCAGGAAGTCTACGGCCTGATCCGCGAAGAGGCCGCGAAGGGACGCACGTTCATCTGGTACACGACGGAAATGGACGAGCTGGACCACTGCGA
>CAJIAA010000187.1_pt1 | contig 13562 bp, 12 predicted proteins | sample 9199011 | NCBI WGS metagenome assembly CAJIAA01 (sample SAMEA7708266, study PRJEB35096) | sediment metagenome | biome: marine neritic benthic zone biome [ENVO:01000025]; feature: sediment [ENVO:00002007]; material: shallow marine sediment [ENVO:03000034] sea grass bed [ENVO_01000059] ...
AATGAGGGCCGACCCGCCGCCGGCATGCACAACGCATGGCCGCGGGTGTGACCAGCCGCTTTGCCGCAAGAGAATCGAGCGGCTGTTAGTTCTTCTTCGCCGCGCACGGATTGCACGGATTACAGGCCGCCGCTGCGCACGGGTTGCATGGGTTACTCGCGGCGCAGGGATTGCAGGGATTGCACGCCGCCGGAATGAGCTTCGCCGCGCAGGGATTACACGGGTTGCAAGCCGCTGCCGCGCACGGGTTGCACGGGTTTTTCGCCGCGCAGGGATTGCAGGGATTCGCCGGCGCACAGGCCGCACGAGCCTCGGGCAGCAAGCCGCCTCCCGACATAACGGCGCCGGTAGCCCCGACCCCCGCCACCACAACAACCATCGGCACGAACGTGGTCGAAAGCAATCTGCCCTTAAAGGATTTCATTCGTACGGTCCTTCCTGTTTTCGTCACCTGCCGGTTCTTCCGGCCTGCGCTTGAGCGAGACGGAAAATGTAGGACCTGACGGTTGCAGCGGGGTGTAAAAACTGGTCACACAGTTGTGAGAGGATGAGCGGCGGAAACGCGCAGTCGGACCGGCCGGCAAACCGACCGAAACCACCACGCGTTTCTCAATGAGGGCCGACCCGCCGCCGGCATGCACAACGCATGGCCGCGGGTGTGACCAGCCGCTTTGCCGCAAGAGAATCGAGCGGCTGTTAGTTCTTCTTCGCCGCGCACGGATTGCACGGATTACAGGCCGCCGCCGCGCACGGGTTCGCGGCCGCACAAGGATTGCACGGGTTCTTGGCCGCACAAGGATTGCACGGGTTGGCCGGCGCACATGCCGCATGCGCCACAGGAAGCAAACTGCCTCCAGACAATACGGCGCTCGTCGCCCCGATCCCGGCCATCACCACCACCATCGGCACGAACGTTGTCGAAAGCAATCTGCCCTTAAGAGATTTCATTTGAACGGTCCTTCCTGTTGTCGTCACCGGCCGGGGAGAGCCATCCTGCCCGTTAGCCATGGCGAAAATGTAGGACCTATCCGTTACCCGGCGGTGTAAAGACTGGTCACACAGTCGTGACAGTCCGGGCGCGTCCACCGCAGGACGTCGACAAGTTCGGTCAGACGGATCGGGCCTGACCGTCGCAGACTTCAGGTCGCCCGGCGGGTGTCGGTTCAGTGCCGCACCGGAGTTGCCAACTCTCCACTCAGCAGGCCGGCGGCGGCCACGATCAAGGCATCGATATCAAGCGGCGCCGGCAGACACAGGGCGCAATCGCCGGCGTTCAAAGCGTTCTCCCCATCATCGCTCAGCACGATGACGGGGTTTTTGCCGTTCCGCGTCAGATGGCCGATCATTCGGTCGAGAGATTGGACCGATCCCCTCTCCACGCCATCGCGTGCGTAGATCACCAGGTCCGGCGCGACCGACTCGCAGTCCGCCAGGCCGTCCGGCTTGGCGGCCACCGTATGGACGTCGTAGCCCGCCTCGTACAAGGCGTCTTTGATCACCGCGCGCAGATCGGCTCGGTCCTCGACAAACAGTACGGTATTCATTCTCTTGCCTCCGTGCCTTTTATTGGCTGCCTGCAACGGTCAGACAGCACCATTTTTTTGCATCTCAATGTATGCATATCGAAAGTTAACGCGGCACTAATGAGCCCCTGTAGAAGCTGCCGGGCAAGTCTTGCAGCGAATGCCCAAAAACCACCGTAAAACCGCCACAGTCTGTTGTTTTCCTCAGGCCTCCGGATGGCATGGGCGTTGCTATCCGTTTCGGTACCAATGGTTGCAGGAGTATCGATGAAAAGGGACAGCGTGCTTGCAACACTAAAACCGCGCCAATTCGGCGATCGGAGAATGGCGGAACCCGGCACTGTCCCGGCGCGCCAGATCGCCGATGCCGGCGATCTCGGCCGGCGACAAGCCAATGACAGCACGGGTGTCTCTGCCCAGCCTTCGGACTCTGCCTTCGCCGAGGCCGCGCGGCTCTACGACCCCCGTTCTCTGACGCGCGCCCAGATGCTCTCCATGGCAGCCCTGCTGCTGGGACACGGCGCCATATCGGACCGCGACCAGCTCATCTTGCAGACCGACCCGACGGCCGGCCGAATGGCCGTGGCACGCGATTTGGCGGCCCCCCGCAACGCGATCAAGGATTGGCAGGAACGCAGGGCGATAGACATGGAACGCGGACGGATCCAAGCCGTCGAGGCCTCAACCCGGGCGCTCGCCATCCTGGGCCGCGTTGCGGTCATTCGGAACAGCTTCGCTGCCATCGAGGCTCGCGAGCGAGGCTGTTAGCACTCCCGGTGCCTCGCTGCTAATCGCTTGAAATTGCACGCTTTATTCTTGAACCGTTAACTCTACGGCGTCAAACTTGGAGGTGTCGCCCAACCGGCTATGGCCCGGGCGGGTGGCTTGGAGAACCGTCCAAGGAGCAGACAAGGTATGAGTGATTTGGGCCTGCAACTGCGGTCGTACCGACTGACAACGGCAGAGATCATCTATCACCTGCCGGACCATCCCAGTCTTTTGCAGACCTATGTCTGGCAAGGGATGGACAAGGCGCCCGAATACCCCAAGCTGCGCAAGTTTCTCTCTTTCTGGCAGGCCAATCTGGACGGAAAGCTCCACTCGGTAACAGTCGGTTCCAAGGACGTCATCGGCGCCCCCAGTTTCCGCACGGTTGCCAAGGAGTTCACCCTGCACTGAAGACCGCTGCAGGCGGTCAAGACCCGGCTTTGGCGCCGACCATCCTGTCCAGACGGCGGGCACGTTCCGGCAAACCCACCATCCGCTCGTAAGCAAGCGCGACCACTGTCGTAATGGCCAGTGCCCCGGCCAGACCGGCGCACCATGCAGCGAACGAGATCATGAACACGATCGCGACCGACCCTGGCAGGATTATCGAAACCAAACCCAGGGCACCGACGATGCCAACCGTCGGTATGGCAGTGCAGCCGTAAATCAGCCAAAGCCTGCCCCCCTGGCCCGTCGTCTGGATCCAGGATTCGTGAAAAGAGGTCGGCAACTGCAAGGCCGCTGCCGGCAGGACAAACGCCAATCGCGCCACCAGCAGGCTGAATGCCAGACCGGAAAAGAGGACGCCGGCCCACACACCCGACATTGGCGCCAGCGCAACCGCCGCAGCCGTCGCCAGGGTGGCGAGGCCGATGCAGATCAGGGCGTAGTAGTACACAAATCCGCTGAACTGCGCCCAGCGGAACCGCGTCCGCACGCCACCATCAAGAACCCACTCATCCAGCAGGATCAGTCGACACCAGACATAGGCAAGGCAGGCGCCAACGGCCAGATATGCCAGGCAACCCAAGGCAAGTCGTAGATCGGGGAACGGGACATGGACCAGCAAGGCCTGCAGCAAGCCGAAAATCGCGCTGAAGACCACGACGGAAGGCACACATCGTCGGCGTTCGCGCAAAAGAAAGGCGAACGCATCGGTTACGGTCTGCAACAGCGACAGGCGCGGCAATGCAGCGACGGTCGTAACGCTCATCGCTAGGTCTCCAGCGTCAGTGAGACAACCACCGCCGACAACTCCCTCTCAGATCGCCGGCGCCGAAAGGTAACGCAACCCCGGCTGGAACCCCAAGCGTTATCGCTTCGATTTTATCGTGGATTTATCGGGCATTAGCGCATAACGGCGACGACGTCAGCCAGCTGCGCGGGTTAGCAAGCGGCCCTTGCCGGTTGCGTGAGACGCGGTATCAGGCAACCCCTAACTTCTGCTGCAGGCTGGAACTTGATGTCGTGTATTGGAAGCGCAGCTTGCGGTCAGGGAATATGTAGTGAAAGGCCTGTTGCGACATCAGCGCCGCTTCGTGAAATCCGGATAGAATCAGTTTCAGCTTTCCGGGATAGGTGTTGATGTCGCCGATTGCGAAGATTGTCGGTATCGATGTCTCGAACTTCTCGGTATCGACCGGGATCAAGTCGTTTTCCAACTCGATGCCGAATTCCGAGACCGGGCCAAGCTTCATCGTCAGGCCGTAGAACGGCAGCAGCGTATCGCACGCCACCTGAAACTCGTCCTTGTCCTTGTTTTTGAGCGTAACGCCTGAAATCTGTCCGTTATCGCCATGCAACGTGGTGATCTGCGCCACGTGGAAGTCCAGCTTGCCCGCGTCGGCAAGCGCGCGCATCTCGTTGACGCTGGCGGGCGCCGCACGGAATTCCTCCCGCCGGTGGACCAGCGCGATCTTTTTCGCCAGGGGCTGTAGATTGATCGCCCAATCCAGGGCGGAATCGCCGCCGCCCGCAACCAGGATGTCTTTGCCGCGAAACGCCTCCATCTTGCGGACCGAATAAAAGACCGACGTGCCCTCATAGGCATCGATACCCGGCAGCGGCGGCTTCTTCGGGACAAAGGTGCCGCCGCCGGCCGCGATCACAATGACCGGTGCCTCCAGAACCGTGTCCAGGTCCGTGGACAGACGCCAGTGCCCATCGGCGTTCTTTTCCAGCTTGTGCGCCACTTGGTTCAAATGGAACTCCGGCCCGAAGGGCTTGATCTGCTCCATCAGCCGGTCGGTCAGTTCCTGCCCGGTGCAGATTGGAATGCCGGGAATATCGTAGATCGGCTTTTCCGGATAAAGCTCCGCGCATTGGCCGCCGGGCTTATCCAGGATATCGACCAGGTGCGCCTTGATATCCAGGAGACCCAGTTCGAAGACGGCAAACAGACCCACCGGGCCCGCACCAATGATGATCACATCAGTCTTGATCGGTTCCACTGTACTCACGACGCCTCACCCGTTCTGTTGCGGTTGCTCCGGCAATCCATCGATTGCCGCATCATAGCTTGATTGAAAACGGAAATGCCACGGCGCAAACCGTGGCCGTCGTTTGGGTGCGGCCCGCCGCGGCCGGACGCTCAACGGCGCTCGGCCGCACCTTCGCGATCAGACGGCCGGTTGTGGATGCCGCACTCGGTCTTATCCAGGCCCGACCAGCGCCCGGCCCGAAGGCCTTCGCCCTTTTGGACGGGTCGGGTGCAGGTGTGACAGCCGATCGATGCATACCCCATTTCCAACAGGGGATGGCGGGGCAGATCGCGGGCTTCGAACCAGTCGTCGATCGCCTGCCGGTCCCAGCCCGCCAGCGGATTGACCTTTATCCGGCCATCCTGCACCTCGAACACCTGCACGGTCGACCGGGCACCGCCGTGAAACCGCTTGCGCCCGCTGATCCAGGCGTCGAAACCCGACAACCCCTGCTCCAGCGGGACGGTCTTGCGCAGGAAACAACAGCCGTCTGCATTGCGCTGCCACAGGGTCCCGTCGGCATCCAGGAAGTCGAGACCCTGGGGATCGGGTTCCAGCACGCGCACATCCGTCAGACCCAAACGCCGGACAAGATCATCTTTGTATTGGGTCGTTTGCGCGAACAGCTTGCCGGTGTCCAGGAACAGGATCGGCACGTGCGGGTTGATCGCGGCAACCATATCCAGCAGCACCGCGGACTCCGCGCCGAATGACGAAACCATCGCGATTCGCTGTGGAAACTCCTTCAAGAGGACGTGATGCAAGGTTGTCCGCGCGTCCAGGGCACCATAGGCGTCCTGAAGCCGACGGGCCAGCGCGGCAACCGATTCCGTCATTGCGCGGCCCCCGCGCGCTTGATCCGGCCGGCCTCGTGGCGAAGGCTGAGCACGCTTTGTCTGCCGTCTCCGGTCGGCTGGTACCAGACATCGATCTCCGCCAGCGCCGCCTCCCAGACTTCGGGACCGCCCCTCAGGTCCGCCTCGAAGGCATCGAAACCGCAGCGCGCCATGAACAACAACTGATCGCGCAAGACATTGCCGACGGCCCGCAACTCGCCCCGGAAACCAAGCCGCTCGCGTAGCAATCGAGCGTAGGAATAGGCCCGTCCGTCTGTAAAGGTCGGGAATTCCAGGGCGATCAAGCCAAAACGGTCAATGTCGTTCTGGATAAGCGACGGCGGTTGGTCGCTGCGCAACCGCACGCCCAGGGGCGCGCTTCGGTACGCCAGCGTCCGACGTTCGTCCAGCCAGCGCGGCAGCGGCACGATAACCGGCCGGTCTTCCGGCACCGGATCGCCGTCATCGACGGCAACCCACTGGTCGGCCTCGACCCGGCCGTTTCTAAGCAGTGGCATACAGCCTCTCCTTGAATGGTGCATCGCCAACCCGGCGATGGGCCTCCAGAAACGTCTCGCCGTCGCGCCGCAGGTCCAGAAAGGTCATCACGATCGTCTCAACGGCGTCGACCACGTCGGCACTGGAAAATGCGGGGCCCAGAATGGTGCCGATGGCGGCGTCGCGATCCGCCGACCCGCCAGCGTGATCTGATAGAACTCCTCGCCTTTACGCTCCACGCCAAGAATGCCGATATGACCCACATGGTGGTGGCCGCAGGCGTTGATGCATCCCGATATCTTGATCTTCAATGGACCGATCTCGTATTGCCGCTCCAGGTCGGAGAACCGGTGCGAAATCCGCTGCGAAACCGGAATCGAGCGGGCATTGGCAAGGGCGCAGTAATCGAGGCCAGGGCAGGCGATGATGTCGCCAAGAAGACCGATGTTCGGCGTCGCCAAACCGGCCCCGTCCAGCGCTTGCCAAAGCGCCAGCAGATCGTCCTGCTTGACATGCGGCAAGACGAGGTTCTGTTCATGGGTGACCCGGATCTCGTCGAACGAATACCGCTCGGCCAGCGCGGCGACCGTTTCCATCTGGTCCGCAGTGGCATCGCCAGGTGGCGCGCCTTCGGGTTTCAGCGAGATATTCACGATGGCATAGCCAGGCTGCTTGTGCGGCACAACGTTGGTCCGCGCCCAGTGCGAGAAAGCCCGGTTCTCGATCCGCGCCAGATCGAACGACTTCGACTGCGGCGCAAGCGTCTGATAGGCCGGCAGCGCAAAGAAAGCCCTGATGCGCGCCTGCTCGGCCTCGGGCAGCACCAAGGCGCTGTCCTTCAAAGCCGCCCATTCCTCTTCGACCAGGCGCGCCATTTCCTCGGCGCCGACCTCGTGGACCAGGATTTTGATGCGCGCCTTGTATTTGTTGTCGCGCCGGCCGAACTGGTTATAGACCCTGAGAATCGCCTCCAGATAGCTCAGCAGGTCGCGTGTCGGCAGGAACGGGCGGATCGTCTTGCCAATCATCGGCGTACGGCCCTGACCGCCGCCGACGATGACTTCGAAGCCTGGCGCGCCGGATGCGTCCCGCGTCATCGCAAGGCCGATGTCGTGCACCCGGACCGCAGCCCGGTCGTTGGGCGCACCGGTAACCGCAATCTTGAACTTACGCGGCAGGAACGAGAATTCCGGATGCAGCGTCGACCACTGGCGGATGATCTCGCACCACGGCCGTGGATCCTCGATCTCGTCGACAGCGACGCCGGCCCACTGATCCGTGGTCACGTTGCGTATGGTGTTTCCGCTGGTCTGAATGGCGTGCATTTCCACTGCGGCAAGCGCGTCGAGGATCTCCGGTACGTCTTCCAACTTGGGCCAGTTGAACTGGATGTTCTGGCGCGTGGTGAAATGGCCGTATCCCTTGTCGTAGTCGCGCGCGATGCGGGCCAAGGTCCGCATCTGTGTTGCCGAAACGATGCCGTAGGGGATGGCGACCCGCAGCATGTAGGCGTGCAGTTGCAGATAAAGCCCGTTCATCAGCCGCAGCGGCTTGAATTCGTCCTCGCTGAGTTCGCCGGAAAGACGGCGCCCGACTTGGTCGCGAAACTGCGCCGCGCGCTGTTCCACAAGCCTCTGGTCCAGTGAATCGTATCTGTACATGCGCTCGGTCTCTCCGGGTCAAACGCCGTTGGCGTAGGCGTGCGAGACATCGTCAAGCTCCAGCGACGCATGCTGGCCGGCTTGCTTGCCGAACATCGGGTGAATGCTGGGTCCCAGGGCCCGCAGCCGCTCGCGGTAACGGACCGGCAAGATCCGGCCGGCGTCTTCCGCACTCTCCACTTCGATCAGGAACGGCTCGACGATCTTGGCGGCCGCCGCCGACCGCGCCGCCGCGTCCAGCATAACCGCCGCGGCATCGGCGCCGTCGGCAACCGCGGCGTCGTCGACCCAAACCGACCAGTCGCCGTCCGCGGTGAAATAAACAACATCGCCGCCGCGCAGATGATTTGCGGTAACGATTTGTGGTCCTGACAGTTTCTTCGCCATGGTCGTCTCCTTATCCCAAAGCGGCCAGATCGGCCGAAGGCGCGACGGTGTTTTCGGCAAGGCCCGCCACCGATCCGATAACCAGAAGTGCAGGTCCGGTGATGGCATGTTCTGCAACCAACCCGCCCAGTTGACCTACAACGCCGGCGATGACGCGTTGTTCGGGCCGGGTTGCGTTTTCGATGACGGCAACGGGTGTCTGGGCCGCCATGCCGTTCTCCAACAGGCGTGCGGCCGTCCGGTCCGCCGTGTCGACGCCCATGTAGATCACGACGGTCTGGCGGGCCTTCGCCAAATGGGCCCAATCCAGGTCCGGTTCGCCGTCCTTTCCGTGACCGGTGACGAAGGTGACTGCGGAGGCATGGTCCCGGTGGGTCAGCGGGACGCCTGCATAGGCCGCCGCGCCCACCGCTGCGGTGATGCCGGGGACCACGTCTACCGCGACGCCGCGCGCCATCAGATAATCGCGTTCCTCGCCGCCCCGGCCGAACACGAAGGGATCGCCCCCCTTCAGACGGACCACGCGCTTGCCCGAAACCGCCAGATCCGCCAACAGCGCGTTGATCTGGTCCTGCGTCCGGTGGTGGTTAGACCGGGACTTGCCGACGAACACCCGTTCGGCATCGCGGCGCACGTATTCAAGGATGTCCGGTCCGACCAGTCGGTCGTAGACAACAATGTCCGCCTCCTGGATCGCCCGCATGGCGCGGAACGTCAAAAGATCCGGGTCTCCCGGACCTGCTCCGACGATCGACACGCCGCCGACGACGGCATGGTGCGCCGGATCGGCATTGACCAGGGCCAGCATCCGCTCCTGCGCCTTGCGCTCGTCGCCCTTCAGCACCAGCTTGGCGACCGGGCCGTCGAAGAACCGCTCCCAAAACCGACGCCGCGCGTCGCCGTCGTCCACCATTGCCTTGACTGCGCCGCGGAAGCGGTCGGCAAATGCGGCAAGCTTGCCCAGCGCCGGTGGCAGTTGGCTTTCGATGCGAGCGCGGATCATGCGGGCCAATACCGGCGCGCTGCCGCCGCTCGAGATTGCCACCATGATCGGGGCACGGTCGACGATGGCCGGCATGATAAAATCTGACAGGGCCGGCCGGTCGACGGCATTGACAGGAATGCTGCGGCTCCGCGACGCATGCGACACGGCGCTGTCCACCGCGGCGATCCCGGTCGCCGCAAACACGATGCTGTGGCCTTCGACGTCGCCCGGCGTGAACGCCCGTCGCTTAAGCAACACCGCTCCGTGTCCAGCCAGATCCTCTAATTCGCCGCTCACGCGCGGCGCGACGACCGTCACGGCGGCGCCGGACTTGCGGATCAGTCGCAGCTTTCGAACGGCAAGTTCGCCGCCGCCCACAAGCAGAACTGGGCGGTCTTGCAACGTCATGTAGATCGGCAGGTGGCTCATGCGGCGCTTCTTTAGGTGTTAAGGCTTTAATACACAAATCTTTGTGTGATAATGTTCATACCACACAAAGATAGGGCTGATCACTGAGGAATACCAGCTGAAAATGTGAATTAATCCGAACTACCTTCACATGGCGCGCGGCAACGTGCCCCACTGGTACGATCCCGGGCCCGCAGCTATCTTCTGCATCGCACGTCGAACGCACCCGAGATGTCGTCTTCCCTCTCCCCAGTCGCGACCGAACCCCTCGCCAGCCGCGCCGGCAACCGCGCTATCTCACTGTGGCTTGGCGCCTGCTGCCTAATGGTGGTGGCAATGATGGTCATCGGCGCCATCACACGGCTGACCGAGTCCGGCCTGTCGATGGTGGAATGGCGGCCGTTGATCGGGTCGTTGCCGCCGCTTTCGCAGGCCGAGTGGCAGCGGGTGTTCGACCTTTATCGCGACACGTCGGAATACCAGCTTGCCAACGCCGGCATGTCGCTGGATGCGTTCAAGACGATCTTCTGGTGGGAATACATCCACCGCCTCTGGGGACGCCTGATCGGCCTGGTCTTCGCGGTTCCGTTCGTCTGGTTCCTTGTGCGCCGAAGCATCCCGAAGCGGCTGACACCGCACCTTGCAATCTTACTTGTGTTAGGCGCGGTCCAAGGCGTGATCGGCTGGTGGATGGTGAAGTCAGGTTTCGTCGACCGGACCGACGTCAGCCAATACCGCTTGGCCGTTCACTTGGGTATGGCGTTTCTGATCTTGGGCTACATGCTGTGGCTCGCCATCGGTCTGATTGGGCGAGCCACGGCGCCGGCCGCACCGTCGCGGCTGCGGCATGCGGGCTGGACGGTAATGGCGGTGGTGTCGGTGACGGTGGTTTCAGGCGCGCTGGTCGCTGGCCTGAACGCCGGACTTGTATATAACGAGTGGCCGATGATGGGTGCCGGCCTCGTCCCGGCCGAGTACACGGAGCTGCAGCCGTTTTGGCGCAACCTGTTCGACAATCACGGCGCCGTCCAGTTCGACCACCGCATCCTGGCCTATCTGACCGCCGTTTCAGTTGTCGTATTCTGGGCTCTTGTGTCCCGCGCCGCTGTCTCTGCACAGTCGCGATTGGCGGCAACCCTGTTGCTGGTCACGGTGGCCGGCCAAGTGCTTTTGGGGATCGCAACGGTCCTGACCGCAGTTCCACTGGCCCTGGGCGTGCTGCACCAAGTCGGCGCGATTACCCTGTTCTGCCTGGCAGTCTGGAGTGTTCGCACGCTGCACGCATAGGCCCGCCGGCCGGCGCTATTGCTTGTACCCGATCCTGAAGTTGCCCCACTGCCGCCCGTTGACCGAGATCGGCGCGGTCAGGTCCTGCATCAGGACGAACTTGTTGCCGCCCATGTCACGTAGATAGCTCTGGATCAGATAGGGCTGCTTGTTCGCCCCCGCCGCCTTGCCGGTGCGGTCGACGAAGATCCGCCGGTTGCGGCAGTTGGCAGCGTTCCAGACCGGGTCGTCCGGGCGCTGGGGATTGTTGTATTTCAGATTGTGTGTGGGCAGGTAGCCGTTAACGTCGACGCAAGCGGCAAATACAATGCGCGGATCGGCATCCAGTATCGCCTCCTGGAAAGGCGGCAGGGCCTTGTCCGCAAAAACCAGATAGCGCACCAGGTGTTGCTGCGGATCGCTTCCCTCAACCGGTTGGTAGTCGGTATCGAACAGATCCTCGACCGCGATCTCACCTTCGGCCACGGCATTCTCGAACCGCGTGGAGACGCGGGCGGCGGTCGATTGGGCCAGCGATATGATCTTCTGGTCCAGGATGATCTGGCGATTGACGAAATCCTGGAACAGGGCCGGCGCTTCCGCCCCGAAACGGACGTCGAAGCCGTCTTCGGATCGCGCATCGACCGTAGCCTGCAACTGCCCCATACCGCCCACGTCCAGGACAAAGGCAGCCCCCGGCTCCAACGAGGGCGCGTCGGCGCGCATCAAGGACCCGCTCGGTCGCATGTCGATCAGTTCCGCAACCCGCTGTTCGCCGTCGCTCTCGAATATGGCCCGCACGGGAAGCGGAATGCGCTCGCTCAAGGACGTTTCGTCGAAAGAGGACTCAAGGATGGCGATGCTCAGGCGGCGCTGCAGGTCTTCCCCTCCTGTCTGCATCGCCTCAACGCTTTGCCGTTGCTCGGCCGCCAGCGTCTGAACATTATCCATCATTTGCGCGGCGGACGATATCGCCTGGCCGACCTCGGCCGTGCCCTGGCTTGCCTCCTGAGCATTGCGGGCGATTTCCTGGATTGCGTTGATCTGGTCCTGAGCCGCCTGCGCCGCATCGTCCGAAAGATTCCGCACCTCTTCGATGGCGCCGTTGATTCCTGCTATCGCCTCGACGGCTCTGTCCGTCACGCTTTGGATCTGAGTGATGCGTTCGGTGACGTCGTTGGTGGCATCCGCGGTCTTTGAGGCCAGGTTCTTGACCTCGCCCGCAACGACGGCAAAACCCTTTCCTGCTTCTCCGGCCCGCGCCGCCTCGATCGTTGCGTTGAGCGCCAGCAGATTGGTCTGACCGGCAATTCCCTCGATCAGCTTGACGACCTCGCTGATCTCCATCGCCGCATCAGCCAGCGTCTTGATGACCGATTGGGCGGTCTCCGCCTCGGACGCCGCGCCGTCCGCCTTCCTGGCGGCTTTTTCGATCTGCTCGCTGACGACACGGACCGAGCCGTTGATCTGCTCGGTCGCGGTGGCAACGGCATCCACGTTGGACGAGGCGCGAGCCGCCCCTTCGTTGGCCGCGCGAGTGCTCTGGACGACCTCGTCAAAAGCAGCCTCCATCCGTTCCACAACCGCATAACTGGCGGCACCGGCGTTCCGGACATTCGCAACCGTGCCATCGAATTCGCCCTGCAATGCGTCCGACAGAGTCATGAACTGCCGTTTCGCTTTCAGCGCCTCCACCTCGGCGGTGCGCAGCGCGCCATCAAGGTCGCTGGTGGCCGATTCAGGCGCAGGAAAGGCATCATCCGACATGGCCGCCATGGCAGGACTTCCTCTCAATTCAATGGATGGTCTCGTGCAGTGCGGGCTGCGCAGCCGGCCTCCTCCAGTCGGATGCGCAGCCACTCCAGCCCTATGATCACCGGTTTTTGTTAAGGCTGCGCTAACCGCGGCGGCGACCGACAAACCAGACCGACAGGCCGACAACGCCGCTGGCCATTACCAGGATCCCGAACGCGACGGAGACCGCAAGCGCCGCGCCCGCCGGAACGCCGACAATCCCGAACGCGGCCACCAGAACGCCTTCGCGCACGCCCCACCCGCCCAACGAGATCGGCAGCGTGGCAACCAGCATCGCCGGCGGCACCAAAACCAGGCACGGCAACAACGGAACCTCAAGGCCGACGCCTAGTGCAACGAACCACAGCGCCAGCGCGCCGCTGAGGTGGATCAGGATCGAGAGGGACAGCACCACCAGACCGTCCCGCGACAAAAGGACCGCATGCGCATCTTCCAAGATGCGGCGCCAAGGCGATCCGGGGGCGCCGATCCGAACGCCCAGCGCTATCACACCGGCAGCCAACGCACTTGCCCCGACCAGCAGGGACAGGGCCGCGAGGGCGGGTCCCTGGGCCAGCGGCAGCGCGGCCGCCGCCAGGGCACCCAAGGTTATCAGACCGGCCAGCCGCTCCAGGGCGACGCCGCCGGCCGCACGGCCAAGCGTTACGCCGGCAGCGCGCAGCCGCCATACCCGGACAGCATCGCCGCCGATGGTGGAGGACAGGGTCTGGTTGAAGAACGTTCCGAGGAAAAACAGGTGCATGGCCCTGACGATCCCCAGTCGCCCGCCCTGCAGCAGTACGATGGCCCGCCAACGCAGGGCCCCGGCGGCGGCCTGGGCCAACAGCACCAGCAAGGCGGCAACCAGCGGGACGGGATCGAGACGGTGCAGCAGGGATAGCGTCTGGTGCACATCGACGAATTGCAGCAACCACCAGATGACAACCGCGGTAACG
>CAJIAA010000144.1_pt1 | contig 13478 bp, 15 predicted proteins | sample 9199011 | NCBI WGS metagenome assembly CAJIAA01 (sample SAMEA7708266, study PRJEB35096) | sediment metagenome | biome: marine neritic benthic zone biome [ENVO:01000025]; feature: sediment [ENVO:00002007]; material: shallow marine sediment [ENVO:03000034] sea grass bed [ENVO_01000059] ...
CGGTCACTGGAGTGGACGGCGCGCGCGGCATGTTTTTGCCGGACCAAGCAGCGGCGGCAATCGAGCAAACCTATCGCTATGCGCCGCGTACCACGCTGTTGTCGGTCGAACAAACGGCCAATGTTGGCGGCGGCGCAGTCTGGCCGCTGCCGGCGCTGCAAGCAGTTGCGGCGCTGGCGCGGGAACGCGGCTTGGCCACGCACATGGACGGGGCGCGGCTGATGAACGCGGTGGTGGCCTCCGGCACGCCTGCCGCCGATTTCGCCTCGACGGCGGACAGCCTGTGGCTGGATCTGTCCAAAGGCCTGGGCTGTCCGGTGGGTGCCGTCCTGGCAGGGTCACAGGCGTTTATCGATGAATGCTGGCGCTGGAAACAGCGTATGGGCGGCGCCATGCGCCAGTCGGGCATCTTGGCCGCGGCCGGCCTTTATGCCTTGGACAATCATGTAAACCGTCTTGCGGACGACCATGACAACGCGCGCCTGTTTGCCGACCTGATCGCCCAGATCGACGGCATCTCGGTCGAACCGGATCATGTGGAAACCAACATGATCTACTTCGACGTCAAACAGACAGGACTGACCGCTTTTGAAGTTGCCGACCGGCTGGAAGGCAAGGGTGTCCGCATCGGTTCGTTCGACGAAAACCTGATGCGGGCCGTCACACACCTGGATGTGGACGAGGAGGGGGTCAGGATCGCAGCCGAGGCATTGGCGGACGTGGTGCAGACGGGATGATGTAAGAGCTGAATCTCGCTTGACTCAGTCGTCGTCGTAGTCCTTGGGGAGCTTATGGGCGATGCCCTTGTGACATTCGATGCATGTCTCTCCGTCTTCCATCCCTTCGCGCATTTTCTCTTGCGCGCGGCGTGATTGCTTGTGGAAGTCCATTGCCGCGTAGCTGTGGCAGTTCCGGCATTCCTGCGAATCGGACGCCTCCATCGAAGCCCAAACACGCTCTGCCAACTGTAGTTTCTTGGTCTCAAACTTTTCAGGCGTGTCGATGGTGCCAGCGATCTTGTGAAACAGCTCGTTGGTTGCCTCGATCTTGCGGATCAACTTGGCCGTCCAGTCCCGCGGCACATGGCAGTCTGCGCAGACGACCCTGACCCCTGAGGCGTTCTTGAAGTGGGCGGTTTCCTTGTAGTCCTCGAAGACGTAGTCCCGCATTTCGTGACAGGACACGCAGAATTCCTGGGTGTTGGTGTATTCCATATAGGCGTTAAAACCGCCCCAGAAGACGATTCCCGCCACACCGCCGGCGACGAAGATCAGGCTCCAGCCCAGCCGGCTGGGGCGCATGAGCCACCCCCAGACACGTCGTATCATCCGATGTCTCGCACGCTGGTGGGCGTCAGGATTCGATTTTGCGCGCGAGCGGTGGGTCGGCGGTGTGCAGATGCCCCCGACCCATTCCGCGCTATTCCTGCGGCAGTGTCGTCATGTGCGCCATGACGTCCGCGATGATCTGGTGATCCAGCGCCCGCAGTGCCGGCATTTGCTCGCCCGGCTGCCCGTTCAGAATCTTGTGCATGACCTCCCACGGATTGCCCATTTGGGCGCCAAAAGGTTTCATCTCCTTGGGAAGCTTCCCGTCCATGCCGTGGCAGCCCGCACAGATCGTGTTGTAGTAGGCCGCGCCTTTCCCAGCGTCACCTTTGGGCTTCTTACTGGCGCGGTCGATGTATTTGTCCATGTCCACCTGGCCCTTGCTGACGAACAGCGCCAGCGCGTTCAGGTCTGTGTCGTCCATCAGGCCGCCATAGCCATGGGAATTGTCCTTCAGCACCGCCAGGATCTTGGCCGGGTCGCCACCAGCAGAGCCGTTGATGCCGGCAATGCCGCTGTGATGCGAACCGGAGGCGTAGGCGCCGTCCTTGCCCATGTAATCCCAGCCGTGGCACTCCTTGCAGCGCCAGTTGGCACCGGGATCGTCGGCGTATTTCTTGTCGCTGGGATAGGATGGGTGCGATTCCTTCGGCTTGTCCGCTTTGATCACCTTGTACCACCGGTCATAGAGCTTGCCGCCGTGCGCAAGTGTGGACTCGATTTCGTCGCTGTACGCGACCGGTGTAATGAAGGCCACTGCGATGAGGCCGGCGCAAAGCGCCAGCGCGAATTTACCGATCGTCATTGTCTGATCCTCCCTCAGGTCTTCTTTGTCGTCGGCGATCACACGCATCTATGACCACCTGAAACGTGGCAATTATCCCGCCAAGCGGCGTTGACTTGGATCAGAGACCCGGTCTTTTTCCTGCACCATTGCCTTCAGCGTTGTGGCGTTGCGCGGTGCGTGCGCATCGGCGTCGTTGTCGAAATAGACATAGACGTCCAGGCCATCGGCCGCCCACTCGTCAATCCGGGCCGCCCACCTGCGCAACGCGTCGTCGGTGTAATTGCCATGATAGGCGGCGCCGGGACCATGCAGTCTGACATAGGCGAAGTCGGCGGTGACCGTCGGATCGGTCGCGGTTCCGGCCAGGTCGAAAATGCAGAAACCGGCACCTTGGTCGTGAAGCAGGGTCATGACTTCGTCGGTCCACCAGGACGGGTCGCGAAACTCGAAGACGTGGCGGCCGCCGGCCGGCAGATGCGCCAAGAATTCGGCCAGGCGGCCGGGATTGGCCTGCCAGCGCGGCGGCAGCTGAAACAGAACGGGCCCGCCCTTGTCGCCCAACGCGTCGACGATGGCGAAGAACGCAGCCAGCGATTTGGCCGGATCCTTCAGCTTTTTCATATGCGTAATGTAGCGGTTGGCCTTGCAGGCGAAAACGAAGCCAGGCGGCGTCTCGTCACGCCAGGATGCCACGGCCGTCAGGCCGGCCAGGCGGTAGAAGGTACTGTTGATTTCGGTCGTTGCAAAGTATTGCCCATACGTGTGCAACATTCGCGCAGTGGTCGTCTTTTCCGGATAGAAAGGCCCGACCCAGTGGCGATATTGCCAACCCGAGGTGCCGATCCGAATGGTTCCTCGTACCTGCGGCATGCCTGTCACGCCCGTGCTGCGTGCGGCGCAAATGCGAGAGCCCGCTCTCTCCCGACGCTCCACACCAGAGTCTCCTCATGTGCGCTACGCCGCTTGATTGCGGGCCCTGTCATAACGGATCGTCGCTTTGACCGGTTCGTCGCCTTGCGGATCCGCGCCCAGTGGACGTTTCTCCGGTCGGCTTCTCCGACCGCGCTCCCCGTTATGGCTCAAACAAACTAGTCGAAACGGTCTTCCGCTGCCTTGATCTGCGTCAAGTCACCGGCCATTTTTTCGCTACGATTCGCGCGACCAGTCGACACGAACCGAGTAGGCCGCCTCTCCGTACGTGATCTTCAGTTCGCCGGAATAGGCCTTCTGCATGGACTGGCCGATCAGGCGGGGAAGATGAATGTCCGTCGTCGTGATGACGATGCCGTCGTCTTCTTGCTCGATCTGCATGATCCGGTGCAGCGGATGGGACTTGCCCTCGCGTTCGGCCGCGCGCCTTGCCAGATTCAGGGCTTCGGCGCGATGTTGCGCCAGGAACCGCCCGGACAGCGTCACCGTGCCGGCCGGAAGCCGGTCCCGGATTCTCTGGCAAGCCGGACAGGTTGAAGAGGCGCCGGCCGGTTCCGCCTTGCCGCTGCGCCAGGCACCGCCGCGAAACACCAGACCGCATTGCGAACACGCCGTACCGTCCGCCGGTTTTTGGCGGACGTGGTAGGGGTCGTGGATCCGCTCTTTGATCATTCGGTCGCGACGCATCGTCATCGCCGCGCTCGCTCTGCTCCCGTTTTGAGGCATCGTCGTTCTCCCTCGTTTTCCGGGATGTCACAAGCAGGCAACCTCCAGCCCGGAGGGCCGAAGCGCTACCTGTTTTCCGGATGGATTCTAACGCTCTGACGCCGGGGCGCCCTTGATCTCCAGCAATTCCTGTGCAGAAGGGTACGATCAGAGGCCGTATCTGCGTGCCGGTCGTGCCAGCAGGGCGACTTGCCGTCCCAACAAATAAACCGCCATTCCCGCCGCGACGCCAATCAGGTTGAAACCGGCATCGGCGACCGAGAAACTTCGCCCAAGACTGAAAACCTGGAGATACTCCGAGATCAGGGCCAGAACCAGAAGGGCCGTGCCGATCAGGCCGACAGCCCGGTGTCCGGCGATCGTGCTGCAGAAGAGGGCCACCGCGCACAGGAACAGGGCATGCATGTATTCGTCCAGATGATCGAACCGCCGGACCAGGTCCACGGTCGAGAACCAGACGTCATAAACAACGCCGATAAATGCCGGCCGTTCTCGGGTCTGGGCGGATGCCGAGCCCGGCCGGGCCGTAACGACATCCGGCTGGGGCGAGGCGTGGCGCGCGACCTGAAACGGCCCCAGGGAGGCCTCCAGGACGGCGGCATCGATGAAACCGCCGAGCAAGACCGGGCGAACCACATGATCCCGCGGCCGAGGCGCCGTCAGGACCAGCATGGCGACCGCCAAGGCGCCGCAGACCCACAGGCCGCGCTTTGGCAAGCGCCGCAGAAGCCAAATCAACGCAACCAAGATAAGAACCACCCAACACACGCCAAGGATTCGGTGAACGGCGGCCAGTTCAGGCACGGCGAAGGCGTCCTGCACGCGAAGATTTCTGACTTCGATGACGCCGGAGGCTTGCAGCAGCTGCAGTTCGATTTTCAGTGTCGCGACATCGGCGCCAACCGAGAAGATCCCGTCATGCCGGCGCCAACCGTTGGTACCCGTTTCGGAGACAAGGACATGCGGACGGCCGCGGATGAATGCCCCGTCGGCGTCGAAGGGTGCGGCGACCAAACGACCGGTGTTCCATGGGTTCGGGCCCTTTGCGATGTTCCGGGTCCTGACTTCTGCCGACACGCGGATATAGGATGATGTCCGGCTTGGCGCGAACTCACGGGTCAGTGTGGTATTTCCATAGCCTGTGCGATGCGTCAGGCGGGCGACCGGCGGCTCGGCCGGTATCAGGTTGGTCTGGCCGGTACCCCGGCTTCGCCAGGCGTCCAGTCCTGATGTGAAGTCGGAATTGTAGAGCAGGTCCGGTTCGCCGAACTGAAAGCGAGCGTTGGAAATAACGGTTGTGGCTGCCAAGAGCGCGGCAAGCGATACCATGAACACAATGACTGGCCAGAGCCGACCACGGACGGCACGGAAACCACTTCGTCGCATCAGATTCGGCCTGCTTGCGGGTCGGTTGCGATTGGTCGCGGCTGGCGGCAGCTTCGCATGACGAGTTTCGACGGCACCGCTGGGATTGAACGAACGGAGACGGGTTTATGTCCTGCCACAGTAAAGAAAAGGTGGACAGTGCTGAAATGCGGGCGGCAGAGGCCGTGCCACGAGCATGGACAAAACACCTGGGATCGGCCAATAACAGGCCTTTCCGGGCCGCAGGCCGAACTACCCGCGTGACCTAAACCCTCACAGGAAGGCGCAGAAATGCCGGAGCCGATCGCCAGACATGCATCCGTCCAGATGGCCGCGGATGCGGCCCGCCGGGTGCAGGACGCCTTGGCGGAAAGCGCGGAAACGAAACGGCGGGTCGCCCGGGACTGTACCGACGAGATCCTGCGCGCCGCGACCACGGTGGCAGAGGCGATGCACGGCGGTCGAAAACTCCTGATCTGCGGCAACGGCGGCAGCGCCGCCGACAGTCAACACATCGCCGCCGAGTTCGTGAGCGTACTGAGCCAGACCTTTCCGCGCCCGGCCCTGCCGTCGATCGCGCTGACGACCGATACTTCAATGCTGACGGCAAGCGCCAACGACTTCGGTTTCGACGGCGTTTTCGCGCGGCAGGTCGAGGCATTGGGGGCGACAGGGGATGTCTTGTTGGGCATCACCACCAGTGGCAATTCGTCCAACGTGCTGGCCGCCGTCGCGAGTGCCAGGCAAGCCGGGATGATCACGATCGGTCTCAGTGGGCGGGACGGCGGACGGATCCGCAAGGAGGCGGATCAGTGTATCTGCGTCCCCAGCGACAGCACCCAGCACATCCAGGAGGCGCATATCGCGATCGGCCATATCCTGTGCGATCTGGTCGAGCGCAGCCTTTTTGAGAAGCCGGTTTAACGGTTTCTTGGGCGGACCTGCGGTATGCAGATGGGCGTAAGGGGTCGATTGCTCCCGCCCACCGGCTGAGCGCCCATCCCGCTGCGGGAACGGCGACGGTGGCAGCAGGGCGACCCCGCCGCGGCACCTGCCGCGCACCCCGGGCAAGAAGCAGGGTTGTATGAAGATCGTCATATGCGGCCTCGGATATGTCGGCACGACCATGGCCGCCTGCCTATTGAGAGACCGCCACAGCGTTGTCGGCATCGACGTCAATCCGGGCAAGGTCGAAGCCTTCATGTCCGGAAAATCGCCGGTGCTCGAACCCGGTGTCGACGAGATGTTGATCGCCGGCAGAACCGACGGGCGCCTTTTCGGCGGTCAGTGCGTGGCCGACCATGTCGCCGACGCACATCTGATCGTGGTCTGTGTCGGGACACCCAGCCAGCGCAACGGCGGACTTGATCTGTCCCAGGTCTTGAGCGTCACGGCCGAGATTGGCGCCGCCCTGAAGCAACGGCCTGCCAAGGCCGGCCAGATCATCGTGGTTTATCGCAGCACCATGCTGCCCGGAACGATGGACAAGGCCGTGATCCCGGCCCTTGCCGAAGCGGCAGGCAGTCCACCCGGCGATTTCTATGACATTGCCTATAATCCGGAGTTCCTGCGCGAAGGCACCGCTGTGCAGGATTACTTCACGCCGCCCAAGATCGTGATCGGCGAACGCGTTCCCGGCAGTGGCCGCCGCCTGCGGGTGATGTACGGCATCATCGACGCGCCCGTCTTCAGGGTTCCCATCGCGGTCGCGGAGATGGCCAAATACGCCGATAACAGCTTCCACGCGCTGAAGGTTGCCTTTGCAAACGAACTGGGAAGGCTGGCCCGCGCGTTGGAGATCCCGGCCCAGTCGGTTGCGGACATCTTCCTGTCGGACACCAAACTGAACATCTCGCCCTACTATCTTCGGCCGGGGGGCGCCTTCGGAGGTTCCTGCCTTCCCAAGGACGTGCGCGCGCTGACGGCCTGTCTAAGAGACAATGGAATCAGCGCCCCGGTGATTGAGAGCATCTTGAACAGCAACGGCGCGCACAAGTCCTTCCTGGCGGACGGCGCCATCGAACAGACGCCGCAGGGCGGCAACATCTTGCTGTTGGGCCTGACCTTCAAAACGGACACCGACGACTTGCGCGAAAGCCCGCTGGTAGACCTGGCCGAAATTCTTCTGGGCAAGGGGTACCAGTTGACAATCTATGATCCCGACCTCAGGACCGAAGAACTGGTCGGGACGAACCTGTGTTTCGCGGAATCCCACCTGCCGCATCTTTCTTCGCTGATGACCGACGACGTGGAGGCGGCCGCTCGGGAGGCGGACCTGATCATTGTTGGAAAGCCGATGCCTGGCTTGGTCGACCGGCTTGCCGGCACGACCCCACTGATGAATATCAACCGGCTGTAGAGTTCCGGCCGTTTGCCTGACTACCGTCCGGGAACCGAGACGGTGCCGGCGCTGGGCACCTCGACGATGTCGCCCGGGTAGACCCTGGCTGTCAGTTCCACCGCCTCGGGGACGCGATTCCGGTCGGCGCTGCGGATGATCATGACGTTCGAACCCTGGACCGCGTCGTCCTCGTATCCGCCGGCGATGGCGATCGCGCTCAGAACCGTCATATTGTTCTGATAGGCGTAGTCGCCAGGCTTGCGGACGCTGCCGAATATGTAGAACGGCCGGTACTTGGATATCTGGACGCTGACCTGGGGGTTGCGCAGATAGCCATCGGCGAACCGCTCTTCGATGGCTTCTGCCAGGGCCAGTGCGGTTTTGCCGGCCGCATCCACCTCGCCAATCAGCGGGATGGAGATCCGTCCTTCGGTGCCGATGACGTACTCTCCCGAAAGGTCCTGATGCTTGTAGACCGTCACCGAAACGGTGTCGTCGCTGTCCAGCAGGTAGAGTTGGTTCAGATCCTGGCCGGACCCGTCGGCGCGTTTCCCCGGGTCGGCATCGGACATGTCGACACCGACCTGACCGAGGGCAGTGGTCTGGCCGCACGCCGAAAGCCCGAAAAGGCAGCAGACCAGGATCACCGCCATAATCCGACCGTGAAGCCTCGCCGCCCTTTCAAGGACGCGAAGCCCACGCGGACAAGCGTGGTATTGTGCCGTGTGCGAAGGAATTTGGCCCATCGACAATGTCCATGCCACAGCAATTCTTAACAATTCGAATAGGTTATTGCTGTGGCGAACAGGAAACGCGCCAAATCGATGCCTTCCGCAGTGCCGGCACCGGTTCTGGCGTCTAGGTGTGGAGGATCCGCCGGTCTTCACCTTCAAGAACGGCACAGCTAAGGACGCCCGTGGCGTAGGCTCCGGTGTCAATGCCAATCCGGTTCTGCCGGATCTCCGGGTCGAAGGACACGCTGTGGCCGTGAACGACCACATGCCCGTGATCGGCGCTGGAGGCCAGGAAGTCGCCCCTGATCCACAGGAGATCGGCAGCGGTCTGGTCGGCCAGCGCCACGCCCGGGCGAATGCCGGCGTGAACGAAGAGATAGCCGTCAACCGCCCGATAGGGCTTCAGCGACTTCAGGAAGGCCAGGTGGTCAGGCGGCAAATGCTGCAGCAACGCCTGTTGCAGCGCCCGGAAATCGTCCTTGGAGGGTTGGACCGCGTCGAACGGCACGCCATAGCTGTGCAATGTCGCGCCGCCGCCAAACGACAGCCAGCTTTGGCAGATCTCGATGTTGGTCAGGAATTCCAGCAATGCCTGTTCGTGGTTTCCCATGAGATGGGTCGACCGGAACCCGGACAGCGGCTTGTCGATCAGCAAATCCAGAACACCCTTGGAGTCGAGGCCGCGATCCACGTAGTCGCCCAGATAGACGATCTCCTTCTCGCCGGTGTGACCTTCGGCATCTTGCAGGATTCGCCGGTGAAGAGCGGCAAGCAAGTCGCTGCGGCCATGGATGTCGCCGACCGCATAGATGCGGCGGCCGGCCGCCAACAGTGGGCCGGCACGCTTAGGTGATTTACGGAAAATGCGGCCGAGCATCGTCGAATAGCAGATCATTCCGCGAATTGGGCAAGGCACCAGCTTGCGGTGCAATCTGTATTCTAGGCGTTTGCCGCCTCGGTGCCACGAAACAAAGCGGTCCGGCGCGCCGGAACTGAATTTCAGTCGCCGATGCTGCAGGCCAGGATCCGGCTGATCTGTGAGATCGGTCGCCCGCTCTCGTCGTGCCAACGATTGAACGCCTCCTGCACGGCAGCCAGATCGCGCTTCGAGCTTGGCGACTTCGTGACCACGCCATGGCCGATCAGTGCGGCGGTGACGTCCTTGGACAGGATAAAACAGTCCTTGCCCAAACTGCGCAGGCTGTATTGACCGGTCATGCCACCCAATCGCTGGCCGCGCCGCTTCATGACGTCCAGCAGGCCGACCAAATCGCTCACTGGCCATTCCGCGAAGAACCGTGCCGCGCTTCCGTGCTCGCGTGCCAAGTCGCCAAGGAAGACCGCGTTTTCGCGGACGGCCTTGATCTTGGCGCCGTTGCGGATGATCCGGGTATCCTGCATCAAGGCGTCCAGCACCTCGTCGGGCCAGGCGGCGATCGGCGCCGGCTGGAAACCCTGAAACGCTTCTTCGAATCCCGGCCATTTGTTCTCGACGACCCGCCAGACGAACCCGGCCTGGAATATGCTTTTGGCGAACTGCGACAGGTACCGGTCATCGCCAAGCCCGGCCAGGGCCTTCGCCTTTTTGGGCGCCGGCAACAGCGATTCCAGGGCGTCCGGGCCGCCCTTTCGCTTTGCCGCGCGGGCGTAAATCCGATCGAATCCCTCCATCCGTGCAGTCTCCATCGCTTTCGGGAAGACGCGAATTAACGCATTTGCAATCTCTTGATGCTTTGCCAGTACCATATGGTGGATCTCGACGAATTCTAACAACTTTGGGACACAGTCCGACATGGCCAGGAAACGAAGTGCCGCTGGAGCCGCCGCGCCGAAGACGCCGGCGAAGAAACCGGATCCGGATGCGTCGACGGCGCAGGAGACAGGAGACATAGAGCCGGCTGACCGGAAGGAGGCCCAGGCTCGCTTCCATCAGACACTTGGCGAGGCGATGTGGCTGTTGTTTCAGTCGCCGGACTACCGCTCCGTCCAGATCGGTGCGATCGAACGATTGTTCTTGCCGGCCATGCGGCGCAATCAGTTCACGCTGTTTCGCGACCAGGACCAGGCTGTCGGGATGGCGAGCTGGGCGATGTTGAACGACGAGGCCGAGCGCGCATACCTGGAAACCGGTCATCTCAGCCCGAACGATTGGGCCAGTGGCGACCACCAGTGGATTATCCACTTCGTCGCACCGTTCGGTGGCCAGGCCGCTCTGGCGGCGGCCCTGAAGCAGCGTGTTATTGGCGAGCGGGACGCCTGGATCGCCAGTGCGGTGCCCGGCGGTCGGCGCAAGGCAGCATTCTCAGAGGTCGCCAAGGCCTGGAGCGAGGCAGCGACCAAGACGGCCGCTCAGAAGGCGAAACCAGATTCAGCCCGCGACGGCCAGACCTGAGCAACTCAGGTCAAGGTTGCCTTCCCGGGAGATAGACACCACACTTAGTGGGAGGGATGCGATCGGGAAGTGAAGAACGGATCGGTTTCGATGCTAGACGGCCTTTTCAAGACCTTGATCAAGCCAGATCGCGAGGAGCACGAACAGTCCGATCGCGGCGAAGTCGCCAAGGCGGCCAATATCCTGCAGGTCGGCGAGTTCCAGCTGTTGCAGCTTGCCTATTTCGACTGGTTCGACGAGGACCTGCCGGAACCCATGGTCGATAAGCTCTTCCGGGCATACATGCTTAAAGACGAGGTTCCCCACTGGGCCCGCTACTATGCCCGCAAGGTGATCGAGGGCGAACGGCGCGGTATCGTGGACATCAATCACGCCAGCTTTCATCGCTACGACCACGACTATGTCACCCATGACCCGAAAGGCATAAGGCGGTTCAGCCAGGCGGCTGTCTTTCTTGTCCTGTTTATCGCCGGGGGTATGGTGATCAGCCATTTTGCCGCGTCAGGGCGGGCATCGTCGGTGCTGCCGCCCTATTTCGACCGTGGAAATCTCGGCACCTCGGAGCAGGCTCCCAGTCCGACGCCATAAGACGTTGAGCGCAGCCGCGCACGTCGGTAAGGTCGCGCCATGTTGGATTTAGGCCTGGGCCCCGAGTGGGAACACCCCATCAATATCCTGTTCTTGGTGGTTACCGGCGCAATTGCGCTGAACGGCATACGGTTCCGCGATGCCGATGGGAACACCGACTTTGTGCGGTTGTTGTTCGGCTGTATCGCCGCGGTGTTCTTCTTTTTGGTCCTGTTCCAGGACGTGTTGGGCCTGGTCAGCTTTGGCTGACGCCCGTCAGGGCCTGTGCATTCGCTGTTTGGCGTCCTCTTCCGGCACACGCATCAGGCGCTGTTCTTCCGGCAACGCCAGTTGCTCCTGCAGGTATTTTGCGCGCATCAGGACGTTTGACGGATCGGCGATGTGCAGGATTTTGTCGACGACGCCCGGTCCTTCGACTGCGCCATGGTCGATCCGCAACGCCTGTTTGTAGTCTTCCAGAGCCAGTTCGTAGTTCCCGAGCCGGTCGTGCATGATGCCGCGGTTCGCGTAGGCGGCAGCTAGGACGCCTTGCCCCGTTGCATCGTCGGGCTCCAGGTTCTTCTCCAGATAAGTGATCATGTAGTCGAACTCGGCCTCCGCCTCGGCCATGCGTTCCATGCTGAGAAAGGCGATGGCGCGCCCCATCAGGGCGCCCCGATGATCGGGCGAAGCTTTAAGTGCCGCGTCATAGTCGGCCAGGGCCTCCTCGAACTCACCGATCTCAAGATGAATGTTGCCAGCCTTCACGTCGAAGTCGCCTGGGGGCGGGTCGACACGTTCGCGCAGCAATTGGTAGCCGACCGTCAGGGCGATCAGGATAATCATCAATATGATGAACCGGCGGAGGACTGCAGTGCTCACTGCTCAGGCTCCGAACAGATAGGCGGTGTACATATAGGAAAACACCAGAGACAACAGTGCGGCGGTCACCGTCGCACGGCGTTGAAGCCGCTCGCGAATGGCATCCAGATCTGCGCCCTGCTTTTGGGCGCGGCGCATTTGCAACACCCAGATCAGCCGGCGAATGGGCAGGAACAGTGCCAGCGCCAGGATCAGGGCCCACAGGGGCTGAAAGGTCGGGTCGAACAGCGCTTCCATCGGTCGGGCTTTCCAAACTCACTCTTATCAGACCGCACGCGCCGTCCGCCAGCCATTGGCTGGCTCTGAGTGCGTTTTCTGCGAGACGTTGGCCGGCAAAAGAAAAGGGGGAGAGACAAGCTCTCCCCCCGATATGCTTGATGTTTCCTGTCGGATCAGTCGGCTTGCGCCTTTTGTGGCGCAATGTCTCCGATATCCTCGGCCAGGGCTTCGATTTCCCGGTCCGGGACCGTCGACATCTGCATCTTGTAAGCCAACAGCCACATCATGCCGCAACCGAGCAGCCAGAATAGGATCTGCCATGCCCAGATCGACGGAATGCCGAACGTCCAGTTCTCGGCGTCGTTCGGGGCACCGAAGATGTCGTTGCCCAAAACGGCGCCCGGACCGATTCCGAAGAACATCCAGGCAAGCGTGACGATCCACGCCACCGGGATCAACCCGCGCTTGCTGGCCGGTAGGCTGGCATGCTCGCGCAGGAAGCTGTGGTACTTCATCCGGTGATCGGTCGCGGCCTGGTTCTGGGTCATCGCCGAGGCGATGACGGCCACGGTGACATTTAGGGAAATGCCGCGGCCAGCGCTGTGGATGGTACACGGGCAGCGACCCCACGGCAGATCGATGCCCAGGAACGCCGCGAACTTCAGACCGAAAGTCTCGGTGAAGATCACGCCGAGCAGGCCGGCTGCAAGGCCCAATGTCGCACCTGAGCGGGTGATCCATGGGATCCAGCAGACGCCGGCCAGCGGCACCCACATCTGGAAGCCGAAGGCCACCGCCAGACCGCCCAAAAGCACCAGCGCGTCGCTGGAGAAGGTGGCGACCAACAGCGCCGCGATCACGATGAACGCAACGCCGATACGGCCGAACAGCTTCTGCGTGCCGTGGTCGGCGGTCGGGTTCAGGTACCGCTTGTACAAGTCGCGCGTCAGCATGGCGCCGGCGGTTGACATGTAGGCGGCGCCGGTGGACTGCATCGCCGCAAGCGCGCAGACCGCCAGCAGACCGACCAGCCACGGTGCGGCATCGGCAATCTGGTTGAAGTAGTAGGGCACGATGCTGTCAGGCTTGGCGGCGATCGCCTCGCCGTCCAGAACCTGGCTTAGCGCCAATCCTGCCTCGTTCACCGCGGGATTGGCACCCAACAGATGCGCGCCCATTCCCTGGAATGCGGTGAAGAAGAACAGGA
>CAJIAA010000225.1_pt1 | contig 13259 bp, 12 predicted proteins | sample 9199011 | NCBI WGS metagenome assembly CAJIAA01 (sample SAMEA7708266, study PRJEB35096) | sediment metagenome | biome: marine neritic benthic zone biome [ENVO:01000025]; feature: sediment [ENVO:00002007]; material: shallow marine sediment [ENVO:03000034] sea grass bed [ENVO_01000059] ...
AAGTATAACTTCCGGACGTATACTATTTTTGCGTGCAGCCTACTTCAACTAATCTCACTCTTTGCTAAGGGCGCCAAACTCTAAGCTCGTCAGGAAAGATTCGCTTTCCTTTTCAAAGCTGGTCATCTGTGCGTCAGCCTCTCGATGCCGTTCAACAAAAGCCAAAGAAACCCAGGAGTTTGCTTTCGGGTCAGCACATACTCTGGCACTCACTTTCAGAATGAATACCTGCCCCTTCAATCCAGGTACCCCCCTATCTTCCGACACAGCAAGAAAGCGCAAGCAAACGGCCTTTCCTTGGGGTTCATTGGTCACGACGAATGAGCGGTTCTGAAGTCTTGCAGAAGAAATACTCTTTCGTTCTCTCTCTATGAAGCTCCGAATTTGGTCTTCCACTTTTCCAGAAGATCCTGGGTTGAATGGCCTGTAGTTAAGCTGCGCAAACAACGTATGAAGCTTCTTGCGGTTGACAACTGCCGACAGACTCAATTCCCTAGGTTGTCGACGGATCAGATCCCACGATCGCCCTGAAGGGGACATGATGGAGAACCTCCCGAAGTCAATTCTCTTGTGCTCCAACCGGCGATGCTCTGCGACCCAGTCGAGTACGAGTTTTCGAGCCGCCTCAACTTTCTCATGCGGAAGTTCTTTCTTTAGTCTTTCGACGTATGCGCAGGCCGTCGCACGAAGGGCTTGGTCTTGTATGCTCGTGCCGAGACTTGGGTTTCGACACGCGATCGAGTTCCAAAATAACTGCTTTGTTGGGTCCTTTGGAACGCCCCATCCTTCTACATACAGGCCGGCCAATTCAAACTGGGCTCTAGGGTAGTCTTGTTCGGCCGCAAATTGGTACCACCGGACAGCCCTTTTGTGATCACGCGGCACGCCATTGCCAATCTGATACTTCATACCAAGTGCGCGTTGAGCCGTGGCGTTGCTAAGCTCAGCAGCTAGCCGATACCACTTGGTTGCTTCGGCTGGGTCTGGCGCGATGCCAAAGCCTCCCTGATCGTAGATCTCTCCGATCAAAGTCTGAGCAACATCATCATTCTGCTCAGCAGCCATTTTCAACCAGATGAGGGCTTCGGAATGGTCCTGTGCGACCCCTTCGCCTCGCATGTACATCTGACCAACGACCGTCTGCGCCACGGGATGACCTGCTTTCGCTGAAGGGCGAAGCTGCCTCAAGGCCACAACATAATCGCGGCGCCCATAAGCCGCGTAGCCTTCCTCAAAGCTCGCATGAGCGATCTCGATGGATACGAGACACAGCAAAGCAGCGATGGTCAGAGCAATGAATGCCGCTCTGGCGGAATGGCGATAGAGGCGCTCTTTCGACATACAATGCGAAGCCCGGCTTGATGCGAACCGCTATAACCTCTGCACGAAATATGATCTCGAATTAGCGCGCCTTGATATGCATCAGATCTACACCTGTCGGCAAACCCTGTCTCGAGGAGAGAGTCTCCGAGACAAACGCTTGGGCGAAGTCAACTCAATGGCCCGATGGCTCATCCTGGCTGTGACTGCCCTTCGCTGGACGCTGTCTGCGACGGTGAACTCAACTCGGAAAGCGGACCTGAGGGCCGTCAAGGACTGCATTACCCCAGTTTCCGGGTCTTTCGAACCGACTGCGCTGAGGCTCGCTTTTGAGCCTTAGGCGATACTTCTAAACCGGTGGCGCGAGATTGAAGCGAGACCACGCTGTGGGCAGCCCTCTAATCTTCTCTGGGAAGTCTGTGTCTTCAGTGATTGAGCAAAGTCAATGCGGTCTCGGATGTGCATTTTTAGCCTAACAACATGCGGGCGACCGGCGCTGACTTTAGCCTTAGACGCGGTGACGACTTCCATTCCGCGGGCTCTGTCATGGCCGAGAGGGCCATTGAGCGCATTGTAGGGCTCTCTAGCGTGGAGAAGGAGGGACGCTCACCCTAGTTGTATGGGAGCACCAGATGATACCTCGCTATCTGGTAAGTATCTTGAGGCCAACTTGTCTCGTTCTTTTATTTGCATCTTGCACGCCATCCGAGTATCCGGAAGCGCAAGACGCTCGTGATATTGCGACGAAACACGTTAGCCTCGCCGTGCCCAGTGGGTTCAAACGCCGAACATATCAGGACAATGGTTTCATGGCGGCACGCTACTTCAAGGAGCGATCGCCGAGTGACCCGGTCGTGATTTCGGTGTCCGAGAATACCGATATCCCGGTGTTGAAGGATGGGTCACTATCTAACCGGCAGGCGCTCGAGGCCATCCTGTCGGAGATGACGCACAGCCGAGCGGCAGACACAGACGACGTCACGATCGAACAGGATATGGGCGAGGTCGCGCCGGCAACCGGGTTGCCGAAGGAACGGGTCGCCTGCACAGATTTGCGCATGATTGTCGGAGACCGTGGCGATCAACGCTGGATCGGCTCCCTATCTTTGCAATGTGTCGTTCGGTTCGAGAAGCGGACGCATGTCCAAGCGTCCTTCGTCGCTACTGAGCAAGCGAAGCCCCCCTTTCAGAGCGGCGCAGGCATTGGGAGACCGCAAAGAAGGTACTGTCTTCAGTGGAAATCTTCTGATGCTGGAAGCCGAGAAGAGCAAGTGTCGGCACGATCCTTTTATTCATCGAGGACAGCAGCGGCTTGGCCATCGTGGCTAACCGAACCATCACAGTGACGTCCGCAACCGGCTACAAATTCGCTATCCGGGTCGTTGTCGACTACGGTGAGTTTTGGCCTGCAAGCCGACCTAGGGACCGGTTTGGACTACTTTACTTCCAATCCCAGGTTCACTGGTGGTTCGCTGCTGACGACAAGGCGTGACCCGTCTCGGACGCCTCTTCCGTGCTGAGAAGGTGATGCGTTAGCAGCTTTGCTAGCACGAAATTCAAACGCGAGGAGTCCGGTCCCGTCGTATTGCAAGGGTGTACGACTTTGGCTGGGTGTGGAGATTGTCCCAGAAACCAATGTAGTTGTTAGCTTAGATCGCGAGACAGTGTGGTTGGTTGGCTGCATCCAACCGACTCTCCCATACGCAAGTACGTTTCCAGTCCGGCTGCGGTGTTCTGTTGAAGGTCGGTATCGAACACGATTGCGCCGGGCTTGAACAACAAAACCACGAGCGAGGCTCCGAGTTCAAAGTAACCTTTGTGTTCTCCCTTGGCGACGGATCTGCCGATGGTGAAACACTGCCGGATCGAACCGACGGTGAAGGCACCAACTTCTACCATGGCAATGGGACCGAATTGCCCGGTTTCTAACACGGTGATCATGCGTCGGTTTTCGGCAAAGACTGGCACTAGCCAACGCCATGAATATGGGGAGACGGCATAATATCTCCCGGGAATAAGGCGATTCGTCCGGGCAACACCGGCTGCTGGAAAATGGAAGTGGTGATAGTCTGCGAGATAAAGGCGTCCAACCGCCATCGCGCCACCATCATATTCGGCGACTAGACGGTCGTCGCGCAAGAACGTTCGCAAATCGAACTCCAGACGCTTGATCAGAAATACCTTGTCGGCGGTGACCCGGGGATACACGAGAAAGCGGCCGTCGACGGGCGCGCAGCACACCCGAGGATCGGCGTCGATTGGACGCTTGGACAGATTGATCTCCCGGGTAATCAGGTCGTTGAAACTACGAAAATCGTCGAGCGGCCGACATAGTTCGTCGAGGTCCACCCCCATAGTTTCGCAGAAGCCTTCGATCTTACGGCGGCTCCAGGATTGTCGATTGACCCAGCCATACAGCCGTGAGATCGGGCCCAGGCTGAACACCATGTCGGTCAATGCGCGGCCGGCCCGTGTGTTGTGACACCAATCCAGAAACTGCGGTGCGTAGATCGGCTCCTGCTTTGGCCGGCCAGTGCGACGGTCGATACAAGTAAATCGGGTGGGTGCCGTCATATCGCCCGTTCGTACAAGCAATACTCGCTCTGCGCCAACTGCATCGCATCGCCGAGGATCTTGCGTACCCGGCTAGCTGACCCGATCAGGGCAAAGGCAATTGAATCATATCCAGCATCAAGAACTTGCTTCACCGTGTAGTACAGCATGGCCCGGCCCAGCCCGCGCGGCTTGCCGGTCGCCGCCGGTAGCGCTCCGATAAAGTAGTAGATCGCCCTGTCGCGTTTCCAGGCACGCAGCAGGAATCGCAACCGCGCTGCAAGGTTGTCGTCACCGTGCATGGCGCGGACTGCTCTTGCCGGGTCCGCAAAAACGACGGAAAGGCCGGTGGTTCGACCATCGGGAGCCAGGAGGGTACTTACGAACCGGGTTCCAGCCAATCTGGCATAAGCCTGCAGGCGAAGTTGGTACTCCTCGAACGATGGCCGTGTGTACGCTAGTGCATCCCGTAATGCCACCGTCTCCAGGTCATAAACGGCACGACAATCCCGGGGATCGCGGCGGTTGACCTGATGGAAGCGATAACCCTCATCGACCAATAGCTGAAGATTGTCCGCAAAGGGCGCGATCAGGTTCTCCAGCGACTGCCGCCCGGTCACCTGAACGGTGTTCCAGCGCTCTAGTTCGGTGAAACCCGCCCGCAGGAAATATCCCGGGTAGCGGGGCGGATTATAAGGTTCGCCGAGGAACACGGGCATTCCAAATCCAGCTGTCTTGAAGCGATACTCGTGCCATATATCGAAGGCCATAGGGCCCCAAACATGTCGGACGCCGTGTTCGCCGCACATCCACGAGATGGCATCGCCCAGCAAATCTGCAGCGACTGAATCATCATCCACGCATTCGAAGAGCCCTACCAAGCCAATGCTTTGACCCTCCTGATCACGCAGGCTGCCATTGATCGTTGCCGTGATATGACCGATGACAGCGTCGCCCTTTATTGCAGCAAAGTGGCGGTGGTGGTTGTCCGCACACTGATAGAAACCGAAGTCGGGCTGGTAGTAATGTCGCAAGAGAGATCTTGGCGGAGGAATCCAACGCGGATCCGACCTGTGCAGCATGTATCGGAATTCGACGCAAGCTTCGCTCAGTGCGCGATCAAATTCGAATGACCTGATTGGCACGAACTTCACCCCGGTTGTCTATGCCGTTTACTGGATATATCTCTGTGTCCACTTGATCCATGCTGTCAGCTTAACGGGTCAACCAACCGAACTCTAGGACCTGAGCGGCCAGGAAGAGGATGGCGAAGCCTTCACAGAAAGGCCGCAACTTGGCGGTGCGTGGCGCTGGTCGGAGAAGGAAACGAAGGTTGGCCGCGAGCGCAAGCGCCAGTGCCGCTATCACCAGGCCAAGATACAATTCCGACAGAGACAGTGAGGCAAAGAACCAGATGGCGATGCCCGTAGCGGCACACTGCAAGGCGCTCGCCAGCAATACCGCGCCCCTAGGCCCGAATAGCTGCGAGTAAGTGACGTAACTCGTCTCCTGGACTGGCGCCCTGATCTTGCGAGCGATCTCCCAGGATTCGAAAACGGTCCAGACCATAGCGGTATAGGGCAAGATTAGACGCCAACGCAGCTCCGCTACCGGTATTTCCCGGCCGTCGGCGAAAATCACGAAGCCGTGCAGCACTAGCAGCGGGATGATCGGCGCGTGGGTCACAAGGCTCAGTAACAGGCTGCGGCGCAAGATGTCAGGCACAAAGAACAGCTTGAACATGAGCAGAAGGTATCCGAACAGCACGAGCCCCGACCAAAGGGCTTGGTCGAGCGAGGCGGTGACGACCAGATAGATAGCGATAGCTGCTATCAAGGTCCCTCGGATGTCGTGTTCAAATACTCTGCCGGAAGGCAATGGGCGCTTCGGGAACAATTCCTTGTCTATTTCTCGGTCCTTCAACTCGTCCATCAATCGCATCATCAGGAAGACGTTGAACACCGTCCAGATTCCTGCAGCACCATGCAGTGAAATCAAGCTGCTGCGCTCGCCCTGTACGAGGCGGGCAAACCCCTCAACCCCCAGATACGTCAGCGCCGCCACCAACACATAGGCCGGCAGCGGAAACATTTCTCTGAGATAGACCTGCATTCGCCTAAAGTAGCCGGTCATAGTTCCCTCAGCGCGCCGACTTGTGGTCGTTGCGATAATGATTGCCCGTCGATTGTAGAATTTCCTCGGTCACAAAAGCGCCATAGAAGAACGCTTTGTCGTTCAGGTAGAGTCGGGTCGCCAGATCGTCCAGCGGACACAATTGCGCCGCCAACGTCTGCGGTCGGCAACGTGGCACGAAGGTATTCCAATAGGCGAGGCGACCGTGGTTGCGTCCGACACGCGCCAGTTGCTCGTATATGCCGTTAGCGTTTGACTGGGAAACGTACTCGAATATGTCCGAAAGGTTGAATTTATCGACTGTGCCATCAGGAGCGCCTGCAAGATACGCCTCCAGCGATGTCACTCGCATCTCCAATCGGTCGAGATTGTGCCGGATCGCGTCGAAATTCTCCGGGCGGAGCGCATGTGGAAGTCTCGCGCCGTAGTGGCCGAACGCAATCCAGTGAAGATAAGGATTCTTGGAAGGATCGAGTTCGGTCAGAGCGAATTTCGCCCGACAAAGGGTGCGGTCGGCAACGCCGCCTTCGACATAGCGGAAGAAGCTGGGATCGCGGCCCAGCCAGGCGGAAATGCGACGCGATGTGAACAATCGAGTCAACACACGCCAGCGCCAGTTATCCCAGTTATCCCTATAGAATTGCCGGCGGGCCTCTTTGCTGCGTGGTTCGAACACGGCTTCGACTACGCGGCGGGTGTGGATCAATGGCAACACGCAACGTCGAAAAATCGTGATATATCGCTCGAATCGCCCCGCGGCTCCAATCCCACGGGCTATCTGTGCCCGGTTCCGGTCCCACACTGCCCGCGACTGCTCCGACAATTGCGGCCGCAATCGATCAAACAGACCTAACCGGTTCGCCACTTCAGTCTCTCCGAACAGCGCCAGAAGGTCGGCGTGGTCGAGCGTACGATAAGCAGCGACACGCAACTCCAGGCATGCCATTTGTGCCGGCGACAGATCCAAGGCGACCACCCGTCGCGGTCCCTGGCTTAACAAAGACAGGGTGTTGTCGCCGGCCGAGGCGATTGAAAGACACTCATCGCTTGGCCTGATATCAAGTGCCTCAAGCAGGATATCGGCGTCTTCCCAGCATAGGGCATAGCGAATGAGCGAGAAATCTGCTTGTCGAGCAACCTCGCTATCTGGGGCTCCAGACATCTCCCCATACCTTTAGGTTGGCTCGCCAGAGAGCCGGGTGATGGTGCCTGTTCTGCCATCCATCCGCACCAGATCGCCGTCACGGACCAATCTGCGCAGTTGCGGCACCGATGCGATCATTGGCAAGCCGATCTCGCGCGCGATGATGGCCGTATGTGAGAGCGGATTGCCAATCTCGACCAAGAGGCCCCCAGCTGCCGGCAACAAGGTGACCCAACCCGGATCGGTCCTGTGAGTTAGGACGATGTCGCCCTTCTGGAACTCCGCTGTCGCCGGATCATCGACCGCGCGCACCGTCCCCTGAACCACGCCCGAGCTGCAGCCGATCCCGGTCAGGGAGTCCCCTTGCCACGACTCGTTCTCGGGTTCGGTGATGATGGCATGGGTCAGATAGGGTATGTCGTGAGTTACAAACCGTACCGGTGGCTGCGGCAAGGACTGATACTGCTGGAATTCGCGCTGTCGAACTTCGACTAGCCCCCGCAGATCCGTAGCCACCGCGCGGCCCTCGGCAAAGGCTAGCACTTCGTCGACCTCGAGATAAAGGACGTCACGCGGATCCTCGAGTAGATCAAGAGCCCAAAATCGCCGGCCAAAATGTTGCATAAGGCTACGCGCCAGGCCAAAAATCCGCGTGCGACAGAATCTCAGCGCTTCTCTTTGCCGCAAGCGTTCACGTGTATTTGTGAGCAACCACTGGAACATCAGCCGCCTTATCGGAGCGTTGGCCAACACCCGCTTAATTTCTGCCTCGGCCGTTTGCCTACATAGGCTCGGATCTATGCCGGTCTCTGCACGTGCGGTCGAGTTGGCCGCTGAGCGTGCGACAGCCCGTGCCAGTGGTAGAGGATTGTCAGATAGAGGTTGGCTTTCCAGTTTCAGTTCACCGGGGACGCGGTCGCCGTAGCGTTCGATATGATGGCGAAATGCCTTGTCGAAGTCGGGAATCAGCTGCATCGCCTTCCTAAGCTTCCAGAACGGCTCGCTGCCGAGAGCGACGACGAACCCACGATCCTGCTTCGCCAAACGCGCCATCTCGTCGATGCTTGCCCTAATCCGGCGGCTAAGGGACTCGTGGTCGCCACTCAGCAAGTCGGTGCACAGTTGGTTCCCATCAGGGCCAAACCATGCCCGCGCCCTTCTGTGCAAGACTCCGTGGAACACCATGAGCCAAAAATCGTTCAACGTCGGTGTGCCGGCGTAGGGCTTCAAGCATTTCTCGAGATGGCGATAGCGTTCCGCTAGTTCGTCGCTGCGAAGGTTAGCGGCATCGGTTTCCTCCTCCAGCAGGTCATCAATTGCCTTCAAGAAGCGACGGATTCGGGAGCCAATCACAGCGTAACCGGCGGCGAGCCTGAGTACTATCTTGGTCAAACACAGGAAATCGACCCATCGCTCATGACCGCTAACGGAGTTCATCGAAGCGACCAGGGACTGATCCAGGGATTGCGATAGCGCCTCGTCAACGCCGAGCATTTGCTCCAGAAAACCACGGTTCCATTTGTAACCTGGCAGCAGCGTTAGCACTCGATACCAGTTCAACATGTTGTAATAGAGGCGACCCCGAATGAGGCCGATCAACCGGCGGAAAACATCATCATGGGCCAGGATAGTTCGCGCCGAGACCCCCATCTCCCGACAAAACGCCCTGTATGCGTTTTGGTAAATTATGAGCGCGAAGGAGTAGGTCAGAGGTGTGGTCACACCGCCATAATTCTCCGCAATGTTGGTGCTGTCCCAAATGGTCAATGAGCCGTCCGGATCAGGTACGCCAGAGAGTGTGGTAATCGGCCTGCTTTGCAGGATAAAGAGGCGATCTTTCGTCATCGTCCACTCGATATCCTGCGGACGCTGGAACACACGCTCTGCATGACGTGCGAGTGCTGCCACTTCACGAACCTGGTCCTCGTTCAAGACCACATCCGCTACACCATCGGACGTGGGCTCCCCGCCAGCGCTCTGCCGGTAGGTGACACGGTCATCACGATCCACATGCCATGTATCGGCGTTTGATCCGCCAGAAACCAATGGTTTGCCGACACCGTGAACGGCCGCGACTGCGGCGTGGCCACGCCGACCCGAGACCGGATCGGCGCTGAACGCTACACCTGATACTTCGCTAACAATCTGTCGCTGCACAATGACGACCGGAGGGCCTGGCTCGGACGACACCTTCGCCGTCGTGCGGTAGTTGGCGACCCGTCTCGCATAGCCTGAGCGCCAGACATTTCGCAGATTGTCGGGCACATTTGTAGGCGCGACGAACAGGTAACTTTCGAACTGTCCGGCGTAGGACTTGGCGGCGCTATCTTCCTCGACGGCCGACGATCGAACTGCGACCGTCTCCTGGGATGGACACAGTGTCTTGAGAGCTGCTTCGAGTTCGCGCTGAACGGCGGGGGCAATTTCCAACTCGTCAAGCCGATCCCCGCAGGCGATCGAAGGGTCTCGAGTTCCTATGCCGCTGTGCTTGAGGCATGCATCGAAAGCGCTTCGCCGCACCAAGAACCATTCGGGTACGGGCAAACCTGCTTGCGTCAGCTTCAGTAGACCCAGCGCCTTTCCCCCAAGTATATCGTCGTCGGAGACTGACCCCGGCCACGCGACATAGCAAAGCTGTGATTGATCAGCGTCCATAAATACGCACCGGATCGGTCAATGGGGTTTCTGTAATTCTCGACGCCGCTGGGCCCTTCATCTCTGGCCCCCACGCTCTGTCTTCAGCTTGCGGGAGATCATCTTGTAAACAGCGAAAAGGAAGTTTCGTAAATTAAGCGGGAATAGGCAAACCAGTGAGTCGCCTGCATTCTGGCCGGGGTTTAGAGAGGAATAGAATTGGATGAAGCGATCGGACACGGAGCCCACTCGATCACTTACCACGCCTTCGCGATACTTCAACAGACTGTTTCGTCTCAGCACGCCGTTGTGTGCGTCCCATCCCTTGAGGCCAATCGCCTCGACCACCGACGCCATGACGCCGAGTGCCTCGGTTGGGGTTTGATGGTCAGGGTGCGGCCAATACTCGATCAAGTTATGGGGAAGCAGAAGATAGCTTGGGCAGGTTGAAGCCGTAAACATCCAGTAAAGGCGCCGTAACGGGTGCTGAAGGCGCAGGATCAAGTAGCGGCGCAGGGCAATCCGCTGGAGGATATTCAGTCCGCGAAAATGTGGTTCCAGGTCAGCATAGAACGTATAGACGACGATATACTTACTTCCGCTTTCGGCGATGGTGACTGCTCGCATCGCTTGGAAACCGCATAGAGTGGTACCAGTGCTGTCGTAACACAGGTAAACTTCCTCTGCCATCGCGAGCGACCGTTCGAAAACGCTTCGCGGACAATCGACAAATTGCCGATAGCACCGCCATATGGCATCAGATAGTTCTGGAGACAAATCCGAGGTCCGCACTTTGCGAAGATTGTAAGCGGCCCGGTCGTTCATCAGTTCACGTCGACATTGCGGGCAACAACCCTGCCCTCTGATCCATCTTGCCAAACGATAGAGGCAAACTGAGACAGTACACGCCGCCTACCATTCAGGTCCCTGATTTAGATCAGCCTGATTTTCTTATGGAATCCTGGCCTACACGGCCACTTCTGGGGCCGGAACGGATTCTGGGGTGTCTGGGGGACTCGAAATACTATCCCTACGCTGCGTGCCGTCCTGGCAGGGGTATTCGTGCTTGGCGGTGTCTTCTGCGGGGTGGATCTGTCTTGCGGACAAGTTCCTGCCCCCAAAGCTGCCAAAGGGCGCGGGGAGCCGCCCGAATATCACAAGGCGCCCCCTCGCACATATCCCGCCGCTAGCCGATTAGCACCGCAAGCGCCAGCACAAGAACGGCAGTGGTCAGGACCAAACTTCTGATTTCAAGCAGGTCGGCATATTGCCACGACGGCGCTTGAGTGGGGCCGCAGAAAATCACGCCGACTGAAACGATTAGGTGTTTCGTTCATGGTGCGTTGCTGTCGACGTCAGTTTTGATCTTTCCCGAATGTGAAGCCACAAACATGTTTCGAGTCGGATTACGCCAATTCCTGATTTTGTATTTTGCTTCCAGTTTCACCGCATCTATGGCGGCCTGAACCTGACGACTCCGGGCAATTTCGGGATTGGTTCAAATTAGACTGACAGCACCACCGCCAAATCTATTCGGTTTTGTGCCTACACAGGGCAGGAGATCTGATAATATTGAATTTGGTGCAATTCGGTTGCGCCGTTGGTACTCTCTTGAAGAGGCGGGCACGAACCATGGCCAGGTTGGGGTTTCGGATTAGCTGCGTGGCAATCACGGTTCTTGCCCTGCTCTCGGGCCGTGCCTTTGCCAACGATCAGGAGCTGGCCGTCTCCCCCGACTGGCAGGAAAACTTCACCGAGGATGTTCCAGTCAGCGGCGGCGTTCGCGTCGGCATTATGAGCGGTGCCACCGACGTCTTGGTTGACCCGTCCGGCCTCCGCGTCTTCCTCGGCGCTTCGGATTCGCCGCGCCTTTGCGTCGATATCCTCTCGGTCGATGGTCGCTATTCGGCGCACCTTGAATACGATGTCGCGGGCCGTGCGCCCGGACCCTACCTTTTGCAGTTTCCCACCCGCCGGGCGGACTCGCTGGGCGACTACCGCGCCGACTCGCTTGCTGTACTCGCCGCCTACGGCGAGAACTGCGGCGCCGAGCGCGTCCGGGGCCTGGCCGTGGTCGCGTGGCAGGCCGTCGAGAGATTGCAGCAGCTCACGGTCTTCGTAGGAACGGGCGGCGCCAGGGCCCAGCTTCTCATCCCCAGTTCGGGGGGCGTCTTGAAGGTGCCCTGCACCGATCTAGACACGGCGGCGCCGCGTGTCAGTTATGACGCGGCTTGCACCATTCAGCTCACCGATGACTTGCGCTTGCGCGAAACCGTGATCCGACGCCGCCATTTCGGGAGTACCCTAAAGGACGTGCCACTACCCTTGGTGTTGCCGTGACGACCTGGGCTCGGGCCGCCGGGATCCTTCTCCCGACGGTGCTCTTGTTCCTGGCCGCCGGGTCGACCCTGTTCTTGGAAGTGCCGATGACCTTCAACGCCACGGTCCAGACCGAACGGATTCAGATCGTCGTCTCGGATCGCCACAGGGTGCGTTGGTCATTGTCCGGCGCAAGAATGAAAAGGGATTGTGACGGGGATTTCGAGGCCTTTTCGGACAGTTTTGAGCCTGCGGGAGGGGCATTACTCATCTTCGAACGGATTGCCCTGGGACCCCTCAAAATCTATCTCGAAAGCGCCGGCGAAGGGGGAGTCGGAAAAATCTATAGTGCCGACGATTTTGTGGCGCCCCTCGGCGACTGCGTGCTCTTCCAGGTCTCGGACCTGAAAGCGCGCGCGGCGAAGGGCGCGAGCCTCATCTTGCCATTCCGGGGAAAGGTGGAGATCGGCCGTGAGCTTCCATCCGCACCTATCGAGAGCTTTCCCGTTCTGCGCTCGGGAACGGTCTCCATCCTCGGAACGACGATCCTGGGTGATTCGGTGTATACGGCTGGGAGCTTCGAGCTCGACGTTGGGGACCGCTTCGAGGTGTTCGGAAGAAACGAACAGGACACGGTGGAGAGTACGGGCTTTGTGCTGGTAAACGAGTGGCCCGTATTCACGGCCGTCTCCCGTTCCGTCGGCTGGGGCGGCCGTGTCGCCCGCTACGGTGCAAGAGGTTACGAAGTGGGTCTGTCGGTCTGGGAGCGGATCAGCAACGATGGCGTCCTTCAGTCGCTCTGGGTAACCTTCGGCTTTGCCAGTGGGTTGGTTGCGGCGGCGCGGAGGCTGAGACGACGAAGCGAGGAGGAGAAATGACGATGAGATCACTGCTCTGTCTTGGCTTGGCGATGCTGCTGACATCGGCCGCCGCGGCCGAAGAGGTTTTCGTCGAGGGCCAGGAATTCGGTCAAGGCTCGACCCGTGAAAGCGGCGAGGGATGTTTCGTCATCACACCGAAGCATGTGGTCGAAGACGCGATCAACATCGGCATTGTCGGCGACCGGAGTGCGCGCGCGGCCGCATTCCATGAGAAAGACTATGGCGAAGATGTTGCCATCCTCAGGGTCGAAGATAGCGCCGGGGCGATTTGTAGG
>CAJIAA010000307.1_pt1 | contig 13210 bp, 11 predicted proteins | sample 9199011 | NCBI WGS metagenome assembly CAJIAA01 (sample SAMEA7708266, study PRJEB35096) | sediment metagenome | biome: marine neritic benthic zone biome [ENVO:01000025]; feature: sediment [ENVO:00002007]; material: shallow marine sediment [ENVO:03000034] sea grass bed [ENVO_01000059] ...
GAAAGACCTCGAGCCCGCCGAACAACGTCATCACCATCGTCCACCAGTCGATCTCACCGTCGGCGCCCGCGGCAACCGTCGGCTGCGCGGCAAGGCCAAACGCGATCGCGAAGATGAACATCAAGGCGAGACCGGTCTTCTGCCCGAACAGGCGTGTATAGATGCCGGGGCCGCTGTCCAGGGCAGCGAACATACCCGCCATATCTCCCATTTTGCGGCGCGCCCGTTCTGTCGAAGCCGCAAGCAACTGGGCCGCGTCGGGCCGGTTATTGGTCGTCATTCGTCTTCGCCTTCACGATGGTGACCGGTACGGAGGACAGCTGCACGACGCGTTCGGCCTTCGAACCCATCAGCAGGTGGGGCAGACCGGTGCGCCCGCGGCTGCCCATGACGATGATCCGCGCATCGTTGGCCTTGGCAACTTCCAGGATCCGGGATTCGGGAATGCCGGTGACCAGGAGCGGCTCCACGGCGCCGACCGCTTTCAGGCTGGGGTTCTCCTTCGCGACCCGTTCCAGGAACTCCGCCATCATGTCCATGGCGACATCGGCAAGTGGCCGCAGGATGTCCTGTTCGCCCCGTTTGTAATAGCCGGGCGATTCGCCCGGATCATGAACGACATGCAATGCCTGTATCGGCGCCTTGGTTGTCTCGGCATATTTGCATGCCCAGATCAAAGCCGCCTCGGCATCATCGCTGAAATCTATCGCGACCAGGACAGGACGGTCGTGTTTCGGTTTTGCCCCAGCCTTGTCTGTTTGATCCTGGCTCACCCCGGCCCCCCTCCCTGTCGGCAATATTGAAGCGACCCGTCCAAGACGGCCGCGCGTTAACATTACCTAACAGGCGCACTGTGGAAATTGAGATGAATCAAGAACGGATCGCATCGACCGTGCCGGGTCTTGAGACAGATCAATTCCTGTTCGGGGCTGCGCGACTACGGTACGACCCGACGGTGTAGACCCGGCAACGGGAAGACGCACTTCGGGCCTGGTTCAGGCCAATATGCCGAACGGCCCGTCCAGACGCGTCCGGACACGCGGCCGCGATACCGTGCCGAAGCGTCGGCAGAATCGCGCCGCGTGAGGGACAGTGCGATGGCGAGCCCGAAAAATGGGCCGCTGGTGCTCGGGGGATCGAAATGGAAGGGATCTTCGACGAGCTGAGGCAAACGGGGACAGACGTAGTTGCGTTCTTCGCCTTTGACTCAGAGCGCCTTTTCGAACCTGCAGTGCTGGCGGCGCTGGTCTTCCAGCTTTTCCTGTTCTGCTGTTCAGCCTTCTTCTCGGGATCGGAAACGGCGCTGTTCTCGCTCTCCCGACTTGATCTTCAGAAACTTCGCCGCGACAAGCACCCGCAATCCGAAACCCTGCATGCCCTGCTGGACCAACCCCGGCGCCTGATCATCTCGCTGTTGTGCGGCAACGAGTTGGTGAACATCGCGGCAACGGTGAACCTGGCAGGCATTTTGGTCTATCTGTACGGGGAGGAGCGGGCAGGTTGGATCAACGTCCTGGTCATGTTCCCGTTGTTGCTGTTGTTGGGTGAGGTGACGCCGAAGACCATTGCCGTCAGCGATCCGATGCGGATCAGCGCCGGCTTGGTCGCCGCTCCACTCAGTTTATGGGTCCGCCTGGTCACGCCGCTTCGGCGCGCGGTGCGCGTGGTTGCGGATCAGATCACGACCTGGATCGTCGGCGAGGAACGCGGACGGGAGAACATCTTGCACGTGGACGAGTTTCGCGCGCTCGTCGAGGACATCGCGGACGAAGGGATCCTGGATGCGACCGAACGGGTCTTGATCGACAATCTGCTGGAGGCAGGCGAGACCGAGATCGTCGAGATCATGACGCCACGGACGCGCACACGGTTCCTTAGGGACACCATGACGGTCCCGGAAATGCTGGAGGAGTTCAGGGAGATCAAACATCCGCGGGTGCCCGTCTGCCACGAGCATCCGGACAACCTTGTCGGATTTCTGCATGCCGAAGACATGGTGCGGCTGGTGTTCGAAGGCGCCGACCTGGAACGGTTGGTGCCGCAGGACATCATGCATGCGCCGGTGATCGCTCCGCCCACCAAACACGTGGACGAGATGTTCGATTTCTTCCAGGCCAACAACGCCAGGGCGGCGGTGGTCTTGAACGAGTTCGGCGGGGTCGAAGGCCTGATCACGATGCGCGACGTGGTCAACTTCATCTTCGGTGAGATATCGGAGTCGCTCACGGGCCAGGAACTGTACAAGGAACGCGACGAGAACGTCTACGAAATCGCCGGCCAGATGAAACTGACCGACTTCAACGATTTGACGAATTTCGGGATCGAGGATCCGCGCATGACCACCATTGGCGGCGTGGTGTTTCGCTATCTCGACCGCCTGCCGAAGGTCGGCGACCGGGTCATGATCGAAGGGATCGTTGCCACCGTTCTGGAGATGGACGGACACAGGCTGGCAAAACTCCGTGTTGCCAAAGGTACACACGAGAGTTTGGCGGAACCCGGCGACGAATCCGCTTCGAAGCCGGCCGAGGATGCTGTGCCCCGGGATGACACAGCCGCAGACGGCGAAAGCGAACCGGAACCCGGAAAACGCCGCGACGAAGAGGATCCCCAGCCGGAGGGCTCCAACCTGGCCGAATCCGCAGAGGTGGTCTCGCTGGAAAGTCTGAAGAAGGGCGAGATCGGAGAGAAAAAAGGCAACCGGTCCCTGAAATCGAAGCCGGCCGCGAAACGGGATAAGGAAAAGGCCTGAACCATGGACGCTTTCGTTGCGATCGCAATCATGCTGGTCTTCTTGGTCTTGAAGGGGTTCTTCTCCGGATCCGTGATCGCGCTCGTGAACTCGGACAAGATCAAGCTGCGACATCGGGCCAAACAGGGCAACCGAGGCTCTAAACTGGCGCTCAGCCTGTTCCAGAAGCCCGACGTTCTGCTCAGCACGACGCTGGTCGGAACCAATATTTCGACGATCGTCGTGACGACCATCGGGACGCTGCTGATGATCCAGTACGCACCCGACCGCGGGGAGCTCTACGCTTTTCTGATCCTGACGCCCTTGCTTTTGATTCTGGGTGAAATCGTTCCGAAGAGCGTCTACCAGCAGAAGTCGGACCTGATGACGCCGCTGATCATCTATCCTTTGAGATGGTCGTCGTGGCTGTTTTATCCGGTGGTTTTTGTCTTTTCACGTGTCGCACGGGCGACGGCGCGCATGTTCGGCGTCGGGCGGACGACGCAGCCCTTTTTCATAACCCGCGAACAACTCCGTTCCGTGCTGGATATGGCAGAGCAGGGCGCGGCGATGGATACGTTCGGCCGCGGACGGATCAGACGGGTGATCCGGTTTGCCGAAACAACCGTCGCCGAAGCGATGATTCCCATTGCGGAAGTCACGACCATCAGCCACGACGAGAACACCTCGACGGCCTTGGAGCTCGTTCGCCGGCATGGCTACAATCGCCTGCCGGTCTACGAGAACAGCACAAGCAACGTCATAGGCGTCATCACGCTGACGACCTGGGACCTGATGAATCCGGAAATTGCCAGCCTTCCGCTGAGCAAACTGATCAAGCCTGCGCTGTACGTTTCGCCGCTGCAGACCATCGACCAGCAGCTGCCGATCCTGCAACGACGCGAGGACCACATGGCAATCGTCGTCGACGAGTTCGGTTCCGCGGTCGGTATGATCACGATGGAAGACATCGTCGAAGAAGTCGTCGGCGAGATCGACGTCGGCTACGACTTCGAGGAGTACCTGCCCAAACGCAAGCGGATCTACGAGAGGCTGGCCGACGAGGTCTATCTGATGGATTCGCGCCTCTCCATCTCCGAGGCGAACGAGGTCCTTGGAACCAGTCTGCCGCCCACCGAGTTTCACACGATCGGCGGCATGGTGCTGGCGCGGCTGAAGCACATTCCGCACGTCGGCGAATACGTCGTCGAGGCCGGGTTCCGGTTCACGGTCGAAGAAGCAAGCGCACGGGCCATCCTGAAAGTCCGCGTCGAACCGGACAGCGCGGTGGCGGAGCCGACGTAACCCGCACATTTGCACCAGGCGCGGCCGAGTCCGCATTGGACCGAGGACTGGCGGAACTGTCACCGACGCCGGCCCGGTTTTCCAGGCAGCATGAACCGTCCTGTTCGGCCCGATGCGGGCGCACCCCTATGGTCTGAGAATTCCGAGTAAGATGGTAATATGGCCAGTCTCTGAACCGGCCGTTCTTGAGACAGGTCAATTTAACTCAGGTAAAGTCTGGCTATGATCGCGGACTAACCGGGAAATCGGCCTAAGGCGTTGTGCGCCGGCCCGGTGGTTGTACCGTTAACGGAAGTCGAGGCGGCGATGTTCGAAACCGCAGAACTTAAAAGAGAAATCTCCAAATCGGAATACAACAAGACCGTGCCGGTCCTGCGCACGGAATTGCTGGCTGTCCAACAACGGCTGCGTCAGGCGAATTTCCCTGTCATCGTCATGTTCGGCGGTGTGGACGTCGCCTGGAAGGGCGAGACGATCAATCGCATGAGCGAATGGATGGACCCGCGCTGGATGACTGCCTGCGCCTACGACGAGCCGTCGGACGAGGAGCGGGAACGTCCGGACTTCTGGCGCTATTGGCGCGATCTCCCGCCAAAAGGACAAATCGGACTGTTTGCCCGGGCCTGGTACTCCCAGGCGATCCTGAACCGCGTCACTGGCGTCACGGACGACCTGCAGCTTGACAAGGAACTGGAGCGAATCACCACCTTCGAGAAGGAGCTGGCCGACGACGGGGCCCTGGTCCTGAAGTTCTGGATGCATCTCAGCAAGGACAGCCAGAAGGAGCGGTTCAAGGAGTTCGAGAAGGACCCGCTGACGGCCTGGCGGGTGACCAAGAACGATTGGACGAACCTGGAGCGCTACGACGAGTTCATTGCGGCGGCGGAACGCACGATCGCACGGACCAGCACCGGTGAAGCGCCCTGGCAGATCGTCGAAGGATACGATCAGCGCTATTGCGAGCTGACGGTCGGCGCTTCGATCCGCGATGCGATCCAGAAGCACCAGGAAGGGACCGAACACAAGACGAAGATGCGGGCGGAACTGGCAGCGCAAAGAAAGGCCAGCGAAAAGAAGGCCCATGGCAAGGACGGGTCGCAGAAGGCGAAGGCATCGCCTCAGATTCCGGCGGGCGTCACGATTCTGGACCAGCTGGATACGTCACTTTCGTTGGGCAAGAAGGAGTACCGGGAACAGCTGGCGAAATACCAGGCAAAACTGAACGGCTTGGCCCGTGCTGCTTTGGAGAAGAAGATATCGACCATCGGTGTGTTCGAGGGCGCTGATGCCGGTGGCAAGGGTGGAGCGATCCGGCGCGTGACGGCCGCGCTGGACGCGCGGAACTATCGGGTCATTCCGGTCGCCGCCCCAACCGACGAAGAACGCGCCCAGCATTATCTGTGGCGGTTCTGGCGCCATCTGTCGCGCGACGGCCGCACCACCCTGTACGATCGAAGTTGGTACGGACGTGTGCTGGTCGAACGGGTGGAAGGTTTCGCACGGGAGGCGGAATGGCGCCGGGCCTATGCGGAAATCAACGACTTCGAGGACCAGCTTGTGAGCCATGGCGTCGTGCTGCTGAAGTTCTGGCTGCACATCACGGCAGACGAGCAACTGGCGCGGTTCAAGGAGCGGGAAAAGATCCCCTACAAGCGCTGGAAGCTGACCGACGAAGACTGGCGCAACCGGGAGAAGTGGGACGATTACGAGCAGGCCGTCAACGATATGGTTGAACGGACCAGCACGGCAAACGCCCCCTGGACCCTGGTGGAGGGCAACGACAAGCGATTTGCGCGGATCAAGGTCCTGAAGACCTTCTGTGACAGACTGGAAGAGGCCCTTTCAAAGCCCGTCGTTCGCGCGGCAAACGGCGCCCGCGACGCCGCCTGAACGGCTCGACGATCTGGTGACGGCCGACACTGGTGTGCCGGCCGTTTCTTGTGTGGCCCGGCCGCAAAAAGCTGGCGGTACCGTACGAACCTTGGAAACAGAACGCCCTTTATCGAATGAAGGTCTTCGATTGGCGACAGGTGCAAGTCCACTGTTTCGGTCATATCACCAGAGCGAGTCTAATAGAACGAGATCGATGCCAAGTCTCTACCGCGAAACTTCGGCATCGGGATAGCGCGCTGCCACTGTCGGTACGGTGTCACGTGCGCTGCGAGTAGCAGGATTCGACCCAGGGCGCATCAGGAACCGGTCCAAGCACCGCGCCTTACCTTCGTTACGGCAACACGGGTCCAAACCTGCATTCATCGTTGTCTGGGCAAACCACCACAGAAACCGTCAATCTGAATTGAGCGATGTCAATCCTCGCTGGGGCAGCGGCCATCTGTCACAAAAGCTTTACAAAACGGACGTAGCCTTGCCGCGAGTGTTCATAGGGCGAACCGGGGCGGGCCGCGGTCCCGTAACGACATGCGGGGCCGCGGTAGGCCCGCGAACCAGAGGAGGCGCCGCGCGAGTGCGGCGTTTAAGTCCGAGCCATGAAAGAGCCGGAACACGGTTCAAGCGGTGCGGATCACCCATCTACGGTGGCGGCAGGTGCGCCCGGCGAAAAGTCGCCCATTCTCGTCGCGATTGACTTTTCGTCGGACTCCGAGAACGCCCTGGTCTGGGCGCTCGAACATGCCAGGCTGCTGAATGCGCCGGTGGAGATCCTGCACGTCGTACACGATCCGGCCCGCACCCCTGGGACTTATCGCCCGGAAAACGGCGATCCACTCGAACCGATGGCGGACGTGGCTGAACGCAAGCTGGCGGCGTTCCTCGGCGAGATCGGAGAACGCCATCCGGGTGTCCTGGCGGCAGATGGGATCAAATCGTTCTGCAAGGCGGGCCTGCCTGTCGACACCATCCTGCGCACCGCTGCGGACAGGGGTGCCAGCCTGCTGGTTGTCGGCTGCCACGGCCATAATGGCGCGGCGCGTCTGTTGTTCGGTTCGACATCGCAAAGCCTGGCACAAAAAGCCGAAGTTCCGGTCACCATCGTCAAGGCAAGCCCGCAATGAGCCTCAGCTTGGTTGCCGGTGCAAACGGCACGCCCGCCAGCATTCCGGCGTTCGACTCTATTCTCGACCGCAGCGGGCGCCGCGCCCTCTTGGCGAATGCCATGAGAACCGATGTGGTGCGAGACCAGGTCGTTGCACAGGAAGGCGAAACCCTTGACGACCTTCTTATCGTTGCGGGTGGCGTCCTGAAAATGTGGAAGGCGATGCGGGATGGCCGCCGCCAAATCATTGCGTTCCGGGTAGAGGGCGATGTTGTCAGCATGCATCGCAGCGACACGCCCTGGCCGACGACTGTGCAGGCGGTTACCGCGAGCACCCTGATCCGGATCCCATGGGCCGCCATGCGGGATCTGGCAAACCGAAACCCGTCAGTTGAGAACTTCCTGCTGGATCTGGCCGGAGACGAAATTGCGTCGCTGCATGCCCACCTGCTGTCTTTGGGCCGGAAGACGACGGAAGAGAAACTCGCCTCGTTCTTGCTGGATGCGTGCCGACCGACGGCCATGCAGACCCGGCCGAACCGGGAATACGGTTTGCCGATGCGGCGATCCGATATTGCCGACTATCTGGGTCTGACGACAGAGTCGGTTTCGCGGGAGTTCTCGCGGCTGAAGCGCGAACGGGTGATTGCGATGCCGAAACCCAGCAGGATAGTGGTGCTCAACCGCGCGGCTCTAAAGGATATCGCCGCCGGCGCAGCGACGCCCCAGACCAAGTCGCCGAAACACGCCGGTATCGGCTAGTGCGCGCCGCAGGCCCGCTTGCGAGGCTCTAAACCAGCGTCGCCAGTGCAACGCCGCCGATTGCAGTAAACATCAGCAGCAGCATCGACACATAGACTGCCGCCAAGTGCTGGGTCCCGCCGGATGGGAAACGGCCGCCGGTGCGCATGGCATAGATTGAATCGTCGATGGTGCGAGATGCGGTCGATCGGTCCAGGTCGTTCATCTCTTCGCTAACCCCTTCGTTCCGGGCGCGCCGCCGCGCCGAAGTTGTCCTTGATCCGTCAATCTCTATGAAACGGTTAAGGATTATTTATTGTGATTCATGGCAGTTTCACTGTGATTACCTGAGGAAGATTTACGTCCAATTAAGAACCTGCATTCGGTTGGGGGTGGTTGTGGACTTGAAGGGGCCGCGAGGAAATGAGGTCGGCTGAAATGCCTGCGGAAGCCTCTCAAATAGGACTGGTGCCCGCAGGACGGGTCGCCGGCGTTCGGCGCCGATGCCTCCGCCATCTTGCGGGTGATGCGGCGGGTGCCCGCATGCCCGGGCGCTGCCCATTCGCCGAATATCCAGATATCCGACCGAATTGGGCCTGGGAAAAGCGGTGACGGCGGAGCAAGACCAAGACGACTACATCCCGTTTTCCGTCAGGTTCAAGGCCTGGTGGGAAGGCGTGGACGTGAACGAGCTGTTGCGGGACGGCCGCCAGCGGCCGGCTGCAACTGCGTCCATTGCCGTCAACGACGCGCCCACGCGGGAAGAAAGCGGCGAGTGGCCTGATCTGCGCCTGCAGGTGCTGAAACGCCTGTGGGGCGAAGGTTTTATCTATCCCGGCGGCCCCAGGCAGGCGGTCCGGCTGGTCAAGCCGATGAACCTTGACCCCACCAAGACGGTGGTGGATCTGACCGCTGGGCTGGGCGGCGGCACCCGGGCCATGTCCGAAGCATTTGGCCTGTGGATCGCCGGCATGGAAACCGACCCGATCCTGGCGACCAAGGCGCACGAGCTGTCGGTCATTGCCGGCATGGAGAAGAAGGCGCCGATCTCACATTACGATATCGAGACGCTGGAACTGCAGACCGGCCGCTATGACGGCGTTCTTATCCGCGACCGGTTCTGGTCGATCAAGGACAAGGAGCTGGTCCTGCGCAAAGTCGATTCCTCCCTGAAATCCAAGGGCCATCTGGTTCTCACCGACTTGGTCATGAAAGACACCGCATCGTCGGCAGGCGATGCCGTGCAAAGCTGGATTGAGGCGGAGGGCGAGCGCTGCAAACCTTGGACGATGGGCGATTATCGAGATGTTTTCAGTGACTTAAGAATGGAGGCCCGGATCTTTAAGGACGAGGCCGAGGAGTTCCGGGCCCTGATCCTGAACGGTTGGTCCGAATTCGTGGAGAACCTGGCCAATGAGGATCTGGACCGGGATTTCGTCGACATGCTGATGGAAGAAGCCAAGAACTGGCAACGTCTGGTCAGGGCGCTGGAGACGGGCGAGTTGTGCTATTTGCGGATCCACGCCATCAATATGGGGACCAAGACCCTCAGCGACTGGTAGACTGCGGGACGGCGTTGACAGGCCGTCCGTCAATCCCTATGTTCCGCGCGCATTTCAACCGGAATAGTCCCGATCCGACCCCTGCCAGAGGCGGCGCGGGGCCGGTTATTGAAGAAGGTTTTCGCCATGAAGGTCGCCAGCTCGCTGAAGACGCTCAAGAAGCGCGACAAGAACTGCCGCGTGATCCGCCGCAAGGGCAGGGTCTATGTGATCAACAAACGCAACCCGCGGTTTAAAGCCCGCCAGGGATAGCGCGATCGCGGTCTATCGCATCGGCCGCAAATCGTGTTCAGATAGGGCCGCGTCCTGGGGACGCGGCCTTTGCACGTCCGGGCACGTCGTTCCCTTGACAACCGTTGGCAGAGGGCCACATAACTGGGGGTTCGAAATTGGTAATACCAATTTTGCCTCGTGGGACGGGCTGTGGTGGGTGGCGCGGGCCGCCGGAGCGGCGTGTGTCGTGAGCGGGAAGGGGGACATCCGATGCTGAAGATGCCAAAGCCGGACGAGTCGATTCTGGCCCGCCGTGGCGAAATAGCCTCGGACCTGCGCCGTATCGTTCCTGGCGAGGGCGTGATCGCCGACGAACGCGAACTCAAGCCTTATGAAAGCGATGGCCTGACGGCCTACCGCCAACTGCCGCTGATCGTTGTCCTGCCTGAGACGGTCGAGCAGGTGTCCAGCGTGCTGCGCTATTGCCACGAAAACGGCATCCGCGTCGTGCCCCGGGGCGCGGGAACGTCCTTGTCGGGCGGGGCCCTGCCGCTGGCCGACGGAATCATCCTCGGCCTCGGCAAGTTCAACCGGATTTTGGAGGTCGACTACGAAAACCGCTGTGCGGTTGTTCAGCCGGGAGTCACCAATCTTGCCATCACCCAGGCAGTCGAACATCGCGGGTTCTACTACGCGCCGGATCCGTCTAGCCAGATCGCCTGCACCATCGGCGGCAACATCGCGGAGAACTCCGGCGGCGTCCACTGCCTGAAATACGGCCTGACAACCAATAACGTGCTGGGGTTGGAGGTCGTCCTGATGGACGGCGAGGTCGTGCGTCTGGGCGGCCGGCACCTGGACTCCGAGGGCTACGACCTGATGGGCCTGATGACCGGGTCGGAGGGCCTGTTGGGTGTGGTCACCGAGGTGACCGTGCGCATCCTGAGAAAGCCCGAGGTAGCGCGGGCGCTGCTGATCGGGTTTCCTGATTCCGAAGCCGCCGGCGATTGCGTTGCCGCGGTGATTGCCGCCGGTATCATCCCCGGGGGGATGGAGATGATGGACAAGCCGGCGATCGAAGCGGCGGAGGCCTTCGTCAAGGCCGGGTACCCCCTGGATGTCGATGCGCTGCTGATCGTCGAGTTGGACGGCCCGGAGGACGAAGTCGCGCATCTAGTAGAGGCCGTGGAGGCGATCGCCCGGGAAAAGGGCGCTCAGTCCGTGCGAATTTCCCAATCCGAGGAAGAACGCCAGCGGTTCTGGGCCGGCCGCAAGGCCGCGTTTCCGGCCGTGGGCAGGATCTCGCCCGACTACTACTGCATGGACGGCACGATCCCGCGCAACAAGCTGCCGCTGGTGCTGCAACGGATGCGCGAGATGTCCGCTGAATACGGACTGGACGTGGCCAATGTCTTTCATGCCGGCGATGGCAATCTGCACCCGCTGATTCTTTACGATGCAAATAAACCGGGCGAGTTGGAGAAGGCCGAAGAGTTCGGCAGCGATATCCTGCGACTCTGCGTGGAAGTGGGCGGCGTGTTGACCGGCGAACATGGTGTCGGTGTCGAAAAGCGCGACCTGATGGGCGACATGTTCACCGAGGCCGACCTGCAACAGCAACAGCGGGTGAAATGCGCCTTCGATCCGGACTCACTTCTCAATCCCGGCAAGGTCTTCCCGCAATTGCACCGTTGCGCCGAACTGGGCCGTGTGCACGTTCACCGGGGCGAAACCCGATTCCCGGACATCCCGCGGTTCTGATGCAATGAGTACTGCCGCGCCGGAAAACGCTGCCCAGGTTCGGGAGTTCGTGGCCTATGCAGTCGCCAACGAGCTGCCAATCGAAGTGGTCGGCAGCGGCAGCAAGCGGGGCGTCGGCCGCCCCGGCAACCCGGCAGAAACCCTCTCTTTGCGGGCAATGAGCGGCATTTCGCTTTATGAGCCTGAGGAACTGGTGCTGACCGCCGGGCCCGGTACACCCCTGGCGGAGATCGAGGCCACGCTGGCGGCGGCAAATCAGGAGCTGATGTTCGAACCGCCCGACTACGGTCCTCTGTTGGCCGGGCGGCAGGACAAGGGCACGCTGGGCGGGGTGATCGCGGCGAACCTCTCCGGCCCGCGCCGGGTCAAGGCTGGTGCCGCCCGTGACCATTTTCTGGGCTTCACCGCGGTATCGGGCCGAGGAGAGGCATTCAAATCAGGCGGCCGCGTGGTCAAGAACGTGACCGGTTACGACCTTTGCAAGTTGATGGCGGGGTCCTGGGGCACGCTTGGCGTCATGACCGAGGTTACCTGCAAGGTTCTGCCGAGAGCGGAAAAGGTGCGCACGGTGCTGGTTCGCGGTGTCGATGCGGCCGCGGGGACGGCTGCGATGACCCGGGCCATGGGCTCCCCCAACGAGGTCTCTGCGGCGGCCTGGATGCCGGCCGCGCTGGCCGGGCGGTCCGGCGTCTCCTATGTCGCCGACGGCGGGGCGCCGCTGGCGGCGATCCGGGTCGAAGGTCCGGCCCCCTCGGTTGCCTACCGAACCCGCCGTTTGGCGGAACTGCTGGCCGATCTAGGCGGGGTTGAGGAGCTACACACGCAGAACTCCAGGGCCTTTTGGCAGGAAGTGCGCGATGTTATGCCGTTCGCCGCTCCCGGGGATCGGCGAGCGGTCTGGAAGCTGTCGGTTCCGCCCCGGGCGGGGCCCGGCCTCCTCGAAAGGGTGCGCGCGGACGACGCTGCGATCGAAGGCTATCTTGATTGGGGCGGCGGCCTGGTCTGGCTCGCCGTTGACGACCCTGAGACCGGCGGCCATGCAAAAGTCCGGGCTGCCGCCGAGGCCGCAGGAGGCCATGCCACGCTGATCCGCGGTACCGAAGCGTTGCGCGCGGCCATCCCGGTCTTCCATCCTCCGTCGCCGGGTGTTGCGGCCCTGTCGCAGCGGGTCAAGAACAGCTTCGACCCGAAGGGTATTCTTAATCCCGGCCGGATGGCCCAGGGCCACTAGGAGGGGCCACGGTGCAGACATCCTTCAGCCTGGCTCAGCTGGCCAATCCGGACACCGCCGAATCCGAACGGATTCTGCGCACCTGCGTGCATTGCGGCTTCTGCACGGCAACCTGCCCGACATATGTGCTGTTGGGGGACGAGCTGGATTCGCCGCGTGGGCGGATTTACCTGATCAAGGACATGCTGGAGAACGACCGCGACGCCGATGACAAGACCGTAAAGCACATTGATCGTTGTCTGACCTGTCTATCCTGCATGACGACCTGTCCGTCCGGCGTGCACTATATGCACTTGGTGGACCATGCGCGCGCCCACATCGAAAAGACATACACACGCCCTCTGATGGACCGGCTCATTCGGATCGTTCTGTCGCATATTCTTCCTTATCCCGGACGGTTCCGTCTTGCCCTGACGGGTGCGGTATTGGCGCGGTCCCTGAAGCACCTCTTTTCGGGGCCGATCGGGGCGATGCTGCGGCTGGCGCCGCGGCGCGTGCCTTCGGCCAGCCGTATGGACCGGCCGCAGGTTTTTTCCGCCGAGGGTGTGCGGCGCGGTCGGGTGGCCCTGATGAACGGCTGCGCGCAAAAGGTCCTGGATCCGGAGATCAACGAGGCGACGATCCGGCTGTTGACCCGGCTTGGCATCGAGGTCGTGGTGGCCCGGGGTGCCGGC
>CAJIAA010000326.1_pt1 | contig 13178 bp, 15 predicted proteins | sample 9199011 | NCBI WGS metagenome assembly CAJIAA01 (sample SAMEA7708266, study PRJEB35096) | sediment metagenome | biome: marine neritic benthic zone biome [ENVO:01000025]; feature: sediment [ENVO:00002007]; material: shallow marine sediment [ENVO:03000034] sea grass bed [ENVO_01000059] ...
ATTGAATTGATCCGGTCCTCGACGAACCGGATCGACCGGACGATCTTGGAGACGCGCTGGCCGGTGATGTCCTGAAACGTGCAAGCCTCGATGGCGGCGGTGGTCTTGTCGCTGATCAGGTTGCACAGCTCCACTGCGGCCCCGTCCTCGCTGGCCGTCCGCACCTCGTCCACCGCCGTTTCGATTTCTTCGACGGCCTGCAGGATGCGGTGCGTCGCCCCTTCCGTGGCGTGAACGATCTCGTCCAGGTGGTCGCTCATGGTCTGAAAGCGATCCTGCTCGTCCATGCGCGTGTTCAACTGGGCGATCTCGGCTTTCAGACGGCGGATGTACTGGAAAAGCGAGGCGACCTCGTTCCGCAACTGGTCGTCCTCATTAAAAACTGGAGCACTCGCCATGGATTTGGGGCTCGCCCGTCACTTGTCAGATAACGGGCGATATCCAAGCAGAGGGCCGTTCATAAACGGTAAACGGCCGCTGATCCGCCGTGACAAAGGCTTTCCGCCGGGGTAAGGAACGGGCAATCTTCACGATCCGGCCGATAGCGATCCGATGACCGAAACCGAAGCCATGCCGGCAGGGACGCTTGCCGGGCTCAAGGTGATCGACCTGACCCGCGTGCTGGGCGGGCCGTTCTGCACCCAGATCCTGGGCGACCACGGCGCCGACGTGATCAAGGTCGAGCCGCCGCACGGCGACGAGGTCCGTGACTGGGGGCCGCCCTTTCACGATGGCGACGCCTCCTACTTCATCGGCGTCAACCGCAACAAACGCTCGATCGCGCTGGACTTGACGCAGGACGAGGGTCGGGCGGTGTTGTTGCGCCTGCTGGACGGTGCGGACGTGCTTATCGAAAACTACAAGCCCGGCGCCATGGAGAAATGGGGGCTGGGTTACCAGGCGACGCTGAAGGACCGTTTTCCTGGCCTGATCCATTGCCGGATCAGCGGCTACGGATCCGACGGGCCGCTGGGCGGACAGCCGGGCTACGACGCGGTGGTGCAGGCGATGGCGGGCCATTTCAGCATCAACGGCTGGCCGGAAACCGGCCCAACGCGGATCGGCATTCCGCTGGTCGATATCGGCACGGGACTCTACGCCGCGATCGCCATCCTGATGGCGCTGAACGAACGTCAGCGTTCCGGCGCAGGCCAGTATATCGACATGACCTTGTTCGACAGCGCGCTGGCGCTAATGCACCCGCACATCCCGAACTACCTCTTGTCCGGCAAGGTTCCGGGACTGACCGGCAGCGCCCACCCCAACATCAGCCCCTACGACACCTTTCGCACGGCGTCGGGCGATATCTTCATCGCCGTCGGAAACGACCGCGCCTTCCGCCGGCTGTGCACCGAGCTGGGGGCCGAGCCGCTGGCCGACGATCCCCGGTTCCTGAAGAACGGCGACAGGGTCACCAACCGCGATGCGCTGAAAGCGGAACTCGCGCCGCTGCTTGCATCCGAGGACGGCACGGCGCTCGCCGAACGCCTGCTGGCGGCGGGCGTTCCCGCCGGCGCGGTCTTGGATACCGAACAGGTCGTCGACCACCCGCACACGGCGTTTCGGAACATGATCCCTGAAAAGGACTGGTACCGCGGCCCCGGCACCCCGATCAAATTCTCACGGACGCCGGGGTCGGTGCGCCACACGCCGCCGGCGTTCGCGGCGGACACGGACGAAGTCCTCGCCGAAGCCGGCTACAGCGCCGACGAGATTGCGGACTTGAAGAAGCAGGGCATCACCCCGACCCAGCGCCGGTAACCGTTTTCCCTTCTCCCTGGAGGGAGAAGGTGGCCCGAAGGGCCGGATGAGGGTGTTACAGGACCGGACAGCGGAACCCCCTCACCCTAACCCTCTCCCCGCAGGGGAGAGGGGACTCAACCGAACGCCTTGAAGGTGATGATCGTGAAGGTGTCTTTCACGCCGGGCAGGGTGTGGATCTGCTCGTTCACGAAATGGCCGATGTCCATGTCTTCGGGCAGGTAGCACTTCATCAGCAGGTCGTAATTGCCCGAGGTGGAATAGACTTCCGACACGTGCTCGACGGTTTCGATCGCCGCGTCGGCCACGTTGTAGGCGCGGCCCAGCTCCGATTTCACCTGGATGAAGATGGTCTGCATCGGCCTTGCCTCAGGTCTTGGTGGGACGCTGCATGAACGCCGGCACATGGTCGCCCATGCCCGTGACGGCGGCGTCGTCGCGGTCCTCGCCGGCGCCGCCGCGCCGCGGTTTCGCCGGGGTCGGCGGCTTCGACTTCGCCGCCCGCCCGTTGCGTTTGCGTGACGAACCCGACTTCTGCTCGCGTGGTGCCGCCGCCGTCTCTCGCGGTGCCGGCTCCGCCTGCTCGAGGCCTTCCTGCATCCTGATGGGGATCTTGCGGCCCACCAGCCTCTCGATCTCCGCAACGGCCTTCGAATCGGCCCGGGTGGCCAATGTGATCGACTGGCCCCGTCGTCCGGCCCGGCCGGTCCGGCCGATGCGATGGATGTAGTCCTCGGCGTTGATCGGGACATCGAAATTGAACACGTGGCTGACCGCGGAGATGTCCAGGCCGCGCGCCGCGACGTCGGAGCAGACCAGCATGGTGATATCGCCGGAGCGGAACTTCTCCAGCCATTCCATGCGCTTGTACTGGTCCATATCGCCGTGCAGCGGGCCCGCCGGCAACCCGTGCCGGGCGAGCGATCGATGGAGATCGGCGACGCTGCGCTTGCGGTTACAGAAGATCAGCGCGTTCTGGATGTCCGTTGCCTTCAATAGGTCCCTCAGGACCCCTTCCTTGTTGTCCTTGCTGACGTTGACCAGCGACTGTTCCACCGTGTCGGCGGCCGAGGACGGCGGGTCGACGGTCACTTCCTTGGGATTGATCAGGAACTTGTCGGCCAGCCGGCGGATTTCCTTCGGCATCGTGGCGGAAAACATCACGGTCTGGCGCATTTTCGGCATCAGGGACGCAATCCGTTCCACGTCCGGGATGAAACCCATGTCCAGCATCCGGTCGCCTTCGTCGATCACCAGGATTTTGGTGTCGGTGAGGATCACCTTGCCGCGTTCGCAATGGTCCAGAAGGCGCCCGGGCGTTGCGATCAGCACGTCGACACCGCGGTCCAGCTTTTTCTCCTGGTCGGAGAACGAGACACCGCCGATCAACAGCGCCATGTTGAGCTTGTGGAACTTGCCGTAGATCTCAAAATTCTCCGCCACCTGAGCGGCCAATTCGCGGGTCGGTTCCAGGATCACCGACCGCGGCATCCGGGCCCGGGCGCGTCCCTGGGCCAGGATGTCGATCATCGGCAGGGTGAAGGAGGCGGTCTTGCCCGTGCCGGTCTGGGCACAGCCCAGCACATCCCGGTTCATCAGGATATAGGGGATGGCCTTTTCTTGGATCGGTGTTGGTTGTTCGTAGCCGGCCTCTGATACCGCGCGCAGAACTTCTGCGCTGAGACCTAAATCGGCGAAAGCGGTTGCCATGCGTGCCTTTCGGGGCCTTTCCTGAGGCTCCAGGACGATCGATACTTCAATCGGCGTATGGTGCGTGTGAAATTGCGCCGGATAATAGGCCCGGAAAGCGCCCTGTCAACGGTCGAATCTTGTGCTAGTTCAGTAATTTGACGGGCCGCATCGAAGGGCGCCGCAATCGCGGCCGCCGGGCCGACAAGGGGGGGGTGACATGCTGATCAAGGCGGCGCGGTCCTGTTTGCTGCTGGTCGACGTCCAGGCGCGTCTTGCGCCGGCGGTTCCGGATGCCGAAAACGTGGTGCAAAAGTGCGCGGCCCTGGTCCAGGCGGCGCGCCGGCTGGACATTCCGGTGCTGGCGTCGGAGGAGTACCGCGCCGGCCTGGGCCCGACCGTCTCGCCCCTGATCGAGGCGCTGGACGAGGGCGAACGCTACGAAAAGCTCCACTTCTCCTGCGCCGACGACCCGGAAATCGCGGCGGCGCTGGGCGGGCTGGGCCGGGACCAGATCGTGATCGCCGGGCTGGAGACCCATGTCTGCGTCCTGCAAAGCGCCCTGGGCCTGAAGGCGGCGGGCTATGTCCCGTATGTGGTGGCCGATGCCACGGCAAGCCGGACCGAGGCCAACAAGTCTCTGGCGATAAACCGCCTGCGCCGCGGCGACGTGGGGATCGTCAGTGTCGAGATGGTGCTGTTCGAGTGGCTGGGCATTGCCGGCACCCCTGAATTCAAGGACCTGCTGAGGTTGATCAAGTGACGGAACGAACGCCCCTTGTGCTGATCCCCGGCCTGTTGTGCGACGAACGCCTGTGGGACCATCAGGCTCAATACCTTGTCGACATCGCCGATCCGACGGTTGGCAACACCCTGGAAGACGACAGCGTCGCCGGCATGGCGCGGCGGGTCCTGGACGATGCGCCGCCGCGCTTCGCCCTGGCGGGCCTGTCGATGGGCGGCTATGTGGCCCAGGAGATCATGCGCCAGGCCCCGGAAAGGGTGGAACGGCTGGCGCTGGTGGATACCTCGTCGCGCGCGGACACGCCCGAGGCACTGAAGCGGCGCCGGGGGCTGATCGAACTTGCCACCAAGGGCAAGTTCAAGGGCGTGACGCCGCGGCTGCTGCCGCTGTTGATCCATCCCGACCGGCTGGAAGACCATCCCCTGACCGATGTGATCATGAGGATGGCTGAAAAGATTGGCCAGGCGGTGTTCGTGCAGCAGCAGAGCGCCATCATGGGCCGCGTCGACGGACGGCCCGACCTGGCCAGGATCGCCGTGCCCACGGTGATCATCTGCGGGCGCGAAGACGCGCTGACGCCGATGGAGGTGCAGGAGGAAATGGCCGCCGGCATCCCGGATGCGCGCCTGTGCGTCGTCGAGGAATGCGGCCATCTGGCGCCGATGGAACGGCCGCACGCGGTCACCGCGCTGATGCGCGACTGGCTGTTGCGGGGGTAAATGCGCCCGCCCGGCGGCCGCAAGTGTCCGGTCGGTCCTAACTGTCGTTCCGTCTTGACGCCGGGTCGCGCGGGAACAGGGAGCGGGTGATGTTGCGGACCATGAGAACAAAGCGCACATCGTCGGGGCGGAAGGCAAGCGCCGTTCCGCGCACCTCCGTCAGGCGCTGGTCGCCGCGGCAGAAGGCCGCCAGCACGGTGACGTGGTTGCCGGGCGGCGGGTCCGGTCGCGGCCGGCGCTGGCCACTGCACAGGGCGGACCCGCTGAAGCTGCGCGGTGCGTAGTAGAACAGGACCACCCGGTAGTTCTCCGAGGGACCGCTGGGACGGTAGGCAACGAAATTGACCTTAGGCCCGTAATGCGCGCCCCGCATGGCGCGCCGGGCGATCTGGTCGGACACGTACTTGTCGAAAAAGCGGAACGGGTTGCCGTTGATCACCACCCACATCCTGCCGTTGCCGGCCACGTAGTGGAACTCGCCGGCGCTGTAGGCGGGCGACACCCGGGCTGAGTTCGTCGGCGAGAACTCTCCGCCGCATCCCGTCAATGTCGCGGCGCAGAACGCCAGAGACGCAAGGACCTGACCGAATCGTTTCATTTTCGGAGACCGGCGGATGAAATCACGAACAGATTTCCGGCGACGGGCAACTGGCGGTCTGCCGACCCCGGTGCCTCAGGGGCAGTAAAGAACGGATCATCTGGCTCATCAACGCGTTGAACTCTACCGAACCGGCTGGCGCACTCTGTGCCGAGCCGAACGCCTCGCTCAGGGGTTTGTCGCGCAGGCAGAAGGCCCCGAGCACGTAAGTCGTGCCGGGTCTTTCCACCGCCGAAGGCATTTCTCTCTCGGGATTGCAAAGAACGAAGCCGTTGGTGTTGTCCGGGGGATTAAAGAAGAACTCGATCCGATATTGCAAGCGTGCCGATTCCCCAGGCGTCGTCGTGAAGTTCGTTCGCATGAAGGTGACCTGGTTCCGGATCCCGCCGATCACCGCCTGCTCGAATTCCTTTATGGAAAGGCTGGTAGGATTATTGCGCACCACCACGTGGAAGTCGCGGTTGTTTCCGGCCCCCCACTGCACCTCGGTCGTGTCGTACCGCCCATAGACCCGGTTGCGCGAAATCGACGTGGCGCCCGAGACGCAGCCGGCGAGGAAGATCATTGCCAAGAAGGCGGCACAGGTTCGACGGTGGGCGCGTTGCATAGAGGCGCTATCCCGTAGTCGGTGCTTATTCATGCGTTTTCGCCCCACCTAGCAAGAGCCCGGCATGCGGCATGACGGTGATCTCCTGCCCGGCTGACGCCGCGGCAAGAGTGCACGGATCAACTGCGACATGAGCCGGTCGAAACCCGGCGAGCCCGACGGCGCACCGACCATGGACCCGAAGGCCTCCGACAGCGGTTTGTCGCGCAAACACAATGCGCCAAGGATTACTGTCCGCCCCGGTTGCGGCTCTGCGTCGGGAAGGTCCCTGTCCGGGTTGCACACGGCAAAGCCGTTCGTTGTTTGGGGGGCGTCGAAGAAAAACTCAATCCGGAAGTTCGTGTTCGCGCTCTCGCCGGGCGTTGTCGTGAAGTTCGTCCGCATGAACGCAACTTGACCCTGGATAGCGTCGATCACCGTACGCTCGAAGCCCTCGGGCGCAGTGCCGGCTGGGGTGTTGCGGACGACAACCTTGAAATCCCGGCCGCCGCCGGCTGCCCACTGAATTTCGGTTGTGCTAAAGCGACCGTACACCCGGCTGCGCGATATCGTCGTCACGCCCTCCGCGCAAGCCGCGAGTATGGTCAAGCAGACAAGCGCGTATACCGCAACGCCTTTCAGTCCGCGGCTGCTGTGCGTTGTCGCTAATTGCATGGCGGAATTTGGCATCGTTCGTTCTCCAGATCCCGCTTGTGGAACGGCAGTACGCGGCGGATCAAGATCGAAAAGACGGCGTTGAAGTTCCGGTCGCCCGGTTGTGCCTGGACGACGGTTCCGCGCGCTTCGGACACCACCTGGTCTCGCAGGCAGAATGCCCCCAGGATTTCGGTGCGTCCGGCGGTCGGCGTCGGCGTGGGCAGGTCCAGTTCACGGTTGCACAGCGATCGGCCGCTGATGTTGATGGGTGGATCGAACATGAACTCCACCCGGTACTGCAGGCGCGCGCTCTCGCCGGGGGTCGTGGTGAAATTGGTGATCATATAGGTGATCTGACCCTGGATCGCATCGATCACCGCCTTGTCGACCGCCTCCTTCGGCTGGTCGTAGGGATTGTTTCGGACAACCACATGGAAATCGCGACCGCCGCCGCCGCCCCACTGGACTTCGTTCACATCGTAACGGCCGTAGAGATACGGTCGGGTGATCGTGGGTTGGTTGGTGCAGGCAGCAACACCAACCATCAGGAGAAAGCAACCGATGGCGCGTTTCATCCATCGCCCCCAAATGTCCGTATCCACGCACGGTGCCGCGCGTTCTCTAACGGCGGCAGGCCATTTTAGATTGTCGCCGGCTCAGGTCCACGTCACACATCGTCGCGCAGGCGTGAACCTGTTGACGACGCGCAGTGTGGCCACCCACACTAGACGTCGATGTTGTCGACGAACTCCGCGTTTTCCTGGATGTAGGCGAAACGGAGTTCCGGCTTGCGCCCCATCAGGGTTTCGACGGTCTTGGCCGTCGTGCGGGCATCGGCAAGTTGTTCCTGGTCGCGCCGGTCGGGGATCATCACGCGCAACAGCGTGCGCTTGGCCGGGTCCATCGTGGTGTCGCGCAACTGGTGCGGCGGCATCTCGCCCAGCCCTTTGAACCGGCTGACATCCACCTTGGCGTTGGCCTTGAATTCCTTCTTCAACAGCCTGTCTTTGTCGGCGTCGTCCCGCGCATAGACCGACTTGCCGCCCTGGGTCAGGCGGAACAGCGGCGGCATGGCCAGGAATAGGTGGCCGTTCTCGATCAGCCCGGGCATCTCGCGATAGAAATAGGTCATCAACAGGGAGGCTATGTGGGCGCCGTCGACATCGGCGTCGGTCATGATGATGATGCGTTCGTAACGCAGCCGTTCCTCGCTGTAGTCGGTGCGCGTTCCACAGCCCAGCGCCTGCATAATGTCCTTCAGTTCCTGGTTGCCGGCCAGCTTGTCGGCCGACGCGCTGGCGACGTTCAGGATCTTGCCGCGCAGGGGCAGGATTGCCTGAAAGCGACGGTTGCGGGCCTGCTTTGCCGAGCCGCCGGCGCTGTCGCCTTCGACCAGAAACACCTCGGTGCCGTCGGGGCCCCTGTCGCTGCAGTCGGCCAGTTTCCCTGGCAGACGCTGTTTGCGCGGCGGCGACTTGCGCCGCTGTTCCTTTTCAAGCCGGCGGCGGGTGCGCTCGTCGACCCGCTCCAGCACCCGCTCCAGCAGATCGTTGGCGCCGGTGGGATCTTCGGCCAGCCAGTGGTCGAAGTGATCCTTAAGTGCCGCCTCGACCAGTTTTGCCGCTTCGGGCGACGACAGCTTTTCCTTGGTCTGTCCCTGGAACTGAGGATCCGGGATGAAAACCGATATCAGCGCCGAGGCCTCGCCGACAACGTCCTCGCCGGTGATCTGGGCGGCCTTCTTGTTGCCGACCAGCTCGCCGTGCGCCTTCAGGCCCTTGGCCAGCGCCGTCCGCATCGCCGACTCGTGACTGCCGCCTTGGGAGGTTGGGACCGTGTTGCAGTAGGAATTGCAGAAACCGTCGCCGTCGGCCGCCCAGCCGATCGCCCATTCCACCCGGCTGGCGCCGTCCGCGGACTCCGCCTGCCCGGCGAAGGGGCGGGGCGTGATCGTCACGCGTGCGCCGATCGCCGATTCCAGGTAGTCGACCAGCCCGCCGGGAAAGTGCAGCGTTTCCTTTTCCGGGATCTGGCTGTCGTTCTTGATCAGGGCGCCGTCGCAACGCCAGCGGATTTCCACGCCGCGGAACAAATAGGCCTTTGACCGGACCATGCGGTAAAGGCGCGCCGGGTCGAAGCGGGAGTCGTCGCCGAAGATCTTCGGATCGGGGTGGAAGCTGACCGTGGTGCCGCGCCGGTTCGCCACCGTGCCCATCTTCTTTAGCTTGGACGTCGCCTTGCCGCGCTTGTAGCTCTGGACGTAGCGCTGGCGATCGCGGATTACCTCGATGTCCATCTTGTCCGACAGCGCATTGACCACCGAAACGCCCACGCCGTGCAGCCCACCGGACGTGTAGTAGGCCTTGCCGGAGAATTTGCCGCCGGAATGCAGTGTCGTCATGATCACTTCCAGCGCCGACTTGCCCTTGTGCTTGGGATGCGGGTCGACCGGGATGCCGCGGCCGTTGTCACGGATGGTGACTTGGTTGTCCGCTTCCAGATCGATCTCGATGCGGCTGGCGTGGCCGGCGACGGCCTCGTCCATGGCGTTGTCCATGACCTCGGCGACCAGGTGATGCATGGCGCGCTCGTCGCTGCCGCCGATATACATCCCGGGCCGCCGGCGCACAGGCTCCAGCCCTTCCAGGACTTCAATGTCTTTTGCGGAGTAGGATCCAGATGTCGCCACAGCGGCGCTGAAGAGTGTATTGGACATGAACCGCACGAGTGATTGGTGGGGTTGCGGTAAGCGAGCCCATACGGTAGCGGTTTGCGGCGTTGCCTACAAGATGTTGTGAGAAAAGGATGTGGAATGGACGATAAGTCCCACAAACCGCGCGGCGAACTCATGCTGAGGACGCTGGCGATGCCCGCCGATACCAACCCGGCGGGCGATATCTTCGGCGGCTGGTTGATGTCGCAGATGGATATCGCCGGTGCGATGATGGCGGTTCCGCGCGCCGGCGGACGGGTCGCGACCGTTGCCGTTGATGCAATGGTGTTCCACAAGCCCGTTCAGGTGGGCAACATCCTGTGTTGCTATGCCGATCTGACACGCGTCGGCCGGACGTCCATGACGATCCATGTCCAGGCGTGGGCGCTGGACGGCGAAGCGCGCGACCGCCGCGTCAAAGTAACGGAAGGCGACTTTACCTATGTTGCGATCGGTCCGGATCGAAAGCCCCGGGCGGTCGACCCGCAGAGTTGACGGATCGGTTCAGGCGGCTGCGCCGGAGGCGGGGATGTCGGCGGCAGAGTCAGACAGGTCGGCGGCGGAAGTGTCGGCCTGGGCCTTGACCCAGGCATCGTCGCTGAGCATGCGGGCGAAATCGTCCCACGGCCCCTCGAACCCGTCGACCTGGCCGTGCACGAAGCGGCCCTCGGCCATGCGGACCAGGACCTTGCGCAGACTGTAACGGTCCTGCGTGCGGTTGCAGATGTACCAAACACCGATGCCGTTGTAGTCGAACGAGACGCGCGCCTGCATTGCCTCGGGGTCGTCGTCACGGTCGTAGGCGCGGAAGTCCATAGGACCGGCATCGACCTCGTCGGGATCGTAGAGGGCGAACACATAGAGGTCCGCCATAGCAATGAGCCGCTCGATCTCGCTTGCCACGAGACCTTGCATCATAGAGCGAAGCTCATAGGGTTTCTCCGACATCGGTCGGACTCCTTCCGAATTCCCGCGGCGCAGCATAGTCAATTTGCGACTCGGCGCAACTGAAAACGTTGGTATTTCCAAAGGTAAAAAAACAACTCCACAGAAATGTAAATATCTGGTGTCGGGTTTTCGCAATACTACACAATATAGTGTGCCAAATAATACTTACGGTTCGTTAAACTGCGACATGCGCGTCACGGCACCGTGACTGGCTCGGCGGCGCCGCGGGCCGCTATTGTGGACCGACGGTCACCGGGGAGGCGGCAATGGCAGCTCGATTTCTGTTATTCTTTACAGTGTGTTCGACACTATTCACGGGGTCGGTACGCGGCGGCGAGGCCGAGGTCGTCGATGTGGTGGCGACAAGCACAGGCGCGGGAAGCTTTCGCTTCGACGTTACGGTCCGGCACGACGATGCCGGGTGGGATCATTATGCCGACAGATGGGAAGTGGTGGCGCCGGACGGTTCGGTGCTGGGGACCCGCGTGCTTTTACACCCGCATGTCGAAGAACAGCCCTTCACCCGGTCGCTGACCGGTGTCGCGGTGCCGGCCGATATTGAAACCGTTACCGTGCGGGCCCGGGACAGCCAGCACGGCTGGGGCGGGCCGGAGCAGGAGGTCCCGTTGCCTCGCTAGTCGCGCGATCGGTCAAGGAAACCTTGTGTTTACCGTACGGCTCTATTCTCTGGCCGTCGCCGGACCGGGGCTGCCCGGCCGCGCGTTCCTTGAGGAGACGGGCAATGACGCATTTTCTGGTGTCCGACGAGAATCCCACGGGGCACAAGCTGGAAGACCTGCTTGTGGCCTTGCGCCGCGACATCCTGTTGCGGTGCGAGAAAATCATCGAGGATCCCCGGCCGGAAGCCAAGCAGGTGGTGGCGAACAACCTGCAGATCCTCAACCTGATCACCGACTGCATCGGGTTGGCCGAGGATTCCACCCAGGTCCTGGACAAGGCCTTCGGACCCAGCAGGGCCGCCGACGGCGGGCCGCCCCGCATCGGGACGGCCTGATCCGCTAACTGTTCGGCGACGGCTGCCGCGAGCCCAGCAGGACTTGCCGGTACAGCCGTCCCATCAGCGGCGGCAGGACGAACATCGGGATCTGGCCCAGGCCGAAGAACACCAGCAGATCCAGGTCCGCACCGTCGCCAAGTACCAGATAGATCAGCCCCATGTTGCAGTAGCCGCTCATCAGGCCAACTGCCAGGGCCGTGCTGCGTCCCAGGAACCAGAAGGCGCCTGTGCCGACGGCCTGCAGGCAGATCACCAGCGCGAATGACATTGCCGTGCTGAGCGCCACATAACCAGGCCTCTGCAAACCCATTTCCGTGACGCCGTCCATGATGGCGACGATGAAGACCGAGATCAGGATCACCGACACGCCGTCCATCGGCATTGCCCAGCGTTCGATCCGCGCTTCTCCCAGCACGCGCTTGACGACGAATGCGGCGAAGAAGGCGCCGAAGACCAGGGCCATCAGCCGGACGGTGAACTCCAGCAGCGAGATCTCGATTTCAAGCCCCAGCAACAACAGGGCCATGGGCGGCAGAACGAAAGGCACGAAGAACATCGAGAACACCGTGGCCACAATGATGACCGCAGCGTCCAGTCCCAGGAACAGGGCAATCGCTGCGCCCGAAGCCAGCGGCGGTGCCGCCGCCGCCAGGATCATTGCGGATTCCAACGGCGCATGCAGCGGCATCGCCTGCAGGACAAGCCAGGTCAACAGCGGGCAGACAAGCAGGACCCAGGCGGTCAGCGCCAGAAGCAGCGGCCACCGCCTGATGTATCGAAGCTGGTGTTCCCAGTGAATCCGCACGATCGTGATGATGAGCGGGATTGCCAGCGCCGGCAGCATGATCTCCTGACACCATTCCGCCAATCTGGGAAACGCGATGCCCAGAACGATCCCGACCGGCAGCGCCTTGGAGGCACGCGTTCCGATCCAGTCCAGCATGGTGACGGCAGAACGCATCAGCGGCCGGGGACTGCGGCTGTCGTTTTCGTCAGGGTCATATGCTCCGCCAGCACGGCCACGCGATGGCGCTCCGCAAGAAGGGGGGCCGCAAAACGGTTGCGACGGCCGTTGTCGGCGCAGGATGGCTCAGCAGCTGCAAACGGTTCATTAACCGGGTTCACGCTGATTCGGCAAGCAATGCAGGTCCAGCCGCGATGGCTGGACAGAGGTTCGACACAGGATATCGTGAACCCGACCGCGGTACAGACAAAAGGCCCCGCCGGGGGGCGGGGCCAGTCCTGGTCTCCTGGAGGACGGTTCCGGGGCCGGCCGCGACGGCCGGCCCGGAGAAGTCCGCCGGCGTCCTGATCAGACGCTGTAGTACATTTTGAACTCGACCGGGTGCGGGGTGTGCTCCAGCTGGTAGACCTCTTCCCACTTGAGCTCCAGATAGCCGTCGATCATGTCGTCGGTCATCACATCGCCGGCCTTCAGGAAGGCGCGGTCGGCGTCCAGCGCTTCCAGCGCCTCGCGCAGCGAACCGCAGACCGTGGGCACGCCTTCCAGCTCTTCCGGCGGCAGGTCGTAGAGGTCCTTGTCCATCGGATCGCCCGGGTGGATCTTGTTTTCGATCCCGTCCAGGCCGGCCATCAGCATGGCCGTGAAGGCCAGGTAGGGATTACCGGACGCATCCGGGAAGCGCACCTCGACGCGTTTGCCGTTGGGGCTGGCGGCGTAGGGGATCCGGCACGAAGCCGAGCGGTTGCGCGCCGAATAGGCGAGCAACACAGGCGCCTCGAA
>CAJIAA010000168.1_pt1 | contig 12985 bp, 7 predicted proteins | sample 9199011 | NCBI WGS metagenome assembly CAJIAA01 (sample SAMEA7708266, study PRJEB35096) | sediment metagenome | biome: marine neritic benthic zone biome [ENVO:01000025]; feature: sediment [ENVO:00002007]; material: shallow marine sediment [ENVO:03000034] sea grass bed [ENVO_01000059] ...
ACTCGCCAATTCTACGAGGATTTCCTGGAACTGCCGCTGGCCGACGCCTTCGAGATCAAAGAAACCAAGACAGGCCGCGAAACCAGCGTGCTGCACAGTTTCTACCGTATGGGCGACGGGTCCTTCCTGGCCTTCTTCGAAGCGCCGGGCTCGCCGTTCGAGTTCAAGGACCAGCACGACTACGACCTGCACATCGCCCTTGAGGTCGATGCCGATACCCTGAGCAGGATGTTCGAGAAAGGCAAGGCGGGCGGGCAGGAACCCCGGGGCATCGCCGACCACAACTTCATCAATTCGATCTATTTCCGCGACCCCAACGGCTACGTGATCGAACTGACGGCCAAGGCCGAAGGGTCGGAAGCGTACGAGGCGGAAGCCGCGCAGAAAGCGCATGAGTCCTTGGCGCAATGGCAGAAAACCAAGACCAAGGCGGCTTGAAGTCCGAGCGCACGGAAAGAAATTCCCGATATCAGTGACTTAGCGGTCGTTGGGTCAGCAGTTCTGTCTTGAAAATCAAGGCCTTGTGACTATCTAACAGGTGTAAGTCTGGTGACCACTTCGCTGGGGACCGGACGTCCCGGACCCATGAGGGTCCGGGCGCCTCAGGTTGCCTCCAGTGGCCACGGTCGGCTGCAAACAATGGAGGGAACAATGTTTGGTATGAGGAGCCTGATGCCGTGGAGCGGCCATCGTGTTGCGCACGGCAAACGCGATGTGATGCATCCGTACGATCTGTTGCATCGCGACGTGGAACGCGTCTTTGAGGACTTCTGGCGCGACGTAGATCTCGGCATGTTCGGTCGCCATGACCGGCCGGTTGGCGCGATGATGCCGAAGATGGATCTCATCGAAGATGAGGACTTCTTCCGCATGACGTTCGAACTGCCCGGCTTGGACGAAAAGGACGTCGAGGTCGAACTGAAGGACAATGTCCTGACCATCAAGGGCGAGAAGAAAGCGGAGAAGGAGGAGAAGGAAGAGACCTATACCTATATGGAACGGTCCTACGGATCCTTCTATCGCAGCATCCCGTTGAGTGTGGACGTGATGCCCGACAAGATCGAGGCGACCTTCGATAAAGGTCTGCTGACGGTCGTTCTTCCGAAATCGCCCGAGGCCAAACTGACGTCGCGGAAAATCCCGGTGCACACCGTTGGTGTGAAGCACCCGGAAAAGAAGGCCGCGTAAGCGAACCACGGTAAACCGACGAGGCGGGCTGGCGATTGCGGCCCGCCTTTGGTTTGTAGGGGTGTCATAACCAGCGGCGCACACGCGCCTTGTAGGCGCGGTACGTTTCGCCGAATTTCGCCTCCAGATAGGCTTCTTCCCGGCGCACCACGCCAAACTCCATGACCAGCAACACAGGGACCAGCAGCACCAGGGCCCAGCCGCTGGCCGCCGCGACCGCGATCCCTGCATAGAGAAGCCCCAGCGCCACATAGACCGGGTTGCGGCTCAGGCGGTAGATCCCGCCGGTGATCAGCGCCGTGGTCGGACGCCAGGGTTCCAGATGTGTGCGGGCGCGGCGGAACTGGATGACCGCTATGGCCGCCAGTCCCAGTGAAATCAAAATCAGCCCGGCGGCAGTCGCTGCGCGAATGTCGCGTTCCAGGACAGCGGCAAGACCCAGCGGCATCAACCAGTCGGCGGCAAGGCCCAGCACAAGTCCGGTGCCGAAAATCACCGGCGGCGGCGCGAGGACGCCTGCGTGGTCGGGCTTTTCGGGCTGTATCATCGGTTGCCGACCTGGCGTGCTCCGCGGTTCCGGATGGTGCAATCCTGTTCATATGGATTGTCTTGCCGCGCGACGCAACAAGGACAGAGCGGGTCGACAGGGGTATCCTGCCGCAGCAAGGAGAGGACACGGCCAGACATGCTGCAAGTGCGCGATCTTCTCTGTCCCGGTCTCCAGCCGATTTCGCTGGACGCGGACGACGGCACCTGTGTCGCGATCACCGGACCGTCGGGGTCGGGCAAAAGCCGAATCCTGCGGGCGATCGCCGATCTGGATCCCAACACCGGCGATGTGTCGGCGGACCGTATCGGCCGGGCCATGGTGACAGCGCCCGAATGGCGCCGCCACGTGCGGTTCCTGGCGGCAGAGCCGGCGTGGTGGGAACCGCGTATCGGCGATCACTTCCCCGCGCAGGCCGATATGGCGCCGCTGCTGGAGGAACTCGACCTGCCGGCCGCGTGCCTGGATTGGCCGGTAGAACGCGCCTCCACCGGCCAGCGCCAGAGACTGGCCCTGATTCGCGGCCTGTTGGACACGCCGGCGGTCCTGCTGTTGGACGAGCCCACTGCGGCATTGGACACCGCGGCGCGCGACAAGGTGGAGGGACTGCTTTCCCGGCGGTTGGCCGCCGGCGCCACGCTGGTGATTGCCACCCACGACATGGCCCAGGTAGGCCGACTGGCTGGAACGGCCTATCTGCTGACCGACGGGTCACTTGCCGAGGTTGCGTTTTGACCCTGCCAGTCCTGCAACCGACCGACCTGGCGCTGGCCGCGTTGCTGTTGCTGATCAACGCCGGCCTATCGATCGCCTTTCGCCTGGGCCTGGCGCGGGCGATGCTGGTTGCCGCGACGCGCATGGTGGCGCAGCTTCTGCTGATCGGGCTCGTCCTGCGCACGGTCTTCGCCCTGGTGTCGCCGTTCTGGACCGCGGCGGTTGCCGTCGTAATGCTGGGTTTTGCGGGCTACGAAGTGATGGCACGGCAGGACCGCCGGTTCGCCGGCCTTTGGGGCTATGGCATCGGCGCGTCGACCATGACGCTTGCGGCGGTGCTGGTCACCGCCCTGGCGCTGACCACCCAGATCCGCGCCGACCCCTGGTACGATCCACGGTTTGCGATCCCGCTGCTGGGCATGATCCTGGGCAATGCGATGACCGGCATCAGCCTGGGCATCGACACCCTGACCGATACCACCGCGCGCGAACGTCCGGCGATCGAGGCGCAACTGGCGTTGGGATACGGGCGGGCCGACGCCTTCAGGGGCGTCGCCAAACGCGCATTGAAAAGCGGCCTTATGCCGATCATCAATTCCATGTCGGCGGTCGGGCTGGTGTTTCTGCCCGGCATGATGACCGGTCAGATCCTGGCCGGCGTAGACCCGGTCGAGGCGGTCAAGTACCAGCTTCTGATCATGTTCCTGATCGCCGGCGCCACCGGAACCGGTGTCCTGTTGGCCGTTTTCCTGGGCCTTGCCCGGCTGACCGACAGCCGGCATCGCCTGCGTCTGGACCGGCTAATGCCGGCCCGGCGCTAGAGCGACAGGACCGAACTGTAGAGCAGCAGCGCCAAACCGGCGACGGTATAGAAGCCGACGGCAACGGCGCCGATGAACGCAACATTGGCAAGCCGCTTGAGCGGGTTGGTGCTGCCGTCTTCGCCGTAACGCCGGCCGTTGCGGCTGTCCGGCCCCGACAGGATGGTAAGATAGTACCGGCTGAACAGCAGCGGCACGGACATCCGGATGTCCACGCTGTGCCGATTGGCCCAGGCCGCGCGCATCGCGGCGGCGATGTCCGCCAGCGCGGTGAGCTGCTCGTCGTTGAGGCTGTCCTTGATGTGGGATGGGACGCGCGAAACATACTGGCGGCGGAAAGCCCCCAGTGTCGCGCTGGGAGTTGTGGGCGAAGCGGCGAATGCGTCGGGCTCGAACGCCATAATCCCTGCGGCGTTGCCTGTGCCCATGACGCGGCCATCGTTATTCGATGTGAAGCGCATGTTGAGCGTTTCTCCCCTCTCCCCTTCTTTTGATATCAACATAGCGTTAAAGTCTTAATGCCACGCTAAATGACGCCATTCACGGTTGCGTAACTTTGGCCTGCCGCCCGGCAAACCCGGGGCCGGTCAACGCGATCATCACAAGAATGCTCCTGGTTGCAGGGCATGGCCGGTTCCCGGTCTTTGGGAGAAACACGATGCTGAAACGGTCAGTCTCCGCGAGGCAGGACATCATCGACAAGGTCGCGGCTGTTGTGCAGGCGCGCATGTCGGGCGCCAAGGCCGAAAGCGCGGAAGACTTCGTGCGCCACTTCTATGCGGACATCGCGGTCGACGACGTTGCGGAAACCGAGATCGACGATCTTTACGGCGCGGCCCTGTCGCTGTGGACGTTCGGCGCGAAACGGGTGTCAGGCGAAACCCAGATCCGTGCATTCACGCCGCGTTTCGAGGAGCATGGCTGGCATTCGACCCATTCGGTCATCGAGATCGTCAACGACGACATGCCGTTCCTGGTCGATTCGGTGACGATGGAACTGAACCGCCTCAACTTGACGGTGCACCTGATCATCCACCCGACCTATCAGGTCGCGCGCGACGGTGACGGAAAGGCTCTCGGCTTTGCCGCGCCGGACTCGTCGAAAGAGCGCAAGCCGACCGAGTCCTTCATGCACTTGGAGATCGACGAGCTTACGTCGCCGGAGGCGCTGGCCGAGATCGAGGATTCGCTGCGCAAGGTCTTGGACGACGTGCGCGCGTCGGTCGAAGACTGGCCTCAGATGCGCGACGAGGTCCAGGACATCATCGACGAACTGCGCCGCAACCCTCCGAAACGGCCGAAGAGCGAGCTGGAAGAAGCGATCGCGTTCCTGCAGTGGGTGCACGACGACCATTTCACTTTCACCGGTTACCGCGTCAACGAGATCTCCGGCCAGGGCGAACGCGCCAAGATCAAGATCAAGCCGAATTCAGGTCTTGGCGTCCTGCGCGATCCCGAAACCTCGGTGTTCGAGGGTCTGCGCAATCTGGGAAAGATGCCGCCCGAGGTGCAGCATTTCATGCGCGAGCCCGACCTTATTCGGATGACCAAGAGCAACCGGCGCTCGACCGTGCACCGCCCGGTCCATCTCGATACGATCGCGGTCAAGCAATATGACGACAAGGGCAAGGTGACGGGCGAGCGGCTGATCGTCGGACTGTTTACGTCCGTTGCCTACAACCAGATGCCGATGGACATCCCGCTGTTGCGGCGGAAGGTGACGGATGTCGTCAAGCTGTCCGGCTACAGCGAGAGCAGCCACTCCGGCAAGGCGCTGATGCATGTCCTGGACAGCTACCCGCGTGACGAGCTGTTCCAGATCGATGTTGAGACGTTGACGGAAACGGCCCTGGGCATTGTGCACCTGCAGGAACGTCAGCGCATCGCCCTGTTCCTGCGGCGCGATCCGTTCGAGCGATTCGTCTCCGCCCTGATCTATGTCCCGCGCGAGCGGTTCAATACGCAGCTTCGCAAGCTGTTCGAAGAGATCCTGTCGCGTACCTTCAACGGTTCGATCGCGGCACACTACGGCCACCTTTCCGACGAGGCTTTGGCCCGCGTCCTGTTCATCATCAAGACCGAACCCGGCCACATTCCCGACTACGACCGCGCCGAGATCGAAGGCGTGCTGCAGGATGCAGCGCGTACCTGGGGCGACAAGATCCGCCAGGTGCTGATCGAGAACTACGGCGAGGAAAAAGGCCTGAAGCTGTATCGGCGCTACGGCGACGCTTTCCAGACGTCCTATCGCGAGCTGTTCAACATCCAGACCGGCGCGCACGACATCGACATGATCGAGCGCGCACTGGAAACCGGCAAGCTGGGCGTCAACCTGTATCGTCCCATCGAGGCGGAACCGACCGAACTGCGTTTCAAGGTCTACAACCGCGGCGGCCCGGTGGAGCTTTCGGCCATCATGCCGATGCTGGAGAACATGGGCGTGCGCGTGATGGAGGAGCGGCCGTTTATGGTGTCGCCCGCCGGCGCCGAGGACAGTGTCTATATTCACGATTTCGGCATGCTGACCCAGGACGAGCATGGCATCGACCTGACCCAGGCACGCGACCTGTTTCACGACTGCTTCAGCCGCGTTTGGGAGGGCGATGTCGAGGACGACGGCTTCAACCGCCTTGTCCTCAGCGCGTGCCTGAGTTGGCACGACATTGTGGTGCTGCGCGCCTACTGCAAATACATGCGCCAGATCGGGATTCCGTTCAGCCAGGCCTATATGGAAGAGACGCTGTCTCGCAATGCCACGCTGGCATCTGACATCATCAAGCTGTTTCGAGCCGAGTTCGATCCCGACGGCAAGAGCGGCCGCGAGGACCGGGTCAGCACGATCGCAAAGGAGATCGAAACCCGGCTGGATGCGGTCGAGAACCTGGATGAGGACCGGATCCTCAGGCGTTTTCTCAGCCTGGTTCGCGCGACGTTGCGCACCAACTTCTACCAGACCGATGCCGATGGGGCGGTCAAGCCCTACGTGTCGTTCAAATTCGCCAGCCGCCAGATCGACGAGATCCCCGCACCGGCGCCGCTTAGGGAGATCTTCGTCTACTCGCCGCGGTTCGAGGCGGTGCACCTGCGGTTCGGCCTGGTCGCGCGCGGTGGGCTGCGCTGGTCGGACCGGCGCGAGGACTTCCGGACCGAGGTCCTCGGCCTGGTCAAGGCGCAGCAGGTCAAGAACGCGGTGATCGTTCCGGTCGGCTCAAAAGGCGGCTTCGTGCTGAAGCGGGCTCCCAGTCCCGCCGACCGTGAGGCGTTCCTTGCCGAGGGTGTGACCTGCTACAAGCTGTTCATCTCGGGCATGTTGGACATCACCGACAACCTGGTGGAGGACAAGGTGGTGCCGCCCGACCGTGTTCTGCGGCGCGACGGCGACGATCCCTACCTGGTGGTTGCCGCCGACAAGGGCACCGCGACCTTTTCGGACTTCGCCAACGAAACGGCGATCTCCTACGGGTTGTGGCTGGGCGATGCGTTCGCTTCGGGCGGGTCTGCAGGCTACGACCACAAGAAGATGGGCATCACCGCGCGCGGCGGTTGGGAGTCGGTGAAACGCCATTTCCGCGAGATGGGTCACGACACCCAGAACCAGGATTTCACGGTGATGGGTGTCGGCGACATGTCGGGCGACGTTTTCGGCAACGGCATGCTGTTGTCGAAACACATCAAGCTGGTCGGCGCGTTCAACCATCTGCACATCTTCATCGATCCCGACCCCGATCCCGCGAAAGGCTGGGACGAGCGCAAGCGGCTGTTCGACCTGCCGCGGTCAAGCTGGAGCGACTACAGTGAAGAGCTGATCTCGAAAGGCGGCGGCATCTTCGAGCGCAAGGCGAAGTCGATCAAGCTGACCTCTCAGATCAAGGCGCTGTTCGACATCGACGAGGATTCACTGCCGCCCAATGACCTGATCAACCGGATGCTGAAGGCGCAGGTGGACCTGTTGTGGTTCGGCGGCATCGGCACCTATGTCAAAGGTGTGCGCGAATCCAACGCCGAAGCCGGCGACCGCGCCAACGACCCGCTGCGCGTCAACGGCGGCGACCTGCGCTGTCAGGTCATCGGCGAAGGCGCCAACCTTGGCATGACGCAGCGCGCGCGGGTCGAGTTCGCGGCGGCCGGCGGCCGGTGCAACAGCGACGCGATCGACAATTCCGCCGGCGTCGACTGTTCCGACCACGAAGTCAACATCAAGATCCTGCTGGGCGACGTCGTGGCGCGCGGGGATATGACCGGGAAACAGCGCAACAAGCTGTTGGTGGAGATGACCGACGCGGTGTCCGAGCATGTCTTGCGCGACAATTATCAGCAGACCCAGGCAATCAGCATCGCGCAGAGCCAGGCGGTGCGCCGGATCGACATTCATCAGCGTCTGATCCGGGCGATGGAACGCGCCGGCCACCTGGACCGGGCGCTGGAATATCTGCCCGACGACGAGGAGATCGACGAACGGTCCCAGGCCAACCGCGGCCTGACCCGGCCGGAGCTTTCGGTGCTGCTGGCCTATGCGAAGAACGTGACCTACCTGGAGCTTTTGGACTCCGACCTGCCCGACGATGCGCTGCTCAGCGACGACCTGAAACGGTATTTCCCGCCGCAGGCGCAGGAGCGCCTGCCCGAGGCAATCCAACGCCACCGGCTGCGCCGCGAGATCATCGCGACCTCGGTCACCAATTCGATGATCAACCGGACCGGGGCCGCTTTCGTGCACGAGATGCAGCGGCGCACGGGCTGGCGTGCGCCGGAGATTGCGCGGGCCTATACGATCACCCGCGAGGTGTTCGACCTCAGGCCCTTGTGGGCCGCGATCGAGGCGCTGGACAATGTCGCGCCGGCCGAGGCGCAGACCCTGATGCTGCACGAAACCACGCGCACGATCGAACGCATGACCGAATGGTTCCTGCGTCACGAGGACCATCCGCTGGACATCCGGCAGAACATCCAGAAGTATCGGCCGGGTGTCGAAACCCTGCGCGCAAACCTGGAGGACATTCTGGGTCCGATCGCGCTGGACGCGATGCACCGGCGCAACGAACGGTTTGCCCATGACGGCGTTCCGGCCGAGGCGGTGACGCGGGTCGGCCAGTTGAAGACCCTGTCGGCCGCCTGCGACGTGGTGAAGCTTGCTGCCGGCGTCGAACGGCCGGTGGACGCGGTGGGGCGCACCTATACCCATGTCGGTCAGCGCTTCGGACTGGACTGGCTGCGGTCGGTGGCCAACCGGCTGCCGTCCGACAACCAGTGGCACCGCCTGGCCGTTGCTGCGATCATTGACGACTTGTGGGGACTGCAGGCGGAGATCGCCGCAAAAGTGATGCACGGCGGCAAGACCGGTGACGACGCGATTGCCGAATGGATCGGAACCCGCGGCGAATCAGTAGACCGCGTCGACGGCATGCTGACCGAGTTCCGTCAGATCGCGGGCTTGGATCTTGCCATGCTTGCGGTCGTAAACCGCGAACTGCGAAGCCTTGCCGGCGTCTGAGCCCGGGTGAGCGGCTGCGACACGGACCACACGATACGTGCGCACGCAGCGGCGGAGCGCCCTTCCCTTTTGCCGGCTTTTTGTGTAAACCCACGGCCATCCATTCACAGTTCAGCCTGTCCTTCGCGCCGGTGCCGTTGCGTGAAGTTGCAGAGGCCCACCGCCGCCGGGGTCCGGGCGCACCCGGGACCGGGGCAGGATATCAGCTAGGGAGCGAAATCCCCCATGACTGGAACCGGTCAGGACACTCTCCATGCGCGCCGGACGCTCGACGTCGGCGGCAAATCTTACGATTACTACTCGCTCAGCGCTGCCGCCGACGCCATCGGCGACATCTCGCGCCTTCCGTTTTCCCTGAAGGTGCTGCTGGAAAACCTGCTGCGCTATCAGGACGAGCGCACCGTTTCGGTGGACGACGTGAAGGCGATGGCCGGCTGGCTGACGGAGCGGCGTTCGACGCGCGAGATCGCTTACCGACCGGCCCGGGTCCTGATGCAGGATTTCACCGGTGTGCCCGCCGTGGTCGACCTTGCCGCGATGCGCGATGCGATGGTCAAGATGAACGGCGACCCGCAGCGGATCAACCCGTTGTCGCCCGTCGATCTGGTGATCGATCACTCGGTGATGGTCGACCATTCCGGCGGTGCCGATTCCTTCAAGAAGAACGTCGACCTGGAATTCAGCCGCAACGGCGAGCGCTATTCCTTCCTGCGCTGGGGCCAGACCGCGTTCGACAATTTCCGGGTCGTGCCTCCGGGCACCGGCATCTGCCACCAGGTCAATCTGGAATACCTGTCCCAGTGCGTCTGGACATCGGCGGATTCCGGCGGCAAGACGGTCGCCTATCCCGACACCCTTGTGGGAACGGACAGCCACACCACGATGGTCAACGGTCTGGGAGTCCTGGGCTGGGGCGTGGGCGGCATCGAAGCCGAGGCAGCGATGCTGGGCCAACCGGTATCGATGCTGATCCCGGAAGTCATCGGTTTCAAACTGACCGGCGAAATGAAGGAAGGCACCACTGCAACGGACCTGGTCCTGATGGTGGTCCAGATGCTGCGCAAGCGCGGCGTGGTCGGCAAGTTCGTCGAGTTCTTCGGCCCCGGCCTGGATCACCTGACGCTGGCGGACCGCGCGACCATCGCCAACATGGCACCGGAATACGGCGCGACCTGCGGGATCTTTCCGATCGATGCCGAAACCATCCGCTACCTGAAATTCACCGGGCGCGATGACGATCGTGTCGCGCTGGTGGAGGCCTATGCCAAGGCACAGGGCATGTGGCGCGACGCCGGCGCACCCGAGCCGGTCTTCACCGACACGCTGGAACTCGACCTGGCCGATGTCGAGCCTTCGCTGGCCGGACCAAAGCGGCCCCAGGACCGGGTGCCGCTGTCCACGGCGGCGCCCGCCTTCGGCCAGGTCCTGAACGACTTCGGCGTCGACAAACGCAACGTGCCGGTGGACGGGGCCGACTATGCCCTGGAAGACGGCGCGGTCGTGATCGCCGCGATCACCAGCTGCACCAACACATCCAACCCGTCGGTCCTGGTCGGGGCCGGCCTGGTCGCGCGCAAGGCCCGGGAGAAGGGCCTGAAGGTCAAGCCATGGGTCAAGACTTCGCTGGCACCCGGCAGCCAGGTGGTGACCGACTATCTGGAAAAGGCGGGCCTGCAGGGCGATCTCGACGCGCTCGGCTTCGACCTTGTGGGCTATGGTTGCACGACTTGCATCGGCAATTCCGGGCCGCTGCTGGAAGAGGTCGGCAAGGCCGTCGAGGCGAACGACCTGGTCGTCTGCTCGGTCCTATCCGGCAACCGGAACTTCGAGGGCCGGGTCAACCCGCTGGTGCGCGCCAACTATCTGGCCAGCCCGCCGCTGGTGGTTGCCTATGCGCTGGCCGGCAGCATGAACCTGGACATTGTCAACGACCCCCTGGGCGAGGACACGGACGGCAATCCGGTCTTCCTCAAGGACATCTGGCCCTCCAACAAGGAGATCAGGGAAACCATCGACCAGTGCCTGACGCCGGAGATGTTCCGCGAGCGCTATGGCAACGTGTTCGAGGGACCGGAGCAATGGCGCACGATCGAGACCGTGGCCAGTGAGACCTACGAATGGAATGCCGGCTCGACCTATGTTCAGAACCCGCCCTATTTCGAGGGCATGAAGGCGGAACCGGACGCGGTCGAAGACATCCGCGGGGCGCGCCTGCTGGCCAAGCTGGGCGATTCGATCACGACGGACCATATCAGCCCCGCGGGGTCATTCACGAAAGAGACCCCGGCCGGTACCTACCTGCTGGAGCGGCAGGTCCGTCCCGGGGACTTCAACTCCTATGGTTCGCGCCGCGGCAACCACGAGATCATGATGCGTGGCACATTTGCAAACATCCGGATCCGAAACGAACTGGCGGCGGGCACGGAGGGCGGTTTCACCACCTATCAGCCCGACGGCGAGGTCCTGCCGATCTACGAAGCTGCAATGCGTTACAAGGATGCCGGCGTGCCCCTGATCGTGATCGGCGGCAAGGAATACGGCACCGGATCAAGCCGCGACTGGGCGGCCAAGGGTACGCGCCTTTTGGGGGTGCGCGCCGTGATCGCGGAGAGCTTCGAAAGGATCCACCGATCCAACCTGATCGGGATGGGGGTGCTGCCGCTTCAGTTCGAGGACGGAACCAACCGCGAAACGCTGAAGCTGGACGGGACGGAACTGTTCGACATCACCGGTCAGGAACAAGGCCTGACGCCGCAAATGACCGTCACCCTGACTATCCGGCGTGCCGACGGATCCGAACTGACGGTGCCGTTGCTGGCCCGTTTGGATACCGTGGACGAAGTGGAATACTACAAGAGTGGCGGCATTCTTCAGTATGTGCTGCGGAATATGATGTCTGATGCCAAGTCTGCCGCATGACGAATTAGGTTCTGTACCTAGTTTAAGTCGGCTGGGCCTTAGGGAAATTGACCCGCCACCTAACGGTGGCGGGTCATTCTTGCTGGGCGGCACGACCGCCTTGATAGGCCAATTCCCCGAGTGCCCCCGCGGGCGCATCCCTCATGCGCATCGCGGGCCGCGAACGACCACACGCATCACCTGAAAAGCTGCCGTGGTAGTTGATCGTGACGCCCTGACAGCATTTTACACAAAACAAGATCAAATGCTACCTATCATCTCGCAACCGAATTGACGGCTCCGAGAGGGTTATCGACCGTTGCGCGACGCGGCGGCCACGTCCCGGGCGCCATTCCAAAAGAGCGTTCCCATTGCGCCGGAACGACCCGCCGGTACCGTTGCGGTCCCGTAGCGACGCCGTTCCACGGTTTGCGTTTTTTGCAGTCTGTCCGAAATCGGCGCTGGCACGCTAGGCCCGCCCCGATTACATAGAGCGGCGATGCGCACCCTGACCGTTAAGCACAGAACCACGTACCGGTACGACCGCCCTGTCCGGTTCGGCGCGCACCGGCTGATGGTGCGGCCGCGGGACAGCCACGAATTCCGGCTGCTGGACGCCAAACTGCGGATCACACCAAAGGCCACATCGCGATGGCTTTTCGACATTTTCGGCAATTCCATTGCCAAGCTCGAGTTCGAGGACTCGGCCGACCGGCTGGATATCGAATCGGCCATCACCCTGGAGCATCATGGGATCGCGCTGCCGGACTTCCACATGGTGGAGGATTATGCCCGGCGCATCCCGTTCTCCTATGCGCCCGAGGAATCCGGGGACCTGGGCCGAACCCACCGGCTTCACTCACGCGAATCGGGCCGCCAGCAGATCCGCGACTGGGTGGAGCAATTCCTGGACGCCGGGCGCACCGGTAACACCGTGGAAACGCTGATGGAGATGAACCGCCATATTCAACGAAACTTCGAGTACCGTCGCCGCGAGGAACCCGGTACCCAGGAGCCGGCCTACACACTGAGCTGTGGCAGCGGCAGTTGTCGCGACTTTGCGCTGTTGTACATGGAGGCGGTCCGGTCGCTTGGCATCGCGGCCCGGTTCGTGACCGGCTATCTGTACGATCCGGCGGTCGACGGGGGCGCGGCAACCGTGGAAGGGGCCGGGGCGACCCATGCCTGGGCGTCGGTCTACCTGCCCGGCGCTGGATGGGTCGATTTCGATCCCACCAACGGGATGGCGGGCGGTCAGAACCTGATCACGGTTGCGACCGCCCGGGCGCCGATGCAGGCGGTCCCGGTGGACGGGACCTATTTCGG
>CAJIAA010000095.1_pt1 | contig 12838 bp, 11 predicted proteins | sample 9199011 | NCBI WGS metagenome assembly CAJIAA01 (sample SAMEA7708266, study PRJEB35096) | sediment metagenome | biome: marine neritic benthic zone biome [ENVO:01000025]; feature: sediment [ENVO:00002007]; material: shallow marine sediment [ENVO:03000034] sea grass bed [ENVO_01000059] ...
CGCGGTGTTCGGCTTGTGGCTGCCGGCCGGGCTGACGCCTTCGTACTTGTAGTAGATCTTTGCCGGCGTCCCCAACGCCGCTTCCAGCCGATGGGCGCGATAAAGCGGTGTCGGACGCCACTGGCGGTAGATGTCGCGCACCGGTTCGGGGATGTCGATGTACCGTTCCTGGGTGACCTCCTGCATGATCAGCGAATCCGGGAACAGGGGCGCAAGGTCGGCCGGCCCAACCGGCTGCTTGGTCCCGGGGTGTAATACCGGTGGCAGGGGCTCGGGCAGGTCGGCCTGGATGTTGTACCAGGCCTTCGGCATGTCGTTTTCGTCCAACAGGTATTTCACGCGGTCAGGCATCGGCCCCTCCCTGAGTGCTTGTTGTTGGCGCAGCGTGGCGCACCGGTTTGGCGCTACGTTAGCATGGCTCAAATGCAAAGGAACATGGCGCGTGCCGGGCGCTACGCTTCCCCGCCTTCGGGTCCCCAGAACACGACCAGGTCCGGAAATCGTCGGAGAATTCCTCGAACCGATGTACCACCCCAGCGCGCACGAAAATCACGTCGCCCGGCTTGAAGGGCCGCCGCTCGTCACCGTGCACGAAGCTTCCGGTGCCGCTTTCGACGATGTAAAGCTCGTCCTGGACGTGCGGCTGCTGCGGGTCTTCGCCGCGCGGCGCGTAGACGCCGACCCGCATTGTCCCGTGGCGGATCGGATAGAAGAAGCGTTTGCCGTCCGGTTCGTTGGCGATGCTCTGCACAATGTCCGACAGTGATAGGAGCCAGTCCTGCATTTGCGTCCTCCCGATTCCCTGATTTCCGCAGTTTCGGCAACGTTGAACTATGCAGCAGCGCGCAGGGCGTTGGCGATGATGTAGACGCCCAGAGCCAAGAGCGCGACGAAAAAAGCCCTCCGAAACCAACGCTCCGACAGCCGTTGTCTGATCCGTTGTCCCACCACCATGCCGGCAATGGCCGGGACAAGCGCCGCTGCCGACAAAGTGCCCAATTCAGCGGTCAGGAACCCGTTTCCATGCAACGCGAAGCCGAGAGCCAGCGTCGACACGGTGAACAGCATCCCCATGGCCTGAATGAGCATGTCGCGCGGCATCCCAATAGCCTGAAGATACAGAACGCCGGGGACGACGAACGATCCGGTCATGCCCGTCAGAACGCCGTTCACCGCGCCCGCCAGCGGGCCGGCCCAGACCTCCTGCGGCGCCGACAGCGCAACGCGGAACCCGCCGAGGCTGACCATCGCGTAGACAACCAGCAGCAGGCCAAGAAGGGCAGAAAGCAAGCCCAGTTCGACCCGCGTCAGTGCCTCCGCCCCGACCCAGACAGCCGCCGCCGCCATGAGCAGAAATGGCCACAACCGCCGCAGAACAGCCTGACAATGCCCCCCGACAATCGCCTGCCACAGATTGGTGGCAAACGACGGTACCAGCAGCAGGTTCATCGCCTCCGGCAACCCCAGGGCCACAGTCAAGACCGCCAGACTGATCGTCGGCAATCCGAGGCCGATCACGCCCTTGACCGCACCGGCAACCAGGAACGTTGCGGCCACCGTGAACAGGATAGCGGCATCGAACATCCGGCCAATCTATCGCCGGCGGGTCGTGGGTGGAAGTTCGCTCCGATGCTGCAGTCGGCGCCTGGTCGGTCGGACGCCATGCGCCAGTCAATGGGCCGGCGTCGGCCGGTTCCGCCTAGCCCTGAACTCTGTCTTTTGCCGCGCCCAAATCGGACGAGGCCACACGCGGCGTCGGCTTGCCGCCGAGGACGAGGCGGACCTTCTCCAACAATTCGTTCCGCCGATAGGGCTTGTTGACCAGGTCCGATTTCGGATCGAAGCCGTCGGCGTTCATGGCCGCGTTCTCGGTATAGCCGGAGGTGTAGAGGATCTTTATCTGCGGATGCATCCGCTTCGCCAGCTTCGCAATCTCCACACCGTTCATGCCGCCCGGCAACACCACGTCCGTGAACAGAAGGTCGACCGGCGGCCCGCCGCTCAGGATCTTCGAGGCTTCCGTGTGATCGCCGGCTTCGACGACCTCGTAGCCCTGGTTACGCAGGATGCCCGTGGCGATTTCCCGCACCTGCGCATCGTCTTCGACCACCAGGATGCGTCCCTTCCCCCGCTGGAACGTCGTTTCGACATCAGTGGTCGTCTCGCCGACCGGCTGTCCCGAGGAACGCGGGAGGAAAAGCTCCGCCGTCGTTCCTTCGCCCAAGGCGCTGTCAATTGCGATATGCCCTTGCGACTGTCTGGCAAACCCATAGACCATGCTGAGGCCAAGGCCGCTGCCCTTGCCCACTTCCTTGGTCGTAAAGAAAGGCTCGAACGCCTTCTCCAGTGTTTCGGCAGACATTCCCGCACCATCATCGCTGACGCTCACGGCCACGTAGTCGCCAGGTGCGAGGTCGGCGACCGATTGCGGCTGGGTGTTTTCCACGGTGACGTTTCGGGTCGCGATCGTCAGGCCCCCCCCCTCCGGCATGGCGTCCCGCGCGTTGAGCACAAGATTGATGAGGGCATTCTCGAACTGGTTTGGGTCGATATGGGCCAGCCAGGGCCCGGAACCGCACTGGACCTTCAGATCGATCGTTTCCCCCAACGTCCGTCGCAGCATGTCGGTAAGCCCGTCGATCAGGTCGCAGACGTTAGATGGGACGGGAAAGAGCACCTGCTGGCGAGAGAACGCCAGAAGTCGCTGCGTCAGAGAAGCGCCGCGATCGACAGCCCGCAGAATGGCGGCGGAAAGCCGGCGCGCCGTTTCGTCTTCGCGCGCGGCCTCCATCAGGCTTTCGGCATTGCCAAGTATCGTGGTCATAACATTGTTGAAGTCATGCGCCACGCCGCCCGTAAGCTGACCGACGGCCTCCAGCCTTTGCGAACGGAACAGTTGCTGCTCCAGCGCCTTGATGTCGGATAGATCGGTCACGGACCCGACAAACAACTTGGCATCGTCCGTCGGCATTTCGGCAACAACGAGATGCATCGGAAACGACTGGCCGTTCTTGCGCACGCCAGACAGTTCCATGCCGGCGCCCGCAGCGCCCTCGCCATTGGCCTCCGACAGTTTTTCGATGGGGCCGTCGATGTGGCTCCAATCCGCCTCGGCGATCAGATCCTTGATGTTAAGGCCAGCGACTTCGTTCTTCGGATACCCGAATATTTCCTGGGCGGCTGAGTTGCAGGTTTCGATGATGCCTCTATCGCTGAAGATAACGTTCCCGACCGAGACATTCTCGAATGCGGAGCGAAAACGGACGTCACTTTTCTTTTGCTCCTCCTCTGCCCGTCTCTGGCTGGCGACGAGATTGTCGATGGCAAACAGCCATCTTCTGATCGCAAGGTAGCCGATCAGGACCACCGTCAAGACGAAGGCAACGAAAGCCCCCGTATCGCGGGTCTCGTCCTCGGCGTGCTTCACCAGCAATTCGTCGTATGTGATCGTATGCAGCCTTTCGAGCTGAGTGAGAATTGTGGCGAGCGAATCGAGGTTTTCGAAGACGCTAAGAGAGACCGTGTCGGGGGCGGGCATGGCCTCGACGTCTCCGGCGAGATCGCTGGACCGCTGTTCAAGCCGCGCAGCAATGCCATCAAACCTTGGATCCGAGAAACGCCGCTGGATTTCCAGCACTTCGGCAATCCTCTGCTGAACGACATGTATCGATGCAGACAAGCTGTCACTGTGTGCGAAGTCCGACCAACGGCTCTCGGACGCGGGCTCCGCGCCCCGCAGTTCAGCGTCCACAATGCCCAAGAGGTGGCCGATTTCTTCACGCGCAGACGCGGTCTTGAAGGCGCTGGCCAGGTGGAAATCGTTGATGACACTGTGCGACCGCGCCGAGCGGTCCTTGTTCCAGAGAACAAATCCGGTCGTGGCCAAGCCAAGCAAGGCAACCAGCATGACCAGCAGTGCGGTGCTGCGGCGAACGACCTGAGGCCATGATGCGGGGTTCGTGCCCGGCATGGCTATTGCTGCGCCAACAGACCGAGGGAGTCCGTCACCTGCCGCAGCGGCTCGAAATCGGTCGTCCCCGCCGGCAAGAAACCTCTCGCACCCATCCTTGACAAGATCTCCCGATGCTCGGGGTTGCCGTATTCCAGCATCAAATAGGCGTCGCGCAGTCGCGTCACAAGCTCCTCGGATAACCTGTCGCTGACCGCCCAGACATAGTCGGCGTAAGGCGGCGTTTCCCAAACCACCTGCAAGGCGCCCTGGGTCAGCCGGCCGTCGCGCCGCATCGTCCTGAAAATCTCAGAATTGACCGCACCCAGATCGGTGTTTCCATCACGCGTGTCATAGATCGTCTTGTCATGCGCGCCCGAGTAACGGACGTCGCCGAAGTAGGTCTCTGGCACAATCGCTTTCTCGGTGGCCAGGAAGTGGCGGGGCATCAGATGGCCGGACGTCGACAGCCGCGAACCGAAGGTAATGACCTTGCCGGCCAAATCGGCGCACATGAGATTGACGCAGTCCGACAAGGGGCCGTCACCCTTCACCACGAAATAGGTGGTGAACCGGGCATCGACATCGCGCATGACCAACGGCCTGGCATCGTGATCGATCTGCGCATTGACGAATGTCAGGCCGCCGAAATAGGCAAGCTCTAGCTCCTGCCGGCCGAACCTGGCCAGGAGGTCGCGGTAGGAGTCGGGCACAACGAGTCGAAGATCCAGGCCAGTTTGCCGGGAGATGTGTTGAAGAAAAGGCGCGTACCGTCTGTCGAGTTCTGCGGCGTCCTCGTCGGGCAGCACGCCGACACGTATGACCGTGACCTCGTCTTGCAACCGAAATCCGGTCGTAGTCACCATCAAAACGACGGTTACCACCGCGGCAGCGCCCACAATTACGGCGATCAGCGTTTTGCCCGCACTCACTTCAAGATGCCCAAGATTCCGCGAAACCGAAAAGATTGGAAAGACGACTTTATCAAAGTCGAATGTGATCCCGGCAGAGTCAAATGCCAGATGGTAAAAATGTTGATAACGGTTCAGGTTCCGAACGGTGTCGCAGACAGTCCGTTTCGGCATGAATGCGCTTGCCCGGTGCCGTGATGGCACGCCTCTGCGCCGCTATTCTAACGCGACCGACCCCCGCGCCAACAATCCCAGCGAATTGGCAACATCCCGCAGCGGCTCGAATTCCTGCCAGCCGACGGGAACGAACCCCCGTGCCCCCATCAGGGACAATATCCTCTCGTCGTCCTCGTTTCTTGTCTCCAGGCTCAAGAAAGCATCGCGCAGTTTGGTCCGCAACGCCTCGGTCAGCCGGTCGCTGACCGCCCAAACGTTATCGGGATAGGGTGGCGATTCCCACACGATCTGCAACTGGCCATGCTCCAGCCGGCCGTCGCGCCGCATCGTCCGGAAGATCTCCGAGTTGACCGCGCCAAGATCGGCATCTCCGTCGCGGGTCTGGTAAACGGTTCGGTCGTGAGCACCGGAATAACGAACCTGGCTGAACACTCTCTCGGGATCGATCCCCTTCTCCGTTTTGAGAAAGTGGCGGGGCATCAGATGGCCCGAAGTGGACAGCCGCGAGCCGAAGGTAATCACTTTGCCCGCCAACTCTTCGCAACTCAGATTGAAGCAGTCCCGCAAAGGGCCGTCGCGCTTGACAACGAAATACGTCGTGAACTGAAGGTCGACGTCACGCATCACCAGCGGCTGGGCGTTGTGATCGAGATGCGCCCTGACGAAAGTGAAGCCGCCGAAATAGGCGAGTTCCATCTCTTGCTCGCCAAACCTGTCAAGGAGATCGGCGTAGGACCTGGGAATGACCAGTTCGAAGCTCAGCCCCGTTTGCCGCCTCAGGTGGTCGAGCAGCGGGCCGTGTCGTCGGTTCAGGTCCGTAACATCTTCATCGGGCAGAACACCAACACGGATGCGCGTGATTTCGGACTGCACCTCCACCGGGAACCAGGCAAATCGATATCCGGCGACCGCTGCAGCGGCGACCGACGCCACGATTGCGATCAGCGCCAGTCTCTTGTTTGTCATCCCTCAGTGCCTCGTCGGGTGGCTTTTGTCGACCGTCGCAGCAACATCATAGGCGAAATGGGATGCCACTGCGTCAACACATGGGAGAAGTGCGGTCTCAGTCCTACTTCAAGTGCGATTTCGGTAAAATCGGGGTTGACCGGTTCGCGTCCCAGGACCGCAAGAACCATGATGCCGCCCGCCGAATCGGGCATAAAGTGCCCACGCCATCTAAACTCAACTCAGGGATCGCCCATGCCCGCGTCCAGCCCCAGTATCGCTGTCTTCGATGTCGGCCGCGTCCTGATCGAGTGGGACAGAATGGCGCTCTATCGGCGACTTCTCGGCTCGGACGCAACAGCCGCTGAGTTCCTGGCCACGGTCTGCACCGAGGCCTGGAACGTGAAGTTCGATCTGGGCGTCGGCTACGCCGAGAACATCGCATCGCTGGTTGCGGAGTTTCCACAGCACGAGGCGCTGATAAGGGCCTATGACGAGAACTGGATGGAAATGGTGCCTGATGCGATCCACGGCACGGTCGCCATCCTGGCAGAGTTGAAGGCGCGCGGCGTGCCGCTTTATGGGATCACGAACTTCTCCGCCGAGAAATTCGCACTGGTCAAACAGAGGTTCGAATGGTTCGGCCATTTCATCGACATCGTCGTTTCGGGCGAAGAACGGATGATCAAGCCGGACCCGGCAATCTACCACCTGCTCCTGGAGCGCAATACGCTGGAGGCAGGCGATACGATCTTCATCGACGACAGCCCGGGCAACGTGAAGGGCGCACGCGCCATCGGCATGCACGCCGTTCAGTTCACCGCTCCCGAACGCCTGCGGGCCGACCTGCAGGACGCCGGTCTCTTGTGAGACGGCCGTGCCCGGCCTGCGCGAAACCGACCTCTACCAGCCGGTCAAGACGTTTCTGCAGGCCCAGGGCTATGCAGTAAAGGGGGAGATCGGGGCCTGCGACCTGGTTGCGGTTCGCGGCGAAGAGACGCCGGTCATCGTGGAACTGAAGGCAACGTTCAGCTTGGCCCTGCTGCTGCAGGCGGTAGACCGGCTGGCCGTTTCGGACACGGTCTATCTGGCATTTGCGGACCCGGGCCCACGATCATTGTGGCGGCGCGAGCGGCGACGGATCAATCGCCTGTGCCGTCTGCTTGGCCTGGGACTGCTGTTGGTCCGGCTGAATGGTGCCGAAGGGAAGGTCGAACCGGTCCTTGACCCTTCAGTCTATCAGCCGCGCCGAAACAAACGCAGGCAAACCCGCCTGCTGAAGGAGTTCTTCGAACGCGTCGGCGACCCCACGCCCGGCGGAAGCACACGCCGCCCGGTCATCACCGCCTACCGCCAGACCGCCCTGGCCTGCGCGGACGCCATCGCACGGCAAGGGCCGTTGCCGCTCGCCCGGCTGCGCGAGGTCGGGGGCGCGGGAGACGCCGCCAAGATCATGCAACGCAACGTCTACGGATGGTTCGACCGGGTCGACCGCGGTACCTACGCTTTGTCGCCAAAGGGGATCCAGGCACTGGACGCGTTCGACGATGTCGTCGCGGCGTTGCGCAAGCAGCGTTGACACCGCTCAACTGCCGGAACAGACCGGCGGCTTCCTATGCGCCCATGGGCGAGCGGTTTCCAACTGCGCCGCCAACCGCAGCAAGGTCGCCTCGTCGCCATACCGCCCGGCAAACTGGATGCCGATCGGCAATCCGCCGTCCGTCCATTCCAGCGGCACGGACATGGCAGGCTGACCGGTCAGGTTGAACAGCGGCGTAAATGGAATGAAATCGAATATGCGCCTTGCCGTTGGATCGATGCCGTGCAGTGCCTTTGTCAGCGCCGCCAGATCAAAGCGCGCCAACAGCTTCTGCAAAATGGCGGTCCCACCCTTGGCCCGAACCGATCCCGTCAGAATCGGCGGCTGCCCCAGGGTCGGCGTCATCAGCACGTCGTGGTCCTGGAAGAAGGCATGGCACATAGGCGCCAGGGCACGCAGGGTCGACATGGCGTCCACGTAGGCGTCGGCCCGGTGCCGTGTGCCAACCAGCCCCAACAGCCAGGTTTCCGTCTCGAAGTCGCGGTGGCTGGCCTTTCGTCCAACCACGTCTTCGCTTTGCCGAATGTTGACGGCGGTTCCCGCGGCGACGATCAACAAAAAGGCATCCAGCACCTGCCGGCGATCATATTGGGGTCGCGCCGCGCGAACTTCGTGGCCCAACGAACGCATCAGGTCCACGGCCCGCTCCAATGCGGCGACGCATTCGGGATCGACCGATTCGCCCAACAGGGGTTCGGCCGTATAGGCGATCCTCAGCTTGCCCGGCGGTGTCTTGACCTCCTCCAGGAACGGACGTTCCGGCGGCGGCGCATAATAGACGGCCGCAGGTTCCGGGCCGGCAAGCGCATCAAGCATAGCGGCGCTGTCCCTGACGGACCGTGTCAACACATGCCCGACCGATGCACCGAGCCAGGTGTCCGTGTCATATGGTCCGGTGGGGGTCCGGGCGCGGGTGGGCTTCAGACCGAACAGCGCGCAACACGATGCTGGAATCCTTATGGAGCCGCCGCCGTCGCTGGCCTGTGCCATTGGCACAATCCGTGCGGCGACGGCCGCCCCCGCACCGCCGCTGGACCCGCCCGGGGTCCGGGCCAGGTCCCAAGGGTTGTTGGTTGGCCCGAACGCCTCCGGTTCGGTGATCGGGGCAAGCCCGAATTCCGGCACGTTTGTCTTGCCTATGGTGATCAGTCCGGCACGCCGGGTCCGGACCGTCATTTCGGAGTCGTAGTCAGGCACATAGTCCCGAAAGAAGCGACTTCCGTTGGTCAGACGGGTGCCGGCTGATGCGTAGAAAAGGTCCTTCATCAAGTATGGGACGCCAGCAAACGGCCCGGGAACCGGCGCAACGGCGGCAGCCCGGGCCTGTTCGTACATGGGCGTGATAACCGCGTTCAGGGCGGGATTGACCCCCTCGATGCGGGCGATCGCCTCTTCGACCAGTTCGGCCGACGATATCTGGCCTGCCCGCACTAGCGCCGCAAGCCCTGTCGCGTCGTGGTCGGCGTACTCGGTAAAACCAGTCATACCAATCTGTTAACAATGCCCTGGTAACATCGAATGGACATAAACCATTGCGTGTCCTGTGGACGGCTCTGTGCGACTCACACTATAGTAACGCCGTCGTTTCAATGTGGTGTTGGGGTTTCAGTGAACAACGAATTCTCAAATCTAAAGGTGTTGATTGCCGATGACGACCCGTTCATGCGGATCATCGTCGTCTCGGTCCTTGAAAGCCTCGGTGTCGCCGAGGTCAATATTTGCAGCGACGGTGCCAGCGCGTTTGCTGAAACCGTGCGTTTCGGTCCTGACCTTCTGATCATCGATCACGCGATGCAGCCGATGACGGGAATGGCCCTGGCCGAGCGCATCCGGCGCGGACCGACCAGTCCCTACCGGCGTATCCCGATCATCATGATCACGGCCTACGCCGACGAGGAGATGGAATCCAGGGCGCGCAGCGCGGGGATCGACGAGTTTTTGGGAAAGCCGGTCACACCGGAGGGCCTGGAGGCTGCCATCGAGGGCGCGCTGGACCCGCGGCGTTCGTTTATCGAATCGCCCCAATATGTCGGTCCGGACCGGCGCCGCAAGGGAACACCTTACTCCGGCAGCAATCGGCGGGACCGCCTGCGCGTGGTCGGCGAATAAGGCCGGTCGGCCGGACCTACAGCGCGCCCGGCAGCACCTGTTCAACGGCGCGCCGAAGCTTGCCCGACTGCGGCTTGGTGGTGGAGGCGAACCAGTTCACCGCCCTGCCGTCAGGTGCAATGAGGATCTTGTAAAAGTTCCACCGCGGCTTGGACATGGGACCAAGTTCCTGCGCCGCCCACCGATAGAACGGATGCGCGTCGGCGCCTTTGACCCTAACCTTCTCGGTCATCGGAAAGTCGATCCCGTAATTGACGGTGCAGAAAGCCTTAATTTCAGAAGCCGTCCCCGGTTCCTGCCCGCCGAAGTCATTCGACGGCACGCCCAGCACAACCAGGCCACGGTCGCGGTATTCGTCCCACAAGGCCTGCAAGCCTTCGTACTGACCGGTGAAACCGCAGAAGGACGCGGTGTTGACGACCAGAACTGCCTTGCCCTGGAACTGGCTGAGCGGCAGCGGCCGGCCGTCAATCGACCTGAAGTCGAACTGGTGGGCCGAAGACGCCATTGCGGCTGTGGACAGTCCAATCACGACCCATACTCCCATCAAGCCCGCGCGCGCACCAAGCGCCAAAGCCGAAAACTGACTATTCATCGCTGCCCGGTCCTTCCGCCCTGGATTTCCTTGCCGCATCACGACCATTTTACGCTCATCGGCCTGCGGCCGATCACCGATACTTGCTAAAACAGGCGCACGATGCGCCTCCTACCGCCCCTGCAACCGACGGGTTGCGTCTTGATCATCTGCCTTTGGGCGGTCTGGTGTCCACCCGCTTTGGGCGGCGTCAGACCTGCGGACGTCCCCGGCTGGCAGGGCGCGCGCTGGGGAATGACGGAGGCCGAGCTGGTCGCGGTGTTGGGACCGCGGCTGAAGCGCCTGCCGGGGCGTTGGGAATACGGCAACGCCTATGCGACCCGCGCGATCCACGAAGCAAAGGTTGGAGACCTGCGTTTCCGCGCCTTTTTCCAAATGCAGGATGGCACCGAAGCCCTGCAGCAGGTCTTGCTGGAACGGCGGCGCGAGGACTCCAACCGCTACCGCTTCGAAGACGTCAAAACCGCGCTGGAGGTCGCCTACGGACCCGCGGACCGATTCTGCCTCAGGCCACGGCAGCCCGGACAGGCCCGGATTGCGGACATGACCTGGCGATTTCCCACCACGACGATCCACGCCACATTCTTCGATTTCCACTCCTTCGGCATCATGTTCAAGGACGCCCGGCTGCCGGTCGACACCTATCTGACGGACCGAGAGCGGCGCCGGGTCCACCGGCGATCCCTGCCTAAGAAGCTGCTGGTCCGTTACCACCCGACCGAGCGGATCGACCTGGAACCCAAGGGCCCGTGCTTGGCGGCCCCGAAGGCGGAATGACGGCGCAACGCGGCCCGAATCAGGGCAAGAACTGCACGAAACCATATTTGGGGCCGGGCACCGCCCGGGTGCGCCCAACATCCTTGAGATTTCGGGCCCGAATCTGCCATATTCGCCTGTCCATGCAGGAGTGTGTGAAGATGTTGCGATTGCTTGTTTTTGGGGCACTGGTGGTTTGTTTCCTCGGCACGGAGACCCGGGCCGCGTCCAATCCAGATGCGGTGGCTGTCATTATCGGCAACCGCAACTACGAGGGTCGGGTCCCGAAAGTTGACTATGCCCACCGGGACGCAGATGCCGTGCGCAGCTATGTGGTCGACATTCTGGGCTATGACGCGGACAACATCATCGATCTGCGCGACGCCACAAAGGCACAGCTCGAAACGACGTTCGGCAATTTCCAGTCGCACAAGGGCAAATTGTGGCGATATATCGACCCGGCTGGCGGCTCGGACATCCTGATCTTCTATTCGGGCCACGGCGTACCGGGGCAAAGCGACGGCCGCGGCTATCTGTTGCCCTCCAACGCCAACCCCGACACCGCCGAACTGAACGGCTATCCGATCGATCTGCTGTACGAAAACGTCGGCAAGCTTCAGGCGCGCTCGGTCACCGTCATGCTGGATGCCTGTTTCTCCGGCGACAGCCCCCAGGGCATGCTGATCCGCTCGGCCTCGCCGGTGTTCGTCAAGTCGGAGATGCCCCAGACGACACAGGGAATGACCGTGCTGACCGCCGCCAGCGGCAGCCAGCTTGCCAGCTGGGACGACGAGGCCGGGCACGGCCTGTTTACCCGACACCTGCTGGACGCCGTCTATGGTGCAGGCGACGGCAATGGCGACGGCCAAATTACCGCCGGAGAGGTCAAGGATTACCTGGACAGCAAAATGACGCGTGCGGCCCGCCGCGAATTCGGGCGCGAGCAGGACGCCAACCTGACCGGAAGCCCCGATGTGGTGCTGGCGGCGGCCACCGGCGGCAGCTTCCCCGAACGCAAGGCGTTGTCGGCCTCGCCGCGGCAGTCCCTGGCGCCAAAAATCGCGCTGGAGCCGCAGGACACGACCATGTTCGTGGGCGCCGGCCGGGTGAATGTGCGTAGCGGTCCCGGCACAGAGTTCGACAAGGTCGGGACCCTGGAGCCCGGCAGCGAGGTTTCGGTTACCGGCAAGGTCAGAAACAAGGATTGGTATCAGATCGCGCTGGCCGGCGGCGCCAACGGGTACGTGTTCGGCAAACTGCTGACTGAACAGGCGCCCGGCGGCGCGACGCCGGCCGTGGGCGTCTTCCCGCAGGCCCCTCGGCCCGGCGAAGCCTTCCGCGACTGTCCCTTCTGTCCCGAGATGGTGGCGCTGCCCGCGGGCAGCTTCTACATGGGTTCGCCCGGGTCGGAGAATGGCCGCCAGGACGACGAAGGACCGGTCCACATGGTGTCGATTCCGCGCCCCTTCGCCGTCGGCAAGTACGAAGTCACGATGGGCGAATTCTCGGCATTCGTGAATCAGACCGGCTACAGCCCCGACGGACCGTGCCACACCTGGACGGACGGCGAATGGAAATCGAGCGCCGGAACCTCCTGGCGTTCGCCCGGGTATCCGGTGGGCGGAAACCAGCCCGTTGTCTGCGTCAGCTGGAAAGACGCCAAGGCCTACACCCAGTGGCTGAGCGCCCAGACGGGCAAGTCCTATCGTCTGCCGTCCGAGGCGGAGTGGGAGTATGCCAACCGGGCCGGTACGACGACCGTTCGCCATTGGGGCGACAACGTGAATGTGGGCTGC